>Ga0187856_1001753_pt1 | contig 16784 bp, 12 predicted proteins | sample June2016WEW_8_40_FD_132443 | JGI IMG/M metagenome (GOLD analysis project Ga0187856, IMG submission 132443) | Peatland microbial communities from SPRUCE experiment site at the Marcell Experimental Forest, Minnesota, USA - June2016WEW_8_40 | ecosystem: Environmental > Terrestrial > Soil > Wetlands...
AAAATGTGTTCTCCGGGTAGCCGAAGCGGTGCCAGCCGACGGTGATGGCCAGCATGCGAAACCGCGTGCGTAAATCGCGTGCCACCAATTCCATCGCCGCGACATTGCCGCCGTGGCTGGTGACGAGGACGAGCTTGCGCAGCCCCGCCCGCGCCAGGCTCTCGCCGATCTCGGTCCAGGCCGCGATCGCGGTGGTGGCCGACAACGTCAGCGTGCCCGGATAGGACAGATGCTCGGCCGAGACGCCGATGCGCTGCACCGGCAGGAAGGTGACCGGAAGCTCTGCGGGCAGCATTTTTCCGACCCGCGCCAGATAGGCTTCGCCGATGTAGCTGTCGACGCCGAGCGGCAGGTGCGGCCCGTGCTGCTCCACTGCGGCAAGCGGCAGCACGGCGATCCAGCGTCCGGTCTCGGCGCCGGCGCCGGCAATGTCCTGCCAGGTCATGTCCATCCAGTTGCGTTTCGGTAATGTCATCAGGGTTCACTCGGGGTTCACTCGCCAAGCCTGCCGGGCTCTCCTATTCTCACGTCGCCAATGGAAAGGAGCAACCGATGCCGTTGGCAAGGCTTTTTGCGGTGCTGTTCGCGGGGCTTGCCGCATGGGCAGCCGCAGCGATGGCGCCGGCGTCCGCCCAGCCGCTCGACAAGGTCGCCTTCGGCACCAACTGGGTAGCGGAGGCCGAGCACGGCGGTTTTTATCAGGCGCTCGCCAACGGCACCTACAGGAAGCACGGCCTCGACGTGACCATCGTGCCCGGCGGGCCGAACGTGAACAACCGCATCCTGCTGCCGGTCGGCAAGATCGACTTCTTCCTGTCCGCCAACACGCTGCAGGGGTTCGACGCCGTCGCGCAGAACGTGCCGACGATCGAAGTCGCCGCGTTTTTTCAGAAGGACCCGCAGGTGCTCATCGCGCATCCCGGCCAGGGCGTGGAAAAATTCGAGGATTTGAAGAATTTGACGCTGTTCATCTCCAAGGAGGGAATGGCGAGTTATTATCAATGGCTCAAGGCCGATTACGGTTTTACGGACAGCCAGGCCAAGCCCTACACGTTCAATCCGCAGCCGTTCCTCGCCGACAACAAGAGCGCCATGCAGGGCTATGTGACGTCGGAGCCCTTCGCCATCGAGAAGGAAGCGAAATTCAAACCGAAGGTCTTTTTGCTCGCCGACGAAGGTTTCAGCGCCTATTCGACGCTGATCGAGACGCGCCGCGACCTTGTCGACAAAAAGCCTGACCTGGTGCGGCGCTTCGTCGATGCCTCGATCATCGGCTGGTACAATTACCTCTACGCCGACAACAGCGCGGCCAACGCGCTGATCAAGAAACAGAACCCCGAGATGAGCGACGATCTTCTGGCCTATTCGGTCGCCAGGATGAAGGAATACGGCATCGTCGATTCCGGCGACGCCTTGACGCTCGGCATCGGCGCCATGACCGACGCGCGCATGAGGGATTTTTTCGAAAAAATGGTGCGCGCCGGAATCGCCAGGCCCGGCCTCGATTACCGAAAATCCTATACGCTGCAATTCGTCGACAAGAAGGTTGGGCTTAATCTGCGGCCGCAGCAATAACTTCTCTTCCCTCCCCCCTTGTGGGGGAGGGGAGGGTGGGGGGTCGGGAGGCAACGCACGAGCGTGGACGGGTGCAGAGCATTTCGTCGACTCTGGCGCACGACCTCCCGACCCCCACCCCTACCCCTCCCCACAAGGGGGAGGGGAAACTGTGCAGAGCATGCAGATGCCGCCGGCGAATACGTCCTATCCCAACCCCCTGGTCGCGCTGCGCGGCGTCGGCAAAATATTTCCCAACGGCACGCGCGCGCTGGCGGGGCTGGATCTCGAAGTGCGCGAGGGCGAATTTTTGTCGCTGCTTGGTCCGTCGGGCTGCGGCAAATCGACCGCCTTGCGCATCATCGCGGGCTTGAGCGAACCGACGCAGGGCGCCGTCGAATGGCCGGCGACAGCAAGCGAGGCTGAGAGCGGCAGCCGGATCGGCTTCGTATTCCAGGAGCCGACGCTGATGCCCTGGGCTTGCGTGTTCAAGAATGTGGCTCTGCCGCTCAAGCTCGCGGGCGCGCCCACAGACGATGCAGCCGCGCGCGTAAAGGCCGCGCTCGATCGTGTCGGCTTGCAGAAATTCAGCCGCGCCTATCCGCGCGAATTGTCGGGCGGCATGCGCATGCGCGTGTCGATCGCGCGCGCGCTGGTCACCGAGCCGGCGCTGCTGCTCATGGACGAGCCGTTCGCCGCGCTCGACGAGATCACGCGCTTCAAGCTCAACGGCGATCTGCTGCAGCTGTGGCAGGCGCTGCGCAGGACGGTGGTGTTCGTCACCCATTCGGTGTTCGAGTCGGTCTACCTGTCGAGCCGGATCGCGGTGATGGCGGCGCGGCCGGGCCGCGTTTTTGCCGAGCTTGCGATCGACGCGCCCTACCCGCGCGACCGCAATTTCCGCAGCTCGGCCGAGTACGCCGCGTTCTGCCGCCGCGCGTCGGAGGCGCTGGCGCGAGCCATGGCGGCGGGAGGCGATGAATGACGCCGGACCCGTCCGCCCGCGAGCGCCGCGACCGCGTGCTGCGCATCGCGCTGCCGATCGTCATGCTGGCGCTCGGTCTCGCGGTCTGGGAACTGATAGTGCGCATCGAAGCCATTCCGCCCTATGTGCTGCCGGCGCCCGGCCGCATCCTGCAAACGCTCGTCGCCGACCGGGTTTTGTTGTCGCAATCGCTCCTGGTCACGCTGGCGACGACCTTCGAAGGCTTTTTGCTCGCGGCTTTCGGCGGCGTGGGGCTGGCGGTGCTGTTCAACCAGTCGCGGCTCGTCGAATATTCGCTCTACCCTTACGCCGTGATCCTGCAGGTGACGCCGATCGTCGCCATCGCGCCGCTCTTGCTCATCTACCTGCCGCAGCCGGCGGCGGTGTTGGCCTGCGCCTGGATCGTGGCGTTCTTTCCGGTGCTGGCGAACACCACGCTGGGCTTAAATTCGGTCGACCGCAATCTCGCCGACCTGTTTGCGCTCTACGGCGCCTCGCGCGGCCGGGTGTTGTGGAATCTCAAACTGCCGTCGGCGTTGCCCTATATGCTCGGCGGCCTGCGCATCGCCGGCGGGCTGTCGCTGATCGGCGCCGTGGTCGCCGAGATCGCCGCCGGATCGGCGGGCGCCGGCTCCGGGCTTGCCTACCGGATCGCCGAATCGGGCTACCGCCTCAACATCCCGCGCATGTTCGCGGCGCTGCTCTTGCTCTCGGTCGCCGGCATCGTGATTTTTTACGTGCTCTCGCTCATCAACTATTTGGCGCTGCGCCGCTGGCACGAAAGCGCGCTGGAGAGGGAAGGGTGAACGGTTGCATCTTCAGGCGAATGAATTTTTCGGTTCTGGTAACTTGTGGGACGTTAAAAAGTCGCTCCAAAACTGGATACATGCGACTGCGATCTCGAACAGATCGTGGCTTTTGTCAAAAACGACTATGAAAAATCGGTTACCGTTAGGAGTGTATTCACGTACGATCGAAAAATCTTTGTCCGCGCTCGGATTATTCAGAATCAAATGTTTCGACCGATTACATAAGTCGCGGCATACGCACATAGCGACGCTTGATTGGATTAGTTCGTCCAAATCACTCCTCGGAATTGCATTACTGTTTATAAGCCAGTCTCGGAGCGAGTAGCAATTCAAAAAGAATGCGAGATAGAAATCCAGCCGCTCCTGATCCATTTCATCTGATCCAAACTCACGCAATCGAACTGACCATCGCTTAATCCGGTCATATTGACTCCGCCATGAAAGGATATTTTCCGCACTCCAAGCCAACCCCATTTAACGCTCCTTTTTTATGCTCATGGCCAGCACGCGCGCGACGTGCATTGCCTCGCGCCCGGTACCGTCGCGGATTTGCTGACGGCAAGATGTGCCGTCGGCGACGATGATCGTGTCTTCGGATGCTTTGCGCACGGCGGGCAACAAAAACAACTCGCCCATGGCAAGCGAGACATCGATGGTGTCCGCGCCGTAGCCGAACGCGCCGGCCATGCCGCAGCAGCTCGACTCGATTGTCTCGACTTCGATTTCGGGGATGAGTTTCAACGTCGCTTCGACGGCCGTCATCGTGTCGAAGGACTTTTGATGGCAATGGCCGTGCAGTAATGCCCGTTTTTTTGTGGGTGCAAGCTTGAGATCGAGCCGCCCGGCGTCGGCCTCACGCGCCAAAAACTCCTCGAACAGGAGCGCATGGCGGGCGACCTGACGGGCCGTCTCGCTCTTCACCAGCGAAGGGATTTCGTCACGGAAGCTGAACAGACAGCTCGGCTCCAGACCAATCACCGGCATGCCGTCCCCGACAAACGGCGCGAGCGCAGCGAGCGTGCGCTCCGCCGCTTGCCGCGCTTCATTCACTTTCCCGACAGACAGGAAAGTGCGGCCGCAACAAAGCGGGAGTCCGCCATCGGCGGGTTTTGCGATGTTTACGCGATAACCAGCCGCCGCAAGCACCGCGAGAGCGGCATCAATGTTTTCTCGCTCGAAGTATCGATTAAACGTGTCGGCGAATAGAACAACTTCGCAGTTTACTCGATCTTCTCCCTCTCCCCGTTGGGGAGAGGGCGGGGTGAGGGGCGCGGGCCTCGCGGTCGGAGTCCCCTCACCCCAACCCTCTCCCCGCTGGGGAGAGGGAGCTCGCATGCGCAAGCCGCGATTTTGGTGCGCTTGTAACAAGCCCAGCCGTGACAATTCGGATTCCTCGAAAACATCCGACCGCCACTTCGGCAGGCTCCTGCGCGCGCTAAAGCCGGCAATCGCCTCCGACAGTCTCGCCGCGCCGGGAACGGTGTCGCGCAGATTGAACAGCCAATGCAGCCGCGCGGCATAGGGCGCATAGCGCGGCAGATAGCCGATGAGTCGGTCGTGCAGCGACAGCCCGAATTTTTCCGTCCGTGCGCTCAAAAATTCGATCTTCATGCGCGCCATGTCGACGCCGGTCGGGCATTCGCGGCGGCACGCCTTGCAGGAAACGCAGAGTTTCAGCGTCTCCGCCATCTCGGCGGACGTGAACGCGTCGGGCCCGAGCTGGCCGGTGATGGCGAGGCGGAGCGTATTGGCGCGGCCGCGCGTCACGTCGCGCTCCTCGCCGGTGACGCGGTAGCTCGGGCACATGACGCCGCCTTTGAGCGCGCGGCAGGCGCCGTTGTTGTTGCACATTTCGACCGCGCCCAAAAAACCAGAGCCCCCGCCGCCGGCGCCCGTGTAGGCCGACCAGTCGAGCGCGCTCGTCATGTTCACGGCGCGATAATCGGGGCCGTAGCGGAAATAGTTGCGGTCGTCGAATTTCGGCGCCCGCACGATTTTCCCGGGATTGAACAGGTTTTCGGGATCGAACCGGTCCTTCACTTCCTCGAAGGCGCGCACGAGTTCCTGGCCGAACATCCTTTCGTGGAATTCCGAGCGCACGATGCCGTCGCCGTGCTCGCCGGAATGCGAGCCCTTGTATTGCCTCACCATGGCGAAGGCTTCCTCGGCGATGGCGCGCATGGCGCGCACGTCCTTGTCGAGCCGCAGGTTGAGCACCGGACGCACATGCAGGCAGCCGACGGCGGCATGCGCGTACCAGGTGCCGCGCGTGCCGTTTTTTTCGAAAATTTCGGTGAGGCGCGCCGTGTAATCGGCGAGGTGTTCGAGCGGAACGGCGCAATCTTCGACGAAGGAGACGGGTTTGCCCTGCTCCTTCATCGACATCATGATGTTGAGGCCGGCGGTGCGCACCTCGGTGATGCCGGCCTGCAGCTTGGGATCGAGCACCTCGACCACGCCGCCCCATTTGGCGCCGCTCTTGTCGAAGGACAGGCCGAGATCGCCGATCAGGGAGCCCAACCGCTTCAACCGGCGTAAATTCTCTTCCCAATCGTCCTCGGCAAACTCGACAAACAGAATCGCCTCCGGGTCGCCGCGCAGAAATGCATCGACGGTCGGCCGGAACATCGCGATGTCGCGGGCCAGCCCCAGCATGGTGCGGTCGATCAGCTCGACCGCGATCGGTCCGAGCTTGACGATGTGCTGCGCGGCCTCCATCGCCTCGTGGAAACTGCCGAAGTGGCAGACGCCGACCGCGCGGCGGCCAAGGAGCGGCGAGAGTTTTAGTTCGATCTTCGTCGAAAAAGCGAGCGTGCCTTCGGAGCCGACGAGGAGGTGCGCGAGGTTGATATCGTTGCGGCCGGGGACGAGCGCGTCGAGATTGTAGCCGCCGACGCGGCGCTGCACTTTTGGGAAACGCCGCTCGATCTCGGCGGCCTCGCGCGCGGCGATGGCGAGCAGGTCGCGAACGAGCGCCCGCGGGACGTTGACCGCGGCATCGCCCATCCGTCCGAAGTGCGCGCGCGTGCCGTCGGCAAGCATGGCATCGATCGACAGCACATTCTCGCGCGTGTTGCCGTAGCGCAGCGAGCGCGCGCCGCAGGAATTGTTGCCGACCATGCCGCCGATGGTGGCGCGCGATGCCGTCGAGATATCGAGGGGAAACCACAGCCCCGCGGGCTTCAGCGCGCGATTGAGCGCGTCGAGCACAATGCCCGGCTCGACCACGCAGCGCCGGCCGGCGGCGTCAAGCTCGATGACGCGGTCGAGGTGCTGCGCGCAGTCGATCACCAGCGATTCGTTCACCGTCTGGCCGGCCTGCGACGTTCCGCCGCCGCGCGGCAGCACGCTGGCGCCCTCCTCGCGGGCAATGGCGATGGCGCGCTCGGCCTCCTGCATCGTGCGCGGAGTGACAACGCCGAGCGGCATCATCTGGTAGTGCGACGCATCGGTGGCGTAACGGCCGCGCGTGAAGGCGTCGAAGCGTACGTCGCCGACGCGCTCGGCTTTGAGGCGGCGTTCGAGCCCGGGCATCAGGCGTGCCGGCAAGCATTCCTCCGTTATCCCATTGCACTGTCACGATCCCGCAGGCGGACGATCCAGCATCCACCGGCCCTTGAGCCTTGATTTCGCGGCTTGAGTTTACTGGATGCCCCGCCTTCGTGTGGCATGACAGGCTTTTGGGACTTGACCCCAATGTCGCATTCGCTATTCAACGCCACAAGCCGCGAGTGCCCGCGGGCGTGCGCCGCCGGCCGCCGCGCGAATCAATCGGTCCCAACGATCAATCGGTCCCAAGGAGTGTCAAAAATGCCGCAGAATGTTTCGCGCGCCGCCGGGCGTCACTTCCTGCAGATCCCAGGCCCGACGCCGGTGCCCGACCGCGTGCTGCGGGCGATGGACACCCCGCTGATCGACCATCGTGGGCCCGAATTCGCCAAGCTCACCAAACGCTGCCTCGAGGGCATCAAGACCATCTTCAAGACCACAAATCCGGTCATCATCTACACCGCGACCGGCACCGGCGCCTGGGAAGCGGCGCTGGTCAACACGCTGTCGCCCGGCGACCGCGTGCTCATGGTCGAGACCGGCCAGTTCGCCACGCAATGGAAGACCATGGCGCAAAAACTCGGGCTCAAGCCCGAGTTCATTCCCGGCGATTGGCGCACCGGCGCGGACGCCGCGGTGATCGAGGAGCACCTGCGCAAGGATAAGGCGCACGCGGTCAAGGCGGTCTGCGTGCTGCACAATGAGACGGCGACCGGCTGCCTGTCGCCCATCGAGCCGATCCGCAAGGCGCTCAACGCCGCCGGCCATCCCGCGTTGCTCATGGTCGACACCATCTCCTCGCTCGCCTCGACCGACTACCGCCACGACGAATGGGGCGTCGATGTCAGCGTCGGCGGAGCGCAGAAGGGGCTGATGCTGCCGCCCGGAATGTCGTTCAACGCCGTGAGCGACAAGGCGCTCCATGCGGCAAAGACGTCGAAGCTGCCAAAATCGTTCTGGTCGTGGGACGACATGCTCACGATGAACAAGGTGGGTTTTTTTCCCTACACGCCCGCCACCAATATGATCCAGGGCCTCGCGGTTGCGATCGACATGCTGCACGAGGAGGGGCTCGACAACGTCTTTGCGCGCCACGCGCGGCTCGCCGAAGCGACGCGCCGCGCCGTGCGCGCCTGGGGGCTCGAAATCCTCTGCCGTGACCCGAAATACTATTCGCCGACCATCACCGCGGTGCTGCTGCCGGACGGCCACGACGCCGACGCTTTCCGCAGTCTCGCCCTCGACACGTTCAACATCGCCTATGGGGCGAGCTTCGGTCCTTATGCGAAAAAATATTTTCGCATCGGCCATCTTGGCGACATCAACGACGGCTGGCTGATCGGCGCGCTGGCGGCGACGGAGATGGCGCTCGCGTTGGCCGGCATCCCGCACAAGAAGGGCGGCGTGCAGGCAGCGATGGATTACATCGTCTCGGCGCACTCCGGCGCGGCACGGGCAGCGGCGGAGTGATATTCCGTCGCACCTGAATGGCGCCGGCAGCGGCGGCGAGGATTGTTCAGGGGAGACCGGCGATGCGGCGTCTGTCCTTCGCGTTCTCGATGATCCTGGCAGCGATCTCGTCCAATCCTAGCAACGCGCTCGCGCAGGATTATCCCAATCGCCCGATCAAACTCGTCGTGCCATTCGCGCCGGGCGGCGCGGTCGATGTGCTGGCGCGCATCATCGGCGCTAAACTCGCCGAGCGTTTTGGCCAGCCGGTGGTCATCGAAAACCGCGCCGGCGCCGGCGGCAATATTGCCGCGGACAGTGTCGCCAAATCGCCGCCCGACGGCTACACGATGCTGCAAAACACCAATGGGCAGGCCATTACGCCGGCGCTCTACCGCAACCTGCCGTTCGATCCGATCAACGATTTCGTACCGGTGACGCAGCTCGTCGCCTCGAACCTCATCGTCGTCGCCAGTCCGAAGCTGCCGGTGAAAACGCTGGCGGAGTTCATCGCGCTGGCGAAGGCAAAGCCGGGCAGCTTGAACTATGGCTCGAGCGGCATCGGCAATCCGCTGCATCTCACCATGGAAATGCTTAAACACGCGGCCGGGCTCGATATCGTGGCGGTGGCGTATCGCGGCGGCGATGCCCAGATCAATGTCGCGCTGATGGCGGGAGAAGTGCAGGCGGCGGTGGTACCGCTCGCCACCGCCGTGCAACTCGTCCAAGACGGCCGGCTCACCGCGCTCGGCGTGACCGGAGCAAAGCGCGCCGCCGTCTTGCCGAATGTTCCGACCATCGCGGAGGCCGGCGTCCCCGGCTTCGCATCCACCAGCTGGCAGGGGTTTTTCGCACCGGCAAAAACGCCGGCGGCAATCGTTGAACGCATTCAGCGCGAGACCGCGACAGTGCTGAAATTGCCCGACGTGCAGTCGAGCCTGCAGGCGATGGCCTATGAGCCGGTCGGCAGCACGCCCGCGGAGTTCGCGGCATTCGTCAACGCCGAGACGGCGAAATTCGCCCGCGTCGCGAAGGACGCCCATATCCCGATGCAGGATTGACGGCGATTTGCATGATCGTCATTGCGGGACGCCGCGAAGCGACGAGCCGGCAATCTATCACCACTATCGGTCGTGCGCAGCGCTCTTGCGCCAGTTCTGCGACGTCCGTGGTTATGGATATCGGCCCTCGCGCTACGCGTTCGGCCGCAATGACGGCAATGCAGAGCGCGTCACGCCAGCGGCACGGCGGCGACGTGGTCCTTGAACGCCGGCCGTGCGGAGACCGCCGCGTACCAGCGCTCGAAGTTTTGCAGCGGCGGGCGCTCGGGCACGAGTTGGCGGAAGCGATAGGCGATGACGGCGACGGGAATGTCGCCGTAGGAGAACGCCTCGCCCGCGAGATATTCGGTCTTCGCGAGTTGGCCGTCCATGATGGCGATCGCGGCCGTGGTCTTCTTTTTCGACTCGTCGATCGCCGCATGGTTGCGTTTTTCCGGCGGCGTGCGGATGAGGCCCCAGAAGCACCCGAAGATCGCCGGACCGGCGACGCTGAGCTGCCAGTCCATCCATTTGCTGGCCAACGCCCGCGTGCGCAAGTCGGCCGGCTCGAGCACGCTGGCGCGGTGCTTGGCGGCGAGATAACGCACGATCGTGTTCGATTCCCACAACAGAAAGCCGTCCTCCTCCTCGAGCGTCGGCACCAAACCGTTGGGGTTCATCGCGAGGTATGCCGGCTCGCGATTTTTGCCGAACGGCCCGGCGATATCGATGCGCTCATGCGGCAGTCCGATCTCGCCGAGGGCCCACATCACCTTCTGCACATTCGCGGAGGTTTTCCGCCCCCAGATTCTAATCATGATTCAGCCTCCCCATCATTCGCGCGTAGCTCTCTATCACCGCCGCGGCCTGATCGACATATACTTCGCTGTCCGGAATCACGGTGACACGTAACTATTTCGCCAATTTATCCATGTCCCGTGCGTTTGGACCGCGCGCGTTTGCATGCCTTGCATGCCCATGCCGGTTATGCGCACAAGACGGCGCGCGATCCGGGAGGGACTTTTGACGCGGACCATCGACACCCACACGCATGTGCTCGCCGACGAGACGATCAAGATGCTGCAAAAAGAGGTGCCGAGCGTCGGCCTGAAGCTGACGCCGATCGACGCCGATGCGGCCGTGTGCGAGGTTGCCGGCACCCCGTATCGGCCGTTCCCGCGCGGCGCCTGGGACATCGAGCGGCGGCTTGCCGACATGGACGCGGCCGGCGTCGACGTGCACGTGCTGTCGGCGACGCCGCAGACCTATCTCTATGGGCAGGAGGCTTCGCTCGCGGCGAATGCGGCCGCCATCCAGAACGACGGGATCGCCAAGCTGGTGAAGGAAAAACCCGACCGTTTTTTTGGCATCGCGACGCTGCCCATGCAGGCGCCGGAACGCGCCGCGGACGAGCTTAACCGCGCCATGCGCACGCTCGGGCTGCGCGGCGCCATGATCGGCTCCAACTGCCGCGGCAAGAATCTCGACGATCCGAGTTTCGAGCCGCTTTGGAAAAAGGCCGCCGAGCTTGATGCCTTCATCATGATCCACCCCGTCAATGTCGCCGGCGCGGATCGGCTGCGCTCGTATTATCTGACCAATCTCATCGGCAATCCGCTCGACACCACCATCGCGGCGGCCTGCCTTGTCTTCTCCGGCGTGCTCGAACGCTATGCGAAATTGAAATTCGTCCTCGTGCACGGCGGCGGCTTTGTGCCGTATCAGGGCGCGCGCTGGGTGCACGGCTGGAACGTGCGGCCGGAGCCGAAGGCTGCGCTCAAGAACTCGCCGCAAGCCTCGCTCGACCGTTTCTATTACGACACGATCCTGCATTCCAAGCCGGCGCTCGAAGCGCTCATCGGCCTCGTCGGCGCCTCGCGCGTTTTTCTCGGCAGCGATTATCCCTATGATATGGCCATGCTCGATTGCGTGCGGCACGTGCGCTCGCTTGCCATCGCCGAGAAGGATTACGCGACCATTCTCGGCGCGCACGTCGATTCTATCCTGTCCGGCGCAGCGCAGACCGCAATGTGACGCTGCCTGCGACCGGCCGGGCGCCGCTGAACTCCTTTTCTTTATCGCCGATACGACGGAAATCGCCTGCTGGACCTCCTCCTGATGCTACGCCCCGACACGTTCGCGCTCACCTTGCTGCTTTCGCTCTTGACCGCGCTCGGGCCGCTGTCGATGGACATGTACCTGCCCTCGCTGCCCGACATCGGCCATGCGCTGCATGCGACGACTGCGCAGGTGCAATTGACCATTTCGAGCTATCTGTTCGGCTTTGCCACCGGCCAGATCGTCTATGGGCCGATCTCGGACCGCTTCGGCCGCAAGCCGGTGCTGCTGGCGGCGCTTGTGCTGTATGGCGTTGCGACCGTCGTTTGCGCCGCGACGCAATCGATCGAGACGCTGACGGCGCTGCGTTTCGTGCAGGCGCTCGGCGGGGCCGGCTCGATCGTGCTGGCGCGCGCCGTGGTGCGCGATCTCTATTCCGGCGCGCGCGCAGGGCGCGAACTCTCCCTGATGGGATCGATCATGGCGTTCGCGCCGATCGTGGCGCCGGTGATCGGCGGCGTCCTGCAGACGGCGTTCGGCTGGCGCGCAAGCTTCATTCTGTTGGTGATCTTTGCGGCGTTCGCCGGTTCGATCGCCGCCCGTCTCTTGCCGGAGACTCTGCACAAGCGCACGCCCGGGCCGTTTTCGCTCGCCTCGATGGGCGCCCTCTACCGCTCGGTGCTGGCGCATCGCGGCTTTCTCGCGAATCTCGGCATTCTGACTACGACCTTCGTCGGACTGTATGCCTGGGTTTCGGGATCATCCATCGTGATGCAGGGCGTCTACGGACTCTCGCCGGTCGCGTTCGGCGCCACCTACGCGGTGGGCGCGGCGGGATACATGCTGGGGACGAGTATCGCGGCGCGCATCGTGATGCGGGTCGGCCTCGACCGCACCATCGGCATCGGCGCCGTGGCGCTGGCGGCCGGCGGTTTGGCGATCGCGGCAGTCGTGGCCCTCGGCCTCACCCACGTCGCCTGGCTCGTGGGCGCGATGACGATCTATCTCGCCGGCCTCGGCCTTGCCATGCCGCAGACCATGGCGGCGGCGCTGACGCCGTTTCCCGATCGCGCCGGCACCGCGTCTTCGCTCATGGGATTTGCGCAGCAATCGTGCGGCGCCATCGCTGCCGGCGCGATCGGCCAGTATCTCGGCCAGTCCGCCTGGCCGGTCGCCGGCGTCGTTGCCGCGATGGGCTGCATGGCGTTCGCGATCTGGGCGCTCACGCGCGGTGTGCGCGCGGCCGAGCGATGAACGAAAACACGTTAGGACGTTCACAGCCTTCCTCGGCCGTTCGCCGGATAGCGCGACAGCGGAGGACCTTCGCCGTTGCCAACTGCATCAGACGCAAGATCGGGCTGCGTGCGCCGAGCATCGAATCAGGGCACGACCCTGTCGTCCATCGCGCGCAAAAAAAAGGCCGGCATTCTGCCGGCCGGAAGGATTGGGGATTGAACCGTACACGGAACTCTGGCCCGGTCCGTCCGCACCCCGGGGGGCTGGGGGGCTGAGGAATCCGGAATACGATCCGGACCGGGCCCTGAGGCAACGGTCGATGCTTCGCAGGTGAGCTTGGCGTGTGCTGGGCCGAAATGGGGCCGCATTATGATTCGATTAACGAAACCGTGATTCCGGCCGTCAAAAATGCCGCACCTATCGGCATTTCTCGCCTTGCTCGTGCATTGAGCGTCCTCCTTCTCCCCTGATTTTGGCTGCCCATTTGCCGCGCACGAAGCCCTTGCCGGCGCAGCCGTCCGGCGCGATCATGAAACTCCCATGACAAAGGAGGCGCCGTATGAGCATCGGCGAAATCGAACCGAGCGCGTTGCGCGGGGGCGAGGTGCGTGCGCCCGCCCCCGTAAGTGAGGTCACCTTCAGCCGGCGCGAGCTTGACCGCATTCTCAGTCTTTACGGCCGCAAGGTGGCCGCCGGCGAATGGCGCGATTATGCAATCGATTTCCTTAAGGACCGCGCGGTGTTTTCCGTTTTCCGCCACGCTTGCGAGGTCCCGATCTATCGGATCGAAAAGAATCCGCGGCTTGAGCGCCGGCCGGGCTCCTACAGCGTGATTTCCGCGACGGGTCATATCGTGCGCCGCGGCCAGGAGCTCGAGCGCGTGCTCGGCGCGCTCGATCGCTCGCTGCGCGTAGTCGCCGGTTAAAGTTCGAACGATGCGGTCCCATGCGCAACGGCATCGGCGTAGATGCTGGTGATGGCCGCGATGTCGCCGGGTCCGGCTGGCCGGATGCTAACGTCGCTCATCGCTCACGCCCCCTCCCTACCCTCCCCCGCACGCGGGGGAGGGAAAATCAATGAACCCTCCCCCGCGTGCGGGGGAGGGTAGGGAGGGGGTCGACGCGGAAAGTAAAACGCCCCGGGAGTGGATCCCGGGGCGTCGCAATTCCATTCGCGTTTGCTCAGCGGCGGTTGCCCATGAAGCGCAGCAGGAACAGGAACAGGTTGATGAAGTCGAGATAGAGCGACAACGCCCCCATCACCGCCTTGCGGCCGGCGACGGTGCCGTCGTCCATCGCGCTGTACATCTCCTTGATCCGCTGCGTGTCCCACGCGGTGAGACCGGCGAAGATCAGCACGCCGATCGCCGAGATCGCGAAGTCGAGGCCGGGACTCTGCAACCACATTTGCACGAGCATCGCGATAATCAAACCGAACAGGCCCATGATCAGGAACGAGCCGATCGGCGAGAGATCGCGTTGCGTGGTGTAGCCGTAGAGGCTCAATGCGCCGAACGACGCCGCCGAGATGAAGAAGGTGCGGGTGATCGACGCGCCCGTATAGACGAGAAACACCGATGACAGCATTACCCCGAGCAGGGCGGCATAGAACATGAACAGGCCAAGTGCCGTGCTCGCCTGCAGCCGGTTGATGCGGAAGCTCATGAAGAACACGATGCCGAGCGTGGCGATGAACAGCACGATCGTCAGCGGGCCGCTGAAGATGGCTTGCCCGAAGGCGGTCAGCCCGCTGATCTGCCCGCCGGCGACTTGAATGGCGTCGCCGCCGGCAGCTTGATAGGTCAGCCAGGACACGACCCCGGTCAGAGCGACGCCGCTGGCCATGTAGTTGTAGACGCGGATCATGTAGGCGCGCAGACCCGCATCGATCGCCACCTGGTCCGTGCGATAGCCGGTCCGGGCGGTCGCGGGATTCCGATCGAAGTCGGACATGAGAATACCCCTGGGTTGGTCCGGCCAAGCCGGGTTTTGGCGTTCGGCGGCTGAACGCCGACTACGCGTGAGTAGAATCTAGTGCGAAAGGATCGCCTGCGCCAGATGGGGGTGACGCCATATTTGCGACGGTTACAAATTCTTCATCCTGCCTCGCTGTGCTGCGGCGGACTAAAGATTCCTCAGCACCTCGGCGGGCTTGCGGCCTAGCGCGGTGAATGTGCCGGCAAGGCCGAGGACAAGGGTGACCGAAAGCGCAATCAGCGCCGCGCCGCCCGCCTGTCCTGCCACCCAGACGAAGGGAAACTCCATCACCCGGGTCACGACGAGGTCGGCGGCGAGCGAGCCCATGGCAACGCCGAACAGCACAGTCGCCGCGCCAATGAGGAGATATTCGAGCGCGTACGCGGCCAATAGCCGCGCCCGCGTCGCCCCGAAGGTTTTCAGCACCACGGCGTCATAGATGCGGAAACGCTGGCCGGCGGCCAGCGCCCCGCCCAGCACCAGCGCCGCGGCGATCAGCGTAATGGAGCTGGCGCCGCGCAGCGCCAGGACCAGGTTGCCCACGATAGCGTCGAGCGCATCCAGCGCGTCCTTCACGCGCACGGCGGTGACCGTCGGAAAAGCGTCGGCAAGCGCCTTGATGAGCGCCGTTTCCTCGGCCGTTGTGCCGTCGTCGGCAAATGTCAGCGTCGCGATATCGCTATGCGGCGCGCCGTTGAACGTGCCGGGCGAAAACACGAGGACGAAATTGATGCCGAGGTTTTCCCAATCGACGGCGCGGAGATTGGCGATGCGGGCGGTGACATTGCGGCCGAGCACGTTGACGGTGATGGTATCGCCGATCTTGAGGTTCAGATCTTGCGCGGTCCTGTTCTCCAGCGAGACGAGCGGCTCTCCCGCATAGTTCGCGCTCCACCATTGGCCGGCGACGATGCGCGAGCCGGCCGGCACGGTGCTTGCGAAGGTGATGCCGCGGTCGCCTTGCAGCACCCATCTCGATCGGTCCGCGGGCTTGAGCTCCGCCGCCTTGATGCCATTCGCCGCAACGATGCGGCCGCGCAGCATCGGCACGCGTTCGAGGGTGGAGCGTGGCGCCTGCGTGCGCACGAAGGCATCGAAGCGCTGGGCATCGGCTGATGGAATATCGAGAAAGAAAAATGACGGGGCCTTCTCCGGCAGCGCGGCCGTGAACTCAAGATGCAGATTGCCGTCGATCTCGATCACGGTCGTGAGCAAGGCAAGGCCGAGCCCGAGCGAGAGCATGACGGTCGGCGTCAAGGCGCCCGGCCGGTGAATGTTGGCAATGGCAAGCCGCAAGATCGTCGAGCGCTGGCGCGGCAGGCGGCGGGCGACCCACATGGTGAGCAGCGCGACAAGCCGCAGCATGAGGAAAATGCCGGCCGCGGAGGCTATGAAGATCGCCGCGATGCGGCGGTCGTAGGTGGTGAGGATCGCCAGCGTAGCGAAAGCGGCGACGATCAGCGCCGTTGCCACCACGTAGCGCGAGCGCGGCCAGCGCCGCTCCGCGGCGATCTGGTCGCGGAACAACATCGAGACTGAAATGTCGTGCGCGCGCCCGAGCGGCCACAGCGCAAAGGCCAGAGCCGTCAACAGTCCATAGCCGATCGACAGCGCCAGCACCGCCGGATGCAGCGAAGGCGCCACCGGAAACGGAATGACGGCGCCGGCCCACCAGGCGATCGCGAACGGCAGCGCCGCGCCAAGCCCGGCGCCAATGGCGGTGGCGAACAGCGCGACGAGCATGATCTCCGCGCAATAGACGGCGAAAACGCCGCCGCCGGTGGCGCCGAGCGCCTTCATCGTCCCGATCACGTCGCGTTTGCGCGCCAGGTGGCTCGCGACCGCATTCGCCACGCCGACGCCGCCGACAATGAGGGTGGTCAAGGCGACGAGCGTGAGGAATTGGCTGAAGCGCTCGACATTGCGCTCGAGTTGCGGCGAGGCCTTTTTGCGCGTGCGGACTTCCCAGCCGGCATTCGGAAAGGCAGCCTGGGCCTGTGTTTCCACTGATGTTACCGCGCCATCGCTCGCGTCGGCGGCGGGCAGGCGGAGCCGGTACTGCCAGCGCACCAGACTGCCGGGCTGCAGAAGTCCGCTCGCGCGCAACGCCGCCTCGCTCATGAGCACG
>Ga0187856_1001765_pt1 | contig 16729 bp, 19 predicted proteins | sample June2016WEW_8_40_FD_132443 | JGI IMG/M metagenome (GOLD analysis project Ga0187856, IMG submission 132443) | Peatland microbial communities from SPRUCE experiment site at the Marcell Experimental Forest, Minnesota, USA - June2016WEW_8_40 | ecosystem: Environmental > Terrestrial > Soil > Wetlands...
ATGGCGGGCGGAAAAAAGCTCGCCGAGCTCGACGCGCTGACGATGGCGTACAACGCCGTGCAGCAGGGCGCGGCCGGCGTCGACATGGGGCGCAATATTTTTCAGTCGGAGACGCCAAAGGCGATGATCGCCGCCATCAACGCCGTCGTGCACAACAACGCAAAGCCGAAAGAGGCGTACGAGCTGTTCTCCTCGCTCAAGGCGAAGGGGTGATGCTCGTCATTCCGGGGCGCCGCCAACGGGTCCGGCCCGTAGTGGCCGGCCCGATGACAGGCTCTGCGGCGAGCCCGGAATCCATAACCACTGTCGTTCGAGGCGCGTTAAGGCGCCAGTTCTGCAAGCTCTGTGGCTATGGATTCCGGGTTCGCGCCTTCGGCGCGCCCCGGAATGACCAGGGTGTGAGTTATCCATACATCCGCTGCGGCGCGGAACCGATCAAGATCCAGGCGACCGAGCCGGCCGCGACCGCGCCGCCGAGCGCGGCCAATACCTGCGCGATCCAGGAGGCGCTGCCGACCGCGCTGCCCGCCCGCTGCGGCGGCGCAGTCTTCAAGGAGTCCGACTTCGGCTCTGCGTCGGCGGTCGGCGCGGACGTGGTCGCCGCCGCGGCGCTGGCCATCGGGGTGCTTGTTGCCGCGTCCGCTTCATTGGCGGCAAGGTCGATGGCGTTGACGTCATCGGGAGAGACCACTTGCACCGTCCGGCCCCCGACCACCAGTTCGCTTGGAGTTGGCTTGGTCGAGGCCGATGCGGGCTGCGGTGCCGGTTCGGCTGCCGCGATGTTTGCAGGCGCGGTGGCGGGAGTTAGGACGGGCCAGACGTCGGCGGGCGCCGCGGCGGAAGCGATCCGCTGCGGATGGCGCGACCGTTTTCCTGCCGTCAGGATGCTGTGCGTCTTCGTGGTCTTCTTGGCCGTCTTGGCGAGCAATTTGGCGTGCGGCTTGGTCTTGGTTTTGTCCGGCTGGGTGAGAACCTGCAGGAGTTGAATCGGCTTGCCGGGCGCGGTGTTGGTCGCGGTCTGGGCCATGGCGCCGCCGACCGTCATGACCAAAAAAGCCAAAAAAAACGCGCCCGGAGCGACCATGCGAATACTCGGCATTGCGTCCTCCATTGCTGGACTTGCCGGCGCATTGGGGACAGGCCGGCGTGTCCTCACGGTGACGCAATTGGGGATTTTTTCGCGCAAAGCGCGGACGAAAAGCGGCCACTCTTAACCATTCTTCTGCGGCTGGTGCTCCCTAGCGCCATCCACGCGCTATGCGCTATCGTTGTTGGCGCTTATCCGGAAGATCAACCGATATGACGGTCGGAGCGGCGATGCAAAAGAGCCGATTATGATCGATCTGAAAACCGACAACGGCATCGCGGTTGTCACCATCAGGCATGGCAAGGCCAACGCGCTCGACATCGAGCTGTGCGAGGGCCTGGCGAAGTGCTTTGGCGAACTTTGCACGGCGGACGCGCGCGCGGTGGTGATGACGGGGCAGGGCCGGATGTTTTCGGCCGGCGTCGACCTGCTGCGGGTCGGTTCGGGCGGTGCGGACTATGTGCGCGAATTCCTTCCGGCGTTGCATCGGCTTTATGACGCGGTGTTCTTTCATCCCAAGCCGGTGGTGGCGGCGATCAACGGTCATGCCATCGCCGGCGGCTGCGTGCTCGCCTGCTGCGCCGACCGGCGGATCATGGCGCGCGCGAGCGGGCGCATCGGGGTGACCGAGCTGCTGGTAGGCGTGCCGTTTCCGGCGCTCGCCTTCGAGATCGTGCGTTTCGCCGTGCCGCCGCGCAATCTACCGGAGTTCACCTTTGGCGCCGCAACCTATGACACCGAGGCCGCCTTGCAGCGCGGTTGGGTCGACGAAGTGGTTGATGCGGACGCGCTGATGGGGCAGGCGATGGCCGCAGCGCAGAAACTTGCGCTGCTGTCGCCGCCGGCCTTCGCCCAGACCAAGAAGCAAATCCGCCAGCCGGTCAGCGAGCGCGTGGAGCGCAGCGGGGCGGCGACCGATAAGATCGTCACCGACATCTGGGCCGCTCCGGAGACGCTCAGCTATATCCGCGATTACGTCGCGCGCACGCTGAAGAAGGCTTAGCGAGCCATCAGCCGAGTTCGGTGATGATTTCGGGGAAGCGGTGCAGCCGTTCGCCCGGCCCGCTCGCCTCGATCAGGTAATTGTCGCAGACCCAAGAGAGCACGTGGCCGCGGATGTAGGTCGGATGCGCGACGATGTTCATGTCCTGCTCGATCGCCATCGGCTCATCGTGACGGATGAGCGGCCGCTCGACCAGGTCATAGCCTTGGCCGTGGCAGTGCAGTCGCCTTTCCTCCGGCCGGCCGTTGCGGCGCATGAAGTCGTTGTAGGCTGCAAAAATGTCCTTGCACGGTGTGCCGGGCTTAAGCAGGCCGAGATTGAACTTGCGTGCTTGCAACGCAAAGGCGAATTCGTCCTTGAGTTCCTGCGAGGCCTTGCCCACCACGCAGGTGCGGCCAAGCTCGGTGTACATGCCGCCGGGACCGGAATCCTCGACCAGTAGCGCGATGCTGTCGCCCTCCTTGATGACGCGGTTCTGGTAATGGCGCTGACTGAACGGCGCCGGTTTTTCCGGCGGCATCGAGGCGCACAGATAGATGCCGTTCTCGCTGCCGTGGCGCTGGCTGTAGCACTGCGCGATTGCCGCGATGTCGCCATCGCGCAAGCCCGGCTCGACGGCGGCGAAAGCCGCGCGCATGGCGCCGTCCTGCATCAAGGCGGTGCGCCGAATGAGCGCGCGCTCCTCGGCGCTCTTGATCACTTTGATGCGATCGACAAGATCGGAGGCATCGACAAAACGCGAGTTGGAGAAGCGTCCCTGGCGCAGATCATCGACCAGCGCGAACGACATCTGATAGGTGCCGAGGAGGCCGATCGTGCCGCCGGCATAAGGCGCGAGCGCTTGCGCCGCGAGTTCGGGATCGTAGCTCGCCGTGTAATGGCAAGAAGCGAAGCTCGGCGTGGTAAGCCATCGCTTGACGCCGCGGCTCACACCATCGCCGTTCGCCGTCGGATTGGTGACGCCGCCGAACGGGCCCTGGCTGACCAGCGTCATAAGATCGTCACGCGGGAACACGACGGTGAGCGGATAACCGTTGGTCGCCGGCAGATCGGTGAAATATTTGACGTAGCCGCCCATGTAATCGTTGTTGTTCTGCATCAGCAGTACGTCGACCTTGTCGCGCTCCATGGCGGCGCGCACCGCGGCCCAGCGGCGTTCGAGTTCCGCCGTCGAGATCGGCGTCTGCAGGCGTTCGGAAAGCTCGTCCACGTCGTTTTCTCCTGCTCGCGTCCATAGGTTGGCGCGTAACTCGCGCTACAAGCTGCAGTGGGCGCGATATTGATTGCGGATCGTCGCTTAAAGCGTTAGCACCATGCGCGGATTGGCCGGCGGGAGTGGATCGGGAGCCGCCCGCGGCCCAGTTATAACTTCTTGTGCGAAGCGAGGCCAAGGCAATCGCGCACTGAGGGAAGCTCGGCTAAGCTACGCGTAGATTAGCGTTCGACTCGGTTGGCTATCAGGACCACACGCTATCAGGAGCACACACAATGCCTATCGACTTATCAACCGTGAATTGGGTCTTCGTCGGGTTGATGGCGCTGGCCGCGTTCATCGCCGCTTTGCTCGGGAGTCTCATTGCGTTCAGAAACCGTTTCGCCGGCGCCGTCATCGCCGCAGCGCTGTTTGCCGTGTTCTTCGTGCTGTGGAACTACTATCCGCACAATTTCGGGCTCCCGATCGTTAAGACAATCGGGATGGATGGCGGTGGAGGCTAGTTGACCTTTCCGCTGGGCTGGCTATCGCTGGCTGGTCGTTTTCTTGGGAGAAATGGTGCGGACATGAACAAGGTCTATGCAGACGCGCGCTCCGCGTTGGCCGGATTGCTCAAGGATGGCATCACCATCATGGCCGGCGGCTTCGGCCTGTGCGGCATTCCGGAGGCCTTGATTCTTGCGATCCGCGATTCCGGGGTCAAGAACCTGACCGTCGTCTCCAACAATTGCGGGGTTGACGGGACGGGCCTCGGCGTCCTGCTCGACACCAGGCAGATCAAGAAAATGGTCGCCTCCTATGTCGGAGAGAACAAGACCTTTGCGCAGCAATTTCTCGCCGGCGAGCTCGAGATCGAATTCAACCCGCAAGGCACGCTCGCCGAGCGCATCCGCGCCGGCGGCGCCGGCGTCCCGGCCTTTTTTACCAAGACCGGCGTCGGCACGCTGATCGCGAAAGGCAAGGACGTGCGCGAGTTCGACGGCGAGCACTATGTGATGGAGCGCGGCCTCGTCGCCGATCTCTCGATCGTCCATGCTTTCATGGCCGACACCGAGGGCAACCTCGTCTACCGCAAGACCGCGCGCAACTTCAATCCGATGATGGCGACGGCGGGCAAAGTGACGGTGGCCGAAGTCGAGCACCTGGTGCAACCCGGCGACATCAACCCCGACCATATCGTCACAGCCGGAATCTATGTGCAGCGCTTGATCCACGTGCCCAACGCGATCAAACACATCGAGCAACGCACCGTCCGCAAGCGCAAAAAATCGGACGCGCCGGCCGGAACGGGGGAGGAAGTCTGATGCCCTGGACCCGCGATCAGATGGCGGCGCGCGCCGCCAAGGAACTGCGCGACGGCTTCTACGTCAATCTCGGCATCGGCATTCCGACGCTGGTGTCGAATTTCATCCCGCCCGGGATGAGCGTGCAGCTGCAATCGGAGAACGGCATGCTCGGCACCGGCCCGTTCCCGTTCGAGGGCGAGGAAGACGCCGATCTGATCAATGCCGGCAAGCAGACCGTCACCGAGCTGCCGACCACGAGCTATTTCAACTCCGCGGATTCGTTCGCCATGATCCGCGGCGGCCACATCGATATCGCGATCCTCGGCGCCATGCAGGTGGCGGAGAACGGCGACCTCGCCAACTGGATGATTCCGGGAAAAATGGTGAAGGGCATGGGCGGCGCCATGGACCTCGTCGGCGGCGTCAAGAAGGTGGTCGTGGTCATGGAGCATTCCGCCAAGAGCGAGGCGAAGCTGTTGCACCGGTGCACGCTGCCGCTCACCGGCGCCGGCGTGGTCGACATGGTGATCACCGAGCTCGGCGTGTTCACCATCGACAGGAAGGGCGGCGGCATGACCCTCATCGAGCTTGCTCCCGAGGTGACGCTCGACGAGATCAAGGGCAAGACCGAGGCAAGCTTCAAGGTCGCCAACACGCTCAAGCAATAATACTGGATCTCTCGGCCCGCGGTGCAGGTCGGCACGCCTACAATCGCAATGGATCGACTACTTCGAGAAACGGGAATCGGCTGAAATCGGTATCCCGCGTGCAGATTTGCCTGATGCCATGCTCGCGCATGAGAATGGCGGTGTGGGCGTCGTGAAGGATATTGCCGGCAAGATGCGGCAATTCCTTAAAGACGTCGCTCGCGACGTCCGCATGGCGCTGCGTCGGGGCGAGAACGTCGAGGCCGGGCGAAGCGAGTAACACCGTTATAAACTGCCATGCAACCCGGAGACTCCACGGCCGTTTCCCGATCCGGGGATGGGTCGAGACACGCAAAAATTCGTAGACGATGGGCCAAGTGATGTACCAGGCGTCGGGACGTCGGCGTTGCCGGTCAAGCCAGTCCTTGCAGGCCAAGTGGAATTGAGAATGCTCGTCGGCTGCATAGACCAGCACATTGGTATCCACCGCGAGCACTATCGGTCTTCCTTGCCGTCGTAGAGACGATGATCGTCCATTGCGTCATAAAGTGCTTCGCGGTCGGCAATGTCGACGCGCATGCCGCCGCTGTTAAACGTCGGCAAGGGCGGTAGTTCTCTCCGCTTTCGTTGCGGACGGAGCAGCAGCCGCAGCGCTGTCTCCACCAGCTCCGACATTGTTCGACCCTGGCGCGCGGCTTCGCGCTTGAGGTCTGCCATTACGGTATCATCGATATTCAAAGTGGTTTTCATATGGAAAGCCATATCATTGATACGGATGTATGGCAATATTCCGCAGTGCTGCCCTTTACGCCTGCACCGAAGGCGCCGAGAATGACCCCTCAGGGGGGAACGTGCCTGAAGACCCGATCCTCGAGACGCAAAACCTGACCAAGGAGTTCGCCGGCTTCCTCGCGGTGCGCTCGGTAAACCTGCGCGTCAAGCGCGGCACCATTCACGCTTTGATCGGGCCGAATGGCGCCGGCAAGACCACGTGTTTCAATCTCCTGACCAAGTTCCTCTCGCCGACGCGCGGACGCATCGTGTTCGACGGACGCGACATCACCTCGCTCAAGCCGGCCGATGTCGCGCGCCTCGGGCTCGGGCGCTCGTTCCAGATCTCGGCCGTGTTTCCGCACCTCACCGTGCTCGAGAATGTGCGCATCGCGCTGCAACGCAGGCGCGGCAATTCATTCGATTTCTGGCGCTCGAAACGCGTGCTGAACGCCCTCGACGAGCGTGCGATAGCGCTCATCGTCGATGTTGGGCTTGCGCCCTACGCGGATGCGCTGGCGGTCGAACTGCCCTATGGCCGCAAGCGGGCGCTCGAAATCGCGACGACGCTCGCGCTCGAGCCCGAACTGCTATTGCTCGACGAGCCGACGGCGGGCATGGCGCGCGAGGACATCGTCCGCATCAGTGCGCTGATCAAGTCGGTGGCCGCCCACCGCACGGTGCTTATGGTCGAACACAATCTCAGCGTCGTCGCCGATCTTTGCGACCACATCACCGTGCTCACGCGCGGCCAGGTGCTGGCCGAGGGCGACTATAAGACCGTATCGGCCGATCCAGCCGTGCGTGAGGCCTATCTCGGGACCGGCCATGCCTGACACCCTCGCCTTGCTTGCCGTGAAGGAACTCGAGGCCTGGTACGGCGAATCGCACGTCCTGCACGGCGTCACCTTCGATGTGCGGCCGGGCGAGGTGGTGACGCTGCTCGGACGCAACGGCGTCGGCAAGACCACGACGCTCAAGGCCATCATGGGCATCATCGAAAACCGCACCGGCTCGGTGCGCTTCGAAGGCCATGAACTGATCGCGCTTTACTCCGATGCGATCGCGCGCTCCGGGATCGCCTTCTGTCCGGAAGAACGCGGCATCTTCGCCAATCTCGACGTCAAGGAGAATCTACTGCTGCCGCCGCAAGTGCGCCCCGGCGGGCTCGATCTCGACCGCATTTTCGAGCTGTTTCCCAATTTGCGCGAACGGCTCGGCAGCCAGGGTACGAAACTCTCCGGCGGCGAGCAGCAGATGCTGGCGATCGGCCGCATTCTGCGCACCGGGGCTCGGCTCCTCCTGCTCGATGAGCCGACCGAAGGACTGGCTCCCGTCATCATCCAGCAGATCGGGCGCATGATCGGCGCGCTCAAGGCGCAGGGTTTCACGATTCTGCTGGTCGAACAGAATTTCCATTTCGCCGCCACGCTGGCTGACCGTTACTACGTCATGGAACATGGTCGCATCGTCGACCACTTCGCGGCCGCCGAACTCAAGGCCAATACGGAAAAGCTGCACGAGTATCTCGGAGTTTGATAACGATGAACCGCCCGATGTGGTTCAACCCGCCGCACGCGAGGGAGGTAGGGGACAATCCGCATGTTCGAGGTTTTCGGTATCCCTTCGCAGGCGCTGTTCGGGCAGTTGCTGCTCGGCCTGATCAATGGCTCGTTCTACGCGCTGTTGAGCCTGGGACTCGCCGTCATCTTCGGCATGCTCAACATCATCAATTTCACCCACGGCGCGCAATACATGATGGGCGCATTCGCCGCCTATCTGCTGCTGCAACATGCCGGCATCGGCTATTGGGGCGCGCTGGTGATCGCGCCAATCGTGATCGGCGCGACCGGCGTCTTCGTTGAACGGTTCTTCCTGCAGCGTCTGCGCAAGCTCGACCCGCTCTACGGCCTGTTGCTCACGTTCGGGCTGGCGCTCATCATCGAGGGCTTGTTCCGCAACTATTATGGCTCTTCCGGACTGCCCTATCAGGTGCCGGAGACGCTGCAGGGCGGTCGTAATCTCGGCTTCATGTTCCTGCCAAACTATCGCGCCTGGGTCATCGTCCTCTCGCTGGCGGTGTGCTTTGCAACCTGGTTTGCCATCGAGCGCACGCGGCTCGGCTCTTATCTGCGCGCCGCCACGGAAAATCCGGTCCTGGTCCGCGCCTTCGGCATCAACGTGCCGCGTATGGTCACGCTCACCTACGGCTTCGGCGTCGGGCTGGCGGCGCTCGCCGGCGTCATGGCGGCGCCGATCTACAATGTCTCGCCGCAGATGGGCTCCGATCTGATCATTGTCGTGTTCGCGGTCGTGGTGATCGGCGGCATGGGCTCGATCTTGGGCGCGATCCTCACCGGTTTTGCGCTGGGCATCATCGAGGGACTGACCAAAGTGTTTTTCCCCGAAGCCTCGAACACGGTGATCTTCGTCATCATGGCGATCGTGCTGCTCATTCGACCGGCCGGCCTCTTTGGACGGAACGCGTGATGGAGCGCGTGCTCGAGGAAGCCGGGGTGCCGCCACGCCGTCGGGAGACGGCCTGGAGCCTGGGCGTGGCGTTCGCGGTGATGGTGGCGTTGTTCATCGCGGCGCCGTTCCTGGTCTATCCGGTTTTTCTCATGAAGGCGCTGTGCTTTGCGCTGTTCGCCTGCGCCTTCAACCTGTTGATCGGCTACGTCGGCCTCGCTTCGTTCGGCCATGCCTTGTTCTTCGGCTGGGCGAGCTATGTGACGGCGCACGCCGCCAAGGTCTGGGCGTTGCCGCCGGAGCTTGCCGTCATTGTCGGCATGGCGACCGCCGCCGTGCTCGGCCTCGTTGCCGGCAGCATCGCCATTCGCCGCCAGGGCATCTATTTCGCCATGATCACGCTGGCGCTGGCGCAGATGATGTATTTCTTCGCTTTGCAGGCGAAATTCACCGGCGGCGAGGACGGCATCCAGGGAGTGCCGCGCGGCCGCCTGTTCGGCTTTTTCGACCTCACTGGCGAAATGAGGATGTATCTGTTCGTTCTCGTCGTCGTCCTCGCCGGCTTCCTCCTCATCTATAGGATTATCAATTCGCCGTTCGGCGAAGTGCTCAAGGCAATCCGCGAGAACGAGCAGCGCACCATCTCGCTCGGATACAAGACCGAACGCTACAAGCTCGTCGCCTTTGTGCTCTCCGCGACGCTGTCGGGGCTGGCCGGATCCCTGAAAGCGCTGGTATTTCAGCTGGCGTCGCTCACCGATGTGCACTGGGCGATGTCGGGCGACGTCCTGTTGATGACGCTCCTCGGCGGTCTCGGCACAGTGTTCGGGCCCGTCGCCGGCGCCTTCCTCGTCGTCGCGATGCAGAACTATCTCGCGACTTTCGGCCAGTGGGTGCTGGTGATTCAGGGCGCTATCTTCGTCGTCTGCGTGCTGGCCTTCCGCCGCGGTATCGTCGGCGAGATCGCGCATGGCTTGCGCGTGCAACTGTGATCTCCGTCGCGTTTTTGCACGGAGTTATCCACAGAGCAGATTATCAGAAGCCAGATTCGTCCACAGCGCTGCAAGCGGATACCTCTGCATTTTCGTTGCCGAACCGATGTCCGCAAGTGAACATGCTGAAATCCCGATTCGGCGGGCGCTTCTGGCTTTATCATGTCGGCACGGCAACCCGGCCCGTACGACAGTGTCGCGCGCAAATGGCTCGCACTGGCGGAGCGTCGGCGGGCGCACGTTATCGAACTTCACGACAACGGCCGCTGGAGACACTATTACACGCGGGAGGAACTCCTCGAGGCGATACGCGAGGCGGTCCGCACGCGCGACGAGTGGGCAAGGATCGCCGGCGTCGAAGGGGGCGAGGCGTCGGCCTGATCGCGGCGCCGGCCGCACCGCGGAGGCGATTATGGCGGTGCCGATGCCGACTGCTGGCGTTCTCCCGTTCGAAAGATGCTGAGCGCGCGGTGCTCAGCGCACGCGATTGCCGCCGATCGACAATTGCGCGTAGCGGGTGGCGCCGTCCTTGGCAAGATCGCCGGTGACCGGCTTCTTCCATTCCATACCGATGATGGCGCCGCTGCGGACGTCGGAGATGAGATTGTCGGCGATCACCGCGGCGCCGGCTCCCGGTGCGACGGAAACGGTGATGCCGAAATCGGCGCCGCGGATCACATTCGACGTGATGGCGACATCGCGCAGATAGGGTCCCCAGCCGGCGGCGATCCCGATATTGGCCGCGTTTTCCACGACATTGCCGGTCACCACCGTGTCGGCCTCGATGCCGATCCCGATGCCGGCGCTATCATTGGGATTGGTGCCGGGCGGGCGCCGGCCGACGAGATTGCGGATCAGGTTGCCCTGCACCACGGCGAGCCGACCGCCTTGGTTGAAGTTGGTGACCGACACGCCGATCGCCGCGCCGTCGACAATGTTGTTGGCGATCACGACGCCCTCGAAACCGAATTCGGCATAGAGCGCGACCTCGCCGAGGCTGCTGCAGGTGTTACCGATGATCTGCAGGTTGGAAGCCTTGTTGCCGCGCACGGCCGAGAACGCCGCATTGCGGATGCGGTTGCCGCGCACGATGACGTTGTCGGCGCGGAAGACGTTGATGGCGTTGCCGTACTCGCCGGAGCCGCCGGCTTTGTTCATGATGCCTTCGATGCGGTTGTCGACGACGAGCGTGCCGTCGTCGCCGGGCTCGCTACGCCAGATGAGAATGCCGCCATTGCCGGCGCCGCGTACGGTATTGCCGGCGATCCGCAGGCCGCGCGCGTCGAGCGAGAAAATGGCGGCATCGGCCGCGCTGATCGTGCTCCCCGTCACCTCACCCTCGATGGCTTCGAGCGTGATGCCGTTGCGGCCGGAATTGACGATTTCGCAATCGGCGATGCGCACGGAGCGGCCTTGCGCAAAATGCAGGAGCCCACGCCGGTCCGGGAGTGGGATGCCGCCGCCATCGAGGACGAGACCGCTGATCCCGATGTGGTCGCTGCCGGTGGCCGACATCATGGAAGGCCCTCCCGACATGACGATCCGCGTCGCCCCCGATGTGCCGGCGATCGCAGCATAGGGCGGCAGCTGCAGCGAGCCGGCGCGATAGAAGCCGGGGGGCAGCCGCAGCACCGCGCGGGCGGCGGCGGCCCGCTCGATGGCGCCTTGAAAAGCTTTTGCCTGATCTTCGGAGCTATTCGGCCGGACGCCGAGCGAGGTCGCGTCGATCTCGGCTCGCGGCCCGAACTCGCGGGCCGGCGTGGACTGTGCTTCGCCGGCTGCGCCAGCGGCGCCGGCGCCAGCACCGGCGAGGGCCGCGAACAGGCGGCGGCGATCGATGCTCATCAAGAGGACTCCCGGTGAAACGCCACAGAAGGCGCGTCACGCCGCGTGCCACAAGACCATTCCGGTCCGGCACAGGCGACTATTCCACCGGCAGGGTTAACGGCGGCTTGCCGCGATGAGCGCGATGAGCAGCGCTTCGGCGGCGGCGACAAGCGCTGCAAACGATGGTGCGCGGCGTCTGGGCCGCGCCCGCGGCCGCGGATTGAACCTGATGGGCGGAATATGAATGAACTGGACCAGTGGCCGGCCATCGTGAGCGCGCTCCAATGCGCGCCAGTAGGCGTAGTTGCACAAATATCGCCCAGCATCGCGCGATAGTCGTGCCGGAACCGCGCATCTTCGTAGCGCCCCGAGCAAGTCGGCGAACGGCGCGGTGCCTTGGAGCGCCGCTCGCCCCCCAGGCACAATGACGGCGCACTGCGGGCGATATCCGCTCGCATCCGGGAACAACACCGAGACGGCATTGCGCGCCCGCGTCTCGATGCGCAGGTAGTTTGTGCGTCCGGCGAGACCGAACATGAGGACGATATCCGGATTCTGCGCCAAGAGCTTCGGCAGGTCATGATCAACGGCGGCGTATGTCGTTGCAAATACGTGCGTAGTGCGGACGATTTCGGCGAGAGCCGGCCTCCGCCTGCGGGCGAGAGCCTTGACCAAAACTGCGCTGGGGTTGAACGGCGCGCCGGGGAACGGGCCGAAGCCGATGAGGAGCGCACGCATCGAGTCACCGCCCGAGCATGTCGGCAATCTCCTCGACGGCCGCATTGGGCGCGAGCCGTCCCGCCGCGACATCGGCCTCGATCCGCGGCAGCGCGGCTTTGAGCGTCCGATCGTAACGCAATGGAGCGAACAGACGCTCTTCGAGCATCGCCCACATCCATTTCACCTGCTGCTCGCCGCGGCGCGATGCAAGCTCGCCGGATGCGGCGAGCCGTTCGCGATGGTCGAGGACCTGCGTCCATAGCGCCGAAATCCCGTCGCCGGTCAGCGCCGAATAGGTGACGACGGGCGGCGACCAGTTCGGCGAACGCGGCGAGAGAATATGCAGCGCGGCGCGATACTCAGCCGCCGCGGCCTTGGCGCGGACGAGATTGTCGCCGTCGGCCTTGTTGATGGCGATCATGTCGGCGAGTTCGACGATGCCTTTCTTCAAGCCCTGCAGCTCGTCGCCGGCGCCCGGCAGCATGAGCACGAGAAAAAAGTCGGTCATGTCGGCGACTGCGATTTCCGACTGGCCGACCCCGACCGTCTCGACCAGCACCACGTCGTAGCCCGCGGCCTCGCATAGCAGCATGGTCTCGCGCGTCTTCGCCGCCACGCCGCCGAGGGTGCCGGAAGCGGGGGAGGGGCGGATGAAGGCGTTGGCGTCGTTGGCGAGGTGCGCCATGCGGGTCTTGTCGGCGAGGATCGATCCGCCGGTGCGCCGCGACGAAGGATCGACCGCAAGCACCGCGACCTTGCGGCCCTGCGTGGTGAGCATGGTGCCCAGCGCATCGATGGTCGTCGACTTGCCGACGCCCGGCGCGCCGGTGATGCCGACACGCACCGCCTTGCCGGTCGCCGGCAGCAGCGCTTGGGTGAGCGCGGCGGCCGTGCGGCGGTGATCGGCGCGCTTGCTTTCGATGAGCGTGATCGCGCGCGAAAGCAGGGTGCGGTCGCCGGCACGAATGTCGCGCGCGAGGCGGCCGACATCGAAAGATGCAACGGACGAGGCCATGATGGTCTCTTCGGCGAGCGTGCGCCTTGCGTCAAGCCGGCTCGGCCGTGGTGCGAAGCGACACGGCGTCATTGCAGAGCGCGCTGGTGCGGTGCCATGCGGATACTCGACTCCGATCCCGATCCGTTCCATTAATCAAGAAAATAGCATCGCCGGTCCGAGGATTTACTGGCGGTGGCTATTGAACAGCGAGTGAGGCTGGGGAGGAGAAATGGTTTCGCGCGACATTGTCACGACAAACGGCTGGTGGAATCGCTGGTGGATTGTCGTCGCCGCGATTTTGAGCCTGATCGTCGGACAGGGTTCCATCAACGTGTTCGCTGCCGGCGTTTTCCTAAAGCCGGTGGCGCAGGAGCTTGGATTCGGTCGAGGAGCAATCTCGACGGCCATTGGGCTTTCCTCTTTGGTGACGGCGCTGGCGTTGCCGTTCTTTGGCCGGCTTGTGGACCGCTACGGTGTGCGTCCGATGCTGCTGTCGTCGATCACTCTGTTTGCGTTGGCGACCGCGGCATTGGCGTTGCTCACGCCATCGACCACTGTACTGATTCTGCTTTTCGCGATCTCGGGAATCATGGGGGTAGGTCAGACCCCCACACCCTATTCCAAGGTGATCACCGCCTGGTTCGATCGGCAGCGTGGTTTGGCGCTGGGCTTGGCACTCGCCGGCGTCGGATTGGGAACCATCATTATCCCGCAACTCTCCAATGCGCTTGTCGCAAATTTCGGTTGGCGGATCGGCTATGTCGGCCTGGGAATTGCCATCTTTGTTTTGGCCTTTTTGCCGGTCGCGCTATTCGTGCGCGAGCCTGCACCGCGCAGCGCCGACAGGCATGCGGAGGCAGTGGCGCAGGGGATCAGTTTTTCAGAGGCTATTCGGACCTGGCGCTACTGGGCCACGGCACTGGTCTTTTTCTTCGCCGCGACGACGATCAATGGTTCAATCATTCATGTCGTGCCGCTCTTGACCGATCGCGGCATCGCGCCCGGCGTCGCCGCGGCTGCGCTTTCGGCGGCAGGGCTTGCGCTGATTGGCGCCCGTATTATTGCCGGCTATTGCCTCGATAAAATCTTCGCGCCCTACATTGCCGTATTTTTTCTGCTGTGTCCCATGGCGGGAATTGCCATTCTCGCAAGCGGCATCGCCGGCTCGTGGCCCGTCGTTGGAACCATTCTGTTGGGGATGGGAATCGGCGCCGAGATCGACATCTTGTCCTTCGTTGTCAGCCGCTATTTCGGCATCCGCTTCTTCGGAACGCTGCACGGCTTTGGTTTCGCGTTGGCTCTGATCGGCAACGCGGCTGGCGCGAGCATTCTCGGATGGTTCTTCCAGCTTGCGCACAGCTATACGCCTGGCTTTGTGGTGTTCGAGATCCTTTTGGCGATCGCCTGCGTGCTGATGATGACGCTCGGGCCTTATCGCTATCCGGCCGCGCTCGAAGGTTGAGAACGACGACCGGCGAGCCGCTTCCGGACCAGAATTCTTCGCCGAATGACCTCGATGTCGTCGAATTGAAGCCGCATCGGGGGATTGTCATCCGCGTGTTCCGGAACGGGGCGGGGCGCAGCGTCGCCTGTCCCTCCTCAACAAGGAGACACCGATGAACTGGGATCAGATTCAGACCGATTGGATGCAATTCAAGGGCAAGCTGCGGCACAACTGGGTTAAACTCACCGATGAGGACATCACCCGCATCAATGGCCGGCGCGAGGAACTGGTCGCCCGGCTGCAGGAGCGCTACGGCTTCGCCAAGGCCGAGGCCGAGCGCGAGATCGGGGCGTGGATGAAGGCGCAGCGACGCGCTGCGTGACGATGGTGTCATGATGATGGCCGCGTGACCATGGCCGCGTGACGATCATCGGCCGGTCCGGGCGGCGTCCGGGCCGGTCTTGCCCGCTCGGGCGAGGCGCTGGGCGCCCGCACATACCGTGTCCTCTTTCGCGCGAAGGAGATGGAAAGCAAAATCGTTCTCGCGACGCATCCGCGCCCGAGCTATGCCCTACCATTCGCAAAATCGTCCCGCGGAGCATGATCGCGTCACGCCTAAGGCGGCGGTGGGACCGGCTTTCGGCTCGATCATGCTCTGCGAACACGTAGCCCGGATTGAGCGGCAGCGAAATCCGGGAACGAATGTCCGGCTCGGATGCCGCTCCCGGGTTTCACTTCGTTCAACCCGGGCTACAAACAAAAGGGAAGCGGAACGCCGGCAGGCGCTTTAGTCCAATCCTCCGCGCCTTACGGGCGCGGCTCGCGCGAAGCGTCGCGCGCTCGCCTGTCGGCGTTCCACCGCGGCACTTGCTGCAGCGAACCAACGCCACCGCTCAGCTCCAGAACGCGCTTCCTGGGACGTGGCTAAGAAGCGGGCGTTACCCGCCCCCGCCTGTCCCAGTCCAGCGACTAAGTCGCAGACCGGTCATCGTGCCGGCCGGGCGTCTTCCCGGAGCCGCCCGGGAGCGGAGGTGACGAGCCCCCGCCCGCGGGAACCGCTCCCGCTCCGTCAACCGGTGTCGCCGGCTGACGTCCTTTAGGCGAGCGAGATTTGCGGCTTGTAACGTGAATGGGGACGGATGTCAAGATAAGTGTCGCGCTATCAGGGACGGCAGCCTTCGCTCTCTCGCTCGCGGGGAAGGACCGACGCGCAACGCGCGTTGCTTGCGCTGCAACGGCAAGGGCCTGTTTTTGCTTTCGACGGACCGGAGAACGGACATGAAGATCAAAGTTGTCGTGCACGAGGCGGAGGAAGGCGGCTTTTGGGCCGAAGTGCCGGCCATACCCGGTTGCGCCACGCAAGGCGAAACCATGGAGGAGCTTCTGCGCAACGTGCGCGAGGCAATCGAGGGCTGCCTGTCAGTCGACCTGTCCGAGCCGAAACCCGGAGGCAAAGAGCGCATCTTGGAAATCGCCGTATGAGGGCGATCTCCCGCCGCGAGTTTGCTCGTGGTAAATCGCCGGTATGCCCCGAAACCCGACGAAGTTTCAAGAAGCCCATTCCGACGCCTTGGGCCAAAACCGGACTCATGCGCCGCAACATGATTGGACTGTGAAGTACGTGATCTAACTAACTTCGGCGTGCCGGCCCAGGTATATTCATTCTATTGCCTTACCCCAACATCACCGGTGGCACCGGTCGCAAGTGGCAAAAGCGACTTTGTCGTTGTGACAGGGCGGCCCGCGCGTTCTGTGAAGCAGGTCACGGACTTTCACCGTAAGGCGTGATATCGTTTGTACCAGCTGTGATCTATCTACGGGCGGAGCCCGATGACAACCGACATCGACGTTGATCGAGGGTGTTCTTAGCCGAGGGCACTTGGTGACGCGACCTGTCAATATGAGGTGACCATGCCGGAAAAACCCACGGTTAAGCCAACAAATCTATCGCTGCTGAGCGTCCCGGCATTCTGGCCAATGGCGATGGCGACGGCGATGTTTGAGGAGGGTACCGAGCTTTACGCGAAGAACCTCAAATTCGTCGACGAAGAGATCAAAATTCATGACGAGCTGAGACCCGCCCTTGCGACACCGAACCAAGTGCGGCTCGATCTGCGGACCATGGTGCTGCGCGACTACGGCAAGCCTAACGGGATCCCGACGCTCGTCGATGCGCCTCATGCCGGTCATACCGCTATGATCGCCGACTACCATAAAGGCCAGAGCCTGATCGAGACGCTGCTGGCCAATGGAATTGACCATGTTGCATTGAC
>Ga0187856_1001774_pt1 | contig 16694 bp, 11 predicted proteins | sample June2016WEW_8_40_FD_132443 | JGI IMG/M metagenome (GOLD analysis project Ga0187856, IMG submission 132443) | Peatland microbial communities from SPRUCE experiment site at the Marcell Experimental Forest, Minnesota, USA - June2016WEW_8_40 | ecosystem: Environmental > Terrestrial > Soil > Wetlands...
ACCACGCCGTGCCATCGACCGTCACCGCCCAGCTCGCTCCGAGAAGGAGGCCGGTCTCGGTGAACGTCACCGCATACGTCACCAGCACGAACGTGACGGAAACAAGCCCCGGGGCTCCGTTCACCGTCACCTGTCCGCTCGGTGTCGCGGTGCCGTAGTTCACGGCACTGACACGGTACGTGTACGTCCCGTTCGTCTCGTAGAACGTGATCGACGGCCCGGTCGACGGCTGCGTGAACCCGGCGACCGTCGCGGACCAGGTCGCGCCTACGTCCAGGCCCGATGCCGCCACTACCACCGCGTACGTCGACGCGAACGTCGGCACGAACGGAACCGTCACGCTCGCACCGGAACCGGCGACGACGACACTGCCCGTGGGAGAGGCCAAGCTGTAACCAGGCACTCCATTCACCGTGTAGGTATACGTCCCCGCTGGCACGCCAAACGTGACCGACGTGCTGGCGGTGCTCCACGCACCGACCCCCGTGATCACGAGCGACCAGTTGGCACTACCGCTCACGATGCCCGACTGCGAGAAGGTCAGGGGGACCAACACGCCGCTGAACGCGGTGAATACCACCGGGACGGTGCTGACGCTGCCGGACGTCACCGTCACGCTACCGCTTGCCGGGTTGACCCCGTATCCGCCGACGAACCAGATGGCGTAGCTGTACGTCCCCGCCGGGAGCGTGAAGGAGAGGGACGTCCCCGTCCCCGATTCCGTTTCCCACGCGACCGTCGCGGTCCACGTCGTTCCCGCCGCCAGTCCGGTCTCGCTGACCGTTACCGACGACACCGCGGAGGCGTAGCCGACCGTGTACCACGTGTTGTCCCCACCGCCTCCGATCATCACGTTCGTGTTGATCGTGGCCGGGTTGATCCACGGTGCATACGTCGTCACTCCCGCCGACTGCCACTGGTAGACGTACAGTGCGAGCTCGTTACCGATGTGCTCCGCGACGTTGTAATCCAGCACCCGCTGGTCGCCCGGCGCCAAGGGAGCCGCCACATCCATCCAGTAGATCATCGTGGTGTACGCAACGCCCTGGCAGTCGTTCGGGATCTGGCCGACGTTCGCCCAGAAGACCAGGTCCGCCCACGTATCGTTCTGGGACGGGCACGAAGGCGAGTTGTACTGCGGCAGCGAGAACTGCGGCCCTTCCGCGTCCGGGCCTGCGTACGTTCCCAGAGGCTGATAGAGCGGACCGATGTAGTCCGTGGGGTCCGGATAGTCGGGCGCCCACGCCAGGTTCCAGAAGGGCAGGGGACCCGTCCCCGGTGCCTGGAACCCGTTCGTGATCAGATCGGAGAACGATAGGTCGTAGCTGTGTGGCAGTAGCGCCCCACCCGAAATCTGCACGATCTCGCTGGTGAAGTCACTGATCATCTCATCCAGGTTCGGCGCACCGAGTTGCCCGACGATCGGGAACGTACACGGGCTGCTCGACGAGCAGGACGCGAGTTCCGCATCGTAGTACGGCGAGGTCGGGTCCGTCGCCTGAGCCCACCACCACGCGGCGCTTCCGACCGTGTGCGGGTTCGTGACAGGGTCCCCCGACGGCCAGGTGATGTTCGTGGGGTAGTAGTTCCCCATGTACTGCGGAATCGCTCCTCCGAAGTTGAACCCATACACGATCCCATCGACCGTGTTGATCGTGGTCTGGATCGTCTCATACGGATACGCGTTCACGAGGAAGTTCCGCACCCCGATCGCGTCGAAGAAGTCATTCGGAATGTTGATCGCTCCCGCCGTATCGAGCGATCGGGCCGCGCTCACACTGAAGTTCAGGTTGAACGGCAGGAAGAAGATCGACAGCGTCCGTTGGCTGATGTAGTCGAGCTTCCCGGCCTGCTGCAACTGGATCAACGTGGCCGTGTGAGTGGTCTCGATCCCCGCGAAGTCGGCCTGGCCGGCCTGGTACTCCTGGATCCCGACCTGGTCGCTTCCCTCCCAGTACACGTTCACCGTTGGCTGGTAGGTCCCGGGCAGTGGCTCGCATCCCGGCGCGCCCGCGCATCCCACCGGGGCCGTGTACTCCGGGTTCGCCTGCAGCACGTAGCCGATCGCCTTGCTGACCGTGACCAGGTAGTACGGACCCGAGCCCACCATGTTCCACTGAACACCCGGCTGGATCGCCGGGTAGTTCAGCGTCAACAGCTGAACCGCGTCCCATGCCGTAGGGTCGGTGACCGTCAGATAGTTCTGGAACGACGCATCGCTCGTCGAGTGCGCGCCGCCGGGGAGCAGGCACGGCCCGTCCCCACTCGGTGCGCTCGAGCCCGCGAACCCGGGAAGCCCCGCGTCCTGCGCCGTGAACCAACCGCACGGCTCCACGCTCGCTCCGAGCGGGTCCGCCACCAGCTGGTTGAAGAACGGCCAGTCCTGGCCGCTGCCGTACGCATCGAACGTGATGCATCCCGCCTGGGCCAGCGCCGCCGCCGGACAGTAGGTAGAGTCATTGATCAGCATCGTCGACAGGACGCCTTGCACCGTGTTGTTGAACGGGTAGTGTAGACCCCCGTCCCATAGCGAGTTCCCGTACTGGGTCAACGCCTGCGTTGCGATCCAGCCGTTCGTGAGCCCGACCCCGCCGGCCTCGGAGAACGACTCCGTCCGCGCGAGCGAGAACATCACGTCCGAGGGGTAGACCGACCAGCTCGTCCCCGTGCTCGGGTCGTAGAAGTGCGCGTTGGGGTCGATCGGGTAGGTGTAGAACTCCGGCTGGCCTTGGCCGTTGTTCACGACCAGGGAGGAGCCGTACATCGCGGTGCAGCTGTTCGTTCCCGGAACACAGGTCGCGAGCTGGGGCACAAACGACGCGGTGCTGCTTCCGTTGTAGGCAATTAGAGTCTGGTAGACGTTGATGATCGGCTCGTAGCTCACCGTATCATAAGCCGCCGACGCATCTTCCGTCGTCGCCCCATCGGGAGCGACCTCATAGGTGTCGATCGTCCCAGGGTGTGGACCATCGGACGCCGCGGTCTTCGCTTGGGGGGCGGCGTTCGCCGCGGCGACCGCCGATGCCGCAACGGTTGCGGCGGGGGTGGACGACTTGGCCGGCGTGGTCGATACCGCGGCGCCTACGGGCACCAGCATGCTCACGACCAAAAGGGCCATCACGACCACGGCGGCGAGACCAGCACTTCGGGATACGGCCGATGCTTTCACTTCAACACCTTCTCGTGGACCATACAGCCCACATTCGTCCTCCCAACTGGTCTTTGAATATATACCTTCTCCATGGCGCCCAACCGCCCCTCCCACGCCGCCGATGGAACGCGCCGTTAGGAAGAACCTCGGGATGAACGCCTTCGTCCCAGGTGGGGCGCCCCTCGTGACACCCCCGAGCGTGTGGGGTCGCCGGCGCGCGAGGGGGGAACCTCGACCAGCGGCCAGAGTGCGGTAAGATCGAGCTCCGCCCACGTCACCGGCACCACCACCTTGAGTTCTCCGAGGATGTGGGGGTGGATCTCTCCCAACTCCGCGACGACGACGCCCGCGACATGGATCTGAGCGGCCCTTCCGGAGATGGTCCCCGGGAGGTCGGCGCTCTCCCGCACCCCGACCACGTCGATCGAGCGGAGCAGGTACTCCCCGAGGGCGGCCGCGGTAGCGAACCCGGCGTCGTCGGCGGCCAGGACGGCCGCGACGTGATGGGCGGTCCGGGCTCCGGTTTCGGCCTCCGCATCGGCCTGAAGGACCGGGCCGGCCTCGCAGATGCGCTGCGGGTAGCCGTGGCGCACGTTGGCGGCCAGCGCCGGGAGCAGAGAGACCAGGAGATTCGGCCGGACGGCCCCAAACTCCGCGGAGGGGGGGTTCGCTATGCGGATCGCGCGAAGCCCTGGGAGTCGATCGATCGACGACCGGGCCGTTAGAACAGGATGATACAGGGGTTGGTAGCCCAGGCCGAGTAGGAGGGGGAGGAAACGGCGGCGGAACCGCACCTCCGGACGGCGGCCTCCGGTGGTCCGGCTGGGGGCCATCAGGGCATCCTCTTGCCGGACACCGCCCGCAAGAACGATCTCCTCGACGACATCGATCGGGCCGAGCAGATCCGGCCTCCATGGGGCTGCCTCGATCCGCCACCCCCGCGCCGCCGGGAAGATCCCGAGTCGCGCCTCCCGGGCGAGCCGAGCCACAGTTCGAGCCGAAATCTCGGTCCCGGCGACGGCGTCGAGGAGGTCCCGCGGAAGGAAGAGCGCGCGGGAGCGGAGAATCGCTCGTCCATCCTGCCGGTGCGCTCCCGGGCCTTGCGTCGCGACCGCGGAGCTCACAAACCCTCGAGCCGCGAAGACGAGCACGAGGAGGCCCAAGCTCTCGTAGACGCTCCGTGCGCGGGTCCCCGTGGCCTCCAGGAGGAGAACACGGTCTCCCACACGGGCTTCACCGGCCCCCCGGGCGTTGAGGATCGGCGGGAGGCTCAGGATCGTTCCCTCCGAGTCCCGAAGCGTGAGACAACGGTCGCCGTCCCGTCCGAGGGCGCCGTACCGAGCTGCCAAGGGGTGCTCCCGGAAGAAGGCTGCGGCGCTGACCTCGCCGTCTCCGTCCAGCGGCACGAACGACACCTGAGGGAGCGGCTCCATCGTATACCGGATCGGACCGGAGAGCTGCTCGGCGGGGTAGATCCCGATGCTTGCGGCCGCTCGGTCTCGGCCTACGGTCGCATGGAGGATCTCCTGGAACCGGATGGCCTCGGCCAGGGTGCCCGGATCCAAACCGGTCGGCGAAGGGGCGGTGACGATCACTCCCGCGATCCATGGGCGCAGCTTGCTTACCGAGCCGTCCGCGAGGATGCGCACCGGTGGTATGCGACGACGGGTAGGGATGGGAGGTAGACCGCGGGCCATGCCGCTCGCTCCCGCGATGTACAGTGCGAGGCCGCCCTCCGACAGGAGGTCGAGGCGATCGGGCGTGACCGATATGGTGAGGGCATCGCCGTCCCGGGCCTCGATCTCGGCCTTTGAACGGAAGAGGAGGTCCTCCAACTCGGCCTCGGTCGGTCGTCGAGGCAACAGCTCGACGATCCGGGATAGGGAGAGCGTGCTCCGTGGCATGCTACACTCCTCCTCCTTCCAACCGCCGGAGGTCGTCCTCGAAGAGCTCCCGAACGTCGTTGAGCCCCAGGGCGATCATGGCGAGTCGAGCGATCCCAATCCCCCACGCCGCGACGGGGACGTCGATCTTCAGCGGCCGGAGGACCTCGGGGCGGAACAGTCCGCCCGGGAAGATCTCGATCCATCCGAGGCGGGGGTGCCGGACGTACCCTTCGATCGACGGTTCCGTGAAGGGGAAGTAGCTCGGTCGTATCTTCATCTCGCGGATGCCGATCGCTTCCGCACACGCCTCGAAGATCCCGACCAGATGTCGGATACTGATGCCCTCCTCTCCGAGGATGCCTTCGCACTGCGTGAACTCGATGTGATGGCGGGCGTCGATGGCTTCGAACCGGAAGTTCCGGCCGATCGAGAACATGCGGAACGGGGGCTTCGGCCCGGTGGCCATGAACCGCCCGCTGACCGCGGTCGTTTGGGATCGGAGGACGGGATGTGCCCCGACGCGCGGATCGTAGCCTCCCCCCCATCCGGGGCCGATCGCCCGTCGCTCTCCGGGGAGCGGACGGCCTTCGTGGACCGCGCCGACCCGAGCTGCCAGCTCCGAGGGAGGAGGCCGTCCCTCTATCCCCTCTAGATAGAGGACATCATGGATGGACCGCGCCGGGTGGTCCTGGGGCATGAACAGGAGGTCCGAGTTCCAGAACTCGGTCTCGATCAAGGGCCCCTCGGCCTGTTGGAAACCGAGGCCGATCAGGATCTCCTCGAACTCCTCGAGCCACTCGGTGTACGGGTGGGGGCGAGGTCCGGTGAGGAACGGCACCGGGGCCCGAACGTCGTACGGACGGAACGTGCGTCCCTCCCAGTCGCCGCGGCGTAACATCTCGGAGGTCAGCGCTCCGATCCGATCGGCCCCCGCTCCTTCGAGGGAGAATCGCCGCCCTTCCTCGGAAGGAGACCACCGCTTGATCGATTCGCGTTCGACCCGCACGAGCCCGCGTCGTTCGAGGCGGGAGAACACCTCGGGATCGACCACTTCCGCCTCCGCGGCTACAGCCCGGAGCGCAGCTTCCTCCGGCAAGACGGCCGCATCCGGGGGCGCTTCCGGACGGAGGCGGATCGGAGCGCCCTCGGCGAGATACCCGCGGCGACGCAACACCCCGATCGCCGCCGATCTCTCTTCCGGCTGAAGGTCTCCGTCCGTCGAGGATGTCCCGGTGACGAGGTGGTGAAGCAGGCGCCGCTCGGGAAGTCCGGCATCGAGTGCGGTGCGCCCTCGGGCCGTGAGCCGGCGATGGGCGCGGTGCTCTTCTTCGACCAGGGCGAGATGCTTCGAGCGGAGGCGCTGCAGGCTTCCCCGGACCGATTCAATGGACGCTGCGATCTGCTCCGCGATCGCCTCTTCGGTCGGAGGGCTCGTGCATGCCTGCAGGTACCGCAGTACAGCGCGTTCGGGATCCGAGAGATCCACCGGGCCAGATCCATCCGGGTCCTCGCTCATCACGGCCGTCACGAACGGCGCATCCGGTCTGCGCGTTAAGTCTTTCCGCGAAACGTACCCCGCGGCCCGGGCCGCGAGGACCGCCTACACCCGAATGGGCTGGGTGTACCCTGTGGGACGCGCGAACGGCTTTCCGCCCCCGAGCGGATCGGGGCGGGCTACGGGGGTCTCTCCGCGCTTCGTGCACAGGTACGCGTCGATCGCGATCGCGGCTTCGGTCGCGGTGCCCATCGCATAGACGACCGAGCGACCGCCCGCCGCAAAGATGCCGGGGACCCCGGTCTCGAACCCGGGCCCCTTCCCTTCGGGCCACCCCTGACTGGTCAGCTTCAGATCGAGACTCCCCTCGAACCCCTCGAGGTCCGCCTTCTGACCGACGGCGACGATGACCGTGTCGCAGGGGATGGTCTCCTCCGAACCGGCCACCGGGATGGGGCGGCGCCGCCCCCCCGCGTCGGGGGGCCCAAGCTCCATCGATTGGACGACCAGTCCGCGAACGTGGCCGTCCCCCACGATCCGCACCGGCGCCTTGAGGAACTGGAAGTGGATCCCTTCTTGTTCGGCGCCGTGGACCTCCTCGGGATCTGCGGGCATCTCCGAACGGCTGCGCCGATAGACGAGGGTGACGTCCCCTCCGTGCGAGAGGCGGAGCGCACTGCGGAGGGAGTCCATGGCAACGTCGCCTCCCCCGATCACGAGGATCTTCTTGCCGACGGAGACGCTCTCGCCTCGGTTCATCCGCTTGAGCAGTTCGAGCGCCGGCTCCACGCCGGGGAGGTCCTCGCCGGGGATCCCGAGCACACGGTGCTGGGAGGTACCGATGGCAACGAAAACGGCCTGGTATCCGTCCGCGAGGAGCTGCGAGACCGGAAAGGCGCGCCCGACCTTCGTGCCGTCCACCCACGTCACGTCCAAGTTCCGGAAGCGGGCCTTGTCGACCTGCACGTCGGCGTCCGTCATCCGATAGGCGGGGATCGTCTGCATCAGGCCTCCGAGAAGCCTTTCCTGCTCGAAGACGGTGACCGAGTACCCCCGAATGCCCAGTTCCCACGCCATCATCATCCCCGCCGGGCCGGCCCCCACGACAGCGACCCGCTGGTTCCGTGGCTTCGACGCGACGTACGCCAGGTCCCCCGATCCATAATCGAGGGCGGCCCGTTTCAGGTGACGGATGGCGATCGGGACCCCCTTCTTCTTGACGACACAGGAGTCCTCGCAGTAGTGGTAGCAGACCTTGCAAAGACATGTGGCGAGAGGGTTGTCCTGAACGGTCACGCGCTTCGCGCCGTCAAAATCGCCCTCTGCGACGAGCGCGATGTACCCCCGGCAGTCCTGGGTGATCGGACACGCTTCCACACACCACGGGCGTCGGCACTGGATGCAGCGCTTCGCCTCGAGGATCGCGTCGTCCTTCGAGTAGGCGTGAAGGATCTCGCGGAAGTCCTGCGCGCGGGTCGGCATCGACTCCTCCACGATCGGCACGCGGACGGGGTTGAGCTTCGGTGGCGGGATCTTCGATGGCACAACCGCGACGGGAGGAGCTGCATCTGTGTTCATAGGCGCGATTAGCCCGTTCCGTCGCGACATTAAGAATCTTGCTGGGCGAGCGGAGGGCGCGCCTCCCGGGGCCCCCGTCGGGACCCGGGTCGATGCCACCGTTGCCGCAGGTCCCGGGGCGCACCCGACCGTGGCCGGATTCCCGGCGGACCGGCACGGGAACGGAACGACGCATTCGACCCGCCGAAAGGGTAAGGAGGGGTGCTGCGTAGGTGGGCTCGAACGGCCCCGGAGGGCCGACACGCGGGATGCATGGTGCTTGACTCACTCGGCAAATCCTTGCGCGCGGTGCTCCAGAAGATCGCGCGGGGCTCGGCCGTTGACGACGCGCTCCTCGCGGAGGTCGTTCGCGACATCCAGCGTGCGCTCCTCCAGGCCGATGTCAACGTCGAGCTGACCCTCCAACTCACGGAGCGGGTCAAGCGTCGTGCGAAGGAGGAGAAGCCGCCCGCGGGCTCGAGCTTGCGCGACTTCCTGATCCGCATCATCTACGAGGAGATCCGTGGCATCCTCGGAAAGGATCGGACCTTCGAGTTCCGGCCCCGGCGGATCCTCTTGGCCGGTCTCTTCGGGCAGGGAAAGACCACGACGGCCGGGAAGCTGGCGCGACAGTTCCAGAAGAAGGGGGTCCGGGTCGGACTGATCGCTGCCGACGTCCACCGCCCTGCGGCGATCGACCAGCTCGAGCAGCTCGCGAGGAAGGTCGGCTGTGAGTTCTATGCGAACCGGTCCGAGCGACGCGCGGACGCGGTCGTCCGGGATGGGCTCGCCGCCTTTCCTCCCCATTTCGCGATCTTGGTGGACACGGCCGGACGGAGCGCGATCGACGCCGAGCTGATCACGGAGCTCAAGACGATCCACGGCGTCCTCCACCCGGACGAGACGATCCTGGTGCTCGACGCGGCGATGGGCCAGTCCGCGGGCCGGAGCGCCAAGGCGTTCCAAGAGGCGGTCGGCCTCACGGGCGTGATCATCACCAAGCTGGATGGGTCCGCCAAGGGTGGGGGGGCGCTCTCCGCGGTCGCGGCGAGCGGAGCGCCCATCCTGTTCGTCGGAACGGGCGAACACCTGGACGAGCTCGAGCGGTTCGATCCGACGCGGTTCGTTTCCCGGTTGCTGGGAATGGGCGACCTCCAGACCCTCTTGGAACGGTTCGAGGATCTTCGGGGGAAGGAGGAGGCCCAGAAGGCGAGCGAGCACCTAATGTCGGGCCGGTTCACCTTGCGCGACCTGCGCACCCAGCTCAACTCTCTGGGTCAGATGGGGTCGTTCTCCAAGCTCCTCTCCTTCTTCCCGGGGCTCGGCTCCGGGAAGATCGACGAATCGAAGCTCAACGAGACCCAGACCCAATTGAAGAGATACCGGACGATGCTGGATTCGATGACGCCCGGCGAGCTCGACGACGCGACGATCATCAAGTCCGAACGCGCCCACCGCATCGCCCGGGGCAGCGGCCACAAGCCGCCGGAGGTCCGGGCCCTCCTCAAGTACTACGAGACGACCAAGAAGGCCGCCCACGGCATCGCTTCGAATCGACGTATCCGCCGCCAGCTCGAACGGCAGATGACCCAAGGAGGGGCGTCTCCCCCACCCTGATCGCGCTCGATCCGACGACGAACGCCGCCGGAGCGCGTTCGGTGAAACCCTCAAAGGTGGATCGGGGGTGGGGGGTGGAGCGGCGCACGCGATGACGGATGCAACGGGTCTCGAGGTCGTCGTCGGCATCCTGCTGCTGTTCTTCGTTCCCGGATACTTCGTCACCAAGGCGACGTTCCCGGGGTGGCGTGTGCGGGGGGACGAGGCGCTCACCCGCGCGATCGAGATCGGCACCCTGTCGTTCGTCCTGAGCGTGGCCCTCACCGTGCTCGTGGGCTACGGACTCCTCGTCGGCGGGCCTCAGGGGTTCCAGGCGTTGTGGTCGGATCCCGTCCTCGAGGCGACCCTCTTCGCCATCGCGATCCTCGCGTTCGGCGTCGGGCTCGCCCGCGGAGCGTACCGCAAGGTTCCCCCGGTGCGGACCGCCCCGGGCTCCCCGGGGGAGCAGCGACCGTTCGAGCTCGGCCGAGAGCTGAGCCGGCTGGACCGAGAGGAGGTCCGATTGCGTCGCGAGCTCGATCGGACCGATACGCGCGAGGAGCGGCAGGAGCTAGAACGCGAGCTCGATGCGGTGCGCGCCCGTCGAACGGAGCTGCAACGCCGTCGCGAGGCCGAGTATGCCGCATAGCCCTCGCGGAACGGAACGCGGTGAGCGAAAGATGGTCCTCATCCTCCGGGGAGAGCTTCGGCTCTCGGCGGGGAAGGCCGCCGTACAAGCGGCGCACGCGGCGGTGATGCTGGTGGAGCTGGCCCGTCGTCGTGAGGAGGAAGGGCTCGTTCCATGGCTCGCCCAAGGCCAGAAGAAGGTCGCTCTGTCCGTTTCCACGCTCGCGGAGATGGTCGAGATCGAGCATCGGGCCCGCGCTCGGGGGATCGCGGTCGCCTGGGTCGAGGACGCCGGGTTCACCGAGGTCCCGCCCGGTACGCGGACCTGCCTCGGGCTCGGTCCGGCGCTCACCTCGGAGCTCGACCCGATCACTGGTACTTTGCCGCTCCTGTGAGCGAGGCGGCGCCGCTGTTTTCTTCAAATCTCTAAATAGTTCGACCCCTGTTCTTGGCTTCGTCCGCGGGAAACCGAGGACGGGGAGAACCATCCGGCCATGCGGATGTGGATTTACATCGTCCGCCGCCTTCTCCTCTTGGTCCCCGTGATCATCGGGGTCATGACGATCACGTTCATCCTGGTCAACTCCCTACCGATCAACGAGCAGCTCATCGCGCACTTCGGCGCCCCGCCGCTGCACCAGCCGTGGGTCTACAACAATCCGATCCCGTGCTCCTACTTGACCCCCGGCGCCAACGGCACCTGCCAGAACCCGATCTACCTGCGCGACGTCCACACCCTCGGCTTAGATCAGCCGGTCTACACCCAATGGGCCCATTACATCTACAACAGTCTTACGTTCAACTGGGGAACGGTTTCGAACTTCAGTTACGCCGGTAAGTTCGCGATCAACGGGCTTGCCGCCGGACAACCGGTCACCGAAGTGCTCGGCTGGTTGCTACCCTACACGATCGAGCTGGCCCTCTTGTCGCTCGTGATCATCCTCGCGGTCGCGATCCCGCTGGGCAATCTCTCCGCCGTTTACCGCAATCGGCCGATCGACCAAGCCTCCCGGGTGATGTCGTTCTCGGGGTACGCGTTACCGTCGTTCCTGTTAGCCGCCGTCCTGCTCATGGCGTTCGTCCTGTTACTGACGGCGCTCGGGGGTGCCCTGATATCCGGTCCGTGGTGTCCCTCCGGGGAGCCCGCCTACCTCGAGTTCTACGGCTCTTGGCCGTCCGCTACGAACCAATGTTACGGAGCGGCCGGTGCGGCGGTGAATCTGTACTACCCTAGCTGGCTCCAGTACGGAGTTGTCAGCCACCCGACCGGATTTCCGACGGCGGACGCCGCGATCCATGGGAACTGGTGGCTCTCCCTGGACACGCTGATTCGGATGGCCCTCCCGGCGCTCGTGATCGCGTTCGGCTCGATCGCCCTCTTGCTCCGGTTCGTACGGAACAGTATGCTCGAGGTCATGAACCTCGACTTCGTCCGGACCGCGCGCGCCAAGGGCGTACCGGAGAAGACGGTCATCAATCGCCACGCCGGCCGCAACTCGCTCAACGTCACGATCACCGTCTTAGGGCTCACCTTTGCGTTCTTCATCGGGGGCTTCCCCGTGATCGAGGAGATCTTCCACCTCAACGGTGTGGGATTGATCTTGGCGTTCGCGGTGAACGCCTCGAGCTACCCGATCGACGTGGCGCTGGTGTTCGGTTCGACGTTGCTGTTTACGTATCTGGTCGTGATCGCGAACATCATCGTCGATGTGTTGTATGCGTACCTGGACCCACGGGTCCGGCTGGGGTGAGAGGTCGTGGGAGCGAACACAACCGCGCCGGTCCCGACCGGCCACCGTCCTAGTCCGCGGTGGGATCAGTACAAGAGGACCTGGTACTTCCTGCGTCGGAACACGCTCGCCCTCGTGGGCCTGACCGTCATCATCCTCCTGGTGGCGTTGGCGATCTACGCCTTGACCATCCCGAACTCTACGATTCCCTGGAACAACCTTACCCAGTACTGCGGCACCAACGGGCCTTTCCATCTGCAGGGCTGCGTCAACGTCTGCACATATCCGGTGGGGACACCTCCGCCCGGCCCCAACTGCTACCAAACCCCCGCGACCGCGCCGTCCGTGGTCGCACCGACGCTCACGACATCGCCGTTATCGGCGGGCCCGTTACCGCTCGGTTCGTTAACGATCTCGTCGGGAGGCCAGTACTTCTTCAACACGTACCAGGGTATCGTGCGGGGTAGCGACTGGTCGTTAACGATCGCGTTCTCCATCGTCATCGGGGGTGCGCTGATCGGCCTCATCCTCGGGGCGGTCGCCGGATTCTGGGGCGGCCTCGTCGACGAGGTCATCATGCGGATCGTCGACATATTTCTCTCGATCCCACAGATCCTGTTCGTGATCATCGTGGTCTCGGTGGTGGACATCGATATCGAACAGAACGCCGCGTTCGCCGGATCCGACATTCGGATCCTGATCCTGATTTTAGCCTTCATGGTCGTCTGGTGGCCTTTCTACACCCGTATCGTTCGGGGTCAGGTCCTCGTCGTGCGGGAGCAGAAGTTCGTGGAGGCCGCACGGGCGAGCGGCGCGCAGCGGGGGCGGATCGTCCGGAAGCACATCATCCCCAACAGTGTTTACCCCGTCTTCATCCAGATGTCCCTTGACGTCGGCACGGTCCCCCTCCTGATCGGGGCCCTGGTCTTCCTCGGCTTCCGCATCTTCCCGTCCCAGTACTTCCCCGAATGGGGATCGGTGTCCGCCCTGTCCGCGACCGACATCCAGGAGTTCCTGCAAAGCTGCGTATCGTCGTGCGTCATCCCGTGGTGGCAGCTGTTCTTCCCGGGGTTCGTCCTGTTCATGTTCGCCATCAGCGTGAACTTCTTCTCCGACGGATTGCGCGACGCGCTCGACCCGCGGCTGAGGCGCTAGGAGGGGCCGTCGATGTCCGCTTCCTCTCGGCCGGTCCTGCCCCCGGAGTTCCTCGGCACGACCGACCAGAGCCCCGAGTTTCCGCGCGATGCCCCCGCGACCGCCACCGGCGATTCGAACGTGGTGCTGGACGTGCGCAACTTGCGTACCTACTTCTTCACCTACGACGGCGTCGTCAAGGCGTTGGACGGCGTGACGTTCAAGCTCCGCCGCGGGGAGACGACTGGGCTGGTCGGGGAGACGGGGTGCGGTAAGAGCGTCACCGCGTTCTCGATCACCCGCCTGATCGGCGATCCCCCGGGCCGGGTGATGAGCGGGAATGTCTACTACCGAGGCATCGACCTGCTCTGGGGCCTCGACGAGGAGGCGAAGTACAAGCCGATCCCGAAGTCGAACCGCGTGAAGGTCAAGCGCTCGTTCCGGAAGATCAAGGCCGCGATGGAACGGATGTCCGCCGTACGCGGGAGCGGGATCTCGACGATCTTCCAGGAGCCGAGTTCGGCGATGAACCCGATCTTCCAGGTCTCCGACCAGATCGGGGAGGCCCTCACCCTGCACCAAGGATTGTCGATCATCGATGGGCTGCTGGCCGCTACGCCGGATGCCCCCGAGGTCGGCCCCGCCATCGACGCCCTGATCGCGGCCGCGATCGGCGGGAAGCGCGAGGAGGTGCGAGCGGCTGCCGTCCGGCTCGGGGAGGCCGCGCATATCAGCTCCTTCGCCACCGAGGCGTTCTACATCGTTCGTGGGCCGGGGACCGCGGCCGGGGAGACCCGCCCCGACCTCGTGGCGGCCCTCGGCCGGTTCCGATTGAACCCGCTGCAGCGCGCGTTCCTCCGGTCTCAGCGCCGCCTGGTCGAGCTGAGAGGGGAAGAGCACCAGCTGTACCTGGAGGAGATGCGCGCGGGCGCGCTCCAGCGCGGCAAACACCGCGCGATCTCGGCGCGACGTTCGCGGGAGCGGCTCTCCCACTTCTACTACGGCATATGGGGCATCCGCTCACGCGCGCGCCACCCGATGAAGCAGGAGACGTTCTGGCGCACGGTCCGTCTCTTGGAAGGGGTCTCGATCGCGAACCCGGTCCAAGTGGCGAAGGGGTATCCCCACGAGCTCTCCGGAGGGATGCTCCAGCGGGTGATGATCGCCATGGCGCTCTCCTCGGAGCCGGATATCCTGATCGCCGACGAACCGACGACGGCGCTCGACGTGACGATCCAGGCCCAGATCCTGGAGCTGATGCGGGACCTGAAGACGCGGGTCGGGACCGCGATCCTGCTGATCACGCACGACCTCGCGGTCATCGCGGAGGTCGCGGATCGGGTCTGCGTCATGTACGCCGGGCTGATCGTCGAATCGGCCCCGGTCCGGGAGCTCTTCCAGCGGCCCCTCCACCCCTACGCTCAGGGGCTCCTTGCATCGATCCCCCGTCTCGACCAGCCCGACAAGGAGCTCACGTCGATACCGGGGTCGGTCCCGAACCTGATCACCCCGCCGACCGGGTGTCGATTCCACCCGCGCTGCCCGTACGCCATGCCGGTCTGTAAAGAACAGGCGCCCCCGACAACTTTGGAAGGGACCGATCACGAGGTCGCCTGTTATTTATACAAGGGACCTGTCGTCGCCGAATAGGGTTGATACCTTGACCACCGGCATGGACGACGACGTGGTTCCTTTGGTGGTCGCGGCGCGGAACCTGCGCAAGTACTACCCGATCCGAGGCGGGCTCTTTTCGACGCACATCGGGGACGTGCGGGCGGTCGACGGCGTCAGCTTGGACGTTCGCGAAGGCGAGACGGTCGGGCTGGTGGGAGAGTCGGGATGCGGGAAGACGACCGTGGGCCGGTTGATGCTGCGGCTCGTCGACCCGACGTCGGGCCAGACGTTCTACCGACCGCCGGCGGACGTGGAGGCCCGCCTGGATCGGCTCTACGACCAGCTCCGTCCGTACGCGGACAGCCCCGATGCGAAATCCGCCCCGGCCGAGGCCCAGGCCGCGCTCGGTGAGCTCGACGAGATCGCCGACCAGTACTCCCTGTACCGGATGGGCCCGCGCAAGATGCGCGAGCTCCGCGGGAAGCTCCAGATCGTCTTCCAGGACCCGTTCAGCTCGCTCAGTCCGCGGATGATCATCCGGGACGTCGTCGCCGAACCTCTCGAGATCCACGGCGTCGGCACCCGCACCGAACGGTACCAGCGCGTGGCCGAGCTCATGAAGGCCGTCGGGCTCAACCCGGACCACCTGTGGCGGTTCCCGCACGAGTTCTCGGGAGGTCAACGCCAACGCATCGGCATCGCGCGGGCCCTCGCGTTGCGGCCGGAGTTCATCGTGCTGGACGAGCCGACCAGCGCCCTCGACGTCTCGGTCCAGGCCCAGGTCCTGAACATCCTGAAGGAGCTGCAGTCCGAGCAGCGGCTCGCCTACCTGTTCATCTCCCACCACCTCTCGGTCGTACGTGCGATGAGCCACCGTGTCTTCGTGATGTATCTCGGCCAGATCGTCGAGTCGGCCCCGACCGATCCGTTGTTCTCCCACCCACTCCATCCGTACACCCAAGCCCTGCTCTCCGCGATCCCGATCCCCGATCCGACCCTGAACCGGGACCGGATCATGCTCCAGGGAGACGTGCCGAGCCCGGCCGCGCCTCCGCCGGGGTGCCGATTCCACACGCGATGCCCGGCGGTGATGCCGATCTGCTCGAAGGTCGAACCGCCGCTGATCGAGGTCCAGCCCCAGCATCGGGTCGCCTGCCATCTGTACCCCAACCCGATCGGATCCTCCCCGACCCTCGCCGCGGAGAGCGCCGTCGCGGGCTAGGTGGAGGGAGCGCGGCATGGCACCGCTGCTGCAACCCCCGGAAACGAACCGGGACTATACGCCACCGCTCGATCCGGCGACGCGGGCGCGGATCGAACGCGTTGCCGAGGAGAAGGCCCGGGCGCTCTCGGAGCCGGGGCCGTCGTGGCGCGAATGGGTCTTCTATCAGGCGTTGAAGTGGTGGCTCGCGATCGTTCTGATCGTCGTCGACAGCTGGGTCATCGTATTCTGGGTGGAGTACGGGTCCCTGGGAGGCCTGGTGGCGTCCATCATCGTGACCATCTACGCGGAGTTCCTCCTGTACCGCTACCTCTGGTACCGGCCGAACCCGGAGCAACCTCGGATGCGCGGCAAGTTCCGCCCCACATGGTATCGGCCGGTCGAGTACGGGCGGTGGACTCCCGAAGCCGACCTGGTCCGATCGGGGATCGGCATCTACGATCGGCCCGAGGGTCCGGATCCGAAGGAGTTCCTGTAGTCGGCCGGAATCCCTTCCCCCGCTCGCGCCGATCCGTCCGCGCGGTAACATATACGCCGTCCGCATGCGAGCGACCATGGGAGCGCACCCTCGTCGCCTTCGCCTCGCCCCGTCGCTCCTCAGTGCGGATTTCGGCGCCCTCGGCGAAGCGGTCCGGGCCGCCGAGACGGGAGGGGCCGACGCGTTCCATCTCGACGTCATGGA
>Ga0187856_1001784_pt1 | contig 16647 bp, 13 predicted proteins | sample June2016WEW_8_40_FD_132443 | JGI IMG/M metagenome (GOLD analysis project Ga0187856, IMG submission 132443) | Peatland microbial communities from SPRUCE experiment site at the Marcell Experimental Forest, Minnesota, USA - June2016WEW_8_40 | ecosystem: Environmental > Terrestrial > Soil > Wetlands...
AAATCAACTCGCGCGGTGGTGGCAGAAGCTATTGGCCTTGGCAGCTCTGCGGAGTCGAGTCCGGCCAACCGGTTTCCCCTTTGCCTTCGCCACCATCCAATAAAAAACTTTTGAGACAGTCTCTGCTGCGCCGCCTCAATTACAAGTTTTACTCCAGCATCGCAGCGCTGGCTGTCGGTAAAATTGGGGCAGAGCGGCAGCTCTGCCCTACCTTTGGTTTTCTTTCGTGTATTTCGCATATTTCGCGGTTAAAATTGTCCCGTGAAAATTCTCTTCATCGGCGACATCGTGGGACAACCGGGCCGGCGCGCGGTTGCGGAACTTCTTCCCAAACTACGGCAACAGCATGCGCTCGATTTCGTCATCGCCAATGGCGAAAACTCCGCTGGCGGCTCCGGCATCACGCCCAAGACCGCCGGGGAAATTTTTTCCGCCGGCGTGGACGTCATCACCAGCGGCGACCATTTGTGGGATCAGAAGGAAGTCATGGAACTGCTCCAGAACGAAAAACGCTTTCTGCGACCGCTGAATTATCCGGCGGACGTTCCCGGCCGGGGCAGCGCCATCTTTGAAGTTCGGAGTTCGGAGTTCGGAGTTCGGAATTTAATTGGTGTTTTGAACGTGCAAGGCCGCACGTTCATGCCGCCGCTGGAAAATCCGTTTCTCCTCGCGCTTGACGAAGTAAAACGCCTGCGCGAGCAGACGAAAATCATCTTCGTGGATTTTCATGCCGAGGCGACCTCGGAAAAGATTGTGTTCGCGCGGATGCTCGACGGCCAGGTGAGCGCGGTGGTGGGCACGCACACGCACGTGCAAACGGCGGACGAACAGATTTTCCCCGGCGGCACGGCGTATTTGAGCGACGCCGGGTTCACCGGCCCGCACGAAAGCGTGCTGGGCCGCGAAATCGAGCCTGTCCTCAAACGCTTTCTCACCGGCATGCCGCAGCGGTTTGAAGTGGCGAAAAACCGTGTACTCCTTCATGGCGCGATGATCGAAATTGACGACGCCAGCGGCAAGGCGTTGAAAATCCAGCGGGTGGCGGAATCAATCTAAATAGAAACAAAGATATGCCGGCGACTGAAGACTTAATCCAAAGGCTTAGAGAAGGGCTTAAAGCAGAACGGCACAAAGCGTTCGAGGAAACGAACGCTCAAGCTGTTTTTGAGAGTCTCGTCAGGCTACAGGAATCCCACACCATTCATCGACGGCGGTGGATTTGGGAGTTGCTTCAAAATGCTGCGGATGCCACAGACCTTGCTAAAGGGAAAAATCGAGTGAGCATTTGCGCCAAGCAGAACACAATTCGGTTTAGTCATAACGGCTCGGCTTTTAACAGCCAGGAAATTACTCGTCTAATTTATCACGGTTCGACAAAGCAAGGCGATGCAACCAAGAAAGGTAAGTTTGGGAGCGGATTCCTCGCGGTCCACCTAATCTCACCGAGAGTGCGAATACGGGGCGTTTTAGAGGAGAACGGTGCTAGTCAAGGTTTCAAATTCTCTCTCGATAGGAGCGGGGATACGTCACGCGTAATTCAACAAAACATGGCGGCGGCTTGGGGAGACTTCGAGAATTCGTTTTTCGACACAGACGGGGCTGAAAAATTCACGACAGCTTTCGAATGCGACCTCGACCAGGATACTTGGGGTGTAGTGGAAAGTGGGCTGGCTGACTTGGCGAGGACAGTCCCTTACGTTCTCGCTTTCGTCGATGAGTTGGAGGAGGTCGCAGTGGAAAAGGCCGGTGGCATCATGACATGGCGTAGAATGAAACAGAAATCGAAAGGTGACTACACGCTGACGGAAGTCGCGCACAGTAGCTCAGATGGTCATTCGGAAACCATGCGGATTGCCGTCGTCGTCGACCATGTGAAGGACGTCGCCCTAGCATTGCTGCTTCGCCGCGCTGGAAAAGATTGGGAGATTGTGGCGGACGACTCAACGCCGCGCCTGTTCTACCCACTACCGTTGGTGGACACCCACGACCTGCCCGTTGCGTTTGCTATTGTGAGCAATAGCTTCGAACCAATTCCAGAGCGGAACGGCATTCGGGCTAGCGCTGCTGGTGAGTCAGCAGAATTGACCGAAAAAAACTGGACGCTGCTTCGTAAAGTACCATCGCTTTTCAAGACCCTGGTTGGAACACACTCCCGGACGCGTTGGGTAGCGTCTCACAAGCTGGTTAGATTTTGTAAAACTCCAAAGAAAGAGTGGCTCGACGCTAGGAGGCTCAATTCCGAAGTGCTGCTCCCCACGATAAATTATCTCACAAGCAAAGAAGCCCCGGCTCTTGTTCGCGTGGCTGGCGGGAAACTTCTCCCTGTGGCTGATGCCGTTATTCCGGTCAAAGATTCGGGAGGCAAGATTTACGGGTTAGCTGGTGAACTCAATCGCCTCAAAGACCGATTGCCGGAACTACAGGTTGTTTCCGAATGGGCTGCCATTCTCGACGGGTGGGCCGCGATCTTGGGCAAGAGTGTCGAACAATTGGATGAAGCCCTGACAACTGAAAAGCTAGCCGGGCAAACAGCCCCCTGCCAGACTCTGGATGAACTTGGGACGAAGATAATCTCTGGGACAGGCGTAAGTGCCTTGGCGTGGCTCAATCGTCTGCTCGACTCCGTGCCGACGGAGAATCTCTTGGCGTTCGTGCAGAGCCGAGCTATACTTCCGAATCAACAAGGTCAGTTGAAGAAATCGGGTGAATTACAACTCGACGGTGGAATCGAGGAAGGCATCAAGGACATTTGTGATAAACTCGGCGCTTCCATTCGTTCCCAACTTCTCCACAAAGGAATTTGCCAGCCGGTTAGTCAGCTTTTCGAGGGCGAGAAGGGAAAGTCTCTTTCAAACGAAAATTGTGTTGAATGGGCACTGAAAAAAGTCAAAGAGCCGTCCGTCGAAGGCAAAGAAGAAACTTACGCCGAAGCCAACACTCAACTTGTTTGTTGGCTAATTGAGCACGACCAAATGCAGAAGCTCGCCGGCTATCCAATGCTCTGTGCAGCCGGCAGGGGCGAATTGCGCGCTGACAAGCCGTTGCTGGCACCTGTAGCTTTGTGGGATAATGGGGCACAAGCTTTTGCTGACCTGTTTCCGGCAGATCGCCGGTTACACGAAAAATACACAGCATCGTTGCGGGACGACCACTGGCGGTATCTGGAGAAAAATAAATTCGTGCTGCGTTCGTTCTTTGTCACTGAACCACTCGACGCGCTTGACCAACGGCAGATAGTTGAAAAGCTGTCGGACGACGTCGAACACAAACCAGCCACCGCGACGACGATTTCCCAAATTGCTTTTTTGAGTGGACTGCTTGGCGAGGTGCGGAGAAGCAGGCCCAAAGCAAAGCTGTTTCTCCAATTCCTGCTCCAATATGTCATCAAGGCCAACCGCCAGTGGATTCAAGGCACCGAGGTAGCATGTTCATGCAACAATCGTCACCACGTATTTCCTGGCTGGATGTTTCAAGTCAAAACCCACGAATGGGTTCCGGTGGGTCGAGGCAAAGAAGACAGGCCGTCAGCGGAAAACATCGCAGCACTGTTGGACGACAAACTTAAGGAAACGATACTCAATGACCCAGACTGCGCGCAGTTCTTGTTGAAAATTGGAATTGGCGTCAGCGAACTGGTCAGAATCGGTGTGCCTGAAGAAAAGAGATTCCAACTCGACCAGCTTTCAGCGCGCATTTATGGTTCGGCGGATGAATCAACCATGGAGAGCATCGAGGCGATTCTGGATAATCCGGACATCAAAGAGGCTGTCCTAAACAAGAAGCACGAGAAAGAAAAGGTCGCTCGCAATCAAAAAGTGGGGAAAATGGTGGAGGAACTCCTGCGAAATGAATTGGAAAGCGCGGGCATCCAAGTTACGAGAACCGGTGTAGGAAGCGATTTTGAACTCGAAACCGATTTCGTCGAGAACGAACAGGAACAACTCTTGAAGGTCAGCCGTTATTTATTGGAAGTGAAATCCACGTCTGTGCCATTCGTTAGAATGACCCTGCGACAAGGAGAGGAAGCGGTTAAGCCAGAGAACCGCGACAACTATTTATTATGTGTCGTGAATGTCTCCGGTGGCGTCGTCAACGAGCAGGTTGTACGCGATAACGCGAGGTTCGTGTTTAGTATCGGGCCGATGGTGGAAACGAAGGTGGACGCCGCAAAAGGCCTGAAGAATCTCGAAAACGAGTTGAGTCCTGGTGGCGGCGGTGCTATCGAAATCGATATCGTTGAGAGCAGCGTGAAGCTTCGGATAAGAGAGCAAGTCTGGCTCGAACAGGGGGTGTCATTCCAACAATTCATCGCCCAAGTGAAGCAGCAAACATGAGCCTTAGTTTTTGATAAGCAAACAAACCAAATCGCAATGGGACTTCGGCGGGTTGTTTCCGGGGGAAGCAACGCGGCGCATGCTGGGAAAATTTTCTGTTGCCGTCATCGCGCTGGCGCTTGCGGGTTGCGCCGCTGCTCCACCGCGAGTGGCCCGCGTCGAATTTGGCCGGTCCATCTGGGCCGATGGACAGCGGCGCGCGGGTGTGCTGTTTCAGGACGGAGGCATGGCTGTGCCGGTCACTGGCGGGACATTGTGGACTTTTGGCGACACATTTTACGGCCAGCCGCAGCCGGGCCAGCCGCCGCAGTTGTCACAAAATAAGGGCGCGCAGAGCGCGACCATCGCCTTCCTGCCCGCCGGACAGACCAATCTTCCGCCGGCGCTCGAATACTTCACGGATTCAAACGGCGTCGTGGCCAATCCGTTCGAGTATTTACCGGATGAAGACCTGAAACACCACCGCATCTGGCCGGGGGCCGGCATCACCATTGGCTCGCACATTTATCTTTCCTATTCCGTGATCGTAGTCACCGACGAGCCGGGGCCGTGGAATTTTCACGGGATTGGGGCCGGATTGGCGGTGGCGGAAACGCCGCTCGGACGTTTCGTCCGGCTGCGGCCGGATGGCCAGTGGAGATTTTCCGTCGTGCCCGCCCAGATTTTGCGCGAGGGTGACCGGCTTTATCTTCTTGAAATCAGCGATGCGTCAAAGGGTCTGATTCTCTCGCGCGTCAACGCCGCGGAAATTGAGAACCCCGCCGCGTATGAATTTTTTACCGGCAAAGGCTGGTCAACCAATCGCGCGGACGTGAAAGTGATTTTGCGCGAGGCTTACGGGCAGGTTTCGGTGATGTGGGTTCCGGCGTTACGGTGTTATTTGATGGCCACGTCGTCCGATTTTTTTCACCCGCACGAAATCCAGTTTCGCCAGGCGAAACGGATCAAAGGCCCGTGGAGCGCGCCCGCGCGCATTCCCGTGCCGGAAATGCCCGGCAAAAAGACGGCGCTCATCTACTGCACATTTTTTCACCCGGAATTGAGCGACGATCAATCGCTGCGTTTTGTCGCCACATTTTGCCGGATGCTCACCGGCGACTGGGAATTGAGCAATCCAGAGTGGGTGACGATTACACTTGCGCCGGACCCTGCCTTGGAACGTTGAATTTATCTCCGTGTTTCCCCGTGTTCAATCCGCAGCCAAATGAATTGAAATTTAATGGTTAAACAAACCAAATCGCCATGGGATTTCAGCGAATGGTTTTGTTTTGGTTGAAATTTGCGGCGACAACGTGTCCCCTCTGTCAGTGTTGAAGATGCCTCGCAAGGCCGAATATGCTGAATTGACGGCACTGTTCTTTATCCAATCAATGGCCGTTGCCATCTGGATGGTGCCGTTGAGCATGGTGTTCGCCGCTCACGGACTGCGTGGCCTCGCGCCCTACGCCTTTGCCGCCTCCGCCCTCGCGACCTTCATTTCGCCATTGATCTTCGGCGCGATGGCCGACCGCCACGCTTCACCGGTGAAAGTGTTGCGCGGGCTGGCTGTGGCCAGCGCTGCCACCATGACCCTCTTCGCCTGGAGCGTCAAACAAGGCTGGCCGCCGGGACTGGTGCTGGTGGTGGTCCAGATTTATGCGCTTTGTGCCGCTCCCACCGGAAGCATCGTCACCGCCATCATCTTTTCGCGCCTGCGAAATTCCCAGCGCGAGTTCGGGCCGGTTCGGGCCGGGGCGACCGTAGGCTGGATGGCCGGCTGCTGGCTGGTGAGCGCGCTGAATGCCGATACTTCCACGCTGGCGGGATTCACCAGCGCGGCGACATGGCTGGTTCTGGCGGCGTTTACATTCCTGTTGCCCAGTGTGCCCCCGCCAAAGTTCGCCGGACACCCGACGCTGCTGCAACGACTCGGCTGGGACGCATTCGTGCTGCTGAAAAATCACGACCATCGCGTGGTCTTCATCACCGTGGCATTGTTCAGCATTCCGCTCGCGGCATTTTATCCGTTCACGCCGCTCCACCTGCAAGAACTCGGATTCAAGCACGTCTCCGCCTGGATGACGCTGGCGCAAACGACGGAACTGGTCGCCATGTTCGCTTTGGCAGGACTTTTTTTGCGCTGGCGGTTGAAATGGATCTTTGCCGCCGGGCTCGCATTCGGGGTACTGCGCTTCGCGCTGTGCGCGCTCAATGGCAAGGCGTGGTTGCTGGCCGGCATCACCCTGCACGGTTTGTCCTTTACCCTGTATTTCATCACCGCCCAAATTTACATAGACGAACGGGTGGGTTCCGGGTGGCGGGTGCGGGCGCAGGCGTTGATGACGCTGATGACCAACGGCGTGGGCAACCTCATCGGCTATCTCGGCACCGGCTGGTGGTTTGCCGCGTGCGCGCGTCCGGCCGGCACGCAATGGTCATTATTCTGGAGCGTCCTGGCCGCAATGGTGGGCGTGGTGCTGGTTTATTTTTTGGCGGCGTATCGCGGGCAGGGCGTTGGGATAAAACGCACGAAGGAAAGCAAAGTTTAAATCTGAACCGGGCCGCTTGCCGGGGCGAAAGTGGGCAAAGCAGCAGCTTTGCCCCACCAAGGGCAACAATATATTCGGCCAGATCAGCCGGCGAGTTCCTTCGCCATGATGTAGTCGTCCATGACGAACCCGCCGCCGATGTCCGTAACCACGGAATCCGCGGTGACAAAGCCATTTCGTTGGTAGGCGGCGATGGCCCGGGTGTTGCGTTTGTTCACAGAGAGAATCAACCGGCGCCCGGCCCCGGCCCGGACTTCATGCTCGACCTGTTGCAACAATCGGCTGCCCAATCCGCGACCGTGCATTTCCGGCAACAGGTAAAGCTTGTGCAGTTTTACCACACCCGGTTCTGGCGTCGGTCCGCAGGACGCAAAGCCAGCCAGCTTACCGTCCACGAGCAAAAGATCATAACGGATTCCCTGGGAACGGATTTCTTCGCGCAACACGTCGAGCGAATACATCCGCGCCAGCATGTAATCAATCTGCGCGTTGGTGATGATGCCCGGATAACACGCACGCCAGATGACGCCGGCCAGAGCAGAAATGGCGGGCAAATGTTCCTCTTTGGCGCGGACAATTTCGTTTCGGTTTGGCCGTGTCGCGTTCATTTGCGCCCGCGAAACTCGTTCATCAGGCGGAGAACCCCTTCGCGGATTTCAAACAATTCCTTGCGCGCTTCGGAAATCATTTTCTCCGGCAGAAGTTTCTTTGGCGCAACGGCTTCAAGCCCCGCCTGCGCCTTATGCAGATGGCCGAGCGCGCGCTTCAGGTAGGCAACGGTGAACGCGCCGTCGCGCGGTCCGCAGCCCTGGGCAATGCCATGCAACGCGCCGCCGAGTTTTACGCCCGTAGTTTGAAATTCAAAGACGAACTGCTGCAGATCGTCGTCTTCGGCCTCCTTGAGGCCCAGCTCATCGCATTCATGCCAGACCTTCATCGCGCTTTCATGACAGCGATACTGGAGTGGATGTCGGATGTCGCCGTCGGCGGTGCGGATCCAGTCTATGCCTTCCCGGTGCGGTTCGGGTTCGGGCAAAGGTTCGTTCGCGGCTGCCTCACAAATACGATTCATTTCTTCCACAGACATCCGTTCGTCCTCGTCCTCGCCTGCCGTGCCGAAGCCTTCATGCGAAGGCGGGTCCTCACGGTCCCAGCCCATTTCCTTCGCAATTTTCGCCTCGGCCTCGTCGGAGTCGCCGTATTTTTCCCGCAACTCCATGTATTTGTCCGTGCGGGCGTCGCACTCCTTCATAAACCGCTCGTAATCGTGTTCGTCCCATTCCGCTTCCGGGTCCTTCTGCCCGCGTTTTTGCCTTTCCAATGCCTCGTTCAATTGCTTGGAGAACATTTCCCAGCCCGCCTCGGCGTCCTGGGCGCGCTGCTTTTCCTCGGCGGGCGTCAACCGCCACTCCGGCGCGGAAATGTTCAGCTTGAAATCCGCGCTTTCGATGACGACGCGTCCGTTGCCTTCGCTGAACCATTCGAGGTAAAGCGCGTTGGCGATGCGTTCCGGCGGTTTCTCGCCGCGATCAATCATCGCAAACGCATCCTCGTCGGGAACCGCGAACACGCGCGCCTTTTGCGACGCCGAGAGATTGCCGATTTTGCCGCGTTGGAGCTGCGCGAAGACCGGCTGTTTGCGGATGGGAAAAGTTTTGGCCGGGTTCTTGAATTCGAGCCGGCAGCCCGCGAGATCCGGACACGCATTACCTTCCAAATCAAGCATGACTGGTTCGGCGAGGCCGTCCAGCCAGAGCCGGCCGCGCACGCGCCCCTTGACACGGTTGTCAATCTCGCCGCGAATCACACTGTCTTGAATGCGCCAAGCCATGCAGTTCGTTTACCATGAGCGACAGGGAATCCGCGAGACTTTTTGCCGGGATGACAAGTAGGAGACGACGTGAGGAGTCTCTAAATAAATCTTTGTTTCCGAATGAATTTGAGCCTCGTCACCTCGGCTCCTAAAAAAACGGATATTTTAAATGCGCTGTTAGCGGGTGAATTCCCACCGGGCCAGCAGCTTTTCAATCTCGGCGCGGACTATTTCGCGGGCCTGCTGCCGGTCGCCGTATTGCATGAGGAGTTCGTCGTAGCGCGTGTGTTCATGCCGGATATGTGCGATGACCGCAAGCCGCAGAGCCTGCGGATCAAAATCTTTCGCCGCCGCCGAGCGTCCGACGCGGCCTGAATGTTTCTGGCAGGTCCACGCCGCGATGCGCGCCGCGGTCTTCGGCGGACAACCCGGAAATAGCTCCTTCAGCTTTACCGTGACCGCAGCCAGATATTCCAGGTCCTCGTTCTCCCGACGTTCCGCCGCCCGTTCGCGTTGCCGGGCGCGGCGTTCCTCGTCGGCCAAACACTCCTCCTCCGCCCGGCGCAAGGCTTCGGCGGTGATGAGGATTCCCTGGCGTTCGTAGCGATTGCGGGCGCGCGCCCATTGGAGCTTCGTGGCCCGGCGTGTAAGGGCGGTGTTGCCGCTGGGCAGATACTCCAGATGCGCAAGATCGGCGCAGGCCAGACAGAGTGCCTTGTCTTTCTCCACACGAATCCAGCGCCCCTTGCCCAACTCCTCACCGCACTCGGCGCATTTCGTGTCGCGGCGGATGATGAAGACGACGATGTTTTTTGATTCACCGGGTGGAGCGCCTCCGGGTTCTGGATGCGTCTGGGGAATGCTCATCTGGATTTCACGTTCAACTGATTTGCCTCGGTCAGCCGTTCGGCGAATGCCTTGTCGGGAAACGCCTCGGGGAGCGAGAGGAATGGCGTCTGGTTGATCCAATCCTCGTCGTCTTTCATCGGACCGACTGATGTCTCCGTGTGCCAGGCCAGATGCTGCCGCATGTTGTTCATCGAACCGACCGCCATGCGCGGATTGCCCGCCGCATAAACTATCGGGGCATCCTTCCACGACGCGAGCATGGGCGCATCCACAATCGCGAAGCCGAGTCGCAGGCGGAACAACTTCTCGAAATTCTCGCGCCGGCCGAGCTCCTTGACCGGGAAGACGAATGTGTAGAGCGTGGCGACGTTTGTCACCAACGCCCAGCGGGTACGATCCGGTTTCCGGTCGAAATCCAAACGCCACTGACCCAGCCAATGCGCGGGTGGTTCGGTGGCGCACACGGTGGGTTCGACCCGCCAGTTCTTCCGCACCTGCGCGCTGAGGATGATTTCGATGGCGTCTGGATTGGAATTGGCAGGCAATTGCGGCTTGGGCTTGCGCGGCGCGGCGCGGCGGCCGGCCTTTGCCGTCGGCTGATAATGCTCCTCGTAGTTGCATCGCTCGCAGATTGTTCCCTTCGGCCCGACCGAATAACCATCCGTGCCGAGCTTGATGACCACGCCGCAGCGGTCACAAAGCGTCGGTTCGTAGTGCGGCGGGTTCTCCAGCTTTTCGAAATTGTATTCGTTTGTGCCATACCAGACATACATCTCGGTCTGGAACGACGCGCGGCACTTCTTGCAATCCTTCCAATGCCCCTTGTGCCCCTCGCCGGAATGAAAGCCGCACAGCGTGAAACGCCGATGGTTGCGCGAGCAACTGCTTCGCGCGTAGGAGAACAACACGTATTTATGCTCGTCGTTGCAAATCCACTGCCCGCAGCACTCGGTTTTGGTGAGATTCTTCGTTTTGCCGCACAGGCCGCATCGGGGCTGCGTAGATTTGTCCCGTGTTTTCATGGATTATTCATGACAGCAAAGCCAGCCGGTTCACGGCACGCGGCGCGGACGCGATGGTCAATCTCGCCGCGAATCACGCTGTCGTGAATCCGAAAAGCCATGACATGAAATTGCCTGAACTACGCATAATTTGGAAAACATTTCCGGCGATCAAAAGCACGCCTTCAACCCGCCGCCGACGTCTGTCGAGAGGACCGCCCTAAAATCTGATAGTCACCCTCGGTCGCTTCTTCTTTTCAGTCAACTTTCGCTCAATCGCGTTAATCGCTTTGGTGGCCGCACCGCGAATTTCACTAACCGAACCGTTTCTAAGAGGAATCAGCTTTTTCACGGTGCTCCGATCTCCTATTTCCTCCAATGCCCAAATCACACTCGAACGAACCGATTCGTCTTTGTCTCTCAATGCTGTGATTAGGGCAGGGATTGCTTTGCGGCTGTGGAGTTGACGCATTGCGATGGCAGCCAAACGGCGAATTTCTTCGGAATTGTCTACGAGAGCTTTTTTTAAAGCTGGCAAAGCTCGCATGCCTTTTAAGTTGCCAAGACCCCAAATAGCTTTATGCCGCACTGAATGAACCTTGTCATGCAGGCAGGCAATTAGTGGTTCAAGCGCACGCTTTCCTCCAATATCTCCAATTGCCTCCACAATTGCTTCCCGAACGGCGGAATCGTCGGTGGATAAAAGAGCCATCAAAGGAGACAATGCTTCAGGTGATCCAATCCGCCCAAGGGATTTCACAACCGCACAGCGATGTTTTGTATCCTCAAATTCCAACATTTTTACCAACGGCTCAATCGCTCCAAGGCTTCTAAGTCGGCCAAGAGCCGCGACAGCAGCGATACGGACATCGCTTTCTGAATCCTCCAGTGCTTTCAACAATGATTTAACTGCAGCTGGGTGCTCGATTTGCGCCAATGCTGTAGCCGCGGCTTGCCTTACATGGGGACTCCAATCTTCCAAAGATTTTAACAACAATGGAACAGCTCGGATTTCTCCAATTTTGCCTAAAGACTCAACCAGATATGGCGGAACCCAATGATGTTTTTCCACATAGTGCAATAAAGCGTCCGCCGCCTTTGGTTCTCGAAAATATCCCAAGGCTTTGACTGCGGGTTCAAAAAACCAACCTTGACGGCGTTCCAAACAGTTTATCACTAGGTCGAGTGCGTCGGTCTTCCAGATTACCCAATGCTGTTTGAGTGCGACAACCACCGCTTCTCGGTGTTTGCTTTCAGCCAAAACGTGCCGAACCGCTGGCGCGAAATGCTCCTCAGGAATAGCACCGGACCATTCCGCATATTTTCGTGCTGCAAATGCACTCTCAATTATCATCGCACACTGCTCTGCCCCAAGAGGTAGATTCCTCGAACTGATCAACCACGACCACTATTCTTCGGTGGTGATGTTCAACAAAAACATCTAGGCGGCGCAAAAACTCAGCGAGACTTGCAGCGGAGGCAAGCTCGACAATTTCAGCGGGCGAAAGAACATTTTGAAGCGATTCCATGACGGCGCGACGCAGACTGCCGCATGGGGTCTCCAAACAACGTGCGTAGGCGGTTACGAAGTCTTCGTTGGTCAGTTGCGGCAAGAGGCCAGCCTTGAGAAGAGAAGTCTTACCTGCCCCAGACTCGCCGAAAACCACAAGAGTACCATTGTTCCTGACCAATCCTGTCAACTCACCGACTTCACGATCACGTCCGAAGAATAAGTCCTTTTCAGTTGCACTGAATGATTCAAGAAACCGAAAAGGATTTGCAGAGGAAGATATCGTTGGAAGTTTAGGGTCGCCGCGTCCGAAATAGCGCGCGACAAGTTCAGGATGTTTGCGGAGTCGATCAGCCAACATCCGTCTGTTCCAAAAGTCAGCTTCAAATGGATGGCGCTCGTCCTCATTAAAAGCCATGAGTTTCGTTGCCGCTGAAGCTGTGAGGTCTGTATCTGTTACCAAGAGAAACCCATCCGCTTTGTGCGTGCTCAGGAATGTTAAGAGATCAGTAATTTCGTCATGTCCAACATTCCTTGGTTTAGTTTTGGGTGATCCAGCGTAATGTTTGGCCTGAATCATCCATTTAAAACTAGATACACGGCCAGCTAACGATTTTCTGGACTCTTGCGCAGAAATGTCCAAGCCCATATCGCCACCACTACCTCCCAAGGAAACAACATTTTGAAACCCCTCGGCTTCGATCAGTGCAGCAACGAGTTCTTCAAACTGATGCCATGTCAACTTCTCAAATGCAATATCCGGGAGCATGATGTTGGCTGCTCGCCTTGTCAGCGAAGCGATCTTCACCCATTTTGTTCAAAGCCCCAGTTTCTTGAACCGGCTGTTCACTTCCTTGAAATGGAACTCCAGCGAGCAGAGTTTTTCCAACTCGCCCGGCTTGAAATGTTTCGCCACGGCGGGGTCGGACTTGAGCTGCTTTACAAAGTCGGCGTCGTCGCGGCCGGCGTGCTTGACTTCCCAGGTCTTCATCGCCGCGTCCTGGACCAGCTGGTAAGCTTCTTCACGCGTCAGGCCTTTTTTGATGAGCGCCAGCAAAACGGTCTGCGAATTCCACATGCCGAGGCTCAAGCCGAGATTCTTCCTCATGTTCTCCGGATAGACCGCCAGGCCATCCATGAGCCGGATGAGCAGGCCGAACATGTAGTCGAGCAGCGTGCAGGAGTCGGGAAAGATGATGCGCTCGACGCTGCTGTGGCTGATGTCGCGCTCGTGCCAGAGAGCAACGTTTTCCAGCGCGGCAAAGGCGTTGCCGCGGAGCACGCGGGCGAGACCGGTGAGGCGTTCCCAGGTGATGGGATTGCGCTTGTGCGGCATGGCACTGCTGCCTTTCTGGCCCTTGGTGAATGGTTCCTCGGCTTCCAGCACCTCGGTGCGCTGGAGATGGCGGAACTCGACGGCCCAGCGTTCGATGCTCGCGCCGACGAGGGCGAGCGTGGTCATGAATTCGGCGTGGATGTCGCGCTGGACGACCTGTGTGGCAATCGGCGCGGGCCGCAGGCCGAGTTGTTTGCAGACCGCCGTTTCAACCGACGGCGACAAGTGGGCACTGGTGCCGACGGCACCGGACAGTTTGCCCACAGCCACCCGCTCCCGTGCGGCCACCAGACGTTCGATGGCCCGGTCAAATTCATTGTGCATGAGCGCGAGTTTGAGGCCAAAAGTGGTCGGTTCGGCGTGGATGCCGTGGCTGCGGCCGATGCAGGGTGTGAACTTGTATTTGCGCGCCTGTTTGGCGATGGAGGCACGCAGGACCTGCACATCCTGAAGCAAAATGTCCGCCGACTGCACCATCTGGACGGCGAACGCGGTATCGCCGATGTCGCTGCTGGTCAGGCCGAAGTGGAACCAGCGGCTGGCCCGGTGGTTGATTTTTTCGGCGACGGCGGTGGTGAAGGCGATGACATCATGATTGAGCGTTTTCTCCAATTCTTTTTGGCGGGCGACGAGACCGGGCAGGTCAGCGGACCATTCATCGGCGCCGGCTTTCATTTTGGCGAAGTCGGCCTTGGGCACGATGCCTTCGGCGACGAGCGCTTCGGCGGCGAGGAGTTCGATTTGCAGCCAGAGGCGGAGCTTGTTTTCGTCGGTCCAGATGCCCCGCATTTCCGGTCGGGAATAGCGCGTAATCATGGCGCAAGCGTAAAGCGCCGGAGGCCGGGAGTCGAGCCGCTTTCGCTCCGCTCCGGCGCGCCAGGGAGCCAAGTGGCTGACGTGAAACGTAATTCGTGAAGCGTGAAATGCGTTTTTGTGGCTTGCGCCAGTCACACATCACGTTTCACGTATCACGTTCAACTTTTACCGTTTCGCCATTCGCGCACGGGCTTTTTCGAGGATTTGCCGCTCGCGTTCGGTCAAACTTTGAATTCCGTGCCTGGAAATTTTGTCGAGAATGGGGTCCACTTCGCTTTTCACAAATTCGTCGGTGGACAAATCCTCGTCCGGTTTGTTCGACGCCGAGCGCCAGAGAGAACTTTTGCCGACCCAACCGGTGATGAATTCCCCGGGCGTGGCACCGCCCGAAGGAAAGCCCGATTGCATCCAGCGGCCTTGAATGAATTGGCGGATGAAAACCACACCCGTCAACATCCCGCCCAGATGCGCGGCGTTGGCGACATGATCAATGGGAAACACGATACCCGCCACCGCCAGCACCACCGATAACATCAGCAGCATTTTTGCGCTTAACCGGATTGGCAAAATGAAAAACAGCAGCATCACCAATTCGCGCTCAGGGAACAAGACCGCAAACGCCGCGATCAGCCCAAACCCGCCCGCCGACGCGCCGACGACCGGCCCGCCGAAAAGACCGGGCCAAAGCAATGCTGCCAGCACCTGACAAATTCCGCCGACAACTCCGCTGCTCAGATACAGAATCAGAAATTTTTTCCACCCGAGCGTTTCTTCAATGGCGCGGCCAAAAACGTAAATTGCCCAGCAGTTGACCACCAAATGTAACAGGCCGGCATGCATGAACTGGAAGGTGAGCAACTGCCACACGAAACCGTGTTTTAACCCTTCAACGCTCAATGCGAAATAATGATCCTCGATGAACAAACTGTGCGAATAACCCGAAACCAGCAGTTCGAACACAAAGACAATCGCGTTGACAATGAGGAGCGCCACGGTCAACGACATACGTTTTCCGTATTCCGGCTGGCGCATGTAATCACGATCTGCAAGCATAACCCAGGCAAGTTAGTCGCCAAACTACTGTTTTTCAACGGACTTTTTGTGCAGGACAAGCGCGCCGCCACCAGAACATCCGCTCGCGTCCAGTGCGATTGGGATAGGAACGGAAAATCCAGTCTTCGCGGCTCATGGAGAAAAGGGGTGTTGGAGTAATGGAGTGGTGGAGCATTGGGAGGGCGTGTTTTGCATCACTCCAACACTCCAATACTCCGTCAACCCGGGTTAATCTGCCCGTCCACCAATTCGATCACCTTCGGCGCGGTAGCGGCCACGTTGGCGTCGTGCGTGGCGATGACGAGCGTGGTTTGTTTGTCGGCGCGAAGGCTTTTGAGCAGCTCAATGATTTCACCGCCGGTGTGCGAATCGAGATTGCCGGTCGGTTCATCGGCCAGGAGCAGTTCCGGCTCGTTGACGAGCGCGCGGGCGATGGCCACGCGCTGCTGCTCGCCGCCGGACAACTCAGAAGGCCGGTGCTCCATGCGGTCCTGGAGACCAACCCGGGCGAGCAGGTCGCGTCCGCGCGCCCCGGCCCGGCCGACGGGCGTGCGGGCCATGCGCGCCGGCAGACAGACATTTTCGAGCGCATTGAGTTCCGGCAACAAATGATACGACTGAAAAACGAAACCGACACGGTGGTTGCGAAAAAACGCCAGCTCACTTTCGGAAAACGTAGCGAGGTTCTGGCCGGCGAAGTGGATTTCGCCCGCGTTGGGCGTATCGAGTCCGCCAATGAGATGGAGCAGCGTGCTTTTGCCGGCACCGGACGCGCCGCGCAACGCCAGGAATTCGCCGCGCGCCACATTGAGATTGACGCCGCGCAACACCTCGAGCGCGCGTTTGCCCAAGGTGTAGGTTTTGGTGAGGGCGCGGGCGGACAGGAGTGGTTCGTTCATGGCAAACCTCCCGCTGAGTTGATAAAACCAATCATCCCATTTGATTTGCTCTTTACCGGAAGCGGAACCTTGAACTTTGAACCTTGAACTTTGAACCTTGAACCAGACACCCAAACCATTTCGGTTCGAAGTTCGATGTTCGAAGTTCGATGTTCAATGTTTTCCAATACCTTACTCATAACGCAGCGCCTCCACGGGTTGCAACCGGCCGGCGCGGATGGCGGGCAGCACGCCGCCGAGGATGCAAATGATGAACGAGCTGCCGCAAATCAGGGCGATGTCGCGGGCGACAATGATCGCCGGCAGTTCGCTGAAGCCGTAAATGGAGGCGGGAAAAAGTTCCCAGCCGGTCAGATGGTTCATAAAATGCAGAAATCCGTTCCGGTAAGTCAGCGCCAGAATGCCCAGACCGTAACCCGCGAGCACGCCGAGCACGCCGATGATGGCGCTTTGACTGAGAAAGACCCCGGAGATTTGGAGGTTCGTCGCGCCGAGCGCTTTCAACATC
>Ga0187856_1001786_pt1 | contig 16638 bp, 12 predicted proteins | sample June2016WEW_8_40_FD_132443 | JGI IMG/M metagenome (GOLD analysis project Ga0187856, IMG submission 132443) | Peatland microbial communities from SPRUCE experiment site at the Marcell Experimental Forest, Minnesota, USA - June2016WEW_8_40 | ecosystem: Environmental > Terrestrial > Soil > Wetlands...
ATCGGATCCTTGTTGCAGAGCGGCGCGCCGACCAGGGCGGCCAGCGGAAATACCGAGTCGGCCTTGGCGAGGAGGGGTTTTAGCGTATCCGCGGACCGCGCGTCGCCGTTGACGACGTCGAAATCCGGGTTCGCGCAAACCTGCGCGAGGCTGTTCTGCTCGTACATGAAATTGTCGAGCACGGTCACGCGATGCCCGGCGGCCAACAGCTCCGGCACCAGGATCGAGCCGAGGTATCCAGCGCCGCCGGTGACCAAAATCGAATGCCCAGATGCCATCGCGACGCGCTCCTGTGAAATGACCTAGCGGGCGGCACCGTCGAGAACTTCGCGCAGTCGGGTGATCTGTGGCGCGAGATCGAACGGGTGGTTGCCGACGAAAAATCCGTTATCGTGCGCCAGATTGGCGTTCGGCAAGTCGTCGACGCACTCATATTCGTAATGTTTGATTACGTCGTGGCGCGTGATGCAGCCGCCCGTGATCATGCGAAAGCCGATCTCCGCCTTCTTCATCGCCTGCATGATCTTGGGTCGCGACAAGCCGGCATCGGGATTCAGCACGATCGTGAAGGAGAACGCCGAGCTCTTGCCGTTTTCGCGCTGGATGATGAAACGGTTGTCGCTGCCAAAAAGCTTCCGAAAGAGCGCCCAGTTCTTGCGCCGGGCGGCCGTCATCGCCGGCAGCTTCTTGAGCTGCTCTACTCCGATGGCGCCGCTGAGCTCGATCGGGCGCACGTTGTAACCCGGCAGAATGAAACGATAGGCCTCGTAGAAATCGTCGGCACGCTTGTCGTAGATCACCGAATCTTGCGGAAGATCGCGCACCCAGCCGTGCGCCCGCATCGACTTCACGAGCTCGTAGAGTTCGCGGTCATCGGTCGTCACCATCCCGCCTTCCATGGTCGAAATGTGATGCGAAAAGAACGAGCTGAATGTAGCAAGGTCGCCGAATGTTCCGGTCTTCTTGCCGGCAAGCTCGGCGTCGAGCGACTCGCAATTGTCCTCGATGAAATACAAATCTCTTTCGTCGGCGAACCGACGCATCACATCAAGCGCCGCAGGATTGCCGAGAATGCTCACCCCGACAATCGCCCGCGTGCGCGGCCCCATCGCAGCCGCGAGCTGGCTGGTATCGATGTTGATCGTATCGATATCAATATCGACGATCTTCAGCTTCAGTCCGTATTGTTGGAGCGGATGATAGGTCGTGGCCCAGGAGATCGCCGGAACAATGACCTCATCGCCGCGCTGCAGCGGACGGTTCTTCTTATAGGACAAGGCAGCAATCGAAAGCAGATTTGCCGATGATCCGGAATTCACCATCGCCGCGTATTTTCGGCCGTGATAGGTTGCAAACGCCTGCTCGAACGCTGCGACATTGGCGCCGACGGTAAAACGGTCGGAAGCGATAACCCGCTTGATCGCTTCGATTTCCTCGTCGCCCCAGGTGCTGACGGCCAATTCGTAGAACATCGCTCAATCCCGGGGCTGCAAGGTGCGAAGCGGGCGGCGTCAGAACGGCCCGCGAAACTTGGCCTGATAGGCGAGCTTGGCGCGCTCGGCATCCGGCTGCCAGGCCGCGCCATCCGGCCGCACCATGCCGTAAGCCGCCTGCGCGATCTTAGCCGGATCCGGATAGAACGCGCGCTCAAGCACCGGCGTCGTCGGACACGTGGTCGGAGCGTAACCCATACGCTGCATGCGGATCGGCTTGCCGTTTTGCGCGCGCTCGGCGACGCGCGCGACGATTTCAGCGCTTGCTCCGCAATTCGTCCATGCATTGTCCACGACCAGCAGGCGGCCGGTGCGTTTCACCGACTCGATGATGGTGTCGATATCGAGCGGCACCAGCGATATCGGGTCGATGACCTCCGCCCGGACGCCAACGTCGGCGAGCAGCTCGTTTGCGCGCAGGCACTCGACCAGCATGTTGGAGATACCGACTATGGTGAGGTCGTCGCCCTGCGTACAAACGCGCGCCTTGCCGAACGGAACCTCGAACGGCTCCTCGGGAACGTAGGCGTCGGTGAAGTAAAGCAGCCGATGCTCGACGAACATCACCGGATTATCGTCGCGGATGGCGTGGATGAGGCAGCCTTTGGCGTCGTAGGCATTCGACGGCGCAACCACCTTGAGGCCGGGCACGTGCATGAACATCGCTTGCAGTCCTTGCGAGTGCTGAGCGCCCTGGCCCCAGGATTTGCCGATCATGCTGCGCACGACCAGCGGCACCTTGACTTGGCCGTCGTACATGTAGCTGCTCTTGGCGGCGATGTTGATGAGCTGGTTCATGCACAGCATGAGGAAATCCATGCGGATGTGCACATGGATCGGCCGCAGGCCCGCCATGGCGGCGCCGATGGCGACGCCGGTCATGGCGTCCTCGGACAACGGGGTGCCGAACACGCGATCGGCGCCGAAATCGTCGACCAGGCCGCGCGTCGAGCCCTGGATCGCCTTGTGATCGTCGACGTCGAGGCCGAACACGAATACGCGCGGGTCGCGCCGCATTTCCTGCGCAACCGCCTCGCGCAGCGCATCGACATAGGTCAGAAGGCGTTGATTACCTGCCGGCGAAGACATTCGTATACAGTGCGCTGATCTCGGGGAAAGAACTCGATTCGGCGAAATCAATGGCGTCTTTGATTTCGCGCTCGACGTCGCTGTCGATCGCCGCACGCCGGTCTGCGGCAATGAGCGCGCCAATGCCGATCATCTGATCGCTTTCGAGCCACGGTTCGAGGTCGGTGCGTTCGCGATAGCCGGCCTCGAAGTCTTCATTAGGGCCGACGTGCTCGCGCCAGCGATAGGTGCGGCACTCGATGAAAACAGGGCCGTCGCCCCGGCGCAGCCGCGTCACCGCGGCGGCCGCCACCTCGCGCAGCTTGAGCACGTTGCCATCATCGATGCAATGTGCCGGAATGCCATAGGTCTCGACGCGCTCGCACAGCCGCTGCGTCGCCCAACGTTTGGTGATCGGCGTGTGAATGGCGTAGTAATTGTTCTCGCATACGAACAAAACCGGCAGCTTCTGCAGAGAGGCGAAATTCAGGCTTTCCGTGAAAACGCCTTCCTCGGTCGCGCCATCGCCGAAGAATGCCACCGCCACGCGGTCGGTGCCCATGCGCTTGAATGCCAGCGCGAAGCCAACCGCCAGCGGAATCGTGGTGCCGACGACCGCCGATGCACCGAGCACGTTGTGCTGCATATCGATGAGGTGCATTGAGCCGCCCTTGCCGCCGGCAACGCCGGTGGCTTTGCCGTAAAGTTCCGCAAACAGGCCGCGCAACGAAGCGCCTTTGGCAAGATAGGCGGCATGACCGCGATAGGTCGGCGAAACGAGGTCGTCGGGTCGCAACACGTCGCACACGCCGACTGAAACCGCCTCCTGTCCGATCGACAAATGCACCGGGCTCTTGATCTTGTCCGAGGGATATAGCCGCGCAATCTCCTCCTCGGCGCGACGAATCTGACGCAACGAGCGATAAATGCGCTCGATGTCGGCCGTCTCAATCTTCTTCGCTTCACGAGTGTGCTTATTCATCCACTGCCGCTTCACAGAAAGCACAGCGCCTCGAGGGGACCGCCGTAGGCCAGATGCCCTGCAAACACCCGACTTCGGCGTTTAGCCAAGCATGAGGACAGAGTCCAGCGCAACCTGATCCTCGGCGGCCCCGCAGCGGAACATTACGATGGTACGCCGCGCGTTGCGAAGCGATCTAAGAGCTTCCAGGGCACGCGGTTTAAACCTTGCTTAGCGTCCCGCTTCCCGATACAGGAAGGCGAAGTTGGGGGTCTGAATGCCCCGCAGAAGCGGCTTCAGGCCACGTCCCGGACCGACTCGCGACGTCCTGGCTTCCGCGTCAGGCTGCACCGGTCCATCTGCCGAAGACGTGCTTGCTTGCCTTTGGCGAGCGATGGATTAGCAACACGTGGCTGAAGCCGACACCCATACTGCCTCGACCATTCACAATGAAGCCGAGGCACGCCTGCCGCGGGTGAGGGGTCGAGGGCTGCGGCGTTACATCGGCCCGAAGCGAGTATTGCTGCTCGTGCTACTTGCAATCACGGTGCTGACCGCCGGGTGCCTGCGCAAAGAGGGCCTCCTCCAGCCGTCATTCATTGGTGATCTTATTCAGCATCATCCGGTAAGCGCGCCGCTTGCGTTTGTCGCCATCTACGCGGTGGCGCTGTTGAGCGCGCTGCCAACTCTCCCTGTCAATCTCGCCGCCGGCGTGTTCTGGGGACCAATATTCGGCGGCGCGTTATCGACTGTTGCCACAACGTTGGCCGCCATGGCGAGTTTCGTCGCCGTGCGCTTCATCATCGGCCAGCCCCTCGCCGGTCGTTTCGAAAATCGACTCGTTGCGGAAATCCAACATGAGTTCGCACAGAAAGGCTGGGTCTTCCTCGCCTTCGTGCGTGTCAACCCGATCTTTCCGACAGGACCCCTCAATTACATTTTCGGCCTCACATCGATCGACACGTTCACTTATCTATGGGTGACGTTCGCCTTCAATCTGCTGCCAAGCATGGCAGTAGCCTGGATCGGTCACAGTGTGGGAACGTTCATTGTCGAGGGCGAGATCGCAAATTCGCTGAAGATGGTGCTAGGAGTTTCTGCGGGCATCACCGTGCTGACGATATTCGCCTATGCGGCCAGCATTTATGCGAAAGCGGGAGGGGGCTCGCAGAAATCGACATCGAACAATCCAGGGACGTCGTGAGCCGGATCACCGCGAAAATGAAGCAAAAGCATAATCCCGAGACCGGCAAGCTGCTGCGTGGCATCATGCTGCTCGGTTTCGCGCTTCGTCTGGCGGCGGCCATATGGCTCCCAGACCAATCCGCACAATGGCCGGACGCGAACGCGTACCGGGCAATCGGCGAGCATTTGCGTACCACCGGACAATTTACTTCGACTATGTTTATGCCACTGTATCCGCTGATGATCGCAGTCGCCGGCCCCGGCTGGCCTCAGTTGCTGGTGGACATGGTTTTATCGACTGTCCTGATTTGGATCGTCTATCAGATTTCCTGCGAACTCTTCGCCGACCGGGCCGCGGCCGCACTGGCGGCATTGATGGTCGCCGTCTATCCGCAGCTCATTTTTTTCTCGATCATTGGCCTGACCGAAACCGTCTATATAACCTTGGTCGCAGCGGCGCTGCTGTGTTGGTATCGCCGATCATTCGTCCTCGCTGCGATCTTTGCGGTCCTGTCGATACTCGCGCGTCCCTCAATTGATCTTCTCGCGCCCATTCTCGTTGTTTACTTCGCCTTAGTCATCCATCGCATGTCGGGCGTTCAGACGTTGAGGCAAATCCTCGTTTACGCAGTCGTCTATTGCGCGCTGATGGTGCCCTGGTGGCTGCACAATTACGAGGCCTATGGGACGTTCGTTCGGCTTAATTTGGAAGGCGGTGAGCACTTCTATAGCGGCAATAACCCGAAGAATAAGACCGGTGGCGCCAACGGCGGCACGGAATATACGACCGATGCGTTCAACGCCATCAGCGATCCGGTCGCTCGCGACAAGGCCTTTCTCCAAGCTGGAATCGATTATGTCCGCGCGGATCCCGCCGCATTCCTGCACCTTGCGCTGCTCAAGTTCGTGCGGTTTTGGCGGCTTTGGCCTCACTACGAGGATTACAGAAAGCCCCTCTATGTGATCCTCTATTGTGTCACTTATGTCCCGATATTCCTCCTGACCTTGGTCTACCTCGCGCTATGGGGCGTTCGCGAGTTCTTTCGGGTCGCGCCAATTCTGGCGTTTGGCGCCTACCTGACGCTCGTCAATGTCGTGTTTGCCGCCTCGATGCGATATCGGCTGCCGCTTGAGCCGTTCATGATCGTGTTCGCGGCGGTTGCGTTCGTTCGGCTCATTCGCCGTTGGCCGGCCGCGAAATCGCTCCTGAGCCGTACGGGACTGGATGCGGCACCCGCTTATTAGACGCCCGCAGAGATCGATCGATCCGGATGCCGCGGCGGAACGCTTTCCCGGCCCGTCAAAGGCCATGGGCTTCTCCATGCCGGCCGCCCGGATTCGTTGAAATTGAGGACGCAATCCGATACGACTCTAGCTTCAAGAGGTGGTGACATGTCCAGGACGGACACCCACGCAGACCTTGTGCTGATAAATCCAGGCGGCCGCGACAGGATCTACCAGGATTTGGGTAGGGGCCTGTCGGCCGTCGAACCACCGCTTTGGTGCAGGCTGATCGGCGGATATGTCCGAGACCGCGGGCATTCAATTCGCGTCATCGACTCCGAAGCAGAAGAAATCGGTCCCGAGACCGTCGCCCGCTTGGTGAAGGAGATCGAACCTCACCTCGTCGCTATTGTTGTCTTCGGCCATCAACCGTCGGCCTCAACGCAACAGATGGTCGGTGCGGCCGACGCCACGGCGGCATTAAAGGAAACCGCTCCGGAAGTTCCGATCATCATAACGGGCGGCCACGTATCCGCCCTTCCCGAGCGCACTCTGCGAGAGGAAGCGGCTGACTTCGTGTGCAAGGGCGAAGGCCCCATCACGGTCTTGAAGCTGCTCGAAGCGATGAAAGCGGCGCGGCCGAAATCCGACTTGGAAGACATTCCCGGCCTTGTATGGTGGAAGGACGGGCAGGTTAAGATCAATCAGCCGGCGGAGCTGATACGCGATCTCGACGCCGATCTGCATGGCAACATTTGGGACGTTCTTCCGCTCGGCAATTATCGCGCACATAACTGGCAGTGCTTCGGCGAATTGCAATCGCGGCAGCCCTATGTGTCAATCTATACCTCGCTTGGATGTCCGTACAAGTGTACGTTTTGCTGCATCAATGCGCCGTTCGATACCAACCGCTACCGCACGCGGACGCCAGCAGCGGTAGCAGCGGAAATTGATCTCCTGCACAATCGCTACGAGGTTAAGACTTTTAAAATCATCGATGAAATGTTTGTGTTGAATGAGCGTCACGTGCTAGGCATTTGTGACCTCCTAATCGAGCGGAAATATGATCTGAATATTTGGGCCTATGCGCGTGTCGACACCGTCAAGCCCTCGATGTTGGACAAGCTTCGCCGCGCAGGTTTTCGCTGGCTCGCGCTCGGCATCGAATCGGGCAGCAAGCATGTGCGCGACGGTGCACGGAAATCGCTGAAGCACGACGATATCATCGATATCGTGCGCAAGATCCAGATGGCAGGCATCCACGTCATTGGCAACTACATATTCGGACTGCCTGACGATGACAAAGAGACAATGACCGAGACTTTACGCCTTGCGAAGGAGCTGAACTGCGAGTTTGCCAACTTCTATTCAGCCATGGCCTATCCTGGTTCACGCCTCTACCGCTTGGCTCAAGAGAATGGTTGGCCCTTGCCGGAGCGCTGGTCGGGGTTTTCCCAGCATAGTTACGATTGTACGCCGCTGCCTACCGCCACGTTGTCGGCGGCGGAAGTGCTGAAATTCCGCGACGATGCGTTCTACGCCTACTTTTCTAATGCACAATATCTGGACATGATAACGCAGCGGTTCGGCTGGGAGACGCGCAGGCACATCGAGCAAATGAATTCATATCGCCTTCCGCGCAAGCTGCTCGAGCAGCCGATCAAGGAGAATAGAGGATGGGCAAACACTTCGCTTGCGTAGCGAGGCACCCGCCCAGCTTCATACGTCGGAGTACAGGCTCTTCCGTTTTTCCGAAATAGGTGATGGACGTCGCACGATGAAGGTAACGCTGCTTGTGCTGACCTTGAATGAGATCGATGGCATGAAGGTGATCATGCCGCAGATCAAGCGGCATTGGTGCGATCAGATCATCATTGTCGACGGCGGCTCGACGGATGGGACGATCGAATGGGCGAGGCAGCAAGGGTATCAGGTTCACGTGCAGACGCGTCCGGGCATTCGCTATGCCTATTTCGAGATCATAGAAAAGATCGAGGGCGATATTGTCATTTCGTTCAGTCCGGACGGCAACTGTCTCGCGGAATCGATTCCCGCGCTGATCGCGAAAATGAGGGAGGGTTACGATCTAGTGATCGGTTCTCGCTACTTGGCAGACGCTACGAGCACTGACGACGACCTCCTCACCGCATTCGGCAATTGGCTTTTTACTAAGACCGTCAACCTGCTGCATGGCGGTCACTATACCGACGCGATGACGATTTTGAGAGCATTCAGAATCTCGCTTATTCATGATCTCGATCTGACGGCTGAGAGCGCGTACCGGTTACCGGAGCGTCTATTCGGAACGGTCGTGAGCTGGGAGCCGTTGATGTCGGTGCGTGCAGCCAAATGCCGCATGCGCATAGCGGAAGTGCCAGCAAGCGAGCCGCCACGGATCGGGGGCAAGCGGAAGCTGCAAATCTTCCGTTGGGGTGCGGCGTACTATTTTCAGTTCTGGCAGGAACTGTTCACATGGCGGCGGGCAGCTGCAAACCGTCGGCAACGCGCACTGCGGTCGGATGCGGCAAGCGAGAAAGAAGCGCCGTCCTGCGACCGATTTTCGACCGCAACCGACGATCAGCCGCCTGCTTAGAACTTGCAGGACGCAGGATCGCCAGCATAAGCCATGCATGTCCTACTTGCACACACCGTCGATCCGATATCGGGTGCCAACATCGACATGAACCTGGATCAGGCAAGTCGACGCGATAGCAAGCTGCAGAGCGCCGCCGCGGCGCGGCGTGTGCTCTACGTCGTTTCGGAGGACTGGTATTTTCTGTCGCACCGCCTGCCGATGGCGCGCGCCGCGCGGGACGCAGGTTTCGAGGTGCATGTCGCGACGAGGGTCAGCGACGGCGCCGCGGCGATCGAGGCTGAACAATTCCTCTTGCACGCGATCCCCTTCGCGCGCGGTAGGCTGTCGCCGCTGGCACTGCTGCGGACGATCTTGGCGCTGCGTCGCGTGCATCGAGCCGTCGCACCCGCAGTGACGCATCACGTGTCTTTGCAATCGTCTGTGCTTGGCATGATAGCGACGCTCGGCCGCCCGGTCGCATGCGTCAATGCGCTCACCGGGCTGGGCTATTCCTTCACTTCGAATTCCGCGAAAGCGCGGTTCGTCAGTTATCTGATCGGCTCTGCGCTGCGCCTCCTGTTCGACCGCGACGGGATAATCAGCCTCGTCCAGAACGGGGACGACTGCGCGGGATTGATCGCCCTCGGCATCCCAAAATCCCGTATTGCGATCATCCAAGGATCCGGCGTCGACGTGAAGCGGCTGACACCGCTGCCCGAGCCGCCGGGTCCGCCGACAATAGCCTTTGTCGGTCGTCTGCTCGACGACAAAGGCATCCGCACGCTTGTCGCGGCGCATCGGCTGACACGGGCACGCGGATTGGAGGTCCGGCTGTTGATCGCCGGGAAGCCCGACGCCGCTAATCCGGCATCGGTAACCGAGCAAGAGGCGGCGTCCTGGAACCAACTGCCGGGTGTCACCTGGCTGGGTCAGGTACGGGATATTTCCGGTCTTTGGGCGCGTACGCACATCGCCGTCTTGCCGTCGCGCCGCGAAGGCCTGCCGCTGTCGTTGCTGGAGGCGGCGGCGTGCGGACGGGCGATGGTCGCGACCGACGTTCCGGGTTGCCGCGAGATCGTAATCGCCGACAAAACCGGTTTTCTGGTTCCTGTCGATGACGCGACCGCTTTGGCCGACGCAATCGTTCGGCTTCTGCGCGAGCCCGAACTGCGCGCGCAATTCGCGTTGGCGGCCAGGCGCCTCGTCCTGGAACGGTTCTCGGCGGACATCGTTGGGCGGCAAACTGTCGCCCTCTACCGTCATTTGCTGGAAACGCGGTACTCCTTGCCAAGTGGCGCCCCGGAGCGAGCGGGCGGCAAGGAAGTTCGTGATGACGATTGATGTGGTGGACGCCCGGTGGCGCGGCGACCGTCGCGTTCGCAGCTCGCCTGAGCAGGTCGCTGATTGTCGCAACCTACCCTAATATGCACCCCCTTGAGCCAGTACGTCGCCGCCCAAAGTTCGCAGGCTCAACTGCAGAAGAAAGGTGCTGTTGGTAACTGGGCTCGATGTGCCGTTGTACGCATATCCTGTGACGTAATTAAAGGCAAACAGCACGCAATCGTCGACATAGCCGATCCCGATCCGGGATTGATTGAATTGCCGTGCATAAATGTCGTAGCCCGCAGACCCCAGCAATACCCAATTGCTCGTGATTTTGAAAGACGTGCCTGCGAGAAAACCTTCCCGTCGTGTCAGGAACCCGAGATCGGGCTGAGCCGCGTAGTCGCCAAAGAGGAAATTGAAGCCCCAGCGATCGAAATTGGCCCGTGCCTCCAACTCGAACCGCTGCACTGCAAAGGTCGCCTCGTCAAAGCGCGCCCGGGCGCTGATCATATAGGTCGAGTTCGGCTGATAAGCGATGCGGGCGACATAATCCGAAAGGGACTTATCGAGACCGCTATCGAGCCCGGTATTGGTGATATCGCCGACCGTGAACGAGTTAAGGCCGAAGAGTTGATACGATTGCCCGAACAGCGCGTCCAGCGAACCGGCCCTGTTGAACTGGGCCGTGTACTCGATGCCGGCATTCAGGCGACCGCCGCCTTCGACGCGGTCCCAGCCGGAAAACTTATCCACTGAAAACAAATTGGTGTCGTCAAAAACTAGACTCTGCGCATCCTCGTTGGGAAACTTGCCGATCTCGGTCTCGTTCGGGCGCAGGACAAGCTGGGCGATCGGCTCGATCGTCTGCGTACCCCAGGGTTCAACGTCGATGAACGGGTAATGGTACTCCACGCCGGCGACCGGCATGACGCGGGCGAGTTCGCTTTGCCCGGTCGCTATGTAGTTGGACACGCCCGGCTGATTGTCGACGTCGACCGAGGCCACGTCGCCGCGCAGCTGCAGGAAGGGCGTGATCATCTGCCCGTTATCCGTGACCACGGTGCGCCGCCAGTCCATTTCGGCAGAGGCCCGCGTATAAACACCCGGTATGCCGCGCAACAGGCAATTGGACTTGTTGAGGAGTGCCGAATCTGCCGTCTCGGCGACGCCGTTCGCGCAGATGCTGTTGTCAACGGCGACCCGGCTGATCGGGTCGTAACTCGCCTGCTCTCGGCTCAGGCTGGTCAGGTTGACCTTATAGCTCAATTCACCGCCCATCACCTGCTGTGGCAGCACGTTGGAATAGTCCAACACCGGGGCGATCACCGGAAGCTGGCTTTGCTGGTCAAGCTCCGAATAGCCGGTATAGTAGATCGAGCGGATATCGAAGTAGCTACGCTCGCCGCGGCCCGCGAGGTAAAGCTGCGAAATGCCTTCCGAGCTCTCGCTTGTGCCGGTGTGGAACGGATCAAGATTGGTTCCGTTAAATCGGGATAATCCGTAGTCGGTTATGAATGTCGGGTCGGTAATCAGAACTCCGGTCCAGCCCCACACCCACTTGTCGGTAATATTGAATTGGCCGGCGGTCAGCACAGTCCCGCGAAAGTTTTTCGTTTCGGGCGCGCCCGCGCCGTATTCGGAAGCAAAGTACCCGGGATCCTGCTGGAAAATGCCAGCGGCCTTGATGCTGTAGGAACCGTTGATCAGCCTTTGATTCCATTCACCCTCCATTAACAGGCCTTGTTGTGTCATATATTTTGGATAAAGGGTCAGGTCGTAGTCGGGCGCGAGGTTAAAGTAATAAGGGACCTCAATGCCAACTCCATAGGCGCTGCTTGTCGAGATCATTGGAAAGAGAAAGCCGCTTTTGCGTTTGACTGTCGGGTCGGGCGCCGACATGAACGGAAAGTAGGCGAGCGGCATGCCGAAAAAGTCGATAGTCCCATCTTCGAAATAGATCATCTTCTCGCCCTCGTCATGAATGATCCGAGCCGCCTTGACCTGCCACTCCGGCGGCTTCTTTGGATCGTCCTTGCAAGGCTCGCACGCGGTATAGACGCCGTTTTGCATGACCGTGTAATTGCCTTTCGTGCGATCGGCGCGCGTCGCAGCGAAACGGGTGTCGTCCGGCATCTCCAACCGCAGCGAATCGACAAATCCGTCGCGATAATCATCGGTGAGATTGATGACTTGCCCGTAAGTAATCTTGCCGTCCGGCTCGGTAAGCCTGGCGTTTCCTTCGGCGCGTAGGCGCTTGGTTTTTTGGTCGTAGATGACCTTGTCCGCCTCGATGGTTGATCCGCCATAGTAGATCTGCACATTGCCGACGGCGGCGACGGTGTCGTTCGAGTAATCGTATTTGAGCTCGTCCGCTTGCACGAGCATCGGCGCGTTGGCCGGCGCGGGTGGCAAATTTGGCGGTTTCGGTCGGGTTGGGAAACGCATTTCATTTGGCGCCCCGACTTGGCTGAACGCCGGCAGGCAGTCGATGCCGAGTCCGATCACCGCTGCAGCGAACGTGAGAAGAAACACTGCACCGTAGCGTTGTCGACGCCGCCGAAGCTGACGGGTACCCGTGAGGTCCGCCACTAATCGTGCTCCTAGCAAAACAACGCAATCACGCCGCTCCGGCTATTGCGGCCGGCGCGGCAGAACGATCGACGAGGCTGTATCCCCAACGGCTATTTCCTGTTCCCAAAAAGTGGCTTTGCCAAGGCAAAGGCCATTGAATATAAACAAGAATTGGTTAAGCCAGGCAACGCCGTTTCGAGCATTGGCGGCATGACGGCACTGCCGCACTCCGCGGGCAAAGACGGCCAACGTCGCGAGCGGGCTCACGTTTTGAACAAGGGCTTGTCAGGCTGCGGGTTGTAGCGCGCAGGCCTGCCCGCATTGGAGGGAGGGGCGGAGGCGTGAGCTGCCGGGGGCGTCAACGAGCCTCACCCCGCGACCCATTGACGAGCCGCCGGGTCAAGTGCCCGCTACAAAGAAGGAGGCCAGCCTGTTCCTTATATTCTGCGCAATCAGCGTTACGGCACGATCTTCCGCATTGCGCCAAGCGCGCTGCTGGGCGAACCGTTGTGCCGAACCGGGAATGTCAAACGACGCGCGAGCAAATGTCGATGTGTTCAAAACGACTTTCTGAGTAGCTATTTCGGTCAGGGTAAAGGAGGCGTTAACCGCTTCAACCTGAGTCTCCGGCCGTCCGCTCGATACGTCCACAATGACGGTCGTTATCCCTGAACTCAGCGTCACCTGCAGCCGATGCGTCGGCGAGATTGGAGCAGCGCCGCCATTAAAATCGTACATCAGCGCGTTGTGCAGCGCCACCGCGAGCCGAGCTTCCGGCCTACCATTGCCGGCCGGGATGTTGGCAATTTCGATTGCGCTCAGCTTATCACCAATTGAGCCGTCTGCTGAAATCGATTGGCTGCCGTAGAGCGGCTGGAAACAAGCGCCGGTCAGCGCCCCCAACGCGAGCACGACAGCGAGCCGGACGAGTTGGCGTGAAACTCCGATTTCCTTGCCCCAGCACATCGGCATCGATCCCCCAACCGTATCGGGTAGCGCAGAAATCTTAACACCTATACATACATCGCCGCCTATGATGCAAGGGCCCGTATCGTCGAGCGTCGCCAGCACATGCGTTGGCCCGGGTCAAATAGTCCGCGACCTGTCTGGTTTGTGCCTCTGCGGGGACGCGAGGAGACGGCACGATGAAGGCGACAACGTGGCGACCGGACCGCAGGATGCCCAAGCTTCGAGATGTCTTGAGGCGGGTGTCGCGAGCCGCGGCATTATTCACGGCGTTGATCGTCCTGGCTGATTGCAGCGCCGTCCCGGCGGAAAACGCGGCGCAGCCGAACGCGCCATCCGACTACGGTGTCCTCATCTCCGAAGCTCTGAAAAAATTCAAGGATATCTACAGCAATCACGGCTTCGAGATTTCAGGGCTCCGCTGGGTCCATGCCGCGACCGGATGGAATTGGCTGGCCTGTGTCCGCTACGACGACCACGGGCACCGCCGGACTTACGTGTTCTTCATTATGAACAACGCGGTGGTCAACTCTCGATATGACATCGAAATAGACGGATGCGCTGCGCAGACATACGAGCCGTTTGACGTAATGACAGGCGCAATAGGGGCAGCCGCGCGTGAACTGCAGCAGCCGGTGTACTAGACGCCCGATTCCATGAAACCAATCAATTGCATCTTTGACCTTCCATCCACGGAATGCGGCCGTTTAGAGCATCCCATATGATTCGAACTTTGGAAGCGCTCGACTAGCGTCCATGCTTCTGCTGCTGATCGAGCCGCTCGATCGCCGCTGCCGTCTCGTCAACGTTTTTTCCGCCGCGCGACGCCGGCCGCGGTGAGCCGCGCAGGATCCTGCCCGCCACCGCGTCGAGCTTTTTAAGGAGCCTCGGATCGCGCGCTTCGGGCGCCGTGATCAAGGCATTGTCGAGCGCGCGATCGGAGCCGATCGGGCACGGCTCGTGCTCGCGCGGAAAATCTCGCATCAGCCGCGCAACCAGACGCTTGGCCTTCTCGGCATTGGCCATGAGCACCTTGATGATGTCCTGCACGGTGACGGCGTCGTGGTCGGGATGCCAACAGTCGAAATCGGTCACCATGGCGACGGTGGCGTAGCAAATCTCCGCTTCGCGCGCGAGCTTCGCTTCGGGCATGTTGGTCATGCCGATCACCGCATAGCCGAGATTCTTGTAGGTCAGGCTCTCGGCGAGGCTCGAGAATTGCGGACCTTCGATGCAGACGTAGGTGCCGTCGCGCACGACGGCGACGTCCTCCGCCATCGCGGCCTCGGCAATATGGATGCGCAGCCGCGGCGAGACCGGATGCGCCATGGAAACGTGCGCCACACAACCCTTGCCGAAAAACGAACTCTCGCGCTTGTGCGTGCGGTCGACGAATTGATCAATCAGCACGAACGTGCCGGGCGGCAGCTCCTCCTTGAACGAGCCGCACGCCGACAGCGAGACGAGATCGGTGACGCCCGCGCGCTTGAGCACGTCGATGTTGGCGCGGTAATTGATGTCCGAGGGCGAATGCCGATGCCCCTTGTCATGGCGGGACAGGAACACGATCGGCAAGCCTTCGATCTCGCCGATGCGCAGCGCCGCCGACGGCTCGCCCCACGGGCTTCTGATGCTTTTGATCCGAACTTTTTCCAGGCCGGGCAGCTCATAGATGCCCGAGCCGCCGATGATGCCGAGAACCGCCTTTGTCATCAGGCCCCCGTTTGCCTTTCCGATGTGGCCTTCGCCGATGCTTTCATTGCACTTTGCTGCGGAAATCCGGCACCGCCTCGCGCAGCACTCCGTCGATCGCGGCGCGTTCACGATGGTCGAGGCCTCGCTCGAGCTTCGCAATCCACTCTCGAATCGCCTCGATCGACGGAGAGACCGGCGTGGCGGCGACGACGCCTGCGATTCCGACGTCCACGCTTGGCTCCTCGCGCGCGAACAATATCTCGTTGAGCCGTTCGCCGGGCCGGATGCCGGTGAAGACGATGTCGACGTCGCGTCCCGGCTCCAGCCCGCTCAAGCGGATCATGCGTTCGGCCAGATCGACGATTTTGATCGGCTGGCCCATGTTGAGCACATAGACCGAGGTCGCCGAGCGCGTGGGACCGAGCGCGTGACTGGCCGCCGTGATGACGAGGTCGCACGCTTCGCGAATGGTCATGAAGTAGCGAACCATGTCCGGGTGGGTGACGGTCACCGGTCCGCCGGCTTCAATCTGCGCCTTGAATTTCGGGACGACGGAGCCGTTGGAAGCAAGCACGTTGCCGAAGCGGACTGCGATCATGCGGATCGGCGGCTTGCCGCCGTTGGTGCTGCGGCCGGCGCCGGCATCCAATGCCTGACAGTACATTTCGGCGAGCCGCTTGGTCGCTCCGAGCACGGAGACCGGCTCGATCGCCTTGTCGGTCGAAATCATCACCATCGCGTCGGCGCCCGCGGCAAGCGATGCATCGGCAACGTTGACCGAACCAAGCACGTTGGTCTTGATCCCTTCGTCCCATTCGCGTTCCACGAGCGGGACATGCTTGAGAGCGGCGGCGTGAAATACCAGGTTCGGTTCGGCGGCGGAAATCAAGCGAAAAACTCGTTCCCGATCGCGAATGTCGGCAATACGTCCCTCGACCTCGGTAGAGCCCGATTTGGTCGCGAGCTTCTCGATCAATGCATGCAAGGCCGATTCCGAATTTTCCAGGATAACGAGCCGGCCCGCGCCGAAATTAACGACGCGATCACAGATCTCGGAACCGATGGAGCCGCCACCGCCGGTCACCACGACCGTCTTGCCTTTGACGAAATTCTCAAGACGCCGGTAATCGATCTTCACGCTTGGGCGCAGCAACAAGTCCTCGACGTTGACCGGCGCCAAGCGCAACGCTTCCTCGCCGGCTTCGAGCGAAGGCAACCGGCTCGCGGTGAGACCGAGCCGGCGGGCCAGCATCAGCATTGTTTCCGGATGGACATCCGGCGCGAGCGCGGTCGGCGTCAGCACGAGGCGAGCAACGTGAATGTCCTGGGACGCCAATGCGGCGACGGTGTTTTCCAGATCCGTCAGATAACCACGCACCGGAACGCCGCGTAGCGCCTGGCCCTGGTCGGCTCGCGAGGGCGACAGAATCCCCACCGGCTGAATCTTGGTGACCGCGCCGCTCTCGATCGCGCGCAAGAGAACTTCGGCATCCGCGGCGCGGCCCGCCACAAGGGTCGGAATCGCTTCCGGGCCTTTGCCATGGTGCTGGGTGCGCGCGTGCCTGAACAGGCGG
>Ga0187856_1001790_pt1 | contig 16620 bp, 10 predicted proteins | sample June2016WEW_8_40_FD_132443 | JGI IMG/M metagenome (GOLD analysis project Ga0187856, IMG submission 132443) | Peatland microbial communities from SPRUCE experiment site at the Marcell Experimental Forest, Minnesota, USA - June2016WEW_8_40 | ecosystem: Environmental > Terrestrial > Soil > Wetlands...
CATTTTCACGAAGTCGGCGCGGTGGATGCGATCGTTGACATCGTCTGCGCGGCGGTGGGGGCAGAGGCGCTCGGCGTAGACCAGATCGTCTGCTCGCCGCTGAACGTGGGCGGAGGGACCGTGCACTGCGCGCATGGAACATTTCCCGTCCCGGCTCCGGCGACGGTCGAGTTGCTGAAGGATGCCCCCGTGTACTCTTCGGGAGTGCAGGCGGAGCTGGTCACACCGACGGGAGCTGCAATCGTAAAAACGCTGGCTCGACGGTTCACCACTTTCCCCGAAATGAAGATCGAGAAGTCGGGCTTTGGCGCCGGATCGCGTGAGTTTCCCGGGCTACCGAACGTCGTGCGCCTGACGATAGGCGAGGCGACCTCGCTTCCGGTCGCCACGACTGCGCAGGAGACTGTCACCGTGCTGGAAGCGAATCTCGACGACTTGAACCCTCAGGTCTTCGGTTATGTGATGGACCGACTGTTGGAAGAAGGCGCGCTCGATGCTTTCGGTGTGCCGGTCCAGATGAAAAAAAATCGCCCCGGAACGCTGCTGACCGTGCTGTGCAAGCCCGAAGATGCGGGCAAGCTGACCGAATTGATTTTCGCCGAGACCACGACCCTCGGGGTGCGGCGGCGCGATCAAGTACGGCACAGTCTGGCACGGAGGTGGGAGAATGTACGCACGCCGTGGGGCGAGGTGCGGATCAAGATCGCCAGCATGAACGGAACGATAACGAACTACGCCCCGGAATACGAAGACTGCCGGCGCATTGCGGCCGAGCATCAGGTGCCGCTGAGACAAGTCATGGGCGCAGCGGTTGAAGCTTACTTGCATTGCAGAGGCGAAGAGAAAGCAGGTTCCTCACCGGCTTGTGCCGGTTCGGAATGACAACGATTTAAGCAACCTTCGCAATCGGGATCACAAGGGTTGACAACCAGGACATGACCAGGAAGTTCTACATCACGACTCCGATCTACTACGTGAATGCGCGCCCGCACATCGGGCATGCCTACACCACCATCGCCTGCGATACCGTTGCACGCCGGCAGCGCATGCTGGGCGCGGACACCTTTTTCCTGACGGGAACGGACGAGCACGGGCAAAAGATCGAGCGGGCGGCACAGGCCGCGGGCAAGACTCCGCAGCAGTTCACCGACGAGGTCGCGGGAGAGTTCCGCGCGCTCTGGCAGCGCATGGGCATTTCCAATGACGACTTCATCCGCACCACCGAAGAGCGCCACAAGAAACGTGTGCAGGAATTGTTCCGGCGCATCCGCGACAAGGGATTCATCTACAAAGGACGTTACACCGGGCAGTACTGTTTCTCGGACGAGCTGTATGTGGACGGCGCCAAACCCGGCGATCCCTGCCCCATCTGCGGTCGCCCCACGGAAACCGTCGAGGAAGAAAACTATTTCTTCAAGCTATCGGCGTTTCAAGATCAACTGCTGGAGCTTTACACTAACCCGGAGTTCATCCGTCCCGAGACGCGCCGCAACGAAGTCATCTCGTTTGTGCGCTCGGGGCTGCGCGATCTCTCCATCAGCCGCTCGACGTTTTCCTGGGGCATTCCGGTGCCCGACGATCCCAAGCACGTCATCTACGTCTGGCTGGACGCGTTGGCCAACTACATCACCGCCATCGGCTTCGGCTCAACACATGCGGGTGCGCAGGAGGCTTTCCAGAAGTACTGGCCCGCCGACGTACACATGATCGGAAAGGAAATTGTCCGCTTCCATTGCGTTTACTGGCCGGCATTTCTGCTGGCGGCAGGACTGCCTCTGCCCAAGGCGATCATGGCTCACGGCTGGCTGCTGTTTGAAGAGAGCAAGATGTCAAAATCGCGCGGCAACATCGTGCGCGCCGAGACCATTCTTGATGTTCTGGGCGCTGACGCACTGCGTTACTTCCTGCTGCGCGAGGTGGTCTTCGGCCAAGATGGGTCTTTTTCCTTCGACGCACTGGTGCAGCGCTATAACTCTGACCTCGCGAATGGCTTGGGGAATCTCGCCAGCCGCACCCTGACCATGATCAATAGATATTTCAAAGGCGAGGTGCCTTATCCCTCGCATACCGCAGCGAAAACGGCGACAGATGATGCGATCGCCGAAGCAGCGCGCAAGACGATCCGGGAATTCGCAACGCTCTTCGATCAATTCCAGTTCTCACGCGCACTCGAATCAGCCTGGAGTCTGGTGGCCGCGGTGGACAAGTACATCGTTGAAAACGAGCCCTGGTCGCTGGGTGAGAAGCAGGATGAAGACAGCCGCGCCCGTCTGGCGACCGTGCTCTACACTTCGGCGGAGGCGTTGCGCATCGCCACCGCGCTGGCTCATCCGGTAATTCCGGACGCGACCGCAAAGATCTGGGCACAGATGGGGCTGGGCGATATCAAGAAGCTTGCGTTGGCTGACCTTGCCTGGGGACAGTTGCACCTGGGCACGAAGTTAGGTGCAGTGCAACCCGTCTTTCCGCGCGCGGACAAGAGCGCTGTCGAAAGGATGCAGCAGATGGAGGACCAACAACGAGGCTCCGTCGTGGAAGAAGCGAAACTGCCGGCAGCGCAACCATCGGCAGCGCCGGTGGCACAGCCAGCCGTGGCGACTCCTCCCGTACCTGCCTTGCCAGACGCCGGGAAGATTACGATTGACGACTTTGCCAAGGTTGATTTGCGGGTGGGCATCGTAAAGGTCGCCGAGCGTGTGCCCAAGGCCGACAAACTGCTGCGGCTGGAAATTGATATCGGTACGGAAGTGCGGCAGGTTGTAGCCGGAATTGCCGAGGCCTATGCGCCCGAGACTCTGATCGGCCGCAAAGTAGTCATCGTGGCCAACCTCGCTCCCCGCAAACTCCGTGGCCTGGAGTCGAATGGAATGATCGTGGCCGCATCGCCGGAAGGTGGGAAACCCGTGCTGACGGGTTTCCTCGAGGATGTGCCGATTGGGGCAAGGCTGAAATAGCTGACCTCAGGCGTCGGACCTCAGGCACCCGAGATGAGACGAGGTCAGGACGGGCGCATGGAATCTAAGGTCCGAAGTCTGAGGTCTGACGTCCGATCCGATGTTCATCGACTCTCACGCCCATCTCGAAGGTAAGCAGTTCGCCCACGATCGCGAGCAGGTCATCGCTCGGGCGCGTGAAGCCGGGGTCACAAACATTCTGGCGATCGGCAACGGCGATGGGCCGGTGAACTTCGATTGCGGGATTCAGCTGGCCGAGAAGTATGACTTCATGTACGCCACGATCGGGATCCATCCCCACGAGGCCAGACTGGCAGACCAGGCCGCTTTCGATCGAATGGAGCAGTTGGCGAAGCATCCCAAGGTCATCGCATGGGGCGAGATCGGACTCGACTATTTTTACGATCATTCTCCGCGCGCAACGCAGCAGAAGGTCTTCGCGCAGCAGATGGCACTGGCAGCGGCCGCCAAGCTGCCCATTGTCATTCATTGTCGTCCTTCCGCCGGAAGCGACGATGCCTGGGAAAACTGCCTGCGGCTCATTCACGAGCAATGGGCTCCCAATGGCTTGGGCGGCGTTCTGCACTGCTTTACTGGAACCTGGGAGCAGGCCAGACGCGGGCTTGACATGGGCTTCATGATTTCCTTCGCCGGGAATGTGACCTTTCCCAAGGCCGAGCAGATTCGCGACGCGGCGCGGCAAGTTCCACTCCATCGCATGCTGATCGAGACCGACTGCCCGTATCTCGCGCCCATACCCCACCGCGGCCAGCGCAACGAGCCCGCCTTTGTGGTGGAAACCGCCGGTAAACTCGGCGAGTTGCGGGGACTCTCCCAAGAAGAGGTGGGCGAGCGGACGGCGCGCAATTTCTACGAGTTTTTCAAATTGGCTGAAATGGTTGAAAACAAAGTTCCTCCCGGCAGGCCCTGACTTTCTGTTAAGCTTCGGTTAAAGATTCCATTCTTTCAGAAAGATTAGAAATATATGCCCGATAACACCTTCGACGTGGTGAGCAGGATCGACTTGCAGGAGGTTTCCAACGCCATCCAGCAGGCGTTGAAGGAGATCCACACGCGCTTTGACTTGAAGGATTCAAAGTCGAACATCGAACTGGAGAAAGACGCGATCATTCTGCACTCAGCCGACGAATACAAACTCAAGGCTGTAAACGACGTATTGCAGCAGAAGCTGGTCAAGCGCGGTGTTCCGCTGAAGGGCCTGACCTACGGCGCGGTGGAACCGGCAGCCGGAGGCACGGCCAAGCGCCGCATCACGATGCAACAAGGCATCCCGATTGAAAAGGCCCGCGAGATCGTAAAGACCATCAAAGATGCGAAGAAAAAAGCGCAAGCGTCCATCCAGGGAGATCTGGTGCGGGTTTCGAGCAAGGATCGCGATACGCTCCAGGAGATCATCGCGCTCCTGCGCCAAACAGACTTCGGCATTGACATGCAGTTCACGAATTACAGGACAAATTGAGCGCGCCAGCCACCATTAACGGGAAGGAGATCTTCGATCTGCTGCGGGACGACCTCCTCGCACTGGAGAGCGAGTTCGGACGGGACACAGTCTCGGGGGTTCAGGCCATCACCGAGATTGGCGAGTATCTGCGCGCGGGCGGGGGCAAACGCATCCGCCCGGCGTTGCTGCTGCTGGCGGCTAAGCTGTTTGACTACCGCGGGAGCGGCGCGGTCCGATTGGGTGCGGTGGTCGAGATCATTCACACGGCGACTCTGGTTCATGACGACATCATTGACGAGGCCAAGACGCGGCGCGGCCGTCCCGCCGCCAATACGCAGTGGGGCAACTCCAAGTGCGTGCTGGCCGGCGACTGGCTTTACATGCAGGCCTTCAAGATTGCCGTGCAGGAGCGGAATTTTCGCATTCTCGATACGCTCATCGAGCTTACCCAGCAGATGGTGGAAGGCGAACTGCTGCAGATGGAAAAACTGGGCAGGCCGATCACGCTGGATGAACACTTCGACCTCATTTTCCGCAAGACCGCATGTCTGTTTTCCGTCTGCATGCGGTTGGGAGCGATTCTCGGTGGCGCCACGGCTGAGCAGGAAGCCGCTTTGGGCCAGTACGGACACGACCTCGGCATGGCCTTCCAGATCGTGGACGACGTGCTCGACCTGACCGCATCCGAAGCCGTGCTCGGCAAGCCCGTGGCCAGCGATCTGCGCGAGGGGAAAGCGACCATGGCGGTGATTCACGCTCTCGATCGCTGCACACCGGAGGAGCGGGTGAAGATTGAGACCATTCTGCGCGACCGGGCTTTCAACGGTGTAACCCATGCGCAGATTCTGGGAATCCTCGAGCGTTACGGTTCGCTGGAAGCGGCTACCGCTCGCGCCGCCCGCTACGCCGAGTCCGCGCGGAAGTCGATTTGCGCCTTCCCCGACTCGGAGATCAAGCGGGCTCTGCTCTGGGCTCCGGAATTTGTTGTGGCGAGAGAGAAGTAATCGCTGCACACCCCTGAAGTAACCCTGTGAGCCGGAACACAAGAACCCCCACCGGACACTCTTGATCCGGGTCACTACCAGCCGTGACTGCTGCTACAGACTTTTTCCCGCTGGGAGTCGAGAATCCCGCCAGTTGCTGGGATGTGTCCGCCAGAGTGGAAGGCTAACGAGACGCACTGGCATGCGATGGGCCGCGGCTAACGCGACCTGACTCCTCTCCCCCCGGCACTTGAAGAAAGGCAGGTCGCCGAGGGACCTGTCCGCTGCGGACGAACCACCAACCCGAGACGGCGGCTTCAGTCGAAGTTTTGCATGATAGGCGTCTTTGTTTCTTCGACGCGCCAGCCCGTTACAGGGTGGGAGAGACTCCGAGTGTAGGCCGCTGTCTCTTTGATCTTCGACGGGGACAGTCCTCCTGAGAGACGCACCCCCGTGCAGCAGAGCCGGGCGTGGACTCATCCGAGGCCGCCCGGCTTTGTTTATCCTGAAGCGTTTTGCCGGTTCCGGGAATCAAAAGCCTGCAATCCAAGAACCTCCCAGGTTTGACATAGCTCATGAACGACCTGCTCCCGATGATGGCGCGCCATGGCTATGCCCTGACGTTTGCCCTTCTGCTGGCCGAAGCCATGGGCTTCCCTTTCCCTGCCGCCATTGCACTGGTAGCAGCCGGAGCTGCCGTCGCATCGCACACTCTCTGGGGACCGGGAGTGTTGTTTGCAGCGCTGCTGGCGCTCCTGATCGGCGATACCTCCCTATTCTGGCTGGGACGCTACTCCGGTTGGGCTCTGCTCGGTTTCCTCTGCCGCCTGTCCATGAACCCGGAGACCTGCATCCTGCGCTCGGCCGAGTCCTTCTATAAGCGCGGCCAAGTGACGCTGGTGATCGCCAAATTCATTCCTGGCATCAACACCATGGCAGCGCCTCTGGCCGGCAGCATGAAAATGCGCTACAGCCAGTTCCTGCGCCTTGACTTCGCGGGTGCATCGCTTTACTGCGTTACCTACCTGCTGTTGGGATATGTGTCGCGCGATTTTCTCACCGCCGCCTTGAACAGCTTTCACGCCGCTGGGCGCGCCATGGAAATCTTGATCGGCACGGCACTTCTCGTCTACGCGATCTACCGCGGCGCGCGCTTCCACAAGTATCGCAAGTACGACATCGTGCCTCGCGTGCAGGTGCAGGAACTGGCAATGCGCCTCGGGTCAGAGGACGCCGCCCAGGTGCAGATCGTGGATGTGCGCAGCCACGGCTATTACGACGCCGGGACCGAGCGCATCCAAGGCTCCATACGCATCGAGCCTAACAACCTGGAAGAGGAAATCAAGAACCTGCCCAAAGACAAGGACCTTTACCTGTACTGTACTTGACTGCGCGAAGCGACCAGCGCCCGGGTGGCGCATCTGCTGCGGGAAAAAGGATTCAACACGTTCGTGATCGTCGGCGGACTCAACGCCTGGCGCAAGGCGGGGGAACCGCTGGAATCGGTGCCGAAGGACGATCTGGTGAAGTTACCGACGTTCAATTAAGGTGGCCCTTCACCGCCGGCCCGCCGAGTCTACGCCCCGAACTGGACGGCTCACGTCCCGCTCTGCGATCTTGGCTGCCCGGCGCCAAATGCCGCTTCGCCGTAATACACTGCTGGGTGCCCCACTTCTTTTGCGAGAAGTGGGCGGACTTCCATACACTGCTTCCATGCCGAGGGAAATCGAAATCAAATTTCGCGTGGCCGACGTGCAAGCGCTGGTGCGCGAGTTGCGCCGGGCCGGATTCCGCATGGTCACGCGGCGCACGCACGAAATGAACACGCTCTACGACCTGCCCGGAGAGATTTTGCGCAAGAGGAAGGAGTTGCTGCGCCTCCGCAAGTATGGGTCAGTCTGGACCCTGACCCATAAGAGCGGCACCACCCGCGGCCGCCACAGCAGCCGGGTCGAGTTGGAGACGGCCGTCGCTGACGGAAAGAAGATGGATGCGATTTTGCGCGCGCTGCGGTATTCGCCTTCCTTCCGCTATGAGAAATTTCGTGCCGAGTGGAGCGATGGCAAAGGCCATGTTGTCGTCGACGAAACTCCCATCGGTAATTTCTGCGAGATCGAAGGCCCGCCCCGCTGGATTGATGTTACGGCGAAGAAACTCAGTGTGAGTTCAGCCGATTACATTACCAAAAACTACGCGACGTTATTTGCCGAGTGGAGGCAGGAAACAGGAAGTCCGGCGGAGAAAATGACGTTCCATGCAATTGGGGCGCAACGTCGACCGCGTTCAGCTTAGGGAACCACAGAGTTTCGACGGGTGGCCCACCGTGGTTTTTGTCGAGTTCACCACGACAAAGGGTGCCCACCCTTTCGCACAGAACGCGAAAGAATGGGGCGCCCAAGGTTTTCTCATCGCCGCTGGAAAGGTGAGCCACCCGCGCGCAGCTACATTTCCTTCTACAGTCAGTTGCGGTGCCCCCCGCCTTCTACCGAGGAATGAAAGCAGCGCGAGACCAGACCCACCCAAAGGCGGGACATAGTACAAGACGCCATACAGAACTGTTGGAACGGTGCAAAAGTCGACCGCGACCTTCGGGTGTCGGTTACTACCTTCGGTGCTTTGTTAGCGGGCCCCAGGAGGTGATACTTCAATTATGTTTACCGTTCCCACGTTTCTGAAGCCAAATACCAGTAACGGCGCAACCCCCGTTTCACTCGCCCCCAAGAGGCCAGGCCTGAAATCGATCGACGCTGCTTGGACGGCGGTAAACTTTGCGTTTCTTGGACTGCCAGTGGGCGCCCTTCTATTGCATCTCTATGGTGCTGACATCCGGGCGGCTGTGACTGTCGGAGTGCGGGCAGTCGTTGTGAGTAAAGTCACAGAGGTCTTCGAACAGGCAATCTACACCGTCCTGTTCTGCATCATCGTCTGCACGCTGGCCGTCCTACGCGGGTTTCACAAGAGGCACCCTTTTGCTGCTCTCATGTGGCCGGCCCTGGCAATTCTGTCGTGCTCGGTCCTGCTGGACAACAAGATGGGTACGGTCGGAGCCGACTCCTTAGCCGAGATCCTATCGACGAACTGGCGGGAGGCGACGGCGTACACCTTGCAGGCTCTGAGCACCTGTCGCCAGCTTGGTTTTACGCGCTTCTCGCGCTTTTCGCCAAGCTCGTTGGCTTACGACCGAAGCTGACTCCCGCGATCCTCTCACTGGTGGTGAGCGCAACCGCCCTAACAGTTCTGTTCTCGCGGGACACCTTGCGCCTAGCTTCGGTCTATCAGGGCACTCAGCTCATCCAGCAACGAATGATAAGGGCAACTGGGGCGGAACTCACACATTTTACGCGGCCACGCTCCGGACCGAGGCTGGTTGTCTATCTCGGAGAGTCGACCAATCGTGAGCTTTACCGAGCATTAGCCGACCGGATCGAAGCCGCGCCGTTCAAGGACAACGTCGTATTGTTCGAGCAGGTCATCAGCCCGCACTCCCACACCGCGCCATCCCTGCTTCGAGCGCTGACCGTCAGCGACGATCCACGTGGCGATCAACTCAAGTACGACACGGAGCTTTGGCGCGCCAACCTGATATCGGTTCTAAACCGCATGGGTGTGGGCGCCGAGTGGTACTCCAATCAAGGACGGGACGAGTGGCCAGCAAAGTGGTTTGCGACGGAGGCCAACCGCGCGTACTTCCCAGAGCAAGGCTGGGGCAGTTCCTTCACGGGATACCGCAAGCCGGATTCAGAATTACTGCCTTCCATTTTGCGAGCGATTCGATCCCCTGAGCGGAGCGCGATTTTCTTTCACTCATATGCCGGCCACGTTCCATACTGCGAAAACCTCCCGGCTGGAGCTCCGGCGGTTTCACGGGATGTAAGGACGATGCTGTCCTTTCAGGCCGCATTTGGCGATCTCCTGATTCTCAACCGGCAAAGACACCTGAGGGAAATCAACTGCTACGACCGTGCTCTCGCCTACATTGCGGCCAATCTGGATGTGGTGATGAAGGAGATGTGGAAGGCCACCGAGCCGATGGTGTTAGTCTATTTTTCAGACCATGGCGAAGACGTGCTGGATGGCACAGGGCATGACTCCAGCAGCGCCACGTTTCGCAAAATCGAAGTCCCACTGGTGGTGTTCTTCAACGAAGCCGCCGGCCGCCAATACCGGCACGAATTAGACGCCGCCAGGGCCAATAAGGGTATCCGGTACAGCTTGGCGTGGATCTCTGACTCGCTGTTAGATATCGCCGGTCTGGCTTACAAGCGCGATCTGCTATCCATATTCCGCGGCCTCAACCAAACGCCGGACCGGTACTCCTCGCTGCGAATCGAGCACGGGAAGCGTTCTGTCATTGCTGTCGACGGTGATCGTGACGCGCAGGGAGTCGCTTCTCTCACCAACATCGATCTGTACGCAAAGCGGCGCCTGATTCACTCCTTTCCTAGCGGCTGGCAGGACCGCATCTGTGCTCATCGCGCCGACAGCTGGATGAAGTTTAACGAAGCTGCGCAAGTGTTTCCCTGTCTCGAAATCGACCTCGTCCTGGATGCTGCTGGCAGACAGGTGTACGTATTTCATCCACCGAAAAAAAACACCTATCTCACCTTGAAAGGCCTGGTGTCCTCCCAGCCCCGCAGTTGGTCGAAGTTGTGGCTGGATACAAAGAACCTGGATAGGTCGAATGCTGGATTCTATTTACAATACCTGAACGAACTGTTTGAGCCTGCCCAGAGGCCAGGGATTCTGATTGAAACCTCGCTGGACCGCTCCGATGACGCGCTGGTGCGGGGCATGCTCGCGAACTTTCGAAACAGCGGCTATGGCCTGTCGTACTACTTGCCCACGAAAGACGGGATTCGATGTTCGCAATCGGCTAGGGCAGATGGGTGTTCGGAGTTTGCAGATCATGTGGTGGCGACGATTTCCAACTTGCCTTATAGCAGCTTGTCGTTTGATGTGCGCGCCAAGTTTTTGGCCGAGGCCATCGAGCGCCGGCACAGCATTCAGTTGAACACCTGGGACGTGAATCTGAAACAACCAGGCGATATCGATCCCGAGTTACTCGGGGCGGTCCGCATGTATCTCATCCCGTATCGCTCCAGGTTTGACTATTGAGAATTGGCGGTTGCTTTTCCCCAAAATTCAGAGCAAGGCGCAATCGCATTCCTACAAGTAAAGCTAAAAGGAGGAGGACAGCTGCTATTCAAGTCATTTTCTGGGACTGGCATTACGCCCCGTGGCACTTCTTGTACTTCTTCCCCGAACCGCAGGGGCAAGGATCATTCCGCCCCACTTTCTGCTGCGACCGGATCACCTGCTGCACCGGAGCGGCATCTCCTCCGCCCGCCATGCGCGCCTGTTCCAGTTCGCGCCGTTTGCGGCGCAGGAAAGCTTCTTCGAGCTCATCGGCGGTGGTCGAGACCATGCGCGGAGGACGCCGCCCGTTGCCATCGCCACCCGGCAGCGCGGCAGCAGGTTCTGCCTCCGCCTGGACAGGCCGCTGCGGCGGTTCCGGCGGCCGCTCCAGAATTTGCATCAGGTAGAGATAGCGGACCGTATCTTCCTGGAAGCGCTGCATCATCGCTTCGAACATCTCGAACGATTCTTTCTTGTACTCGACCAGTGGATCATGCTGCCCGTAGCCGCGCAGCCCGATGCCTTCCTTCAAGTGGTCCATGCTGAGCAGGTGATCTTTCCACAGCTGGTCAATCACGCTCAGCATGATCATGCGCTCGTGATGGCGCATGGCCTCGGGGCCGATGAGTTTCTCTTTTGCGTCGTAGCGCTGTTTGAGCTTGTCGAAGATCGCGTCGCCGAGCTCCTGACGGGTCAGCGTGTCGGGTTTCACTCCCTCGGCGAGTATGTCCACGCCGAAGCGGGTAAAAATCGAGTCTTTCAGGCCCTTGATATCCCAGTCGTTCACATGCGCCTTGGGCGGACAATACTCGTCCAGCAAATCGCCCAAGATGGCAGCCACATAATCCTCAAGGATCAGATCTTTTTGATCCACCCCCTCCAGCAGCCGACGCCGCAGGCCATAGACGGCTTCGCGCTGCTTGTTCATGACGTCGTCATACTCGAGCAGGTGTTTGCGCGACTCGAAATGCTGGGCCTCGACTGTCTTCTGCGCTGTTTCGATGCGGCGAGTAATCATCTTCGATTCGATCGGCACGCCTTCTTCCATACCCAACCGCTGCAGCAGGTTCGACACCCACTCCTTGGCGAAGATGCGCATCAGGTCGTCTTCCAGGGCAAGGTAGAAGCGCGACGATCCGGGGTCGCCCTGACGGCCGGCACGCCCACGAAGCTGGTTATCAATGCGCCGGGATTCGTGGCGTTCTGTGCCCAGAATGTGCAGGCCGCCGACGCCTGTGACCTCGTCGTGTTCGACGTCGGTCTGCGTTTTGTAGTGGTTGAGGGCTTCGGTCCACTTGCCGGTCGGGACCGTGTATTCGTTGCCGTTGTAATAGAAAACGCCGGTCTCGCCGTCTTCCTGCGGCCCTTCGATTTTTCCCTGCGCCACGCGCAACTGCTGCGCAATTCCCTTTTTTACCATCTCCTGCTTGGCCATGAATTCGGGATTGCCGCCGAGCAGGATGTCGGTACCGCGGCCCGCCATGTTGGTGGCGATCGTGACCATGCCTTTGCGGCCGGCCTGGGCCACGATTTCCGCTTCGCGCTCGTGGAACTTGGCGTTGAGCACGACGTGCTTGATTCCCTTTTTCTTCAGCAAATCCGAAAGTCGCTCAGACTTCTCCACCGAAGTTGTGCCGACCAGAACCGGCTGGCCTTTCGTCGCAAGCTGCTGGATTTCATCGGCTGCAGCGAAGTATTTTTCCTTTTCTGTACGGTAAACAACGTCGGGATTCTCGACGCGCAGCAGCGTCTTGTTGGTCGGAATCACGACCACTTCGAGTCTGTAAATCTTGTCGAACTCGGTCGCCTCCGTTTCCGCCGTGCCGGTCATGCCGGCCAGCTTCTTGAACATGCGGAAATAGTTCTGGAAGGTGATGGTAGCCAGCGTCTGATTCTCGCGCTCGATCTTGACGTTTTCCTTGGCTTCAATGGCCTGGTGCAGACCGTCGGACCAGCGGCGCCCGGGCATCATGCGCCCGGTGAACTCGTCGACAATAATGACTTCGCCGTCCTTGATGACGTATTCCACGTCCTTGCGATAGAGCGCGTGCGCCTTGATCGCCGTCTCGACGTGATGCTTCAGCGGCCAGTTCTCGGGATCGGCGATGTTGCCGATGCCGAGTAGCCCTTCGACCTTCTCCCAGCCCTCGTCGGTGACCGTGATGTTGCGGTGCTTTTCGTCAACTACAAAGTCGCCCGTGAGCTGCGCCGGTTCGCCTGGAGGAGCGGGGATTTCTTCACCCTTCTCGAGCTTGGGAATAATGCGATTGACTTTGTAGTACTTGTCGGTCGATTCCTCGCTGGCGCCGGAAATAATCAGAGGCGTGCGAGCCTCGTCAATCAGGATGGAGTCCACCTCGTCAACGATGGCGTAGTTGTGCCCGCGCTGCACGCAATCCTTTAGATCGAACTTCATGTTGTCGCGCAGGTAATCGAAGCCGAATTCGTTGTTGGTGCCGTAGGTGACGTCGGCGGCATAGGCGGCACGGCGCTCCTCGTCGTCCAGATCGTGCACAATGACGCCGACGCTGAGCCCGAGAAAGCGGTAGAGCTTGCCCATCCACTCCGAGTCGCGCTTGGCCAGGTAGTCGTTGACCGTAACCACGTGTACGCCGCGCCCGCTGAGCGCGTTGAGATACACCGGAAGAGTCGCGACCAGCGTCTTGCCTTCGCCGGTCTTCATTTCCGAAATCTTGCCGTCGTGCAGCACCATACCGCCGATCAACTGGACATCGAAATGCCGCATGTTCAAAACCCGGCGCCCGGCTTCGCGAACCACGGCAAAGGCCTCGACGAGAACTTCGCCTAAGACCTCCTGCAGCGCGTCGTGTTCTTCCTTTTCCAGCCGTTTCTGCCGGTCGACATCAGGCTCCTCCTCATTCTCGGGTTCACTGGCATCGGTTTGTGGAGTCTTGGCAAGCTGGCTTAGCCGTTCTTGAATCCGCTGCCGGAACTCGTCGGTCTTACCGCGCAGCTCGGCATCGGTGAGCTTCTGCATCTGCGGCTCAAGCGCGTTGATAGCCTCGACGTTCGGCATCAGCGCCTTGATTACGCGTTCGTTCTTGGTGCCAAAAATCTTGCCTAGCAGAGTGTTAATCAAACCGAAGGTCCCTCGGGAGGCAGTGTTTTCACTTTATCTATAAAGCCTAGCATATTAGATGCGGGACAAGGGGTCTCCCGAACCATGAGGTACCTGGTGCGCTTTAACCGGCCGCCACCGCCGGGTCGCGCGAATAGCGCCCACCGCATGCGGCGCACTGTCCTTTTCGTGTATATTCGCCTCGACCGATGCCCACTTTCTACGACCGCTTTGTGGAGTGCTCCCAGCGGTGGCCCGACAACGTCGCGCTCGAAATCCAGCGTCACGACCACCTCGAGAGCTGTACCTATGCCGAGCTTCGCCGAATGGCCGAATCGGTCGGGCGCTGGATCATGGAAAGCGGCTTCCCGCGTGGCTCCCGGCTGGCCATCGTGGCTGACAATCATCCCCGCTGGGTGGCCGCCTACCTGGGAATCATTGCCTCGGGCTGCGCCGCTGTGCCGCTCGACACCGCGCTGCACGCGGACCAGGTCATCAGGCTGCTGAAAGACAGCGGCGCCTCCGCTGTATTCGTCGATGCGAAACATGTTCCCGTCACGCGGCCCGCAGCGGCCGAACTGAACCTGGGTCTCATCCTGATGGACCCGGATCGCATGACCAGCCAGCCGATCCAGGAACACTGGCGGGCCAACTTACCAGCGATCTTCCGTGAAGGACCGGCCCGTTTCACGCCCGCGGCCTCGAATAGCGACGATCTCGCCGCGCTGATCTACACCTCCGGTACGACGGCCGACCCCAAAGGCGTCATGCTGACCCACGCCAACTTTCTGGGCGAAGTTGAGGCCGTCTTCAACTGGGTGGACATCGGGCCTCCCGATACCCTGCTCGGCGTGCTGCCCATGTTTCATGTGCTGGCGCAGATGGCCAATCTGTTGCTCCCGCTGGTCAAAGGCTCCCGCGTCGTCTATCTGGAGACCCTGAACACCACCGAACTCATGCGTGCCCTGAGCGAGCGGAACATCACGGCATTTGCTGTCGTCCCACAGTTTTTCTACCTTATTCACGAACGCATTTTCGAGGAAATCGCCAAACGAGGTCCGCTCACCCAGAGGGTGTTCGCTGCCCTGGTTGCGTTCAACCGGACGCTGCGCCGAGTGGGCATTAATGCTGGGCCCGTTCTTTTCCGGAAGATTCACAAAACGCTCGGGCCGAAGATGCGTTACCTGGTCACCGGCGGATCGCGCTTCGATCCTGCCATTGCGCGTGAGTTTCACAATCTTGGCATTGACGTCCTGCAGGCGTACGGCCTGACCGAAACCACCGCGGCCGTCTTTGCCACCCTCCCCAACGACAACGTCATCGGCTCGGTCGGCAAGGCAATGAAAGGCGTAGAAGCTAGAATCCTCGATCCCCAGCCTCAAGAGGATGGCGGACCCGCTGTGGGCGAAGTACTGCTCAGGGGCCCGGTCGTGATGAAGGGATACTGGAACCGCCCCGACGCGACGGCCGCAGCTCTCCGCAACGGCTGGCTCTATACCGGCGACCTCGGCTACTTCGACGCGCGCGGCAATCTGTTTCTCACCGGTCGCAAGAAAGAAGTGATTGTCCTCAGCAACGGCAAGAACATTTATCCCGAGGAAATCGAAGCGCATTACGGCAAATCCCAGTTCGTGAAGGAAATTGCGGTCGTTGGCCTGGAAGGTAAGCCGGGTGAAGGCGGCGACCGGCTGCACGCCGTGATCGTTCCCAATTTCGACGTGCTGCGGCAGAAGAGGATCGTCAACGCCAAGGAAGTCATCCGCTACGACATTGAAGGCTTGTCGCAACGGATCGCTTCCACGAAACGTATCGGCAGTTACGAAATCTGGCAGGAAGATCTGCCGCGCACCACCACGCGCAAAATCAAGCGCTACGAAATTGAGAAACGGGTAAGGGCAAACCAGGCGAGGAAGGTCGCCGACGATTCGGAACTGCCAGCGGAGAAGCCTCTGACCGCGGATGAACTCGCGTGGCTGGATCAGTCTGACATACAGCGCGGCCTGGCCATCGTGTGCGCAGCCCTCCACAGTGCTCCTCCCAACCTCCGGCCGACGCATAACCTGGAACTCGATCTCGGCCTCGATTCCATGCAGCGCGTCGAACTGCTCAGCCGGCTCGAAGAAGAACTCGGCGGCAACGTGGAGGAGTCGCGGCTTGCCGAAATCTACACCGTCCGCGATCTGCTCGACGCCGTTCTGGCAAGCGCCGCCAGCGGTGACACCCCCGCAACCCGCACAGCTGTTGCCGGCTGGAAGGCAATTCTGGCGGAAGACCCGACGGACCCGGAGGTGCTCGCGCTGAAAGATCCTGCGCCTGGCTTCGAGACCGTGTTGTATCCGTTGTCGCGCGTCATCCAGATGATCTCGCGCGATTTGTTTCACTTGCGCGTGTCCGGGCTGGAGCGCCTGCCGCGGCACGGCCCGTTCATCCTTTCTTCCAATCACCAGAGCTACATTGACCCGCTAGTCCTGACTGGCATGCTACCGAAGGAGATCATGGAAAATGCTTTCGCGGTGGGAACCAGCGATATCTTCGGCCAGGGGCTTATGCGGCGGGTGGCGCGCTGGCTGCGCGTGATCGTGCTCAACCCCGACGCCAATCTCGTGCCTGCTATGCGTGCCGGCGCCTTCGGCCTGAAGCATGGACGCGTGCTGATTCTCTATCCCGAGGGCGAACGCTCCATTGACGGAACGCCGCGAATTTTCAAAAAAGGCGCGGCTATTCTTTCCATCCACATGCAGGTACCGATCGTGCCCATAGCGATTGAGGGCTTTTACGAAGCGTGGCCGCGCGGCAAGAAGTTTTTCCAGAGGATTACATCTCTGCGGATGGTATTCGGGGAACCCATTTCCCCGCCGCCGGAAGCCGAGGCGTCGGAAGCCGCCTATGAAAAGCTCACGGCCGAGTTGAAGGGACGGATCGTCGAAATGCGGGGAAGACTCCGAGCGATCGAGTGAGCCGCGGTTCAGGCTCCCGCGGTCGCCGCTTGGCCACCAAAGGCCTTGG
>Ga0187856_1001791_pt1 | contig 16613 bp, 17 predicted proteins | sample June2016WEW_8_40_FD_132443 | JGI IMG/M metagenome (GOLD analysis project Ga0187856, IMG submission 132443) | Peatland microbial communities from SPRUCE experiment site at the Marcell Experimental Forest, Minnesota, USA - June2016WEW_8_40 | ecosystem: Environmental > Terrestrial > Soil > Wetlands...
GCCGCATGTCGTCTTGTTTTTTTTCGTCGCGGCTGAAAATGCGAATCTCGCCGATATCCGTGTGCAGGAACCGGCGGACGACGGCATTTCCGAATGACCCGGTGCCACCCGTAATCAGCAGTACTTTGTCTTTAAACATGATGTTTTCCTGTGAAATTCTTGCCAGCCGTATGATTACTAAACATCACCGGGGCACGGCAAACCTGCGGTGTCCCCGATTGTTGGCGTAGGCCATGTTCTGTATAACACAAATTGAGCGCCATGTTCAGACAATCATAAGTGTCGGGCAAGCAGAAAGGCATGGACTGGCATGGGCGCGAACCGCATTGCCGGCGGCTGGGCGCCTTGGCTTTTGTCTGGAACGGGAGCCAAAGTTGAATTCCCGCGCCGCATGGCACCTCGATCACATCCGATTGCGCCAGATGGTCGTGGGCCTGGGCACATCAAACCGGACCCGCTTTCCCGGGCTTTGCAGCGTGTAAATGGAATAACCCGTCGGTTTCAAGGAAAAATGACCGGCGGCCAGCCGGCGCAGGCGGTGATGGAAAATCCACACGGGTTTCAGGGCGCGCACCCAGCCGGGCGCCATGGCCACCTTTTCATTTTCCTCACGGATCGCATTGGGTTTCAAACTCATGTTCTCGCCGGTGTCGGTGAAGGTAGAAGTGAAGTGATGGCAGACAGCCATCGGCACGCGGTTTTTCATTAACGCCCGTACCCAGTGAAAGTCTCCCAGGTCGCGCCAGCGCGTGTCAAAGACAATGCCGCGCTCGTGAATGACCCGGCGTCGGATAAAGATGGCCGCGGTCAACGCCAGGAAACGGAACCACATGTGTTGCGGATGCGGCATCAGTGCTGGCCGGTGGCAGAGGTATTTGCCGTCGGCGTCGGTGACGATGGCGCCGGCAAGCGCAACTTCAATTTCGGGATGCGCTTCAAAAAAATCGTGGACGGCCTTGAGCGCGCCGGGCAGGTATTGTTCGTCGCAGTTGAGATGCGCGAGAATATCGCCCTGGGCGCGGCGATAACCGCGGTTGACGGCATCATACATGCCGCCGTCTTTTTCAATGAACGCTTTCACGCGCGGGTCGTGCGGCAGCCAGTTCTGCGTGCCGTCGTCCGAACAGGAATCCTGCACGATGTGTTCGAGTTCGACGCCCGGCTGGTCGGCCACCGATGCGACGCAGAGCTTGAGCCAGTTTGAATTGCGGAAGCTCGGCGTGATGATGGAGAATTTCATCGGCGGGATTTTTAACATCCGGCCTGGTAATTGGCAACCGATGGTTGACCCGTTGAAAGGCTGTCGCCATACTTGACAAGTGGTAGATGTAATACAAGGTCGCATGGCATTTCTGCGCGCGTTTGTTTTTTTGATCGCCTGTTTGACCATCATGGGCTGGGGATTGAGCTGGTGGAACTGCCTGGACTGGCTGGGGCGGTTGAGTGTGGCGGGGTTTCTGTCGGCGATCAAAGAACGGCGGGGTGAACGATCTTCTTCGGCGGAAACTCTTGCCGCTTTCCCATGAAACTATTGATCTTCGCGCAAAAGCCGCCGCCTTTTCATGGCCAAAGTTTCATGGTGCAACTGGCCTTGGAAAAACTCGGTGGCGATGCACGCAACGCCGTGAAGCCGTGGTCGCGCACGCCGGAGGCAGTGCCCGAGATTGAATGTTACCACGTTGATGCACGACTAGCGGATGATTTTCACCAGCTTGGCATCCCCAGCGCAAAAAAGCTGTTTCGGCTGCTAAAATATTGTTTTCAAGCGATCTGGTGTCGTTTCCGTTACGGGATTCCAAATCTGTATTTTGTTCCCGCCCAGACTGTCCGCTCCTCGATCGTGCGTGATTGGATGGCGCTGGCCATTTGCCGGCCCTTTTTTCGGACGCTGATTTACCACTGGCACGCGGGCGGGCTGGGAAATTGGCTGGAAACGACTGCCCGGCCCTGGCAACGACGTATTACCCTCACCATCATGGGCCGGCCCGATATGAGTCTTGTGTTGCTACCGTTCGGCCGGCACGATGCCGAGGCGTTCGGATCCAAACGCATCGCGATCGTGGCCAACGGCATTCCCGATCCATGCCCACAATTCGACATGGAGATCGCTCCCCAGCGGCGAGCTCGCGCGCAGGCTCGAAAAAAATTGCTGGCGGGACAAGAAATCGGCGCTGAGGAACGGATGAATGCAGGAGGGGACCCCGGGATTTTCCGGGTGCTGTTCCTAAGTCTCTGCCACCGCAGCAAGGGATTGTTCGACACCATCGAGGCCGTGGCGATTGCCAACCGGCGACGTGGCCCCGCTGCGGTGTGCATCGAACTGGATGTTGCCGGGCCATTTTTGTGCCGCAAAGAACAGGCCGAGTTTGAGACGCGGCTTCGCGAGCCGGACTTGAACGCCGATGGCCCCATCGTGCGTTACCACGGGTTTGTCTCGGGCGAAGAAAAAAAGCGTTTGTTTGTCACGAGCGACTGCCTATGCTTCCCGACCTATTACTACGCCGAGAGCTTTGGGTTGGTGTTAATCGAAGCCATGGCGTTTGGCCTGCCGCTGATCACCACACGGTGGCGAGGTTTGGACAAATTACTTCCGCCGGGTTACGCGGGCGTAGTTGATCCGCAGGCACCGGACCAAATCGCAGCCGGACTGCTGAGCCTGAGGCAGGAAGATTACGATGATTCTTTGCGCAGGCTTTATCTGCGGCGCTATACCGACGAAGTCTTCGCCAGGGATTTTCGCCTTGCACTGCTAAAGTTGAGGTGATATTATCTCAATGATAACAGAAATCAGGAAGACTTTCTAAAATTGATACTGGCTCAAAGCGAACAAACAAGTTTCCAGGCGGCAGGATGCTGCAACAATTGTAGGATTCGCCATGAAATCGCGGGTTCCGGGTGAAGTAGTGATCGAGAAATCTCGCAGCCGGTTCATTCTTGGAATGCGCGTGGATGCCAGCAGCTATGAAGCTGCGACAGCATTGGTCATGGAGTGGGCATTGCGAGGCGAGTCGCGCTACGTATGCGAAGCTCCCATCAATATGGTGATGGAGGCTTACGACAGGCCCGAATACCGCAAGTGCATCAACGAAGCCGACCTGGTCGTTTGCGGTGGCATGCCTATCGTGTGGCTCATGCGCTTGCTGGGTGTGCGGCGTCAGCCGCGCGTTTACGGACCGAATTTGACGCTGCATATCTGTGAGGCGGCCGCTCGGGCGAAAATTCCCGTCGGCTTTCTTGGTGGGACGGACGATGCGGTTGTCCGCAATCTGGTCCGCAATCTGGAAGCACGCTATCCAGGTTTGCCGGTCGTTTTTGTTCATGCCCCGCCGTTCCGCCCGCTCACAGCGCAGGAAGACTGCGATGTTACCCAGCAGATCGCCGCGTCCGGCTGCCGCCTACTGTTCGTTGGCATCGGTTGTCCGAAGCAGGAACGTTGGATGGCCGAGCACCGCAATCGTGTTCAATCGGTCATGCTTGGTGTCGGCTGCGCTTTCGATTTTATTTCCGGACACAAGCCCCAGGCGCCCGTTTGGCTGCAAAACATGGGGGGCGAGTGGATCTTTCGTGTGATCACCGAGCCGCGCCGGATGTGGCGTCGTTACACTTACCACGCCCCGCGGTTCGTCGTGCTGGCCGGCTGGCAATTGTTGTGCTGGCGACTGGGCCGCGCCCGTGGCTAGTGGACGAGTGCCCCTGCTCTGACGAGGAACCATGTGCATGCCAACCATACAAGACAGTTCCGGCTCGACTTGTTGGCCGAGCGTTGATGAACTCGATTTTGACATTGATGGCCATGCTCGAAGGCTGGCGTCGCATCGCTGGCATTCCAGCGGCAAACGCCTGATGGATTGTGCCGTTGCCGCGGTGTTGCTGATTTTATTTTCGCCGCTGTTTGTGTTCGCGGCCCTGGCCGTGAAGCTGTCGTCTGCCGGTCCAGTTTTTTTTCGCCAGGAACGGGAGGGGTGGGGGGAAACCAGGTTTGAAATGTTCAAATTCCGTTCGATGCAAATGGAAACCGTTGTCGGCGCGAATGGGCGACCAGCGGCTTTGGCCACCCCTGGAAGATTCGTCAAGATGCGCAGCGACCCACGGGTCACCGTGGTCGGCCGCTGGTTGCGCAAAACCAGCATTGATGAATTGCCCCAGTTGTGGAATGTGCTGCAGGGTAACATGAGTTTGGTGGGGCCGCGACCGGTGATTCCCTCCTTGCCGGGGCTGTTTCCTGCGTATCGCCGGGCGCGGGCCTTGGTGCGGCCCGGCATCACGGGACTTTGGCAATTGCGTAACCGGGGCAATGGCGCCAACGCCATCAACATGTTGTCCCACGATCTGGAATACATCAAATGCTTTGGCCCGAAGCAAGACCTGATCATCCTGTTGCGCACCATTCCCGCAGTGCTCACGTGCAAGGGGGCGTTCTAATGGGCATTATCAAAGCTGATTGCTTGGTCGTTGGTGCCGGACTCACCGGCGCACCATTGCCGGCAGCTTGCCGATGCCGGGCGGGAAGTGCTCATGCTCGAACGGCGGGCGCATATCGGATGCAATGTCCATGATTCCCTGCATGCCTCCGGTGTCCGTGTTCACACCTGCGGTCCCCATTGCTTCCGGTGTGGCTCGCCGCGCATTTGGGAATTTGCGAACCGCTTCTCCGCATTCCGGCCTTACGAGACGCAGGTGAAAATCTTGGTCGGCGGGATTTACGAAGATTGGCCCGTTCACGAACGGATCTTCAAGTGGTATCCAGACTGGCATCCGCCGAAATCGGCGCAGCGACCCCGCAATTTTGAAGAGGCCTGTCTGCGCAAGTTGCCGCCGCAGGTTTATCGCACCATGGTCAAAGACTACACCCGCCGGCAATATGGGGAGTGGAACCGCAACAGTTGAGCGCCAAACTCGCGCGGCGCATACGTGTCATTGGCGGCAATCACCCTTCGCCCGTTTCGCAATGCCGCCATTCAGTCCTGCCGGTCATAGGCTACACCAACTGGATGGAAGCAATGATTGGAGGCATTCCCTGTCTTCGTGGCGTTGACTATCTGCAACAGCGTGATCAATTCCAAGTGCGGAAGCAATTGGTGCTCACCGGCTCGCTGGATGAGTTTTTCGGATTCGATGAGGGCCGGCTCGCCTATCGCAGCCAGCTCCGCAGGCAGGTGTTCCACACGGATCGCAACTCGATCCAACCCTGCAGGCAAGTCAATTATTCAGATGCGTGCGAATCCGCCCCGCTTCGCACCATCGAGTGGAAATATTCCCTGCTGCCCGAACAGCAACGACATGTTGCCGGCACTGTCGTCACTGAGGAATATCCCTGTTCGCCGTCCGAACCGGACGCATTCGAGTATCCGTTTCCGGATTCACGTAATGAAGCTCTTGGCCGTCGTTATCGCGTCCGCGCAGCGCGCACTCCGAATCTGCTGATTTGCGGGCGTTTGGGCGAGTATCGCTACTACGACATGGATCACGCCATTGATCGCGCCTTTACGCTGGCAGATCGGATTCTTGATCAAGATTCGTAAGGCAATGGCCGCAACTTCCCGCTCTGGCTCGCGCCGGAGCAGGTCCGCGTGCTAACCATCGGCGAGGAAGAACCGCTGGTGAACTACGCCAAAGCCATCGTGCAGGAACTTCGCGCCAACATGGTCCGCGTCGAAGCCGACTATAGCAATTAACAATAACATTGGCACATATTGGCGATAAAAAAGGAAGGGGTTGGCGGCGGTGGGGAGGTTTTGGCGCAGGCGGGTCTTGAAGGCAGCCCAGAGATGTTCGATGGGGTTGAGGTCGGGCGAGTAGGACGGTAAAAACAGCAGTTGGCAGCCCGCCGCTTCCACCAGCTTGAGCGTGGTTGGGGATTGATGAAACCGTGCGTTGTCCAGCACGATCACACTGCCCGGCGACAACGCCGGTGTGGATGGAATAGCTTGTTGGCTTCAACGAAAAGTGGCCGGCGGCCAGACGGCGCAGACGATGGTGGGCGATCCAGACGGGTTTCAACATTCGCACCCAGCCCGGGATCATGGCGTCGGTTTCATTTTTTTCGCGGATGGCGTTGGGCTTCAGGTTCATGTTGTCGCCGGTGAGGGCAAAGGCGGAGGTGTAACGGTCAAACACCACCATGGGCACCTTGTTTTTCATCATCGCCATGACCCAATGCACATCGCCCAGGTCGCGCCAGCGGGTGTCGAAAAACATGTCGCGCTCATGAATGACCCGGCGGCGGATGAAGATGGCTGCGGTCAGCGCTATGAAACGGAACCAGATGTGTTGGGGATGCGGCATCAGCGCCGGCCGCTGGCAAAGATATTGGCCGTCGGCATCGGTGACGATGGCGCCCGCCAGCGCAACTTCAATTTCGGGATACGTTTCAAAAAAGTCATGAATGGCCTTGAGCGCACCGGGCAGGTATTGTTCGTCACAGTTGAGATACGCGAGGATGTCGCCTTGCGCACGCCGGTAGCCATGATTGACGGCGTCATACATGCCGCCGTCCTTTTCGATGAACGCGCGAACGCGGCGGTCATGCGGCAGCCAGTCCTGGGTGCCGTCGTCCGAACAGGAATCCTGCACGATGTGCTCCAATTCGACGCCTTGCTGGTCGGCAACAGAAGCGACACAAAGTTTAAGCCAGCGCGAATTGCGGAAGCTCGGCGTGATGATGGAGAATTTCATGGCCCCATTGTTGGCAAACCGGTCGTTACTCCTGTTTTCCTACGTTGAGCGTCGGTAACGGCTTCCCATGTTCGTCGAGCCAGGGCACCAATTCCTGCTGGCTGGCTATTTCGCCGCGAAGAACGGCCAGAATCAAATCGTGAGTCAGAATGGTGTTGAATTTTGGCGAATAAGTGATGGGTTCGTTTGCGCCGGGCGGTTTGACGATGAATGGTACACGTATATCATATCCGCCGAATGAACCCTGCCCCAACGAATGGTCGGTGCTGATGATCAGCCATGTTTTATCCCATTGTCCTGAGGTTTCCATGGCGCGGCGCATCTGGCCCAGTTCCTTGTCGGCCAATGCGAGATTTCCAAGGTAGCCGGCGATTCTGGGCATGCCCCAAAAGGTGAATTGATCCTTTTCAGGCAGATAAACGCCGGGCGTATGCGGTGGCGGCAGATGCAACAAGGTTAAACCGTAAACCTGGTTGGTTACCAGCGAAAGTGATTCCCGCAAACTGTCCTGGCAGACGCTGATGTAAATCCGATGAATATGAAATACCCAAGGAATGCAGCCGATCTCCCGGCGCATTGCGCTCGCAATCGTTTTTGCGCGGGCGGGCTCAAACAGCGGAAATGGATACCAAGCGCAATAATTCAATCCTTTGCCCAGGATACGATCGTAAGGATGATACCAACCGACGAGGGCAGTGTTCGCGCCCAGCGCCCGCGCCTCGGCGAACACGGACGGCAGTTTCTGCCAGGTGGTGTCGGCCTCCGTGTCGGCGAGCCGAATATTCAAATCCGAGGCGTTGGCAACGCCAACACCCGAAATCCGTCGGCCCGAAATCAGCGCTGGCATCGAGCTGATGGTGCAATTGTTGGGCGAACAGGCATTGACGCAAAACAGCGATTCACCGCGCAGCCGGTCGAATTCCGGGAGTTGCACGCCATCCGGCCGGTTTTCAAACGCCACGCGGTAATCCGTACAATCAAAAATAATCCAAATCACACGCGGCCGGCCCTCGTGAACCGGCGCCGGCGGCGGCAAAACCGGCTCATATTCCGCCTGTTTCAAGTGCACCACACCGAGCAACAACAACCCGATTTTCGCCAGTGTCAATAACGCCAGCGGCGAGAGGATCATCAACAACACGCCGGCGACCCTGGCAACCCGCCGGTGTTGCCAGACCACCAAGGCCAGCAAAACCAGCGAGCAAAACATCACCATCGGCCGCCGCAAAAACACCATGACCTGATGGTCGTAAATGTGAAAGATCTGGATGCGGACAAAATCCGCCGGAATCAACAGCAAACCCAAAAAGGCCAGGTGCAAGACAAAATGCAACCGGCGGTTCTGAAAACGCCGCCACACACGCATCCCCAGCCACACCGTGGCCGTCAGCCAGATGATATTTATCAGGAGGGCCAACGTTGACGGCGTCCGGATCGGCAGTTGGTTGAAGTAGCCCCAATCCGTGTCATACAGTATCGTGAACCACGCATTGGCAAAACACAGGTTTGCCAGCGACAGCGCCACAATCCCATCCTTGATTTTTTGTTTCAGCGGCTGCGGCAACGGGACGGTGCCCTCGTGATGCTCCGCCGGAGGCGCGGTTTGGGGGGGCGCGCTCAATTTCCATCGCCCTTTCGCTTCAGACAATACATCCGGCGATGCGTGCCCGGCAGCGCGAGGGACCGGACAATTTCAAAATACGGCGTGCAAGCCTGTTCAAACATTTTCACATCCAATGCGGCATGCAAATGCTCGCGCCCGCGAGTCAGGCGGCGGAACATTTCATCCTTGGGTTCAATAAATTCAATCACCAGTAACGAATTGGTTACATCATAAGCCAGCCGCAGAATTTCTTCAAGCGGAATCCGTTCGGTCACCAGCAAATGGTGAATCAGCGCCAGCATCAGCACGCCGTCAAACGCACCCGTCGCGCGGTCGAGAAACGACGGGCACTCGCCGTTCCGCCAGCCGAGTGCCGGGCTGGGGTGCGCCAGATCCAAGACCAGCGGTAGAATGTTCAATTTTTGTTCGCGCGCGCGCTGCCAGATCGCGCCGGCGCACGCCGCATCCAAATCAACGGCCACCACCTCCGCGTCCGCTTGCGCCGCCAATGCGCTGAAATGACCGGTGTTCGCGCCAACGTCGAGCACGCGTGCCGGTTTGAACTCGCGCAACGCCTCGTTCACAAATTTTTCCTTGGCCGCAAACGCCGGGTCGTCGTAGCTGTGCGTGGCCATGTAATCCGACCACACTGATTTTTTTTGCGCGACCGGCTTGAGCGAATCCAGCATTCGTTCCAATCGTTTAAAAAGTGATTCGAGAATGAAGCGCGCCTTTTCCGTGTTCGCCAGCAAATGCGGCTGGTAAATCTTTTGGTCGTCCGGGTCGGCCTTGCGCGAGAGCCAGGTTGGAATTGAAACCAGCGAAAGCGTCCGCGGTTTGAACCGTTCCAGCGGCCCGCACCAGCGATAAATTTCCTCCGGCTCAAGCCCGTCGCGGTGCGTGAAGAAAATGTCCGCCGGCTGCATGTTCCAGAGCCGGTGGGCCATCAGCGGCAGAAGAAACGTGCGGATAAATTGCGCGTGCGGTTTCCAAATCGGGTCACCCGGGTTGCGGCGTTCGAACGACAGCGCATCAATGAACACCGGCTCGCTGCCGCGAAACAAAATATTGTGCGGCGTGGCGTCCTTCAGCCCGAAACCGTCCGCGAGCGCGGCTTGCGCGAGTTCGAGCGTCAAACGACCGGCGTTCCAGAGCATTTCGGGCGCCCATTCGTGCGGATAGCTCGGAAACGGAATGCGCTCATGCTCAAAGACCGCGCCGATGGGCTGCGCGTTGAAAACCGGCCGCAACTCCGGCGATTCGCGAAGCGTGGCGGTTTCCTCTTCGTTCAGGCGGCGGGTGGAAACAAATTTCTTCCCGGCGATAAACTGGTGCGCGCAATTTGTTTGCAGGAAATCTTCAAATTCAGCAATGGCACTCGCGGTGACAAAACGAAGCACTCGCTGGTTGAAGAAACAACAACAGCCCGCCGGATCGCGAAACGATGGTGCGGGTGCGGGTGTCACTTGGCATCAATTTTAGCTTCCACTTTGGGCGGGGGAATTTCAAAGCCGGCACCTTGTTTTTTCCCCCCGCGCAGAAAAATTTTCCGAAACATTTCCACGATCCACCGGCGCGTTTTTTTTAGATAGAACAGGAACCCGACAAACGCCGCTATGATCGTTTGCCAGATCAACGCGCCTATTCCGGGATCTATGTAGGCCAGTATCATAAATACTAAAAAGCAAAAAAACCGTTTAAACGCTATGTTGCGGTTTTGTTTAAGTCAACACCTTATTTCAGGACTTCCCACGAATTTCCAAATGACGCGTCATCGTTCGTCCAATTGCAGCGAAACATTAAAAACACAGCGGGTTCTCGCAGGTTTCACTCAAAAGTGGGGATGGTTCCGCTTATTTTGCGCGGAATTTCTGCGCGATGGGAATGCGCCGGCCCATGCCGAAGGCGCGCGGCGAGACTTTCAGTCCGGGCGCGGCCTGGCGGCGTTTGTATTCGCTGAACGTGACCTTGTTGATCACATCGTTGACCACCGCCGCGTCGAATCCGAGCCGGATGATTTCCTCCTTGCTCAAATTTTTCACGATGTAGGCGTCCAGAATTTGGTCCAGCATTTCGTATGGCGGCAGCGAGTCCTGGTCCGTTTGGTTCGGCCGCAACTCGGCGCTCGGCGGTTTGGTGAGCGAAGCTTCGGGGATGATGATTTTCCCGCGGCCCGCTCGCGACGCATGGTCGGAGTTGATCCAGCGCGCCAGTTTGTAAATGTCCGTCTTGAAAACGTCCGCGATCACCGCCAGCGCGCCGCACATGTCGCCGTAAAGGGTGCAATAACCAACGGCCATCTCCGATTTGTTGCCGGTCGTCAACACCAGCGCGCCGAATTTGTTCGACAGCGCCATCAAGGTCACGCCCCGCAGCCGCGATTGGACGTTTTCCTCGGCCTCGTTCGGCTTGGTTCCGGCAAAAACTTTCGCCAATTGTTTTTCAACCGATTGAAAAACGGGTTCAATCGGCAAAACCTCGTAGCGAATGCCGAGATTTTTTGCGAGCGCCTCGGCGTCGCTCAAACTGCCTTCGCTCGAATAACGTGCGGGCATGGAAACGCCGAGCACCTTGTCCGCGCCGAGCGCCTCCGCCGCGAGCACGGCCACGAGCGCGGAGTCAATGCCGCCGGACAAACCGACAATCACCGATTTGAAACCGCATTTGTGAACGTAATCGCGAATGCCCAGCGACAGCGCAGCAAACAATTGTTGTTCGCGCGGCGGAAAATTGTGGCAGTCCCGCAAAGCGGGATCAGTTCGCTCTGACTTAATTTGAGCCGACTCGCGCCGGCTGCTGCTCGAATTTATTTCCAAATCCGCCACAAAAATTTCCTCGGCAAATCCTTTTCCAAGCACGGTGACTTCACCGCGCGAATCCAGTGCGACGCTGTGGCCGTCGAAAATCAGTTCGTCATTCGCGCCGGCGAGATTGACCTGTGCCAGCGGCACACGCTCGTCGCGCGCGACACGTTGAAGCATGGCGAGCCGGGTTTTTTCCTTGCCGTCGTGCCACGGCGACGCGGAAATGTTGAGGATGATTTCCGCGCCCTGCCCGATAAGTTCCTTGATCGGGTCACGGCGATAAAGCCGTTCCGACCAAAAATCCTCGTCATTCCAGATGTCCTCGCAAATCGTGATGCCGAGTTTGCAACCATTGAACTCGAAGGGCGCGGTGTGTTTGGCCGGTTCAAAATAACGGTCTTCGTCAAAAACGTCGTAAGTCGGGAGCAGGCTTTTGTGCGTGCGCCAGACAATTTTCCCGTTTTGCAAAACGGCGGCCGAATTGCGGAGTGCGCGCCCGGGACGTTCGGAATTTTCGTCAACACAACCGACGCACAGCGGAATGAGACCGATGCTTTTGGCGGTTTCGGCGAGTGCGGCAAGATTGGCGTCAATAAAATCGGCGCGCAGGAGCAAATCGCGTGGTGGATAGCCGCACAAAAACAATTCCGGCGCGATGACGAATTCCGCGCCGAGCGCGCGGGCTTTTTCGTAACCGGCGACAAGTTTTTGGCGGTTGGCCTGGAAATCGCCGATGGTCGAATTAAGCTGGAGAAACCCGATTTTCACCATGTCGAGAGTAATCGCAACCGGCGATTCCGCAACGAATTTACTTGCGGGAGCGGCTGCCCCCCGGGGGTTTCATGGCCGTCGGGCAGGCGCCTGAAAGCCGGGCGAGGATCGGCTCGAAACAAGCCGTTGAATGGCCGTCATGCGCTCGGTGGTCAATTTCTCGAACGTGAATTCCCGGGCACGAGCCAGGCCTTGGTCGCGCAGATGCGCGGCCTGGGTGCCGCCGATGGCGAGCTTCCGCAGCGCATCGGCCACGACATCGGCATGCTCGAAATCAACGATCAGGGCATTGCCGTTGGTGACTTCGTGCATGATGGGGATGTCATTCACCACACACGGCGTGCCACAGGCCATCGCTTCGATCACACAGCGTCCGAACGTCTCCTCGCGGCTGGCGAGACAGAAGACAGCCGCCTGCCGGTAGAGCGGGGCGAGCGATTCGTCATCAATCCAACCCAGGAACTTCACGTCCTGCTCGACGCCGAGGAGTTTCGCCTGCGCCTGCGCGATTTCAAGGCCGTTGAGCCAGTCGCCGCCCGCCATGACCAGCGGGTGTCGGCGCCGCGTTTCCGGATCCAGCCGGGCATAGCCCGAGATGAGCCGTTCAGCCTGTTTGTAAGGGTAGAAATTTGAAATCCAGAGGAAATAGCCCGGTTTAATCCCGAACTTTTCCTTGATCCGGTGCGGTTCATTTGCCGTCGCCTCGGGGCGGAATATTTCATGTTGAAGACCCTCATAGCTGATGGCCATGCGATCGTGGAATTCGGGATAGAGGGACAGCACCTGATTGGCGGTCCATTGTGAATTTGTAATGATCAAATCGGCTTGCGGCCAATTGTATTTTATCATCGAATTTCGATAGAATTGGCGCAGAAATCCAAGCCGATTGCGCTTGTCCAATGTTTGCAAAGATAACACGTGCATGACCGTGGGAAGGCACTTGCGGGTTGGCACGAAACCCACGGTTAACAAGGCGTTCGCACCCCACTTGCGTGCCACCGCCGGCACCTGAAAATGATCGGCAAAAAGACGGCGATTGAGGTGGTCATTGGCGGGAAAATCGCGAATGAGTTCGACCCGCGGGTCGGCCACCTTCCATTCCTGGTTTGGCCCTGCGAAAATCAGCCACGACACGTCCGGGAAAAGATTTAAAGACTGCGAAACAAATTCATGAAAGAGCGTGCTCAACCCGGTTTTACGCGATGGATTTTCAGCAAGAATCGTAAGAGCCAGTTTCAGGGTTGAAGGCGCTCTCGCGATTTGAAATTCAGACTTGAGCGAATTGTCGCCGAAAGAAAGCTCATTGCGCGGTTTCAGCAACGGCGTGGATGCCGGACTTTCGACACTGCGGATACATTTGGCGAGTTGCGCCAAATCGGGAGTGCCGCCAGCGACGGTCGCCAGGCGCAAGGGCATGAGCTTTTCGGCGTCCCGGCGACCGTAATCTGAAAGCACAATGCTTAAATCGGCGTTTTTCATAAGCCGATAGGTCAAACTGCGGGCGCGGATTTGAACGACGGTTTCGAGCCATTTGGCCAGGCCGGTATTGTGCCAGTGGAAAATGATTTTTTTAAAAAACGGACGGCAGACAAACATGACCAGCCAATCGCAACCAAGTGCGGCCCGTCCGCCGGATGTGGGCACGTAATAAAAATTGGTCACGCCGTAACGGAACCGGCACCAGATCGCCTGGAGGCAATAAAACAGAATCAGAAAAGGCCTGCCGCCCTGGAATTTGCGGATGTCTTCGGACCTTTTCGAAAATCGTGGGTTGACGTGATAACACTCAATGCCGTAGCCGTTGCGCGCTGATGATTTATCCCTTGGTTTGCGCACATCGTCGCCGAAGCCGGCCAACATGAATTGAACCCCATAACTCTGGCCGTGATGCGGCGGGGGCACGTGAGCAAAGACAAGCAACTTCATGCGACGCGAATACAGAAGAAGCTTGCATAAAAGGGCGGGAAAAAGAAAGATGATTTTGCAGGCTGGAGTTTGGCTGGCATTTTTTTTGCGCGCGAATATGCTCAGGTTTCATGGCAATCCAACGGGTCAACGTCCTCGGCGTCGGCATCAGCGTCCTTAATTTGCGGACGGCGCTGGATGCCATTGCCGACGCGGTGCGCGCGCGCCGCAAAGGTTACATTTGCGTAACCGGTGTGCATGGAGTGATGGAGGCGCAAGCAGATGCCACGCTCCGGCATATTCTGAATCAGGCTTTTCTCTGCACGCCGGACGGGATGCCGATGGTCTGGATGGGCTGGCTGCGCGGCCACCGCGAAATGAGCCGCGTGTACGGGCCCGACCTGATGCTCGAGGTCTGTGCTTGGAGTGAAAAAAACGGTTGCCGGCATTTTTTCTTCGGCGGCGCGCCGGGCGTGGCGGAACAATTGCGCGACAATTTGACGAAGCGGTTTCCGAATCTGCAAGTCGTTGGCTGTTACGCGCCACCGTTCCGTCCGCTCAACGCGGAGGAGGAAAAACAATTGCAGGAAATGGTCCATGCCGCGCAGCCGGACATTTTATGGGTCGGCTTGAGCACGCCGAAACAGGAAAAATTCATGGCCGAATTTCTGCTGCGATTGGACGTGACGTTGATGATTGGCGTCGGCGCGGCATTCGATTTTCACAGCGGACGGATACAGCAAGCGCCGCGTTGGATGCAGCGGAGCGGGCTGGAGTGGTTCTATCGCTTGTGCCAGGAACCGGGACGGCTGGCGAAACGGTATCTACGGAACAATCCGCTGTTCGTGGTCAAAATTGCCGGGCAGCTTTGCGGGTTGAAAAAGTATCCGCTGGAGTGAGGTTCGGCGAATTTGTTTGAGTAAAATGGCGCGTTTGTTATCTAAAGTCCGGTATGGCATCCAAATGAACGAACATCAGATCAGCAACACGCCCTTAAACCTCTGGCAGGATTCAATGGACTGCTGGCGCCGGCTGCCGAACAAGGTTTTTTTCTTTTTGTTGCTGGCCGCCTGGCTGGCGCTGTTTCAGTTTCTGGGCAATTCCATTCTGGGTTATATTCACACGCCATCGTTGTTTTTATGGATGCAGGAGGCGTATCGAACCCACGGCGACATACCAAATAATGATGCTCACGGCAATTTCATCCCGTTTCTGGTCGTCGGGCTGTTTTGGTGGAAGCGGAAGGAACTGCTTGCGTCGTCATTCAATATTTGGTGGCCGGGGCTGTTGATTTTCGTCGCGGGAATGGTGCTGCACATTTTGGGTTATGTCCTGCAACAGCCGCGCATCTCCATCGTGGCGCTGTTCACCGGAATTTATGGTTTGATGGGGCTGGTTTGGGGGCGCGAATGGCTGCGGAAAAGTTTTTTTCCGTTCTTCCTTTTCGTTTTTTCGATTCCTTTGGGTGACCAGGCCAAGTTCATTACTGTCCCGTTACAATTGCTGGTAAGCTGGTTGACGGCGGTGACGGCGCATATTGTGGGTATCGGCGTGATGCAAAACGGGGTGCAACTGATCGATCCATCGGGCACTTACCAATATGAAGTTGCCGCGGCGTGCAGCGGCATCCGGAGTCTCATCGCGATTTTTTTGCTGGCCACGGCTTATGGCTTCTTTGTGTTCCGCTCCTCGTGGAAACGGCTTTTTTTGATGGCGCTGGCGTTTCCGTTCGCCGTTTTGGGAAATTTGGCGCGGATGCTCTTCATCATTATTGCGGCGGAAGTGGGCGGGCAGAAGTGGGGCAATTTCATCCATGATGGCAACATCTTCAGTCTGATTCCCGGGCTTGAGCCGTATCTTCCCGCGTTCAATCCTTTCAGCCTGATCCCCTACATTCCGGCAATCATCGGATTGCTTATAATCGGGCACTGGATGGAAAAACGACAGGGGCCAAAGGAGCAGGGACATCCATGAAATATCAAAAATGGCTGATTCTTTTTGTCGTGCTCGTGTTGATGGCGGGCACAGCCGGGGCATTGATCTGGCTCAAGGGACACCAGCGGCTCGGCAAACCAAGCATCAAAGCGACCCCCATTCCCGGAAGCACGATGATGAAAATTGATTTGCCGGAGCGCGTTCTTGACTTCACCTCCACCAATGTGCCGGAATCGGAAGTTGAGCTGGGGTTTTTCCCAAAAGACACCAGTTATGCCAGGCGGCTCTATCAGGCGCCCGATGGTTTTGGCGTCAGCACCACCGTCATTTTGATGGGCGCAGACCGCACGAGCATTCACCGGCCGGAATACTGCCTGCTGGGACAGGGCTGGAGCGTTGATAAAAAAACCGAGGTCAAAATCCCAATAGACGGCGTGCCACATTATGAACTGCCGGTGATGAAATGGGTGATTGGCAAAATGGTCGAAACCCCTGATGGTCAGAAACAGGAAATAATGGGGATTTATGTGTTTTGGTTTGTCGCAGACAACGAGCAGACCACGGGCAATGTTCAACTCCAGTGTTATCTGGTGAAAGACCTTTTATGCACCGGGGTGTTGCAACGCTGGGCTTATGTTTCCTGTTTTGCCGTCTGCGCACCGGGTCAGGAAGACGCCGCGTTTGAGCGCATGGAAAAATTAATTGCCGCCTCGGTGCCGGAGTATCAATTGCCTCCCATCAAACGTTGACGGTTAAAACATTTGAATTTACCCGCAATTTGTCTATCCTCAAAAATGCCCTGCGATTGGAGTTAAAAAGTCATGTCGCGACGTGAACGCCAGATTCGAACGCAAATCCACCAGGTGGTGGATGCCTGTCTGTTCGCGGTGAGCTTCTGGATTGCGTATGCGTTGCGCGAC
>Ga0187856_1001800_pt1 | contig 16565 bp, 12 predicted proteins | sample June2016WEW_8_40_FD_132443 | JGI IMG/M metagenome (GOLD analysis project Ga0187856, IMG submission 132443) | Peatland microbial communities from SPRUCE experiment site at the Marcell Experimental Forest, Minnesota, USA - June2016WEW_8_40 | ecosystem: Environmental > Terrestrial > Soil > Wetlands...
GCTCGTGCGCCCGGCCGCTCGCTGCGCACGCAGAAGCGTCAAGCCCTGTTGCTCGGTTTGAGTTTCAACCTCTATCGCTTGAGGCATCGCTACCTTTTCTCGAGGATGTCAACAGAGCCAGATCGCGTCTACTCCCGCCGGGGCTGAGATTCAGTTGGATGGAAATTTCGTTGGAAGTACACCGTCTACCATTGGTGTTTCGGCTGGAGATCATTTGATTAGGATTGAAAAGAATGGTTACGAACCGTGGGAACGGAAACTGAAAATCAGCACCGGAAAGGTGAACATCAACTCCAACTTGGAGCCGGATGTCAAACGCGAACAGAAAACGGAGGCCACTGTCCCTTCAACAACGTCCACGCCTCCTGCACCGTCGCGTGACACGGGCGCAAGTTCTCCTGAAACTCTCGTGATGATTTACCTCACGTCCGATCCCGACGGAGCCGAGATCAACGTTGATGATTCTGTTGTAGGAAAAGCTCCGATGACATTGAAACTTAAACCGGGGAAACACACCATTCGGATGTTTATGAACGACTACCAGAATTGGGTCCAGTGGGTCACGATTGAGGCTGGCGCGGAACTACACATAAAAGCTACTTTGACAAAGTCGAATATCTAAAATAGAAAAAAAGTAGATAGAGCTGCGGGAATCGGAAAACATCCCGTTTCCAAACGTCAAACAGGCCAGCATAGGCCCTACAATGCCGCGCCCAGCGCAGCGCCCTGGCGCGATTTTCCGGGCAGTGGTAGGCCCTAGTACGGCAAATTGCGGTGGTAGCCGCCAAAGCGGTCGGTCTGCTTCAAAAGGGAATGTCGTCCTCTGTGATCTCCGGCTTGGTTTCGGTTTCCGTAGCCGGTGGATTGCTTGCGGGAGTCGGTGCGGAGTCTTTCTTGCCCTCATGTTGCGTTTTGAATTGAGAACGCATAGTATCGCCCTTCAAATGACCAAGGTGGGAACAAGGATTGACGCTGCCATCAGCCTGATTTGGGTTCGTGCTGTATCTTTGCGCATTGGGATCTTGATGGATTACATCGCGCTTGGGTTGCTCCATCTTCTCGGGTGCCTCGGCTGGGCATCGCCAGCGGCCAATTCGATATCGCTACTTGACACGTCGCCTGCCCGTCGAAGACGACGGGAAAGCCCTTCCGCGACACGCTTTTGGGGATAGAATCCCGTCCTTATCTTAGGTTAATACGACGAGGAATTTCATGTCCTACCAGTTTGATTTCGATTCGACCAATCGGATTCTCCGATGCGGGTTCGAGGGACGAGTCACCGATGAAGAGTTGACGAATTATTTGCGGATCGTTGGGCAGTATGTCGCATTGACTTTTCCGCGTGGTGGCGTCACGGATCTATCAGCTGTGACTTCCTGGGAGGTTACTCCCGAGACACTCCGGACGCTAGCACACGTGCCACCCGGTGTGCCGCCAATGGGCCGACCTCGTGTCGTCCTCGCGGACTCTGATTACATTTTCGGGATGGTGCGCATGTTTGAAATTGAGGCAGACATTATGCGGCCAAATCTGCACGTGGTTCGCACGTGGAAAGAAGCGGGCGCAATCCTAGGCGTCCAGGAATTTCACTTCGAGCCGATACAAACAGAAGGGAAACCTTCTTAGCTCGAAACTCCATAGCAAAACATCTGTTTTCCGAACCCGTAGACCGGCATCTTACCCTGGTTGATTCTTCTCGGCTTGCGGCACCGGATTCTTTCCCGGGAAAAACAGATTGCCCACGATGATGAATGGCAACCAGATTACCAGGGCCAACCCAGCGAAACAGAGAAAAGCCTACCCACAGTTCCGCAATGGCGCTGCTGAAGGCCAAGAGCTGCACCAGCGTGTGCATTCGTGGATTGACGAAAAGGGCAGGAACGTCCAACACATTCGCATTGCGCGGAGTTCTGGCAGCAGCGGTTTGCAACATGCCACAGCCAAGGCAAAAGACCAAGTAGCGAAGCAGCACGCGGCGGATTTTATCACGGGTAGGTTTTCACAGCTTCGCCACGCGAGGGAATGATTTAGTCTCCCCGATTTCGTCGAATTTAACAACCTCGATTGACGTGCTGGGGATTCCCTCGTGCACAAAGTATTCCAGCACACTTTTCAAACTTTCCTTGTTTGGGCCGGGTTCAAATTGATCCCCCAAACAATAAAACACGTCGCCGCGCTCGTTGTGGAACGGCCAAGTGTCAAGCTCGGTGCTGCGCAACAAGTACTGTAACGCGAATTTATCCATAGCCCTTATCTGCCAGCATCCGCCCGCGTACATTTTGTTGAACGATATCCGGTAACTGAGTTTCATGCCCCGATTTTCCCATACCGCGATATCACGTTAACGTCTATCTCCTGCAAATTTCCCGGCAGCCACCGGGCAGACCTAATTCAAAGTGTGCGACCCGCGACTTAGTCGTTCGATAGCATTTGAAACGGCTTGGATGTGTGCCTCAGCGCGTCATACGTATGCCTTGATCCGCGCCGCAAAGTGGAGCCTCAATTCCTCGCCTTGCGAACCTCCAGCAATACGAGCGCGAGCACGGGCATGAGGATGTCGAAATAGAGCACGGCCCCTGCGTTTCCCGGCGCGAACGGCTGTCCGATGCGAATCTGGTGCAGGTGAACTCCCGCCGCGCCGAGCACAAAGATGCTCCAGCCGATGGCAGTTGCGGCCCAAAAGTCGTGCCGAAAGCGCAAGCAGAGTATTCCGAGTATCCCGAACGCCAAATTGGCCACGGCGACCTCATATTGAAAGGGATTACCCGCCGCCCAGCCAATCGACGCCGCAACCGGACCGGCTCGCAACGTGTGCCCGACAAAGCCTACCAGTCCGCCCAGCCCGATGGGGAACGCGAAGAGGTAGAGCAGCAGCACGTCTGCGATTCGCTGTTTCGTGCGCGGCCGCTTTCGAATCGCAATGTCTAGGAAGCCCAAAATCAGTCCCATCACAGCGAGAACGACAAAGACCATCGCTTGGCCGCCTTTCGCCTGTCAGACCTGCGAATGCCGGTGTGCCCCTTGCTGGAACGTATTACGTATCCGATGCCCGCTGTATTTCAGTTCGCCTTGGGCTTGGCGTCACGCTCATCAGCCTTCCACGTCGAGTGCCCCGTCCCTGACAATGTCTACCGGAGGCGGAACTCATGGCGGCAGCATTTCGAAACTTCAAACGGTGGGGCTTCGGTGGTCGGCTCGGGTCAGCGTTCCTAGCTCACGGTTTCTATTTCTTCTTGAGAAAATGCCAATGCCGTGACGGCTGCGTTTTCCAATCACCGGGCGCGGCCACCCCTGTTGTTCCGTCTCGAAGATCGAAGTGCAATCGTGATCCTCGTTGCCGCTTGGCTAGGACGCAGCGATACCATCGCCCGCCGATCTTGACAAAGTATTTGGTCTTCGCCATCAGTTAAAGCTTTGCCTCTATGGAGATGCTCTTTCGGAGCAACGGCCAGCGGTTCTCCCAGTTGTCGATCAGCGAGCCTTTCCATTTCAAGATATCTGAAGGAGAAAAGATCACTCCTAAATACGCTCTGCCAACTGGTACCCACGTGGTATCAACGACGCAGCCGTCGTCATCGAGATTCCATGCGTGAAGAAACGGAATATCATTCTCATGAAGTGCGTAACCTTCGACATAGGAAAATCCATGTGCTCGGATAACCCGACGTGCATTACGGAAGCACCGCCTGCTTTCCCTATACTTTATCTTCACAGGCAGGAACTTAGGCTCGAAGAATCTGCCCTCGCGTAGAACGAAGTCTGCTGGTCCTGTGTAGGAGTAGCGAGTCGGCAGATTGCCAGAGGCATTCCGCAAGGTTTCGAGCGCGGAGCGGAGGTCGAACTCTGCTTTTGTCATGGACGCCAAGGGTGACACCACGTCGGCTTTTGGAGGCTGTTCTAGGTTAGGTTTTCGCCCGGAGAGGCCGCGCCATCTTCTGAGCCATGAGAAGGAGAATCTTCAGGTTCTTTTCGTCAGTCCGGCTCAATGCCGTGCGGAACTTCTGTAGCATCCGTCCGTTCTTGCCCGAGCTTCCCCACGCATTGTCCTGTCCGTTCCTGCGCTTCGGAAGGTTGGGGAGTTTGGGAGGTTCTTCTCCGTCGTAAAACAATTGGTACATTGGAACATCCAGAGCCCGCGCAAACTTCTCAAGAGTCTCAATCGCCGGGACCGTGTGTCCGTTTTCGACCCGCGAAATGTAGCAGCGAAGCAGACCCGTGCGCTTTTCGATGTCTCCCTGTGAAAGATGCTTTTCCTCGCGCAAAGCCCGTAATCTATCAGTTATGACCATGTTTGATGCCTCCAAAGCCACTGAAATAGAACAGACGCCGTGAAGCAACGCCCGCCCGAAAGAAGAGCGGAGCATAACGCGATATCACGTTAACGTCTAGCCATGGGCATCGTTGCGATCCGTAGAGAACTGCGGATGAACAGGTAGTTTTACTAGAGGGATGCGATCACGGCGATGAGCACGGCCAAGCCGACGAGAACGTTCCGTGTCGGGCTGCCGTTACGTCCCGTCAGAGCGCGGCTGACCAAATCCTGACAGTTGTCGCCCGGCAGCCAACGAGGGAAAGCCGAGACTGCCGAAGGAGAAATTTCCTAAGAGTCTAATTTCCACGATGCGGGAGATTCGGCGAAACGATGCGAATCCGTCGCAGGCTAAGGGCTAACTCTTCTTTGGTGGTGGTGATTTTGGGGGCGGCTTACGCAGCAGCACGAAGACTCTTCCGCTCTGTTACCTCCGCCTCCGCTTGCAACCAGTCGGCCAACGCAGAGCCATCGCGCTTCCCTCGCTTTTCGTAGAGTTCATAGGCGCGAAGTCGGATTCTTTCTACCTCCCCGTCGAAACTGGCATCCAATCGGCGGAAGAGCGTCTTCCATTCCTCAAGACTCAGGACCGGAGGGAACTGACCGCCACGTTGAGTGTTGCCTTGGCCGTAGGCCCAAAATGCGGGAAGGATTTGCTCCCTGTCAGTCTTGATCTCGCGGAGCACCAACAGGAACGGGGCGTAATTCTTCCCGTCTGCCAGCTGCGTTCCCAATGGAATTGCTCGCGTGACCGTACAACTGTATTGCTTCCCACTCGGTTCGTTGGCGTAGATATGGTCAATTCTGTATTGAAGTTTCTTCCCGCATTTCTTACAGACGCCGATTGCGCGTCCCTCTGAGAGAGCGACAGCGGCCTCCCAAGTCGAAATCCCTTTCGCTGAGTGGTTCTCTGGACAACATATCCGCGAGAGCATCGGTTGAACCTCCCTCGTAGCGACCTTCTTCGGTCGGAGCGGCTGACCGGCGCTCTGCTGGACCGGCTCACCCACCACGTGCATATCCTGGAGATGAACGGCGAGAGCTACCGTCTCAAACAGAGCAAGCACAAACGTAACCATCAACTAGGCCGCTAAATCACCACTACATCTCTCGCGGAGGGTGGCGTCTTCCGCTCCGGCCTAAACGCGGTCCGCAAACCGGACCGCAGGCCTCCGCTCCAGACGCCACCCTCCCTGCCAATCCCCATCTCCCACACACTCATCTGGTCTAGTTTTCCTCCGCCCCAGTGGTCTAGTTTCACTCCGCCCTTGACAGAAACGGCTGACAAAACGAGACAGTGCGGGGAAAATTGTCAGCACTTGGCAGATGCCAAGGCTGGACTGGAAAGCAAACGTAGTCTGTGAGTCCTGCAATAACGGTTGGATGAGCGATATTGAGAACGACCACGCCAAGCCTGCCATGACTGATTTGATTTTGGGGAAGACTAGCATCCCTATTACATTGGAACGCTCCCGTTCAATCGCACTCTTTGGTTTCAAAACCGCCGTCGTTATCGACCATCTGAAACGAGATCGCCCGCCATTCTTCGACCGGGAAGTGCGCTACGAATTTCGCAAATCCCTCGCCGCGACAACCGGAAGCGAGCATCACATGCTGCTCGATGACGCGGCCGGGGGCAGCGGTCCTAAGCCCGTTGAGTTAGTCGCGGTCGGGCTGGCCGGCTGCACAGCGTTCGATGTCATCACAATCCTTCGGCAGAAGTACCACCAGAAGGTCACGGGCTACGAGGTGCGTGTAGAGGCCGACCAGGCGGAGCGTCCGCCTCAGGTTTTCACATCTGTCCGCATCCACCACGTGGTCACAGGCTTCGAAATAGATCACGCCGCAATCGAGGAAGCCATCCGTCTCTCCGAGGAGAAGTATTGCTCAGTAGGCGCGATGGTGAAGCAAACTGCCAGTTTGCATACGACCTACGAGATCGTCGAAGAGAAAACGCAATGGCTCGCGCCAGCTTTGGCAACTGTAGAGGGCGAAAACCTCCGATGAGAAGCTGTGGACGAAAAGCCGGTGAAATGATTCAAAGGCTGCCAATGATTGATCGCCGGCTCACGAGAGTTTCTAACTCCGTAGCGCACGCTTTGCTGGCAACGCTCCTCGAATTGCATCCAGCTCAGCCGCACTGATTTTCCACTGTAAACTTAACAGTGGAACACGATGGAAGGAGACATTGTGGACCAGGCCCAATTCGGTCGCTGCCCGTTCAACTTCATCGATCATTTATTCAGCGGCACAGGTTCCGCGTTCTTCGTCAGTCGCCGCTGCCTGAGCGCAGGCGGTAGTTCCGCAACTTCAGTCTATTTCTTCTTCTGCGTGTCTTTTTCCAGCGCCTGCAGCTCCCGGGCCAGTTGTTCGGCCTGTTCTCGAAGACGGCTGAGGCGCTCGGTAAGTGCGGGCAAGTTCTGTTCGCTGGCCGCCGAGGCCGGAGTAGCCGCGGGAAGAGCGGGTCCCGGAGGCGCAGTACCACCTGTAAGTTCGGCAAGGGCCTCGTTGAAAGTATCCCGATAAATCAGCCGGTCACCCATGGCCAGTACGATCTTTTTGAGCTGCGGCATACGGGCTTCGCCGGCCTGGATGTAGATGGACTCGACGTAGAGGAAGCCGCCACTGACGGGCAGAGCAATGATGTTTCCGCGCAGAACGTGCGAGCCCTGCTGGTTCCACAAGGTCAGATCCTTGGAGATGTTCTGATCCTGGTCAATTCGCGATTCAATCTGCATCGGGCCGTACATGAGTTGCTGTTTCGAGAGTTGAAAATAAACCAGGTCCCCTAATCGATCTCCGTCGCAGCGCGCAGCCATCCACCCAATCAGGTTGTCTTTGCCCCGAGGGGTGAAAGGCAGGATCAGCAGGAACTCGGGTTCTTTCTCTCCAGGCAGGGTGGCCACCACGTAGGTGGGCTGCATGGATTCGGGCTGTCCAGACTGGCCCGATAGCGTATGCGCGACCTCCCAGATGTCTTCCTTGTTGTAGAAGACTTGCGGATCGCGCATGTGAAAAATACGATAAGCCTCGGCCTGTGCGCGAAAAAGAACTTCAGGGTAGCGGGCATGCCGGCGCAGGTCGGCGGGCATTTCGGACGCGGGCTGGAATAGTTTCGGAAACAGGTTCTCGTAAACCTCGATAATGGGGTCGCTCGGATCGAATACGTACAAAGACACTTTCCCGGTGTAGGCGTCCACCGTGGCCTTTACCGCATTGCGAATGTAGTTGGCGCCTTCGTCCACCCCGGTCACGGGGAGCGTCGCCGAGTACGGATGCCAAAGAGAAGTCGTGTAGCCGTCCACCATCCATACCAACCTGCCGTCATCGGTAATCACTAAGTAGGGGTCGGGGTCCCAATTCAAGAAGGGGGCCAGATGTGCCAGCCTTCCCTGCACCTTGCGGTAAATCATCATGCGGCTCTGTCCGGTGAGATAGCCCGTGAAAATCATGTTGGGCTCGCCCTGGGATATCGCGGCGGCGGTCTTTAGTAGGAAAGAGCCAATCGGAAAACCTCCAGTGCCCTGGTAGGTCGAATACTTGTTCTGGTCGCCGGAAGGATAATCAAACTCCTCGCGGGCGGTGTGAACGAACACCGGATCCTGAGTGCTCTCGCCGTAGTAGATCTCCGGCCGGGTGAGCTGGAAACCAGGCGACTTGATTTCCGGCGGGGCGTTTTCGATGAGCAGGACAGGCAGGCCGTCGGGCGTAATCTTGTTGACCTCCGATACGACCACGCCAAAGCCATGGGTATAAATGAACCGCGGATTGACCCAGCTCTGGCTGGCCTCGGCGGACAACTGGTTCACGTCGATTTCGCGAGGAGACAACATTACCTGCTCGATGTGGCCGTTGGGGAAATAGCGGTCAACGTCGGTGTTGGGGAAGATGTAATACGGGCGCAGCGCCTGGATCTGGGTGATTGTTGCGCTGTAGGCGCGCAGGTCCCAAAGACGAATGTTTTCGAGCAGCGTGGCGTCTTGCACGGCATCGACCGTCTGTTGCCCGCTAGCAGTGAACGGGCGCTCGGTGGAGCTCCGATTCAGACCGAAGGCGGCAGTGGTGGCCTGAATATGGCGCTCGATGTACGGCCGTTCGATCGAGATCTCATTCGGTCGTACATACACGGCGCTAACGATGGCCGGAAGAGCCAGTTGCAGGATAAAAAAGGCGAGTACAACGACCGTCGCCTTCTTGTATCTCGATGTCCATGCGAGCGGGAGCGACGCCAAGACAGCGATAATGAGGAGCCAGCGCAAAGGGAGCGTTACCTTGGCATCCACGTAATCGGCGCCGGTCATGAAGGCGTGTGAGTTGAACAAAAGATCGTAGTTGCCGAGGAAAAACAAGGCAGCGAGACCCAGTAGCAAAAGTGCGACGATGATGCGCACGAAGCCGCTGCGGCTGGCGCCTGGCAGCATGAGCGCGCGGGCCCCCCGATCAAGAGTCCTCAGGCCCCCGCCACTGATCCAGAACTGCCATCCCCGAGCAGTGGCCCAGAAGATCAGGGCGCAAAGGATCGCCAGCACAATCACGAACCAGACTGCTTCCGAATAGAAAGGCAGATCGAACAGGTAAAAAGACAGGGGGCGCGAAAAAACCTGATCCCTCCAAGCGTCGGGGGGCAGCGTGAGCCCACGCGACCCGAAAAAGCGCATGACCGTCCAGTAGTCAATTGAGGCCAAGGCGAAGAGTACCGCCGCGATCGCCAGCCCCACCGTAATCAAGTGGGAGTACAGGCGGAAGTCCCGTCGGCGGATGCCGGCGAAGTGCAGCCCCCGCGCATGAGCCATCCACAGCGCGATGAAGGCCACAAGAGCGCCCGCCGCGAAGGGTGCAATGCTGTACCACAGCATGCTGATCCAGGTACCAACTTGTCCGACCTCTTTCCACCAGTTGTATTCGATAATGAAATTCGCGGCGATGGTGATCGCCCAGAGGCTGAGCGCCAACAGCACCGCTAGCATCAGCAGGTTTCGAATCTTTGAAGGATGCATAAGAGATCGTCGGACCTTGAACAGCGGAGCCGACGCCAAGCAGAGAAAGCGTCGCTGGATTTGCAGGCCGACCGTGATCCTATCAGCCTCCGTGCTGTGTGTGAAGGGGGGCCGTACGCAGCGGTCGGCGATCAATGAACCGTGGCCCGTCGAGGAGGATATAAGCCAAGCAATCTACGAGGCACCGCCGCTTTTCCCGCGCCTCTTACCGGCTCAACCCTCAAAAGATATCGCGACCCCTGCCCCCTCCAAGAACGACCCGGCCAAAGCCTTTTGACATACGGTGATAACGGTCACAGGAATGTCGGCGCTGCAATGGTATGGTGTTTTCGGGAAAACTGTTTCGCGAGGCATTGAAAATCTGGGCCATAGTGTGAGGCGAGATCATGGAACACGAGCACACCCACGAGGCCATCCGCCGACGACTTGCGGCCGGACCTCCCTACAGCTATCTCAGGGATTGGGTCTATGGCGGCATCGACGGCACCGTGACCACATTCGCGATCGTCGCGGGAGTCGTTGGGGCTCACCTGTTGCCGCGCATCATCCTCATCCTCGGTGGCGCCAATCTGGTTGCGGACGGTTTCGCGATGGCCGCGGGCAACTATCTGGCTACTCGATCGGAGCACGAGGAGTTCCACCACGCTGAAGCGGTTGAGCGCCGCCATATCGAGGCCGTTCCGGATGGTGAACGCGAGGAGGTACGCGAGATTCTGCGGGGACTCGGGATTGTGGGCGACCTGCTCGACCGGGCCGTCGCTGTGGTCACCGCGGACCGCGATCGCTGGGTGCGCATAATGGTCCGCGAGGAATATGGCCTGCCGGCTTCGGTGCGTTCCCCGTGGCGGGCGGCTGGTTCGACCTTTGGAGCTTTTCTTCTTTGCGGTCTAGTCCCGCTTGTCCCATTCGTGGCCGGTATGAAGAACGCCTTCTGGGTGGCCTCGGCGGCAACCAGTCTGATATTCGTCATGATCGGCGCGCTCAAAAGTCGATGGTCGATCCGGCCGTGGTGGTATTCCGCGCTCGGGACTCTTGCGGTTGGGGGCGGCGCTGCCGCCGTAGCCTACGTAATCGGAGCCTGGCTTCGCGACCTCACCCGTTGATCGGTGGCGAAATTACTTCTGCTGCAATCTGAGGTATTCATCCACGGCCTTTGCGGCGCTGCGGCCCTCCGCAATCGCCCACACAACCAGCGACTGGCCGCGGCGCATGTCGCCGGCCGAAAAAATTCCCGGCACCGAACTCATGTAGTTGCCTTGCGTCGCGACGTTGCCGCGGGCATCCAGATTCACGCCGAATTGCTCCAGCATTCCTTGTTTCACCGGGCCGATGAAACCTAGCGCCAGCAGGACGAGATCCGCCTCGATCGTGAATTCGGTGCCGGGCATCGGCTCGAATTTCGGCGGCCCGCCCACGCGGATCGCATGCAACTGTTTCACGTTTCCGCTTTCGTCGCCCGTAAAGCTCGTCGTCCCGACGGCCCAGTCACGCACGCCGCCCTCTTCATGCGCGCTTTCCGTGCGCAATTGGAGAGGCCACAGCGGCCATGGCGTGCTGGCGTGCCGCTCCTGCGGAGGCATCGGCATAATTTCGAATTGCAGCACGGACTTCGCCTTTTGCCGGTGGCATGTGCCCAGGCAGTCCGCCCCGGTATCGCCGCCGCCGATGATCACCACGCGCTTGTTCGTCGCGAGAATCTGACCCGGAACGGTGTCTCCTGCGATTCGCTTGTTCTGTTGCGGCAGAAATTCCATCGCGAAATGAATTCCCTTGAGCTCGCGCCCGGGAACTTTCAAATCTCTTGGATGCTCGGCGCCGCCCGCCAGCAGAATCGCGTCGAATTCCTTCTTCATATCTTGCGCGGACACGTTGTGGCCCACATGCGCACTCGTCTTGAAAACGACGCCTTCGGCGCTCATCTGATCGAGCCGCCTGTCGAGCACGGTCTTTTCCATTTTGAAATCGGGGATGCCATAGCGCAGCAACCCGCCCACGCGGTCCGCTTTCTCGAATACCGTCACCGCGTGCCCCGCCCGATTGAGCTGCTGAGCGGCCGCCAGCCCCGCTGGGCCAGATCCCACCACCGCGACGCGCTTGCCGGTCCGCGTCTCCGGCAGTTCCGGTTTGATCCAGCCGGCCTTCCACGCATGCTCCACGATCGTTTTCTCGATCACCTTGATCGTGACCGCCGGCTCATTGATCCCCAGCACGCAAGCCGCCTCGCACGGCGCGGGACAAATGCGCCCGGTAAACTCCGGAAAGTTGTTCGTCGAATGCAGCACCCGGATCGCGTCTTTCCACTCGTCGCGATAGACCAGATCGTTCCAGTCCGGAATGATGTTGTTCACCGGGCAGCCGCTGTGGCAGAAGGGAACCCCGCAATCCATGCAGCGCGCCGCTTGGGTGCGCACGTGATCTTCGGGGAACGGCTGATACACCTCGAAGTAGTCGTTGATGCGCTCCGTCACCGGGCGCCGCGTGGGCGTTTCTCGCGCAAACTCCTTGAAGCCGGTGACTTTACCCACGGATCACCTGCCCGCCGGAATGTTTCCCGGCCTGCGCGGCCAGCACCGCCGGAGCGACTCGCGGTATCCCGAGCACGCGCTTGTACTCGTGCGGGAAGACCTTGATGAATTTGGGCAGCGTGGCTTCCCAGTTTTCGAGGATCCACTTCGCCTGAGGGCTGGCCGTCAGTTCGCCGTGGCGCGCGATCAACTGGTACAGCGTCTCGATATCCTTCTGATTCTTGACTTCCTCGAGGTCCACCTCAGCTCGATTGCAGCGCAGTGATGCGAAGTCGCCGAAATGATCGAGCACGTACGCGATGCCGCCGGTCATCCCTGCCGCGAAGTTCCGGCCCGTACGCCCCAGCACCACGACCAAGCCGTTGGTCATATACTCGCAGCCATGATCTCCGACGCCCTCCACCACCGCGGTCGCGCCGGAATTTCGCACCGCAAACCGCTCTCCCGCCATTCCGCCGAAATATGCTTCGCCGCTCGTCGCGCCGTAGAGGCACACGTTGCCGATCAGAATGTTTTCCTCGGGCACGAATTCGGATTTCCGAGGGTGATAAATGACCAGCTTCCCGCCCGAGAGTCCTTTGCCGACGTAATCGTTGGCGTCTCCTTCGAGCGTCAGCGTCACGCCTTTCGCGAGGAACGCGCCGAAGCTCTGCCCGGCGCAGCCGTTGAACTGCACGTGAACTGTGTCGTCCGGCAGGCCCGCGGAGCCGTACCGCCGCGCGATCTCTCCGCTGAGCATCGTGCCGACCGTGCGATGGATGTTGCGGATCGGCATGCTCAGCGAAACGGGCGTGCGATTCTCGATGGCGTCCTGCGCCATCTCGATCAGTTTGTAATCCAGCGCTTTCTCGAGCCCGTGATCCTGCTCGATCAGGTTGCGCCTCCCCACGTGGCTCGGCACCGGCGGGTCGTACAGCACCGCGGAGAGATCGATGCCCTTGGCCTTCCAGTGCGTGATGTCTTCGCGTTGCATGAGGCAATCCACGCGGCCGACCATTTCGTTTACGGTGCGGAATCCAAGCTCCGCCATGATCCTCCGGAGGTCTTCCGCGACGAAGAAAAGGAAATTGATCACGTGCTCGGGCTGGCCCGTAAACTTCTTGCGGAGTTCCGGGTCCTGCGTCGCCACGCCCACCGGACACGTATTCAGGTGGCACTTGCGCATCATGATGCAGCCCATCGAGATCAGCGGCACCGTTGAAAATCCGAATTCCTCCGCGCCCAATAGCGCCGCGATGGCTACGTCGCGTCCGGTCGCCAGCTTTCCATCGACTTGCAACCGCACGCGGCTGCGCAGGTCGTTGAGTACCAAAACCTGCTGCGTCTCGGAAAGCCCGAGTTCCCACGGAACTCCCGCGTGCCGGATCGAGCTGATCGGTGACGCACCCGTCCCGCCATCGTACCCGCTGATGAGGATCACGTCGGCGTGCGCCTTCGCAACGCCCGCCGCGACAGTCCCCACTCCCGCTTCCGCCACCAGTTTCACGGAAATCCGCGCCCGCGGATTGGCGTTCTTGAGGTCGTGGATGAGCTGAGCCAGATCCTCGATCGAATAGATATCGTGATGCGGAGGCGGTGAAATCAATCCCACTCCGGGAATCGAGTGCCGCACCCGCGCGATGACCTCGTCCACTTTGTGCCCCGGCAGTTGGCCGCCTTCACCCGGCTTCGCGCCCTGCGCGATTTTGATTTGCAGGTCGTCCGCGTTGACCAGGTAGTTCGTGGTCACGCCGAAGCGCGCCGAAGCGACCTGTTTTATCGCGCTTCGCCGCAAATCACCGTTCGCGTCGGGCACGAACCGCGCTTCGTCCTCGCCGCCCTCGCCGGTGTTCGATTTCCCGCCGATGCGGTTCATGGCGATCGCCAGCGTCTCGTGGGCTTCCTTGCTGATCGAACCGAAGGACATCGCTCCGGTCGCGAAACGCTTCACGATCTCCGATGCCGGCTCGACGTCGTCGAGCGGAATCGGATCGTTCGTCGGCTTGAATTCGAACAGGCCGCGCAGCATCTGGAAATCGCGGTTCTGCTGATTCACGATGTCCGCGAACTCCTGGAAGCTTTCCGGTTTCGAATGCCGCACCGCGTGCTGCAGCTTGCTCACCGAAAGCGGGTTCAGCAGGTGCTTCTCGCCGCGTACGCGATACTGATATTCGCCGCCGATGCGCAGCTCGGTGTCCGACTCGCTCGGCGGCTGCATCGCGAATTCGTGTTTCATCATCGCTTCGCGCGCCAGCACTTCCATGCCCACGCCTTCGATACGCGACGCCGTCCCCGTGAAGTAGCGCTCCACGAGCGAGCGATTCAAGCCGATGACCTCGAAAATCTGCGCGCCCTGATAGCTTTGCAGCGTGGAGATGCCCATCTTGGAGAAAGTCTTGAGCAGCCCCTTGTCCGTCGCCTTCATGTAGCTCTTGAAAACTTTGTCCCAGGTGCTCTCGGCTGGGAAATGCCCGTGCTTGTGCAAGTCCTCCAGCGTTTCGATGGCGAGATACGGATTCACGGCGCTCGCGCCGTAGCCGAGCAGCAGTGCGAAGTGCATCACTTCCCGCGGCTCGCCCGATTCGACGATTAGCGCCACCTGATTGCGCGTCTTCTCTCGGATCAGGTGATTGTGGACCGCCGAAAGCGCCAGCAAACTTGGGATCGGCGCGTGTTCGCGATCGACTCCACGGTCGGACAGAATCAGCAGCGTGTAGCCTGACTTGATCGCGCGCGAAGCGCGCTGGCAAAGCTCCTCAACGGCACTTTCGAGCTGCTGCTCGCTGCCGTTCACCTGGAAAAGAGCGGGCAATGTGGTCGCGAGGAAATCGCCCCACTTCACGCTGCGCAGCTTTTCGAGCCTCCAATTGGAGATGATCGGATGGCGCAGTTTCAGCGTGTGCGAGTTCTTGGGCGTCTCGTCGAGGATGTTCCCCTCGCATCCGATGTACGTGTTCAGAGACATCACCAGGTCTTCGCGGATCGGATCGATTGCGGGGTTCGTCACCTGCGCGAACGTCTGCTTGAAATAACTGAATAGCAGTTGCGGCTTGTCCGAAAGGCACGCGAGCGGCGTGTCGATACCCATCGACCCGATCGGCTCTTCGCCTTTCAGCGCGGAAGGCTCGAGGATCGTCTTCAGGTCCTCGTCCGTGTAGCCGAACCCGCGCTGGCGCATCAGGATCGTATCGTGATCCGTCGGCTGCACGTACATCGGGCTCGGGAGATGATCGAGTGTGATTTGATTTTCCTTCAGCCACTTGGCGTAGGGCTTGCGGGCCGCCAGATGCTTTTTCACTTCTTCATCCGAGATCAGGCGCTTCTGCTCGGTATCCACAAGCAGCATGCGGCCGGGAGCAAGGCGCCCTTTCATGCGCACGTCTTCGGGTTTGACCGGCAGCACGCCCGCTTCCGACGCCATGATAACCAGCCCATCCGCCGTGACCACATAGCGCCCGGGCCGCAGTCCATTGCGATCGAGCTTCGCCCCGATCACTCGCCCGTCCGTAAACGCGACGGCCGCCGGGCCATCCCACGGCTCCATCAGCGACGCGTGATACTCGTAAAACGCCTTCACATCTTCCGGCATCGCCGTGTCGTTGTCCCATGCTTCGGGAATCAGCATGGACATCACGTGCGGCAGGCTGCGGCCCGCGAGCGTCAGCAGTTCCACTGCGTTGTCCAGCATGGCGGAGTCGCTTCCGCCGGGCGTAATGATCGGCAACAGCTTCTGCATGTCCTTCCCGAACAAGGGAGACGCAAGCACGGACTGCCGCGCGTACATCCAGTTTGCGTTGCCGCGCAGAGTGTTGATCTCGCCGTTGTGGCAGACGTAGCGGTACGGGTGCGCCAGTTGCCAGCTCGGAAACGTGTTCGTCGAGAATCGCTGGTGTACCTGGCAGATCGCACTGGTCAGTTCGGCGTCCGAGAGCTCCTTGTAAAATAGCGGGATCTGCGGCGCCAGAAGCAAACCCTTGTAAACGATCGTGCGCGACGAAAGGGACGGAATGTAAAAGAAATCCTTTTCCTTCAGGTCGGACGCTGCGACCGCGGCTTCCGCGCGCTTGCGCACCACGTAGAGCTTGCGTTCGAGCGCGTCCTGATCCATGCCTCGCGAGCGCCGGATGAAAATCTGTTCGATGTACGGCTGCGAAGCGCGCGCCACGCGTCCGATCGTGTCTCCGTTGATCGGCGTGTCGCGCCATCCCAGAACCGTCAGCCCTTGCGCGCGCACCGCCTTCTCGAGGATGCCCTCGCACAGCATTCGTTCCTGCGGGTCGACCGGCAGGAACACCATGCCGACTCCGTATTCGCCGGGCGACGGCAAAGTGAAACCGAGGCTCGCGCATTCGCGTTCGAAAAACGTGTGCGGAATCTGAATCAAGATGCCCGCACCGTCGCCAGTCTCGGGGTCGCACCCGCAGGCGCCGCGATGCGTCAGGTTGATCAGAATCTGGATGCCCTTAAGCACGATGTCGTGCGATTTGTGGCCCTCGATGTTCGCGACGAATCCGAGCCCGCACGCATCGTGCTCATACCGGGGCGAGTACAATCCCTGCGCCTTCGGCAGGCTCAAAAACGGATAGGGAACTTCCGTCTCGCTCTGTGGCTTCGTCTTCGTCTTGGAGTTCGTGCTCATCGAAGTGGGTCCCTGAATTTCTTCTTCGGCTGCTGCTGCGTTCCTTTTACGGAACACCCCTAGCTGGCTTCTGGTGCATCGGGGACGCCCGATCTTGAGGACCGGGTGCTTCCATA
>Ga0187856_1001805_pt1 | contig 16531 bp, 13 predicted proteins | sample June2016WEW_8_40_FD_132443 | JGI IMG/M metagenome (GOLD analysis project Ga0187856, IMG submission 132443) | Peatland microbial communities from SPRUCE experiment site at the Marcell Experimental Forest, Minnesota, USA - June2016WEW_8_40 | ecosystem: Environmental > Terrestrial > Soil > Wetlands...
CTATGTGCCCGATCGCCGCTGCCTGGAGTTGAAATCGTTAAAGGAATATCTTCAGGCCTATCGAAACCTCGGCATCTTCCAGGAGAACATTGTGAATCAGGTGCTGAAAGATGTTGTCCGCTGTGCCAAGCCGGTGTGGGCCGAGGTGAAAGGCGAGTTCCGTCCGCGCGGGGGGATTTCGACCGTCGTGATTGCTAGATGGCCGCGGGGGAAGAAAAATCAGAAGTGATTGGGCCTTCCGGGCCGTGCTATATTCCTACGACATGTGACCCTGCAAAAGCTCCACGCCCGCACCGCGCTGCTTGTGCTCACCGCGCTCAACCTGCTGAATTATGCGGACCGCAATGTGCTGTTCGCGGTGCAGCCTTTGGTGCAGGATGAATTCCATCTGAGCAAGGTTCAAATCGGATATCTCACCAGCGCGTTTCTGGGGTTTTACATGATTGCCGCGCCTTTTGTGGGGCCGTTGGCGGATCGCTACTCGCGCAAGCTGATCATCGCTATGGGTGCGATCTTCTGGAGCGGACTCACGTTGCTCACCGCGGTCACCCACACCTATACGCAGCTGCTGATCCGCCACACGCTGGTTGGGATCGGCGAAGCGACATTCGTTACCATTGCGCCGACCTTTGTGGCGGATCTATTCGCGGAGAAAATGCGCGGACGCATCCTGGGCGTGTTTTATCTGGCGATTCCGGTGGGATCGGCTGCGGGCTATCTTCTGGGAGGCAATCTGGCCCCGCACTATGGCTGGCGCTTCCCGTTCTATATTGCGGCGGCGCCTGGATTCCTGCTGGCGATTGCGGTGCTGTTCCTAAAGGAGCCGCAGCGAGGGCAATTTGATTCGCTCAAGGAAACTCCAGAGCGCGGAACCATCCTTGGTTTGGCACGTAACCCGGCATTTTTGACCGCGACCCTGGGAATGGCGGCGATGACGTTCTCGCTGGGCGGGATTCAAGTTTGGATGCCGCAGTTTCTTTACAGCGAGCGTCACTACTCGCTCGCCCAAGCTAATTTTATTTTTGGCATTATTATCGTGGTGGATGGGATCGTTGCCGCACTGGTCGGCGGATGGCTGGGCGATTATCTGCTGCGCCGGACGAAAGGTTCCTATTACCTGGTTTCGGCAGTCAGCATGGCGCTCGGCATTCCTGTGATGATTGTGGCGCTGTTTGCCAAGGGACGCGCCATGGTGCCAGCGATTGCGATAGCGGCCTTCTTCCTGCTGCTGAATACCTCGCCGCTGAATGCGGCGGTAATCAATTCCGTGGGCGCCCATATTCGCGCCACTGCCATCGCAGTGAATATTTTCATCATCCACTTTCTCGGCGACGTCCCTTCGCCTACGATGATGGGATGGGTTGCCGATCGGCGTTCTTTGCAATCTGCGTTCGGTTTGCCAGTGATTGCAATGGGGATCTCGTCGGCGATCCTTTTTTACGGCATGCGATTTGCCCCGCCATTGCGCGTACACGGTGAATCGGCGGCATCGCAAGTTCCCTCAGGAGCATCTTCCTAAGCAGAATGCATTGGCAGACATTTCACTGGATTGCAGGCGGCATCCTCGCACTGGCCTGGTTTTCGCGCATCGTGGAAGCGGCATTCGGCATGCCGCATGTCGTCGATATCGCGAGGCCCGAATGGGACCGCAGGCCAGCGACCCCAAATGGCGAGCCTAAAGTCAGCATTATTATTCCGGCGCGCAATGAGGAAGAAGATATTCGCTCGACACTCGTGCAGCTGCTTGCCCTGGACTATTCGAACTACGAAATTATTGCCGTCAATGACCGGTCGACGGACCGTACCGGCCAGATCATGGACGAGGTTGCGGCGAGTTCCCAGGCGCACGGCCTGCTGAAAGTGATCCACATTTCGGAACTGCCGTCGGGCTGGTTAGGCAAGACGCATGCCATGTGGACGGCCGGCCAGCAGGCGACCGGGGACTGGTTGCTCTTCACTGATGCCGATGTGCTCTTCAAGCCCGATTCTCTGCGGCGCGCCGTCGCCTATGCCGAAACTGAGCGAGCCGATCATGTAGTCCTTTTCCCGCGCATGATCATGAAGCGGCCGGGCGAGAGAATGATGATCGCTTTTTTCCAGGCGCTTTTCGTTTTCGGACACCGCCCGTGGAAAGTTGCCGATCCCAAAGCGCGCGACCACATGGGTGTGGGTGCCTTCAACCTGGTCCGTCGCTCCGTCTATCACGCGGTCGGCACATATCGCACCTTGCGCATGGAAGTGCTCGACGACATGAAACTGGGCAAGATAATCAAGAACGCGGGCTTTGCGCAGCGCAATGTTTTTGGCGAAGACCTGATTTCCCTCCACTGGGCAAAGGGCACTTTCGGCATCGTCAACAATCTCACGAAGAACTTTTTCGCCGTGCTCTCTTTCCAGTGGCCACGGACGGTAGTCTCCATCGTGGGTCTTGGCTTTCTGAACCTCGGGCCATTTCTTGGCATCTGGCTGGCCCATGGATGGGCGCGAGTTCCTTATGCCATCGCGCTCGGTTCGCTGTCTCTGATTTATTACGGAATGTCGGCAAGATCGCCAATCCCGGCCTATTATTTCTTTCTGCATCCGGTCAGCACCAGCCTGTTCATGTACACGCTACTGCGCTCCATGGTCCACACCCTCCGGAACGACGGCATCGTCTGGCGGGGAACGAAGTATCCGCTGGAAGAGTTACGCAAGGGGATGGTGTGAAATCCGTGGATTGTGAGCTTTTGGGTGGCGCAGCTATTTATGCTACTGCGGCTCCCCAGGATCTTCGATCGACATCGGGTCGCCCTGCTTTGTATCCGTCTTCTTGGCGGCTTTGGGATGGCTGTATTTCCCGGCACTGTTGTGGCCCTGGCGCTCGACGTCGTAGTCGGTAGGCACTTGAGGAAACAGCAGGAAAGCGCCTTCGCCCAGTTGCTGGGTGCGCCGCAGAATAATCTCTGTGCGTCCGTCGTAGTCCTGGATGGTTCCCTTGATTTCAATCTGCCGGCCTTCGAGCTGGCGAACGTCGCCCATTTTTTTGAGGTCGGCTGGAAACACGACCACGGTGAAGGGACATGTCTTGTCTTTGCAGAAGTTGAGGAACTTAGTGCCGTTGCGGCCATCTTCCACGTGGAGCACGGTTCCGCTGACGCACTGGGTTGTCCCTACATGCTTGCTCGCCTCAGCTAATGAGACGCAGTCAAGCTTGGAAGTATTGCGCGCGGGGCAAACCCCGCTCATCACAAGAATGATTCCCAGCAAAAAGGCCAGAGTAAGAAAACGCATGATGGCTGAGGCGTAGAGAAGCGCATCCTAAAGTTTTATTGTAGGCGTGGAGGAGAGATCCTACGCTCAGCAAGACAAAAATTTTCGCGGCGATTTCCCAAAAAAGGAACTTGCAGGCCGGGTCCCCAGCACGCCCGGTTTTGGCGTGATAGGGTGGAGCGCCGGGGCCGGTCTCCGGCCTGCCACAGTCCTCGCGGTTAAAAGCACCGCGCGCCCCGCTACTTGCTGAAAGCCTTTACGGCTGCTGCTTCGTCCTCCTTGACATCGAAGACGGTGTAGAGCTTTGTGATCTGCAGCAGGTCGTGTACTTTCTTGGTGAGGTGGAGCAGCTTGAGGTCGCCGCCCTGGTTCTTGGCCGTGGTGTAGGCGCTGACGAGCTCGCCGATGCCGGAGCTGTCGATATAGTTCACGTCGCCGAGGTTCAGCAGGATCTTTTTCTGCCCCTTCGAAAGCAGGTCGCGCACCGTTTCGCGCAGCACCACGCTGCCTTCGCCGAGGGTGATCCGGCCGCTGAGATCGACAATTGTGACGCCATCGACCTGACGAGTACTGGACTTCATGGTCACTGAGGAGCCTCCTTGGAATCCGCGGGGTTGCCGTGGACGTGCTTGATCATTCTAAGTTCGGTGCCCGTATGCGAAGGGTGGATTTCCACCACATCCATGAACGAGCGTATCAGGAAAATGCCCCGCCCCGATGTCTTCAGCAGGTTGTCCGGCGCCAATGGATCCGGAATCTTGCCGGGATCGAGCCCTTTACCTTGATCGCGAATGACGATGACAAGGTCGTGGGGGGTACGTTCAAACGCGAGTGTAACCTTCTTGCACGGGTCGTAGGCATTGCCATGTAAAACTGCGTTAACGGCGGCTTCTCGCACCGCCATGGAGATCTTCATGACCTCCTCGTCGTCAAAGCCGGCTTCGGCGGCCATGCGGCTGGCCGTCTCTTCGGCGTTGTTCACCGTCTCCAGCGTCGAATCGAGCGTATAGGAGACGCAGTCTGCGGACATAGTAGTCTAATATGAGCGAACGGTTCCTGAGCCGGCCCTCGCCTCGCTTGCGATGGTGACGCCGGGCTCATCGTGCTGGCCCGAATGCGTTGGACGGGCGAATTGAGAGTTTGCCTGTAGGACTCGCAAAAGTCAACGATACCCTACCCTTTGTCATACCACATTAGAAACGTCCCCGCACGGGAGCCATTCAGCAGGGGCAGCGCCCAGCAGTCAAACTCATTGTGTGCCGGCATTGCTCACCGCGGAGAAGAACCGCTTCAGCTTGGCCGCATCCAGCTTGCTATCGGTCCGCACACCGGAACACACATCGAGCCCGAATGCGCCCACTTCTTCAATTGCCTGGCCGACGTTCTCCGGCGTGAGCCCTCCAGCCAGAAACAGCGGGATGCCGATACTTTCCCGGATCGCTCGACTGAGGGTCCAATCGTGAGTTCTACCCGTACCGCCTAATTTCTTGACCGCGAGTTTCTGGTTGCCGGAATCGAGCAGGATTGCATCCACATACGGCGCCACCCGCGCGGCCTCCTCGACTGACTCGGAACCGGTCACGTGGATGACCTGCACCACGGCAATCCCAGGCAAAGCATCCTTCAGATCGCGATGCGTTCCGAGAGTGAGATGATCGCAGATCTGGATCGTATTCGTGCGGCAGAAACGCTGCTGCTCGATGATATCGGCAACCCTTTGCCGCGAAGTCAGCAGGAATGTCCCGATGGCAGGTGGAACGGTCGCGGCAATCTCCGCGATACATTCATCGCTGATGACGCCCGGCCCGCTCGGCATGCTTGAGACCAGGCCTAGCGCGGATGCGCCACACTCGATGGCCAGAGCCGCTTCGTCAACACTCCCGATGCAGCAGATTTTTACTCGGGGCCGGGCATTGAGACATTGAATCATTGAGACATTGAATCATTTAAGACCCGCTGCGGGTCAAGGCTTTCAATGATTCAATGACTAAATGACTCAATGATTCAATGCCCCTACTCGCCGTAAGGAACCCAGATGTTCTTCACCTGGGTGGCGTGCTCAAGAAACCAGCGGCCCTCGGCCAGTTTCGGGTTGAACCAGTCGATGGCGCGGCCTTCATTTGTCCAAACCTGCTTCAGATTGCCCACCGACATCGCCTTGGCCGCCGAGACTCTGGCCTCATCGCCGAAGCACCAGATGGCATCGACGTCGTCGTGTTCGGCGAGCGTCTTGAGAAGCTGTGAAGTGTATCCGGTCACAATATTCAGCGAACCGCCAGGCAGATCGCTGGTGTCGAAAAGCTGATAAAGGTCGCCAGTGATCAGTGGGTAGGCTTCTGAAGGAACGGCGATCACCGTGTTTCCAACCGCGAGAGCAGGCATCACGACAGAAAGAAAACCGAGCAGGGGCGCCTCCCGCGGACAGATGATGCCAACCGTCCCAATGGCCTCGTTCATCGCGATGGCGATATTGCGGAACGGAGGATTGTGCACCGCGCCGTCAAACTTATCGGCCCACGCCGCATACGAGAAGATGCGCTCGACACTGAGATCCACTTCCGCGGCAGCCTGCTTTTCGCCGACCACGTCGGCCAGGCGATGCGCAATTTCGTCGCGCCGCTGGGAAAGATTCTCCGCGCTGTAGTAAAGAACCTGGGCACGATTGTGCGCCGTAGCTTTTGCCCATGATGCCGCTTTTCGCGCCGCCTCGACTGCGTTGCGAATGTCTTTGCGATTACCGAGCGGAGCTTCACCCAGCAATCGTCCGTCAGCCGCGCGCACTTCCATGCTGTAGCCAGAGTCCGGCCGCGCCTGCTTGCCACCGATGTAAAGCTTGACGGTTCGATCGATCGTGGGATTATCAACATCAGGAGTGCTTGCCTGTTGATGGAGCGCCGCCCGTCGCTCCATCCTTGAAGCGTCGGGTTTGTCCTCCAATTCCGTCTCGGGCGGCGTGGACGTTTTCTCTTTCTCTGCGGGAAGCATTGGGGCGCTCTTGAACCATGCTGGCTCCATATATTCGAGCAGCCCCTCGCGTCCGCCCTCGCGTCCGTAACCGCTCTCGCGGTAGCCGCCGAAGCCGCAGGAAGCATCGAACAGGTTCGTGCAGTTTACCCAAACCACTCCTGCTTTAAGTTGCGCGGCAACATGCAAGGCGACGTTGACGCTCTCGCTCCAGACGCAGGCTGCCAAACCATAAACCGTATTGTTTGCCAACTCCACTGCTTCCGCCGGTGTTCGGAATGTCATCGCCGCCAGCACCGGCCCGAAGATTTCCTGCTGCGCGACAATCGACGTCGGATGCACATTGCTCAGCAGCGTCGGCGGATAGTAAAACCCGCGCGCAGGCAACGTGACCTGCGGCTGCCAGCACGTTGCCCCGTCCGCCACACCCTGGTCAACTAGCTTGCGGATTCGCTCGAGTTGAACTTTCGCGACGATGGCGCCGATGTCAATTGCTTTGTCGAGCGGCGCGCCAATGCGCAGGGTGCTCATGCGATCCTGCACTTTGGCGATCAGAGTTTCGGCGATGCTCTCCTGCATCAGCAAGCGCGAGCCCGCGCAACATACTTGGCCCTGATTGAACCAGATTCCATCCACCAGGCCTTCCACCGTGCTATCGAGGTCGGCGTCTTCGAAGACAATGAAAGGGGATTTTCCGCCAAGCTCGAGCGAAAGCCGCTTGTGGCTCGTTGCCGTAGCTGCGCGAATCGCGCGTCCGACCTCGGTTGATCCGGTGAAAGCGATCTTGTCCACGTCGGGATGCTTGACCAGCGCCTCGCCAGTTGAGCCGTCTCCGGTGACGATATTGACCACACCGCCGGGTAAGCCAGCTTCCTGGCAAATGCCGGCGAAGGCGAGCGCAGTCAGCGGCGTGAATTCCGCCGGCTTCAAAACCACGGTGTTTCCTGTCGCCAGCGCCGGAGCAATCTTCCACGCCAGCATCAGCAGCGGGAAGTTCCAGGGAATAATTTGACCGACGACCCCGCAGGGCACGTACTTGGGGAACTCCTGCTCGAGAAGCTGTGCCCAACCCGCGTGGTAATAGAAATGTCGCGCGACCAGCGGAATGTCAATGTCACGGCTCTCGCGGATGGGCTTGCCGTTGTCCATCGTCTCGAGCACCGACAGCAGACGCGAATGCTTCTGCACCAGCCGCGCGATGGCATAGAGATAGCGCGCGCGGGCATGCGGAGTAAACGCCCGCCATCCAGAAGACGCCGCCCGCGCGGCCTTGACCGCGGCGTCGACATCAGCCGCCGATCCTTGCGCAACCGAGGCGAGTTTCTCCCCGTTCGAAGGATCGACGGTGTCAAAGTACTCTCCCGCCGCGGGCCCCTGCCATCCGCCGCCGATGAAATGTTGGAAGCGGCGGCCATGACGCTGCAGCCAAGCTACTGCTTCTTTCGAGTCTTCTGGAGCGGGACCGTATTCCATGCTCACGAACTTTTCGGCAATTCTCATTGGCGTTTGCTCGATTCCTTCTTCGGACAAGTTACCGTGACCGCGTGATTGTCACTGCTGTCTTTCAACTTGCTCGTGGAGAGCCGGGCGTCCCTTCGGCAAGCTCAGGGCAGGCTCTCGCCCGGCCACCAAACTGCTGGACGGGCGAGACGCCCGTTCCTCCACTGACTTATGCCATCGGATGCCGATAGTCGGCTGAATAACGCCCGGTGGCATGATGCTCCAGCTGCCGCTCGATGTCGCCCAGCAAGCCGCTGGCTCCGAAGCGGAACATTTCCGCCCGCAGCCATGACGGACCCAGCTCCTCCTTGATCATCGCCAGCCAATCAATCGACTGTTTTGCCGTGCGAATTCCGCCCGCCGGTTTGAAACCCACGGCCATTCCGGTTTGCTGCGCGTATTCGCGAATGGCGCGCGTCATCACCAGGCCGACCGGCAAGGTGGCGTTCGTTGGCTCCTTACCCGTCGAAGTCTTGATGAAGTCAGCGCCCGCCATCATGGCCACCACGCTTGCTCGCCCCACGTTGCGCAGCGTCAACAGGTCTCCGGTGCCAAGGATCACCTTCATGTGCACGGAACCGCAAACCTGCTTGAAAGCTACCACCTCGTCGTAGAGCGCCTGCCAGCGGCCGCCGAACACATGCGCCCGGGTGATGACGACGTCGATTTCCTGCGCGCCAGCCTCCACCGATCGGCGAATCTCGTTGACCCGCTCCGCCAGCGGCGACAGGCCTGCGGGGAAACCGGCGGACACGGCAGCGACGTGCACTCCACTGCCTTCGAGCGCACGCAAAGCCGTTTCCACAAATGCGTGGTAGACGCAGATGGCAGCGACCTTGATTTGCAATTCCTCGATCCCCAGCTTCTGTTCCAATTCCTGCTGGAGGGGGTGCTGGCCCTTCGCGCACAAGCGGCGGACGCGCTCGTCGGTGTCATCGCCGGAAAGAGTCGTCAGATCCATACAGGTAATCGCCCGCAGCAGCCACGCCGCCTGCCATTCTTTTTTCACCGTCCGTCGCGCGATGTGAGATTGAGCGCGGCGCTCGACCGCGCTGGTGTTGACGCGCACTTCCCGGACCCAATCGAGGTTGAGAGGAATGCCCGTATTTGGCAGCAGAGGCCGCCCGGAGAGAACGGCAATCGCATCGCCCTGCAACTCGGGGCGTGCGACGCTCCGAAACTCGTCGTGTTCGACCGGCATCAATATGCTCCGCGGCCTGTCCTTTGCCGTTCGATTGTACGGCAGATGCTCTTAAAGATGAATTCCCGATCTCCGTTGATTCATGCCGAGTCGGTGAGATTGCCTCTTTCATCTTGACACTCGGACTTCGCACGGCTACGCTACGGCGCGATTCTTACCTAGGGAGAAGCGATGTTCACACCCCACAGTCTGGGTATTGCACTGTTCATGATGATCACGAGCGCCATTTGCTGGGGCTCCTGGGCCAACACCTATAAGGGCGTCAAGAATTATCGCTTCGAGTTGTTTTACTGGGATTACGCCATTGGCATCTTCCTGATCTCGCTCATCCTCGCGTTTACCATGGGAAGCACGGCCAACAGTGCTGACCCTTCCAGTTTCTTGAACAATGTGCGTTCCGCCGACACCGATAACATTGTTTCCACCGTGGTCGGAGGCGCCATCTTCAATCTGGCGAACCTGCTCTTGGTGGCCGCGATTGATATGGCCGGGCTCGCCATCGCATTTCCGGTTGCCATCGGAATCGCGCTCGTCGTCGGCGTCATTTCGAGCTATGCCCTCCAGCCCAAGGGAAATGCAGCGCTATTGGCTGCGGGCGTTGTTTGCGCCCTCATCGCCGTTGTCATGGACGGAAAAGCCTATGGCAGTCTGGCCATCGCCGGCCGCTCGGTTTCGAAAAAAAGCATCATCGTCTGCGTGGTCTCCGGTATTCTGATGGGCCTGTGGGCTCCCTTCGTGGCGCGAGCCATGACCCGCGGCAACACGCTCGGTCCCTACAGCATTGCCGTCTTCCTCACGCTGGGCGCGCTGCTCTCGTGCCTGATCTGGAACACTTATTTCATGAGGAGACCACTGGTCGGAAAGCCCGTAAGTTTTTCGGGTTTTTTCAGCGGACCCATTTCCGGCCACGCCCTTGGACTGCTCGGCGGATTCATCTGGGGCATCGGCATGGTTTTCAATCTGGTCGCTGCCAGCTACACCGGAGTGGCAATTTCGTATGCCATCGGGCAATCCGCGCCTATGGTCGCTGCCCTCTGGGGTGTTCTTGCCTGGAAGGAATTTGAAGGCGCGCCCGGCAAAGCCAAAATGTATCTGGCCCTGATGTTCGTCTTCTACTGTTTGGGAATTTTGCTAGTGGCCAGGGCAAATGGCTAGAGCCGGAGCCGATGATAATTGCGGAGCGGGCATTGCCGGCAATCAGATCGCAACAATCCGCGAAAGCATAGTGATGAAAAACGACATTATGAAAAAGTGAATTCTCAATCTCATCGCTAGAGATTCGCGGAGTTGGCACAAAAACTCTTGACTTTGCCTATCTAATCTATTTAGATGGCCAATCGTAAAAAAAAGGGGGACGCCCCACGTTCCAGCCGCGAGGGAGTCGATCCCCAATGGCCACTCGGTTAGAGTGTGGCCGCCAAGGTGGGAAGTGATGCTGAAAAAAAATGCGCTGCTCGTTGCAGTTCTCTGTTCCGTAATTACTCTCTGTCCACTTCTGTATAGCCAGGCGAACGGGAGTCTTTCCGGAACGGTTGCCGATAAGACCGGCTCCGTCATCGCCGGAGCCGCGGTGAAAATCACCTCGCAAAACACCGGCCTCACGCGCGAAGTGAAGACCGATGGATCCGGTCACTACCTCGTACCGCTGCTGCCGGTAGCGTTTTACACGATCCATGTGGAGTCCCAGGGCTTCCAGACCACCGAGCAGAAAGACATTCGTCTCCAAGTCGACGAGCAGCGCGAAGTCGATTTCACCCTGAATCCCGCGTCGGTCACCGCGACAGTTGAAGTCAGCGCCACCGAGATTGCGGTCGAAACCACCAACCCCAGCCTCGGCCAGGTCATTACTTCCGAGGAAGTAGCCGACCTCCCGCTTAACGGACGCAACTTCGTTCAGCTTGCGACTCTTACGCCCGGCACAACTCAATCCACCAGCCCGATCAGCTTCTTCACCAGCGCCGCCAGCAGCGAGGCTGCCACGCGCGGCTCCTTTTCACTCTCTGTGGGCGGATCGCGCGAGCAGAGCACCGACTGGCTGCTCGATGGCAACGATAACAACCAGCTCGACGAAGGCGGCATCGCAATTTTCTCGGATATCGATGACGTCCAGGAATTCAAGGTCCTCACCTGGAACTACTCCGCCGAATACGGAGAACGTGCGGGCCCGACCGTGTTGGTCACGACTAAGTCAGGATCGAACCAGTTTCACGGCACGCTGTTCGAGTTCTTCCGCAATACCGTGCTCGACGCGAAGACGCCTTTCGTCAACGCGAAACCGCAGTTCAATCTCAACCAGTTTGGCGGGTCTGTAGGCGGCCCAATCCAGAAGAACAAGACTTTTTTCTTTGTCGATTATCAGGCGAAAAGAAAGCTCCAGGGCATTCCCTTTACGGGCCTGGTTCCGACACAGGCGATGATGAACGACGATTTCACGATGGATCCTTACAACCTGGACAAGCGAGGTCCCGGCAACCCCTACGGGTTCAACAATCTTATTAATCCCTATTCAGGAGCAGGCTTCTATTGTGTCCCGGGTTCGAGCACACCCGCCCCGGTGTTAGCAAACGGAAGCCAGACACCCACCTCAAATCCTTGCAACATAATTCCTGAAGCCATAATCAATCCGTCAGGTCTGGTCAATTCGCATGGCGTGCCGGAGGGGCTCGGGCAGGCGCTGGTTGACCTTTACCCCGCGGCCAACGTTCAAGGAGCTGTGGGCTATAACTACGCGTTAGTACCCGTGCGAAGGCTTGACGAGGGCACAGGCGACATCCGGCTCGACCACAACTTTTCGGCCAAAGACTCCATGTTCGCGCGCTTTAGCTACGATCAGGCAAACTCACTGGTGCCTGGAGGTTCTCCCGGTTTCGCAGAGCAAAACCCCTTCGGAAGCACGCAAAACATCTCCAACCACGGACGAAATGCGATGATTTCCGAAACTCACGTCTTTTCCTCCCAAACTATCAACCAGTTCAACTTCGGCTTCAATCGCATTTTCAATCACATACTTTCTTACGGCACTGGTAGCTGCGAAGCGACTAACCTTCTGGGGCCGGGCATCGGCATTCCGGGCGCCAATCTCGATACCGTCTGCCACGCTCCAGGTGTTCCCTCTGGTCTGGACCAATCCACTAAAGAATGTGTCAGCTGCGGTTTGACTTCGAATCAATTGAGTGGTTACTACTCCGTGGGGGATCGCGCATTCGCTCCGTACCAAGGGGGGACGAACGTTTATTCGGCCTGGGACACCTTCGACATGATCCGGGGTAGGCACGACATCCGGGTGGGCTTAACTTTCCGCGCCAATCAGATGAACGTACTCACCAATGCCTACCAGGACGGATATAACTTCTACGGCGGCGGAGCCACAGGAGATTCGATGGCCGACCTGCTCCTGGGCCAGTACAGTTATGCTGCCCACGATCAGACGTTCCTCGGTGCGGAGACCGGCCGTCGCTGGAAGTTGTTCCGTCCGTTCGTGCAGGATGACTGGCGAGTGACAAGCAATCTGACCGTGAACATCGGTTTGGGTTGGGCTCTGGTGACTCCGGAAACCGAAGTCGCTAATCGGCAGGCGAATTTCGATTTCCCGACTGGCATGTATTACGTTCCGCGGGGAAGCATCGGACTGGCTGGATGCACTAACTGCATCCCTAGCGACGGGCGGGTGGGGATCCAGTTTGACAAGACGGCGCTCGAGCCGCGGATTGGGCTGGCATGGAAACCGATGGGACGACAAGACCTCGTGGTTCGAGCGGGCTATTCAATTACCCACGACTCTGCCTGGAATCAGGGCGGGCAGGGGTTGTGGCAGAGTACGCCGTTCTTCTATGAGTCGGATCAATATGGCCCCTGCACGACCTTCGGCTGCGGTTTGGTCACAGGATATCCGATCATTACCGCGCCGCAGCCCATTAGCAGCTATACCGGAACGATTCAATCCCAGAACCGCGATTTCAAACAGGGGATGGTCGAGCAGTACAACCTCAATATTGAGAAACAGATCCCCGGAAATGTGGTGCTGACAGTAGGGTACGCTGGCACGCGCAGCACTCACATTCTGGTAAGCCAGGTCAATGAAAACGTACAGTCACCTTACGCCTGCGACTCCACCAACTCAGCTTACGTTCCTGGCTACACGCTGGGCTGCGGTGTACCTAACTTTCCGTACGGTTTCGAGCAGCTCATCAACAGTAACAACAGCATCGGCTCTGCCCGATATAACTCACTCCAGGTAAAAGCCGAGACCAACAGCGTGCGGCACGGGATCTACGCGCTGATCGGCTACACCTGGTCTCGCAACTTCGATTCTGGGCTGCCCGACGGGCTGGGCACCAACGTCGGCGCGCTCTACTGGCCGCTGCCCGGGACTTCGAGACTGGATTGGGGCTTGTCGCAACTCAATCTCAATAACAGTTTTACGGCCAGCATCCTGTACGATCTGCCTTTCGGCAAGGGTAAAGCGTTCGGCAGCTCATGGAGCGGGCCGGTCAACGCCATCTTCGGCAACTGGGAGACAGATGCGATTGTGAGAGCGACTTCTGGCTTTCCTCTCTTCGTCGTCGACAGTAACAACGCGAGCTTCAGCCCAAATGTTCCTGGGGAATCTGGTTCGTACCTCCAGTACAACTTTCTTAGCGTGAACCGTCCCAACGAAGTGGGTGACCCAAACAAGGGGGGGCCTGAAGGCGGCAGCACCGACTGCCCGGCCCAAGTACACACAATCCAGAACTGGTTCAACCCCTGTGCGTTTGCGCACGCTCCCTATGGACAACTTGGAACGGCCACGCGCGCGCCCGTTTACGGCCCGCGCTTTGTGAACGTCGACTTCTCGGCTATCAAGAACATCCCGCTGTCATTTCGCGAGGGGATGAGCCTGCAGTTCCGGGCTGAGTTCTTCAACCTCTTCAATCACCCGCATTATTACTTATTGGGTTTCGCTGGCGTTGGCGAGCAGGACATCAGTACTCCGTCCAGCTTCGGCGTGATAACCCAGACGTTAAACGATTCGCGCGTGGTTCAGTTCGCCCTCAAGCTCAAGTTCTAGGGGCGTCCTGCGTTGTGGGTTAGAATTCGGGCAGACTGAGCAAGCGAAATCATCCGCCGCCGCTCAGTCTGCCCTTGGTTTTTTCAGCGTCATTGTCATTGCGTTGCGGAGTAAGGTCTGAGGTGCACGAATGAAGCTGGGCCGATTCCCAGGTTTTATCGCGGTCGCAACTATAATTCTAATTCTAATGACTTGTCTTGCGTCCCAAAGCCAGGACAAGCGCAAGGTCATCATCGATGAGGATGCGGCCGGACCCGGCGGCACTGACCAGCAAGCGATACTGCTGCTCATTCAGTCTCCGCAGACGGAAGTGTTAGGCATCACCGTGGTGACGGGCGATGCGTGGCTCACCGAAGAAGTCGCGCACACCCTGCGCATGCTCGAACTCATCGGACGAACCGACATTCCCGTCGTGCCCGGAGCCGAGTATCCGCTGGTCAGAACCAAAGAAGAAACGGAACAGTGGGAGCAGCGCTATGGCTACGTCGCCTGGCTGGGGGCGTGGACTCCGCGCGTGTATCACGCACCCCGAGAGCTGGGAGCAATGCCGGAAGGGAAGCCGACCACCAAGCCCGCCGACGAAGACGCTGCCCATTTCCTGATACGCATGGTTCGTAAGTATCCGCACGAAGTCACCATCTATGAGGGTGGGCCTATGACGAACTTGGCGCTCGCCATCTCCATCGACCCAGAATTTTCCAGCCTGGCAAAAGAGTTGGTGTTCATGGGCGCCAGTCTGAGTCCACAGACCGATGATCCCGAGTTCGTAAACACGCCCCGCCGCGAATTCAACCTCTGGTTCGATCCGGAAGCGGCTTACATTGTGCTGCGGGCGCCGTGGAAAAAGATCGTCTGCACCCCGGTAGATATTTCCGTGAAGACAAGAATGACCAATCAACTGATCGACAGGATCAAGGCGAGCAACACGCCATCCGCGCAATACATCGGCAAGTATGCCCGCTTGCATGGCACCTATAACTATCTGTGGGACGAACTTGCGTCGGCGGCGTGGCTTGACCCAAGCCTGATCACGAAGAAAGAAAACCGCTTCATGGACGTGAATCTGGATCGCGGCTACGGCTATGGAGACACCCTCACTTGGGCAGATTGGGATAAGCCCAAGCGCGATGTGCGGTCTGTAGAACTGCAGGTAGACTTGGACACCGAGAAATTCTACAAGATGTTTGTGGACCTGCTGAAAGCACCGACACCGCCGCCGGGCAAGGTGACAACGCCTTAGCAGCCTGTGGTGCAAGTGCGATTTGTATCAGGGTATGCCTTTAGGCATACCGTAAGTGCTGTCGCTCTTTCCACCCTCATGACCACTAAAGTATTTATTTCTCAAAGACCTGGCGGGAAACGGCCGCAAAAACGGACCGAAGATCCTAGCTAACCTATTGATTTATAAATACTTTACCAGTAGATCCTTATTCCTCAAAGACCTAGCCAAACACCAACCCTAAGTCTTTGATTCCTAAAGACCCAACCAGGAGGGGTCAAACCCAGGGCTCTACGCGAAACCGGTCACGCGTTACAATGGCCCTCTTGTTCTTCAGTAAAATCGATTTGGATATGCAAAGGCCAAAGGTCTCAGCTGCCATGCGCGAACGTCTGCTCCGTGCAGCGCGCAAAGTGATGAAGAATGCCTACGCGCCCTTCTCCAAATTTAGAGTGGGCGCAGCCATTCTCACCTCAAAAGGCCAAGTCTTCGTGGGATGCAACGTTGAGAATTCTTCTTACGGAATGACCAACTGCGCCGAGCGTACGGCGATCTTTTCCGCTGTCGCCAAGCTCGGTCCCGAACTCGAGATTTCGGCCGTCGCCGTCACCAACGATCATGGGGTTCCATGCTCGCCCTGCGGCGCCTGCCGCCAGGTCATCTACGAGTTTGGGCCGCGCGCCGTCATCTTCTACCAGGGCGAGAAAGGCCCGAAGCAAAGTCTCATCACCGATCTTCTTCCGGAGGGTTTCCGCCTCAAGTGAGCCAGCCGAGTGTTTCGCAATCGCCGTTCCGCGTCATCGATCTCATCCGCAAAAAGCGCGATGGCGGCGCATTATCCGCCGCTGAAATCGAATACCTCGTCGATGGCTGCACGCAAGGCAGCATTCCCGATTACCAGATGGCGGCGTGGCTCATGGCCGTCGTGCTGCGCGGAATGACGCGCGAGGAAACTGCGGCCCTCACGCACGCCATGCTGCATTCCGGCGAAGTTCTCGATCTCAGCTTTCTTCCCGCAAAGAAAGTGGACAAGCACTCCACCGGCGGCGTCGGCGACAAAACCTCGCTCGTGCTTGCCCCGCTGGTCGCTGCCGGCGGCCTTTTCGTCCCCATGATCAGCGGCCGCGGACTCGGCCATACCGGAGGCACGCTCGACAAGCTCGAATCCATCCCAGGATTTCGCGTCGGCCTGACGGTGCCCGAATTCCATCGCGTTCTCAAAGCCTGCGGATGTTGCATGATTGGCCAGACCGACAAAATCGCTCCCGCGGACCGCAAGTTGTACGCGTTGCGCGATGTTACCGGCACGGTCGAGAGTCCGTATCTCATCTGCGCCTCGATTATGAGCAAG
>Ga0187856_1001808_pt1 | contig 16521 bp, 14 predicted proteins | sample June2016WEW_8_40_FD_132443 | JGI IMG/M metagenome (GOLD analysis project Ga0187856, IMG submission 132443) | Peatland microbial communities from SPRUCE experiment site at the Marcell Experimental Forest, Minnesota, USA - June2016WEW_8_40 | ecosystem: Environmental > Terrestrial > Soil > Wetlands...
CCCGGAACCCACTTATAAATCGGGGAAAACTGTTCAAAGAACCGGGACCACTTCTGATCGAGCGATCTGCCGATCGCGAATGCGCCGTGGCCGCGCACCACCACTGAGCACGATTGCCTCAGCGCCGCGGCAATCGCGGTCGGCTCTTCACCGATGCCCAGGCCAAGCACCGTAGTATCCACGATGGGAATCCGCTTCAGACCGGCGAGCCCTTCATTATGAATTGGGAGGATGTGGTCATCGCATGAAATCTGAGCAAGTGCGATCGCGTGAATTGGATGTGCATGCACGATCGCGAGCGCTTCAGTGGCGTCGTATATTGCACGGTGCAGTGGGCTTTCACACGAGGCCTCGGGGGGTATCGGCAGGCCTTGCGAGATGTCGACATGAATGAAATTGGATTCGAGCAGTTGACCGAGGTTGGCGCCAGTCTGTGTGATCAGAAACCGTTCGCCGTCCCGAATGCTGATATTTCCACTTCGCGTAGTTTGCAGCCGACGGTTATAAAGTTCCTTGCCAACCGCGATTAACTGCGCCGAATATTCGCCATTACTCACGCGGTGATCTCCTACTGCGCTATCATCTTCAACGCTCAGCGAAACTGATGACCTCGACGGTGTGCTCTGCAGAAAACGACATTTTCATCCGAGCGCGCCGGCCCTGTGCAAGCGTCCCGCACGATTAATACATGATTCTGTAGAGTCGGAGCCATTAACATAAAGTTAACCATTACGACCCGCCTCGGAAGATTCACCGCTGACTTGCGCAAATCACGTTTACCGCGCCGCTCAAATCCGGCACGCGCCAATCAGCCGGATCAGCGTGGTTGTATGGGCGGTCGAGAATTATCGATTTGCAGCCTGCGCTGCTTCCAGCGCACGAGTCTTTCCACGTGTCGCCAACGATGTACGACGCTTTAAGAGCAAGGTCGTATTTGTGCGCCAATTCGACCAGCATCCCAGGGCTGCGGCTTGCGACAGCGGCAACCATCATCATTGTCGTGGGGACAGATGCGTACTTCCTCGATCTTGAGAAGGCTTAAAATACGCTCCGTCATCATGCACAGTGATTCTTTCGTCAGGAGACCCCGCGCCAGTTCCGGCTGGTTCGTGACCACGAAAAGCTTGAATCCCCCAGTGCTCAGTCGGTCAAGCGCCGGCTCAACTCCTGCTTCGAACTCGAACTCCCCGATGTTTCTGGGTGACGTGGGCTTGCCATCTCGATAGATGACTTTGTTGATCACTCCGTCGCGATCCAGAAAGACAGCCGTATTAGGCATCAGAATCCGCATTTTCAATGAAATCAGGAGCTCAACAACCATTTGAGGAGTCTGACCGGGGTAGGTCAAGTTAAAATTGCCAAGCGCCGGCAGCCAAGCCCGCGTGTCGAACCGCGTCGCCCGTTGGCGGATAGTCGCTTTGGGCCGGCACACTCCAAGCAGAGAGGACCAGCGGCGGGGCCAGAATGAGGATGGCGCGATCCCCGACTATTAATTATTAATGATGATGGAGAGAGATCGTGAACAGGCGGTGGTCCTGAGGCCATGACTCATCGTGGACGAATCCTTGCCGATCGGATCATCGCGGCTCCGGTCGCTTTTCTGTTCAATGGCGTTGCGCGGATTCTGGGCGCACTAATGCGAAGAGACCATTCAATCGCGCCGTCCAACGTCAACCGGATCGTGGTCGCGAAACTCATCGGTATGGGAAGCATTCTCCAGGCCACGCCGCTGCTGAAGGCGCTGAAGCATCAATACCCGCATGCCCGATTAACGTTCGTGACAATGCGATCGAACCGGGAGTTCCTGGACCGGCTCCCCGCCGTTGACGAAGTACTCACGCTCGACGACCGAAATCTCGTGGTGATGACGATAACGACGCTCCAGACAATTGTCGGGCTCATTCGGCAGCGTGCTGATCTGTACTTTGATTTAGAGGTATATTCCGCTTTCGCGTCGCTGCTGGCACTTTGGGCAGTGACGCGCAACCGGCTGGGGTTTTACCGACATAGCGTCGCCTTCAAAAATGGAATCTATACCCACCTGGTGTACTTCAACACTCGGATGCCGGTCCGTCAGTTGTACCTTCAGTTGGGACGAGTGGCCGGAGTTCCGCCGAGCCAACCGGAGAATATTGGACCGATACACATTGAGGAAGCCGATCGGTCATCTGTTCTCGCGGTTCTGTCTCAAAATACAGGATGGCACTCAGATCAAGCGTACATAGTGGTCAACCCGAACGCATCGGATCTGTTATTGGAGCGACGATGGCCCGTCGAGTATGTAGTCGAAGCCGTCACGAAGTTGGTCTCGCTAGGACATCAGGTGGCATTCATTGGAGCGCGCAGCGAGCTTCCGTATGTACAGAGTTTATTCGATCGCTTCCCGGCGGAGGTGCAAGTGCGCGTGGCAAATACCGCCGGGCGGCTGACACTGGGCGAGATGTTGGCGCTGTTGGACGGGGCCGCGTGCGTGCTTACCAACGATAGTGGCCCGATGCACATGGCGGTCGCACTCGAGCGCCCGACAGTATGCCTATTCGGGCCAGCCAACCCCGAGCATTACGGTCAGGAATTGCCCAACGTCGCAATTTTCTACTCCCCGGTATTTTGCAGTCCGTGCCTTTACGAGGCCGATCAGCCTCCTTGCGGTGGCAACAACATCTGCATGCAGCGAATTAAGCCGGAGCCGGTAGTGCAATCGGTACTGCGGCTGCTCGGCATCCCGAATGCCGGTGCACAAGTACCTGCGCGGCCGGTTGCTTCCCCAGTCATCAGTGATGCGCCGGACGGCCGGCCGCTGGGCCTTGTGATTCGCGCGTCGCTGAGAAGCGATAGCAGAGAGTAGTGCCTCACCGTAGTAATTGTTCCAGTCCAATGGGCGGGTCGCGGCCAAGAAAAAGGCCTCGCCTGACGTTCGGGAAATCGCCCCTAACCACCCGCCGATCGCGTGTAAAAGACCCAGTCTTTTATGACCCGTGCCTGATGGTATGGAGCCCACGCTCGACGGAAGCCCTCATCCCGCAAGAGAAGCTGCAGGATGTCAAAGCTGCGCCGCAGTTCAAAGGCATAACGGTCGTCGGCTGTTCGCACAGCAACCACCGCCGGCCTATATCGCTCGAGGTCTTCCTCAACCTGACGGGTCCAGAGTTGCCTAATCTCTTCCGCACGCTTGCGTTCGGCCAGCTTGCCCAGCGAAAGTCCGACAATTACCGGCACCATCCATTGTGCTGCCGTTCGGGATGACCATTGCGCATTTATCAATGAAACGGTCGGAAGAACAACATCAAAGCCCCAGGCTGCGATTGCCAGGAAAGACCGTCCAGTCGCCAATTCAGCGGCGGTACGCGGGAACGGCTGAGCCATAAAATTGGAGCGAGTCCTGAGACTCGACGTGAACCACATGGGCAACGTCACAATAACGCCTTGAAAGAGCAGCGCCATCACCAGGACCGCCGCGGCAATTCGTGGGACTTGATGCATTCGGGCCAGCGACGGCCAAATAGCCAGTGCCAGCAATACCAGAATCATCGACATCAAGATCAATGCTGGAATATTGTGATAATCCCAGCCTTTGTGCTGTGCGACGGAGCATATTGACAGAAGTATAGCCGCAAGCGCCAAATAGCGTAAGAAAGAGCGAACTGTTTCGTCTATTTGAGCGAGTTCCCACACCACTGAGGCGGCTAGCACAAGGCCCAGGGGTGGCCAAAACGCCGCAAGAACAACAATCATCGGTTGGTTGAGAAACTTATAGGTATCGACCGCTAACCTCGCCACAGCGAACCATTGCGGAAATACCAAAACGACTGTGCCCAGATATAAGATTGAAATGATGCTGAAGATGATGGCGTCGCGCCCAAAGAAAATGCGCCAACTCTGTTGCTCTATGCCGCGAGCTATGAGCATTCCGATCGGCAGCAGAACGAAGTAAGGTTTGATTAGAAACCCAACCGCCGCAATAGCGGCCGAACTTACGGAAGAGAAACCCGGCAATTCCGAATCGCCATTCTCCTTCAGGGCAAACCGAAACAACCATGGACAAAGTAGAATCATCGCCAGATGTTCTCGCTGTCCAAATTGATAACCCGGAAGGAAACATAACAGCACAGTATAAGCCAGCACGGCGATCGCCCCGGCAACTCGCCTCGCTCCAAACAGGTTGAGTAGCGAGCGGGAAACCTGCGCAATTGACCACAAAATCAGCAGGCAGACCCAAACGCTGAACACTACGTAAGTATCTAGTCCAGTCAGCGTAGAAAATGCGGCGCTCGGTGAAAGCAAGATATAAATAAGCGGCACATTGGGATCGAACACATCGTAATAAATATGTCCGCCGGCGATTAGTCGCTCTGTAGCTAAAAGAAACCAAGCGTTGTCGTGGTTTGGAACAATAGAAAAGGCATGTAGCCAGAAAGCTGCGAAAACAGTCACAGCTGTTTCACTTATAAGTAAAACCCGCTGAGCGAACGACAATGCAGGCACGGGCCACGGCGGATCCGAACCTGCCTGTCCCGGCAATGCACTACGAATGTGCTGGTTCACGACTTCCCGCGTACAGTTCGATAGCACTGGATAATGCTCCAGGGCTTACAAAACGCATAAAACCTTTCTGCCACCAGAATTCTGTGTTATCGAGTCATACCGGCGCGACCTCGAGCCTGATAAGCGCCCCGCCTTCCAATTCGCCAATGGCACCGCCCCCCTCCGCCCTCACGCGTTAACGCCGGTCCAGTAATGTCATATAATGTGTGAACCTGCCATAAGAGGCAAGTCGGTTCAGCTGGGTAGTGGGCGGTTTTAAAACCGCCCACTACCCAGCTATCCCACACGATTTACGACGGAGGTCTGCGCTGCTAGTCTCGCGGATCGAGTTGGTCGCATGCGATGGAGACGGAAGGAGCATTGCAGCCGTCGTTAGGCGGATTAGACTATCGACATGGTTCGACGCAGTTCCTCTCTCCCAGAAAAGGTCCTCTTCGCGAACCCTACCCTATATAAGCTCAAGTGCTTCGTCATCGAGACAGTAATTTGGAAATGGCTCCTATGCGGCGTTTTCCGTCTGAAGCCTCGTCCTCTTACCGATACGGAGCAGTTGTTCCGGGGACAGCGGGTGCTGATGGCCGCATGTGGGCCTGGTGACGTGAGCACGGGACCGTCTGTTGACAGCGCCTTCCAGGTGTTGCCTTGTCTCCACCGACGTTTGTAGAAACGTGCAAAAAAAACCGCCCAACATGGAACGTTTGCGGGGCTGACGCGCTGATGCTGCCCTTCGCTGACGGTGAATTTGACATCTCGGTGATCTGCTCCTCCCTGCAACATATCCCAAGCAGCGCCGAACTCGTCTTAGCTGAGAGTTTGTGAATTTTTTGAAAGTGCAAAACATTCTAACCGAAATTGCTCAGGAAGTTTGGCTAATTCGGTACGTTTTCCGAATAAATTCACAAAAGCTAGTTGGCCAGCGTCACGCGAAGTTGCGTCGTATTTTCGGAAAGTGTGGTACCAGAAAGAGGGCTACTCCGCGATTGCTTCTGCTTGGTACGCCATCATCGACAGGGACGTGCACTACTACACGCGAGAGGAAGTTTTAGACAGCGCTGGCAGGCTCGGCTTCTGAGGTAGAGAGAGTCATGGAGCACGGGCCCGTCGGACACATGATATTCTGTGTGCTTCGCGTTTCTCGCCAGGTTGGGCAAGTTCGTGGCGCTGCACGAGGGTGATACGGAGAACTCCATTGAGTCCAGATTCTGCCGCTCAGCGAACCAACAATATCGGAAACCTCAACGTACCGTCGGAGTGGAAAGCTGAAAGTGAGCAGTCGCCAGCTTCCGGGTCCACATCGTGGATCGCGCGTGGACTTATCGTAACCATTGCCAGTGCACTCGCCTGGTACACGTGGGGGCACTGGGGTGACTTTCAGGTAGATTGCGGGCGCGAGCTTTATGTGCCCGCAGCGATTGTTCACGGGAAGCTGCTGTATCGTGACCTTTGGTATATGTATGGGCCGCTGGCGCCCTACCTACAAGCATTGGCGTTCCGAATATTTGGAACCAGTCTTACCGTCTTGTACATGATCGGCCTTGCATTAACCATTGGTTCCGCTCTACTAATCTTCGAGATAACTCGCCAATTCGACTTGCCAGTTCCTGCTACGATTGCTCCTTCGCTATTCTTCCTCTCAGAGGCCTATCCGCCTTTTATATTTAACTACATGTTTCCATATAGTTACGCGGCGGCTATGGCATCGACGTTTGGCTTCGCTTGCCTTTATTTTGCGCTCCGATATTTGAGGACGGGCAGACAACTACATTTAGCTTTGACGAGTTTCCTGGCCGGCCTGGCACTGCTCACGAAAATCGAATTTGGCATCGCTTGTCTGGTGTTATTGGGCTTCTTGCTAGTCGTGCATCTCATCATCGAGCGCTCTTTTCAGTCCGTGAAACAAGATGTGTTTTGCTGCTTCGCTGGACTCTCGCCGGCATTGATGATCTACGGATGGTTCATTTGGAAACTTAGCGCGAAGTTCATATTCCTCGACAATTGGATAGCTACCCCTGGAACCTATATGATGCGAACATTCGGCAAACGAATGATGGCATTTGTAGGTTTTCGATTCTCATTGTCCGAATGGACCTTTGACGGCTATACGGTTCTGTTCTCAATCGGGTTGTGGTATATCATCGCAGCCGCTGATGCCGCCGTGATCTCCCGTCTGCAGGTTCGATCGCGATTATATGTGATCACGATAGTGCTTGTTGACCTGCTGCTGGCGTTAATGGTGCGAATGCACTCCGGCGAAGCCACGAGTGTCGTGACTGCTATCCTTTTCCAGATGATGTGTCCACAGGGACTTTTTCTCCTGGGCGGTTTCTTCCTGCTGCACGGTCTTTGGAAATGGCGAAGGCAACTGACGTTCAGCTTACCACTTGCTGAGGCTGCGCTCAGTATTTATGCGACGGTGGTCAGCATACGCGTAATGTTGGAAGTGGGGCCGTGGCGTGGGGGCTATGCAGTATTTTTCAATATTCCGCTGTTTATAATATTCGTAATAGTGACAGTAAGGGTTGTTCGTCGGGCAAGCCTATCACTCGACACAACGCGTTCTGAGAGGCTGGTTGGCAGCATGGTCAGCGTGAATATTCTTTTGTTATTTATTATGCTGTTTCCCAAACCCGGGGTATTGTCAACCTCGCTGACTACCGAATATGGAACATTCTATACGCACCCGGATATCGCTGTTCTGTATCCCCGGATTATCTCTTTTATGAAGACACACACTCGGAACGGGAGAGATATCCTGGTCTTGCCCGAACCGCCGAGCCTGTACGTTTTCGCCGGAATGGAGGCCCCGAGCCGCTGGTATTCGTTGCTGCCTGGTTATATCGATCCTGCGAAGGAAGGAGAGTTCATTCGTGATCTTGTGGCAAGCAATGTGAGTTACGTTCTGATATCGAATCGCGCGGTAAGCGAATATGGTGTAGACAGCTTCGGCATTGGTTATGATCAGCCGATTTATAAATGGTTAATGGACAATTACCAGAAGGTCGATCAGTTTGGACCGCTTGCTGACGAAAGTCACGTTCCATATATAATGTCGGTTTATGCCAGGAAATCTGCAGTGCTAGGACCATTCCATTACGATATACATTGACTCGGGTGCGCGCCCGAGGCGTTCGCGCGCACCTGTGTGGCTCTTAGTTCGCAGTTCGTAAAGACGTAGAGATCTCCGTAGCCAACATCAATCATGATCGTTTCCGGACCACGGCCTGGATCTGCGCGCGCGCATCCTTGAGCGTTTGGTTTATCGGAGCGCCGAAACGGTATTCGATCGTTTCCAGAGCGTATTCCATTTTACCAACCCACCGGTTTAGTTCGGATGAAGTTTGGCTCCTAATGCTACCGCTCAATCCTGCTTTGCGTGCCCGCCTGAATTGAATGAGGAGACGACCGAAAGGAGTAATGTGGTTCCGATTTAGTTCATGGTTGTACCCCTCGTCTTGCACGCGAATGTCGACTATATCTGCGCAGGGAAGTTTTTGAAGAACTGTCTTCAGGTCGTAAGAGACCGGCGACCATGTTGAGTGCTTTCCGAAACGGAAAGTGGCCTTATGGTCTGGATTAAAGATAGACGGCCAGATTCCCTGCTCGTAGAGATCCTCATCCGGAACTACGATAATGAGATGGCCATTTGGCTTTACCAATGACCACCATTGTGAGAGCGGCCTGCGCACATCGTTCATATGCTCTGAGCAATTGGAACTATGAACACAATCGTATTGCACTTCGGTTGAGAGGAATTCCGTGATTCGTTGTGCATCTCCGTGCTCGAAGTCAAACGGTCGGGCATGCGGCACGATCAAATCCGCACCGCACCCGATGTCGAGAACAGATCTCGAGAAATATTTCTCATGGAAGTCAGCGCCGCGAAGTCGCCAGGTCTTCGAAGATTCAAACATTGCAGAACCTCCCTGAGTGCGGGGCTAATCGAGGCTGCCCTGAATCTGAGCCAAGTGTTGGGCAGCATGCCACAGCCTCTGACCGCTCTGAGAGTTCGCCGATCCCAGCTACCCCGGCGGTCCGATAATAAATTGAGCTATCTTGGCACAACCCCTTGAAGGGACCCTCAGCCTGCGGCCTAATTTAACGAATATATGTTGGCGGGTTGCGCTCTCCGACGGCCCGGCTGCGCACCAGTTCGGCGAGGCCCGGTAATTGATCTCTATCAATCACCATTAAAAGGATCCATTTCCTCGCGTCCGGACTGCTTGTGCTGATTGAGCGGGGCGGCGATATCTCGACTCTCTTCACCAATATCCGGTACACCGTGGCGAGCCGTTCCACGACTTCTCGAGAGCTGAGCACCCCGATAAGAATTTGCCTGTCGTTGAACGACTCGAGTACCATGCCGTTTTGCGCAGGCGTGGCGCGGTCATATATCGACACACCCGAAACCCACAACGGTGGTAGAAGCCCAAGCCGCTGCACTTCAGACGGGCTCAGCCCCGCAGGACTTAGCCCGCGCGCGGTATATTCGCTTGCTGCGTTAATCAAAGCGTCAAGGCGTTCGGTGGCGACAGCTTCTTCCTCCTTTCGCGGATCATGACTTATGTAACTGCTCAAACGAGATAGCGGCACTTCATAGATGGAAACACCACCCACCTTAATCGGGTTCAAAGCAAGACTCGCGAAGGTCGCGTTTATCGCTCGCTTCTCGTCCGGTTCGAAATGGCTGCGCTCCGTCGTCGGAGGACCTTGGTCGAAAACCAATCTCCACATGTGCGCTCCCTCGTCAGCAACGATCACCTTGCTAATATGCTTCTGAACTAAAAACGTCTTCAGTGCCTCATCTGAGTGTGGAATTACCGTTAAATTATACAGACTATCCGTAATCGCATAACGTGCGAATTCCCTTGGGAGCGGAGTCACGCTAACCCATCCACCTGCCATCCGAAAATACAGATGAGTATTCACCAGCCAAATATCACTATTCCCCTCGTCCCCGTATGGAAGCATTAAAACGATCTCACCTGGTGACAGATATTGTTTGTACATATCTGTCGCGAAAAATGCTGGTGTGTCAACGTCAGTCGTCCAGAAAGCAGCACTGGGGTTAGGTAAATAGCATAATATGATTGCAATCGCGCCAGCGATTCGGACCGTCGGTTGGATTGTTTTGTCGGCCAACCAGAGACTCGCAATTATCGCGAAAATAAGGAAAGCATACAGAGCAAAACGCGCCGGTAGTACTTCGTCGCTAAGAGGCAGGCGAGAAAGTATTGTCCACGGCATCGGTATTGTCAGATGGGTAGTAATGCGAAGTATCGGGCCAAGCGAAGCTAAGAGAATTATAATTAGCAAGGCCAGAAGTAGCCTAGTCTGTGCCACCATCCAATGTCTGCGCGAGTAACTCCACACTATGAGGATTAATGGGAACGCAACGTACGCTCCAGTTTCTTGAAGGTTAAATCCACCGCAGAGCTTCCTGGCAAAGAGGGAGGTGCCGAAACAATTAGTGGGTGAAGGAAAAAACATTCCAGATACATGAATTGAAACAGCTGTGGCCAGGCCAGTTGGAAAGTCCTGAGGTCCAAACACGAAAAAGTAATATAGATACAGACTAAGCAAGACTGCAGTAATAATATATGCGAACGAAATGGGGAATATTAGAACGATCAGGCGATCGCGCCATTGAGGCGCTATCCAGTAGCCGATCGCAAAGGCTGCCCAGCCGAATACTGTTGCAGTAGCGAATACCTCTAGTGAGCATGTGGCTTGAATTGTCAAAAGAAGGCACAGCATTATTATGAATCGACGGGAAGGCCAGATACCGTCTATTCGGAGCAGTATTACCATTAAAATGATAGGAATCGCGAAAACCATCAATGCGTGAAGATGGCCCAACATTTGCCCGAGCATGTATGGAGAGAACCCGAAAATATAGCCGCCGACAAAAGCCGACCTTGATGACGACGATAAATACCGACAAACAGTGAAGCCGGTCCACGCAGCAATCGCCGGACTTACGAGTATCATCAAATTGTAGGTTGCTAGCGGTCCGAGATACTCGGTCAGCGGAGAGGCTAAGATACCAGCGAGTGGGACGAATGTCGTACGAGCGAGATTTAGTCCACTCGGAGCCCAGACAATGTTCGTAAAAAATGGATTTAAGCGATGAAGTATTGCGTACTTCCACCATTCCAAGAAGAAAATGAACAAGCCCGGGTCGGTGCCGATTCCGATGTAGCGGTCCGAAAGATGGCCGACCAGGCCGCGCCCGAAGAACAGAAAGGAGAGAGCAAGATAGATTGCGAACGCTCCGAGACCGAGGCGGTTACCCAGGCTTTCTTGAATAGTTTTAGATTTCACTTCTCGTGCGGTGTCGCGGCTGCGGAACCCAGACGGGTTGGATCAAACTCCAGCAGTAAAATCCATTGGGTGCTCTCCGCCCAGATCGCTACCGGCATCAGCGGCGAAACTTCGACCTTCTTCGCGAAAGGCTTGTAGATCGGGGCGACGGCTTCAACTGTATCGCGCGCGCCCATCACTCCGACCAATACATCTCCATTATTGACAGATGAGAGCACCAAGCCATTTACCAGGGAGGCTCGCGGATCGAGGGCATTGACCCCAGAGGCCCAGTGCGGCGGAAGAAGTTTCAAGCGTTGGGCTTCAACCGGACTCAGGTCAGATGAAGGATGACCATCTGCAAGATACTTCTGCGCGGCACTGATAAGCGCGCCGAGTTGAACGGCCACCATTCGCCTTTCGAGAACGCGCGGGTCCACGTTCTTGTAGGCGTCCAGTTTCTCGAGTGGAACCTGGTAGAAAGAGACACCGCCAATATGTATGGGTGCGACGCCCAGCGACGCGAACAACGAACGAATTACTATTCTTTCGTCGGTAGTGAACTCGGTACGTTTGGGAAACTGCGGTCCGGGGTCATTGTTCTTTATCCATAAGTGCGCGCCGTCGTCTGCGACGACGATCGAGTTAACCTTCTTCTGAACCAGAAAGGCCTTGAGCATTTCGCCCGCATAAGGAAAGTCGGCCAAGGTGTAGAAGCCATAGATCGTTGGAAAGTACGGCAGATACTCCCTTGGAATTGGCGGCTGGCCTACATATCCGCCGGCCATGCGGAAATAAAATCCACTCATAGCCTGCCAGATATCGCCAGTGGCGAATCCGCCATAGGGAAGAATCAAAACATTATCGTCGGGCGCAATGTAGCGTCTATATATTCGAGCCGAAAAGAAAGCCGGTGCGTCAACAGGCGTCGTCCAGTAAGATGCGCTTAAATTTGGCAGCGTGAAAAATACCACGGCGCCGGCGCCTGCCATTCGGAGAGTCTGCCGGATGGAGCCATCGCTGAGCCAGAGACTCACCACTATACCTAGAATCAGAAAGCAGTAAACCGAGAATCGCTCGGGCATAGCTTTGTCTATCAGCGGCAAATGCGCTGCGATTGCCCATGGTAATGGAATTGGTCGAGATGCCGGGATGCGTAATTCCGATCCAAGCGAAGCAACGGTGACAACCACCAGAAGCATCACGAGAAGTCGCGTGCGCCAATCGTGCCAATGGGCGTGCGCGAAGGCCACAACAATTAGAAGCAGCGGCAGCGCGATGTATGCTCCGGTCTCGTAAATGTTACTTCCACGGGACAGTTCGTGAACCAGATGGATTGTTCCAAGCAGAGTAGTGGTCGTCGGAATTAGAAAATTGGAAGGGTAAACCGAAACGAACTGTCTCAATCCACCTGGAAGCGGCAGATGGCCGAATGCGTAAAAGTAGTAAAGGTACGGACTGAGGATAATCGCACTCGCGACATACGCGCATGAAGTTGGAAGGACGAGACCTTGCAGACGTTCGCGCCATTGGGGCGCCGTCCACCATGCGATCGCTATCGCAGTGCCGCCAAATAGGGTAGCCGTAGCCACCGCCTCCGGCCAGCACAGGAAGAGAGCGACTATCAAGATGCTCAATGTGATCGCGAAGTTGCGTGTGCTGATTTCCTCGTTCAGCCGCCGCAATGTCACTAGTACCATCAAGGGCACCGGAAACATCATCAGTACCGTTAAGTGGCCGAGTAAGTGACAGAGCATCCACGGAGAAAAGCCGAAAGCATAGCCGCCAACGACAGCCGCCCAGAACGAAGAACATAGATACCGGCAGAGAAGGAAGGCGGTCCATGCTGCGAGTGCCGGGCAGAGCAGCACCAACAGGTTGAAGGTCGCGATGGGACCCAGGGTTGCAGTGAGCGGGATCGCGGCGATTCCAAAAAGTGGTATGAAGGTTACCCAAGCCAGGTTGGCGCCGCTTGGCGCCCATTGCAGATAGGTGAAGAACGGGTTTACGTGATGAGTGAAGACGTATTTCCACCATTCGAGGTAGAAAATGAAAGCGCCCGGATCCGTACCGATTCCTATGTAACGGTCGGAAAGATGACCCACCAGACCACGGCCAAAGAATAGAAACGAGAGAACCAGATAGATAAAAAGTGGACTGACCTTACTATAATCTCGCCTACCACACATGGTTGCAGCCCAACTCCCACCACCTCAGGAGCACCATGATGCCAAAGAAACATGCCAATGTCAGCGGCGGCACCAGCAGACTGAATGGGCGGTGCCGTCTCGGAAGCCGGCCACGGAGAGGTCGGCAACTGCGCGTCTCTGCATTCGGGCTATGCCGAAGCCGTGGCGCTCCTCGATCCCGTATTGGCCGGTCGTGCGACGGCGAGAATCCGCGGAGGGCTTCGTAAATGTGATCCGCTCTCGAAATCACCCGTCAGGCTTCTACGCTCTCTTTTAAATCTCGTTTACAAATCAGCCGGCCATGTCGAGTGGGATCCCGGCGATTCCAAAAAGTGGTATGAAGGTTGACCAGGCCAGATTGGCGCCGCTTGGCGCCCATTGCAGATAGGTGAAAAACGGATTTACGTGATGAGTGAAGACGTATTTCCACCATTCGAGGAAGAAAATGAACAATCCGGGGTCGGTGCCGATTCCAACGTAGCGATCCGAGAGATGTCCGACCAAGCCACGTCCAAAGAATAGAAACGAGAGAACCAGATAAATAAAAGGCGGACTGACCTTACTATAATCTCGTCTACCACACATGCTTGCAGCCCAACTCACGCCACCTCAGGAGCCCCATGATGCCAAAAAAACATGCCAATGTCAGCCCGGTCGCACCTGCAGATTGAGTGGGCGGTACCATATCGTGAGCTGGCCAAAGAGAGGTCGGCGTCGACCCGGTCCTGCGTGCGGGCTATGCCGAAGCCGTGGCGCTTCTCGATCCCGTATCGGCCCGGATTGCCGAGCTATCCCCCTGTCACTCCTAGCGGCCTATGTTTCAGTGTATTGGTTCGCCGCCGACTACGAAACAATATGGTTTCTGCATGCGCTGGAAGTTTTCGCCACGATGACAATCTTCGGCCTCATTGCAATTGCGCTGGGCGTGGCGGTGAGCCCGAGTGAGAGCAGACGAATCGTGAGTGCGGTACTTCCGCTCGCGATTGGGCACATACTGGCGGCCGTGATCGTGATTTCAACGAGCTATTTCGAGCTGGGCCGGCTTTCTTTCTTCAAGGCAATCGCGATCAGATTTCCATTCGACCAATTTGAGTCCGATACCTACTTCGGGCCGGTCCTAATCGCGATGGCGGCGCTCTACGCCCGTCGCCATTGGCACGGGCCGTTCGCCCGGATGATGATTGCCGCGCTGATCATAATCGCGGTATTCTCGCTTGGCACACCCTCATGAAACGGTTAGCGCTCGCCCTGCTCTGGTCGATGGCCGGCCTCTGGGCGTTGGCTATATTTGGCAACGTCGCTGCGCGCGTGAACCGATGGGACTTTAGTCATTACTATCTGTCGGCGCTGGCACTGCGGCAGGGCGCGAATCCATACCTGATCGACCTCAACTCCGTACCAGGCGCAGCGGGAATGGAGCTAGGATTGATCAATCACGCCAGCTACCCACCAACCTTCCTGTTGTGCTTCGAGCCGTTTACCCTGATGCCCCCGGTGCCAGCGTACTGGACCTGGTTCGGATTGAACCTGGCGGCTCTCACAGTGGCGTTAGCGATGCTGCTCGGCGGGCGAAGCGAAATCGATTTTGTCACCGGCGCATCGCTGGTCGCGTTGGCGATTCTATACCCGCCGCTCTCGAACCATTTCAAGTTTGCACAGACTCAAATCGTGATTCTGCTGCTTCTGGTCGTAGCGATGCGGGCGCTAGCCAGCGGCAATGATCCGCTCGCGGGCCTGATACTGGCTTTCGCCGGGCTGCTTAAGGTGTTTCCGCTGGTTATGGCTGGATACTTGATCGTGGGCCGGCGGTGGCGAGCGCTCGGATGGATGATCGCGGGTTTGGTGGCCGGGGGCTGCCTCACCCTAGCCTTGGTTGGTGTAAAGCGGAGCTTCAGTTTCATAGGTCAGGCAAGTTTCCTGACCAGCCGACACTGGTATGACCAAGCTGCAAACCTCTCAGTGAGCGCCACCGTGTCGCAGGTGTTTTGGTATACATTTGGAAATTCGCTAAGTTGGCCACTCGATCTTCTCCGTCACACAGCAAGCGCAGCAACCGAATTCGGTCTGTTGGCGCTCACCATACGGGCGACCGCGTCGCGCGCGGAGCGTGGACAGGATCCCGATTCGAGCGCATTCGCACTGTGGGTTGTCGCTATGATCCTGCTGGCACCAACGGCGTGGCTCCACTACCTCGTGCTGCTGTTCATCCCGTTCGCGCAGATCACGATCGCAGTCTGCGGTGAACGCGCAAGCCGGCGAACGGTCCGCATGATGATCGCGAGCTACATCATTATAATTGTCGGAATGCTCACACTCGGGGCCTTCGAGTCATCCTTCTCCGAGCAGCTGGTGATTGCCTTCAGAGAGTTGGCTTTCGTATCGCTCGTAATGGCCTACATTGCGACATACTGGTTCGTGCGCGATGCGCCGGGTGAAATGCAGGCTACGGGTCCGGCTGCAAGCCGTTGATCGATCGGAACCAGAGCAGCTCCCTCAATCGCATTATCCGATAGGGCGGGGCTGCCTATGTCTGATCGCCAACTCTTCGGAGCACTCGATCCTGGGACCGCGCCGCGAGTCTCTTCGAAATGAGACCGGCTTTCCCTGCCCGATTCACGCTCACAGGCGGACAATTTACTGTGCCCAATTTTGTGCCCTACCTGCATCAAAATTGGTGTCACTCGATACTGCTCCAGAGTTCAAGTCCAAGTGCAGGAAACCCCTCTGCCACAAGGGTTTTCGTGCTACCGAGCGGTACTGAACGATACCTATGATTCTTCGTCATTTTCGTTTGGGGTGCGTGTGGTCGCCGGTTCAAATCCGGCCACCCCGACCATTTTTCCTCACTCGTTAGGCGCTCTGCCTGTTTCGCAGACGCCCAGCGCCGCGCGCCGCCGTTGAGCGTGATTGTTTCAAACCTTGGCGCAATCGCGGTCGTCTCTCTTGATGTGCTGGTGGCGGCAACCTGGCACCAGCTCTCTCGCGGGTGCGATCAACCCACCGCGACCTGTTGCGCCCGTTCCACCACCGGTCCGAATCGCTTGATCAAATCGAGCGCCTGTCCGTCGGCCATCGCGATCGCCATCTTTTGCGAGAAAAGTACCACGCGGCTGGCACCGGCTTCGGCGTATTTCTTCAGATCGTCAAGCGAAGGGCCGCTGTCGCGCGGATCGACCAACGCCGTGATATGCAGCGCGTCGGGCTTGCGACCATGATCCGCGGCAAGTTTCCTCAACGCCACGACATCGCGTTTCAACGATTCGGGATTCGGCACCAGCGGCATCCACCCGTCGTAGGTCCTGGCCACGCGCTCGAGGACTTTGGGTCCGTGACCGCCCAGGAGAATCGGCGGATACGGCTTCTGCAGCGGCTTCGGTTCGCATCTCAGGGCCGGGAAATGAACCAGCTCGCCAGCGTAGGCCGGCTCCCGCTCGGACCACAACACGCGCAGCGCCTCGACCGTTTCGCGCAAGCGCTTCCAGCGTGTCCC
>Ga0187856_1001809_pt1 | contig 16515 bp, 14 predicted proteins | sample June2016WEW_8_40_FD_132443 | JGI IMG/M metagenome (GOLD analysis project Ga0187856, IMG submission 132443) | Peatland microbial communities from SPRUCE experiment site at the Marcell Experimental Forest, Minnesota, USA - June2016WEW_8_40 | ecosystem: Environmental > Terrestrial > Soil > Wetlands...
TATTGGGCTTGCTGGGAGATTCTTATAAGAAGGCGGGCGGACGGCGGCGCGTGGTGGATATGTCCGGCGGTAGGCGGCGCGTTTTGGAGTTTTCCACATTCGGCTTCAAGGGTTTTGCTTCCACGAAGAATCTTGACCCCGACCTGGCGGATAGGTGCATCCCCATTGCCATGACCAAGACGGGGCAGCGGCTTCCCGACCTGGAAGGCCATGAGGCGGTGTGGGGGGACTTAAGAGACAAGTGTTATCGGTTTGCCCTGGGAAACTTTCAGAAGGTGGTGGCGGCATACCAGTCCACTGCCGGGAACGGGACCAGGATAGCAGAGTTTTGGCGGCCCCTGGCGGCGGTGCTCACGGCTCTGGAGTTGCCGAAAGAGGAATTTCAAGCCGTTCACAAGTTTTTCATGGCAAAGGCGGAAGAGGCCCGGCATGTCCCGGATGGCTGGGAACTCGCCTTGCTTGAGGCCATAGAAACCCGAGCCCTGGCGTCCCCAGATGTTTTTGAAATGACTGTGCCGAGCCTTATCGAGGCCATGCAGGTTGAGGGCAAAGACAAGCCGGGGGCAAAATGGGTTGGCGACACCCTGGGGAAGTTTAGCCTGTTTAGTAAAAAAGGGCGACCAAAGCAAAGCGGAAAAAAAGTAACGGCCTATACCTTTCACCGCTCCCGCGTCCTGCGAATTATCGAAATTTATTTGCAGGGACCCCCCCAAAATGACCTGTCCCCTATGTCCCCAGACGATAATTCTAATGATTCTAATAGTTTTCAGGGGACACGAGAGAAACCGGGGACATGTCCCCACCTGTCCCCTGGCAAGGGGGATGGAGGGGACACACCGGGACATGTCCTCTTAAAAGAGTGTGTCCTCACGGAAGCAATTAAAAATACTAGTGAAAATGCCACGGGGACAGAGGGGACAGACCATTTGGGGGGTATGGCAGAAAAAAATTTCAATATTCTTTCCCAAGCTCGTTCTGTGGCAGACCCCGTCCATGCCACCCTGCGCCTCTGGGACCTGAAGCGGCAACGGCAGGCAGCGGCTCAAGTGCGTGAGGTGGCCGCTGTTGATTTGAGGGGAGGCGAACTGTGAAAACCGGAGGAGCGGTGATGAAACTGGTCAGCATGGGCTACCATTTCGAGCTTGTAGGAGGGAAGGTGCGCTATGATTGGCAAGGGCCTGGTGACCCGGATGCGGGACAGGTGCCCCCCCTCCTGGACCTGGTGCGGCAACACAAAACCGAAGTGGTGGAATTTTTGAGATGTTTCTGCCCGCGGTGCGGCGGCTGCTGTTTCGTGCCTGTGGGAGAGGAAAACTTCTGCCTACATTGCGATTGGCAAATGCTGACCCGACTCTACCCGGCCATGGCGGTGGTGAAGCGTTGATAGGTGAATTTTCCATTTGCTAAGGAGAAACAAATGTCAGAAAAAACCGAACGCTGTAGGAAGTGCGGGGAAAACCAGTTTTACGTGAATAGGTGTGAAGGAAAGGGAGAGCAGCTGGAGGTGTGGTGTTCTTCATGCGGGGCCTTATTGGGGTTCATGCTTCCTGATTATGGGAGCGGGGATCAAACCAGGTGGAGATTTATAGCCAGCGCAAAATGATACGGCATGTGAGGCCACACTGACCCCACCGGAGGGCCAGGAGAGGCGATTTACTCCCAGGCATATAGGGGGGACAAGGGTCATTTGATTATATGAACCGGCATACCTGCCTTGAGGGGTTGGGGATGGTTATAAGCGGGCTGCTCCTGGGGTGGACCCTGCCTTGGTGGGGTGACGTTGATCTGCTGGGCTGAACCTTTAAAAGCCTCAATTATCACGGTAACTCCCTCGTGCTGCCGGGAGTCTTCCCGGATCATCCGCAATATCTTGGCGGCTAGCTCGCAGGCCCTGATTTTTACTACGTCAGACTTGGATTTTTCGGCCAGGCGCTTGACTATTCGCGCTACGGCAATTTCCCCGAAACCGATAAGCCTAAACACTTTTGCGGGCTCCGGCCCGTACCGACCATCTTTTTGCCCATCTATCGCTTTAACCTGATTTTCGATTTTATCTAACTCTTTCAATTCCTTATCTTCAATAGTTCGCGGCCTTCCCTTGGGGTTGCCGGAGTGCCCCGGTTTAAATTGGCCCCTGTTAGCCACGCCTGCTTCCGCCTGTTTAGTATCAGTTTTTTTAACCATTTCCCCCCTACCTTTCCCCTTGTCCCGCCTTAGATCGTTCAACCTGGGGCATCTCAGTCTGTGAATTTTCGCCCCATAATAAGTTTTATTTTGCACTTAAGATCATGGAAAGTCAAGGTTTTGTTAGATCAACCGGAGAAACCCCGTTACCATCGTGGAGATTTTGATGACGGCCCATACTGCTTTAAGAAATTGCTAACCTATTGGCCTCTACCCGTGGCATAATATTCTTGGGTGAGGCCCGATGAATCCCCTGGAAACCTACCTCAAAGAATTATCCGAAATTCACTCATGCGGCGCAGCCGTCAAGGAGACTTCCTATTACGGACCCCTGGCCAACCTGCTGAACGAGATCATCAAGACCCTGAAGCCCAGGGTCAGGTGCATTATCAACTTGCAAAATCAGGTGGCCGGCTTGCCTGAGGCGGCTTCTTCACCTTGGATCAATTTCAGAAATTCCCTGACGCTGCACCCCCAGCTGGCCAGACCCCAGACCGGTGGGATGGAAGTCAGGTCCTACAAAGGCGACTCCTGACTCATCACAAAGTCCTAAAGGGCCGAGTACCGGGCAATTATACTTTATCGATGCCTCGATAGGCCCCCTGGGCTCATCAAATCATCATGGAAAATTAGCCGTGCACTGGATATTATGGGCAAAGAAAGGGAAATCAGTCCAGGGCCAAGAGGATCAGCATTTTCATCCGCTCCTCTTTCACCTGCTGGATGTGGCCGCAGTTACGGAATGCCTTTGGCACTCGGTGTTAAAGCGGCAGCTCAGAGAAGGGGTCAGCGCCAAGCTGGGCCTCAAGGCGGAGGCGGCCGGAAAGTGGCTATCTTTCTGGGTCGGCCTCCATGATCTGGGGAAGGCCAGCCCTGCCTTCCAGGGTAAATGGGAACATTTCCGCATCCTACTTGAGGAAGAAGGTCTCCGTTGCCGGAAGTTACTTAACCCTCTACCACACGGCATACTAACTGCAAAACTTGTACCTGAACTCCTTACTTCAAGTTTCAACGGTTTTCCACCTTACTTAGCCGATCGTCTGGGACGGGCTTTGGGAGGGCATCACGGGAGTTTCCCGCGGAAAGGCGATCTCGAGCATATCGACAAATATCAGAGAGGTGGGAAGAGTTGGAAGGAACCCTGCCGGGAAATTTTCCAGCAGCTTGCCAAACATTGCCGCCTGGAGGAGGCAGGCCTGCCGAAAACTGATCCGGAGCATAGTTTCTTCCTGATGCTGGCCGGACTTGTGTCTGTGGCGGACTGGATCGGCTCAAATGCTGATTATTTTCCTTTATCCGGGGATAACCTGGAAATAGAGCAATATGCTGCTACATTGAGGCATAAGGCTGAGAAAGCCTTACAGATATTGGGCTGGCTCGGGTGGCGGCCTCCTGATAACTTCATTCAGATGGGAGAGATGTTCCCGGCAGTCAGGGTACTGCGTCCTCTGCAGCAGGCCACCGTTCAACTCGCTGAGGGCTTGTCCGAGCCGGGCCTGGTAATCCTGGAAGCCCCCATGGGCGAGGGCAAGACCGAAGCGGCCATGTACCTGGCTGACCGCTGGTCTGTGGCTCTGGGACAAAGAGGCTGTTACTTCGCCCTGCCCACCATGGCCACCAGCAACCAGATGTTCGGCCGGGTGAAAGACTTTCTCCAGCATAGGTATCCCGAGGAATTGGTCAACCTTCAGCTGTTGCACGGCCATGCATCACTGTCCGCGGAATTCCGACTGCTGCGGGCTAAAGCGGACCGGATTTTCACTCCCTCGGAAATTGATGACGAAGAAGAGTCGGCACATAGCCGCTCACCCGCGGAAGTGGTGGCTGCGGAGTGGTTCACCTATCGCAAGCGGGGCCTGCTGGCGCCGTTCGGGGTAGGCACGGTAGATCAGGCCCTCCTGGCAGTCTTAAAGACCAGGCACTATTTTGTGCGCCTGTTCGGCCTGGCCGGTAAAACGGTAATTATTGACGAAGTGCACGCTTATGACGCCTATATGACGAAACTGCTGGAGCAGCTGCTGGAATGGCTGGCCGCTTGTGGCTGTGCCGTGGTCCTGCTGTCGGCCACCTTGCCGGGAGCAAGGCGACAGAGCCTGGTGAAGGCTTTTGCCCGGGGCTTGGGAAAAGAAGCAGACCATCTGGAACTGCCAGCCAAACCCTATCCCCGGCTTACCTGGCTGTGCCGCACCGGTTTGGGGGTAGATTCTTTCCCAGCCTCTCCGCAATTTTCCCGAACTATCAGCTATGAGTGGGTCGATGGCGCAATTCCCACTGCAATCGGCCAGGTCTTCAAATTGGGAGCCAAGCTGCAAGAGGCTTTGGCCGAAGGCGGCTGCGCCGCAGTCATTTGCAACACCGTGGGCCGGGCGTTCATTTAACAAATTAAAACTGGGTGGATTCCCTGTCTGTTCCCGAATGGTGACACACATGAATTAGGTCTTTTTGAGGTTCTGACCCGATCCCACGAAATTCTGGAGATTTTCGATCCCTCCCCCCTGGTGGTCACCGCCCTGCACCGCTTGCTCCTGGCCATCCTGCACCGTAATTTCGGGCCCGAATCGCTCTCGAACTGGAAAGATCTGTGGGAGCCGGGTTGCTGGGATGAGGCGAAGCTATCCAGCTATTTAGATCAATGGCACTACCGCTTTGACCTGTTTCATCAGGAGCGGCCTTTTTACCAGGTGCCAAAGATGGAAAATGCCACGGTACACCCCGTGCAGAAGCTGGTGGAAGAAGCAGCATGGGGCAACAATCCTACCCTCTTCGACCATAACTACAAAGATCGTCCCATCCCTTTGTCCCCGGCCCAGGCAGCGCGCTATGTGGTGGCTTACCAGGCCTTTGCTGTTGCAGGATTAGCAGGACCGAAGCAGGTTAATTTCAGCGATGCACCACTAACCCGCGGCTATTCGGTAATGGTTCTTGGAGACAACTTATTTGAAACCCTGGCCTTGAATCTCCTACCTCCACCCTGGGATGAAAGGAATGACCAACCCATTTGGGAGCAGGATGTCCCTGCCAGGTTCGATAAAGGTGGCACCTATCCCTGCGGTCTGGCCGATTACTTCACCTGGCAGAGCCGCCACCTGAACCTTATTCGGGGAGATGACACCAGTGTGACGAACTGCCAGATTGTGCAAAATTTGAAGCTACCCGAGGGCTTTCACCATGACCCTTTCAAGTGCTATAGGAAGGATGAGCAGCGTAAGATGTTGCTGCCTTTAAAAATTAATCCAGAGAAAGCCTTATGGCGGGATAGTCATACGCTCTTTCAAAAGGCTGGCAACCTGCCCGGTAGAGGTGGGTCTTCTCAAAGGCCTGAAGTGTTTAACTGGCTGGCAAGAACTCAAAGCATCTTGCCTCACCGGAATTTCCGCTTTTCAATAACCGGATTGGCTGCTGACCAAGCTAAGGTTTTTCTCTGGCGTCAGGAGACCCTGCCCCTGCCCCCCGCCTATCTGGAGCACAATGAGGAACTTTTAAGTAGTTTGATAATGGCCATAAGACTTTCCGAAGGAGTTAGCCAAATTCTCAACTCCGGCTTGTACAAGGTAGCCCAACTGATGCTATCACCAGGCTATGACCCTAAAAACAAGAATAGCCGGAAACCTGATTCTCAAGCGGTAAAAAACCTTTTGAAATCTTGGGCACCGGAACGCTTCTACTTCTCGCAACTGGAGGCCCCTTTTCGGAGGTTGCTGTTAGACCTGCCGGAGGACCGGGGGAAGGATAAGGACGGCGAGATCGAGTATGGCTGCCGCACCATGCCGATATGGGGTCGGGTGCTTAAACAGGCGGCCCAGGAGGCCTTCGGTACCATTGCCGACGGTTTGAGCGGGTCCGGCCGCGCCCTGAAGGCCGTGGCCCAAGTGGAAGGCCGCTTTAAGGCCGCGCTGGCCGGCAAAATCTCAGAAGGAGGTGAGCATGAAGCTGAAGAGTGAACCCCAGAACCCCCTCATTGACTACCTGGAGGACTTGGTCCGCAAACAGGACCGTGGAGCCCTGGCAGCCCTGCGCCGGGGAGTGGGCAGGTCACCCGGGACGACCATGGAGATGCACCGCTATGTGGTCCCTTTTCTACCCCATGGCCGCCCCTGGGACGAAGAGTTTTATTACCTGGTGGCCGCCCTGTTCGCCTACTGGTACCAGGGGGAGATAGCAGTGGCGGCCCATCCCCCGGATAACCTGGGGGCCTCACTGGCGCGCCTCAAAACCTCGGACACCGGCCCCAGCCTGGAACTGCGCTTCACTGCCCTGCTCAAGAGCCACCGGGACGACCTGCCGCATCATCTGCGGCAGGCCGTGGGGCTGCTGAAATCCAAGGATGTCCCCGTCAATTGGCGCACCCTCTCCCGTGACCTGCGGCACTGGGACCACGAGGACGGCTGGGTCCAGCGCTCCTGGGCTAAATCCTTTTGGGGTAATGAGTCCAACACCGAAACCGAATCCACAGCAAACGATCAGAATGATTAAAGGAGACCAGTCATGTTCGTAGAACTGCATCTGCTGCAAAATTTCGCCCCTTCCTGTCTGAACCGGGACGACACCAACTCCCCCAAGGATTGCGAATTCGGAGGAACCCGCCGGGCCCGCATCTCCAGCCAGTGTATCAAGCGGGCGATACGCACCTATTTTAAGAACGAATCGTCGTTACCCCCCGAAAATTTGGCCAGGCGCACCGCCCGCCTGGTGGATCTTGTGGCCGAGGGTCTGACCAAGGCTGGCAAAGACCCAGCTAAAGCCCGTCAGATGGCCGAGGCCGCGGCCAGGGGCTGGGGACTGGGCTTCAAAGAGGATAAGACCCAATATTTGATATTACTGGGGACCAAAGAAGTGTCTGCCCTCATCAATTCCTGCGAGGCTCACTGGGAGGCCCTGAGTAAGATGGATTTCTCTAAACCCGATGAAGATACCGAGGAGGAGGGCGGGAAAGGCCATAAAGGCAGGAAGAAAACGGACAAGGCCGCCATGCCTCCTGATTTCAAGAAGGCCCTGGAAAAGGTCCTCGATGGCGGCAAAGCCGTAGACCTGGCCTTGTTCGGTCGTATGCTGGCCGACCTGCCGGATAAGAACATCGACGCCGCCTGCCAGGTGGCCCACGCCCTGTCCACCAATCAGATGAACATGGAGTTCGATTTCTTCACCGCGGTGGACGACCTGTCCCCAAAAGAGGAGACCGGCGCCGGCATGATGGGTACGGTGGAGTTCAACTCCGCCTGCTTTTACCGCTACGCCAATATTGACTTCTCCCTGCTCAACCAAAACCTGGGCAACGATGTCGTCCTGGCCCGAAAAGCAGTGGAGGCCTTCCTCCGGGCTGCGGTGGCCGCTATTCCCACCGGCAAGCAGAACAGCATGGCGGCCCAGAACCCCCCATCCCTGGTATTCGCGGTGGTGCGGGACCAGGGCCTTTGGTCCCTGGCCAATGCCTTCGTCGACCCCATCCGTTCCGATGCCAAAGGCGGACTGATCCAGAAATCCATCACCGCCCTGGAAGACTATTGGATGAAGCTGGCCGCGGCCTACGGTGAAGCAGGCATCAAGGCCAAGCGGGTCCTGTCCTTGGACGGTAACCTCAGTAAGCTGGTGGAATGCAATGTGAGCACTCTGGAAGCCCTGATAAAGGCCGTAATGGCGGCCCTACCCGGAGACCAGCCATGATTACCCTCCTGTTGCGTCTGGCCGGACCCCTGCAGTCCTGGGGGGTCCAGAGCCGCTTCACCGAACGGGATACGGGGCTGGAACCATCCAAAAGTGGGATCATCGGTCTCTTGTGCACCGCCCTGGGTCGGCCCCGCCATGAAGACCTCGCCTATCTGACCGCCCTCAAAATGGGAGTCCGGGTGGACCGGGAAGGAATCCTTAAAATGGACTTTCACACCGCCGGTGGGGCCCATCGCCGCGGCGACAAATATGGGGTGGCCAAGGCCGACGGCAGCAAACCCGATACCGTCATCTCCCGGCGCTATTACCTCGCGGACGCCGACTTCCTGGTAGGTTTGGAAGGAAAAGAAGAGCTTCTCAAAGGTCTGGACGCCGCTTTATCCCGCCCGGTTTGGCCCCCATACCTGGGCCGCAAGGCCTTTGTCCCCGGTGGCCCCCTTGGCCTCGGTCTGGTGGACCTGCCTATGGAGCAAGCCCTGCGCTCCTATCCCTGGCTGGCCCGCACCAATCGGGAGAAGGCTCGCATGCTCCGGCAGCTGGATGAAGGGAACTGCAAGCTCCGCCTATTGCTGGACGCCCCCTTCGGCAGCACCGCCGAAGTGCGCCCCGATGTGCCTCTATCCTTTGCTGAGCGCCGGTTCAGCCTGCGCTATGTGAAAACCGATTTTATGGACCTCACCCCGGAAATGATTCAGGAGGCTACCCATGTATCTCTCCCGTCTGCTTCTTGATCCCCGGAGCCGGGCGGTGCGCCGGGACCTGGCGGATTGCCAGGAACTCCATCGCACCGTCATGGCCGCCTTTCCCAAAATCCAACCATCGGATGGCAGCGCCAGGGAGCGCCTCGGCGTTCTCCACCGCCTGGAGGCAGACCGTCGCCTGAACCACCTCGTCCTCTATGTCCAATCCTTGGAAAAACCGGACTGGTCTCACCTGGTGCCCGGATACTTGGAGGAGAACCCCGACCTCGAAAATCCGGCCTGCAAACCGGTGGGGGAAAAGTACCGGGGGCTCAAAACCGGAGCGGTGCTTGCTTTTCACTTGCAAGCTAACCCAACCCGGAAAGTTGATAAGAAAAACCAAAAGGATGGCCCACGCTGGCATGGCAAGCGAGTCGAACTGCGACAGGAGGAAGAGCAAGTCGCCTGGTTGCGCCGCAAAGGCGAACAGGGTGGTTTTGACCTGCTGGCCGTTCGAGTCCTGGGCCAGGTGAAGGAGCAGGGGCGTAGACAACGCTCCGGCGGCCCGGGATCTCCTCTCACCTTGGCGGCCGTGGTCTTTGAAGGGCATCTCAGGATAACCGACGCCGAGAAGTTCTATGATCTCAGTCTGGCGCGGGGTATCGGCGCCGGTAAGGCCTATGGTCTGGGACTCCTTTCTTTGGCCCCGCCGTGAGGAGGCGACTATGCGCGTCAAAGACCTGCACATCCTCCCCAAGTTCCGGGATGGCTGGAGCTACCTTTACATAGAACACTGCAAGGTTGAACAGGAGGCTCGGGCCATCGCCGTCTGGGACGCCCGGGGCAAGGTGCCGGTGCCCTGTGCCAGCCTGGCCCTGCTTCTCCTGGGACCGGGCACCTCCATCACTCACGCCGCAGTGGCCGCCCTGGCCGACAATGGCTGCCTGGTATACTGGGTGGGGGAAGGCGGCGTGCGTTTTTACTCACACGGCCAGGGCCTGACCCGCAATGCCGACAACCTGCTGCACCAGGCCCGCCTGTGGGCTGACCCCGCTCTAAGGCTCCGGGTAGTCTTGCGAATGTACCGCATGCGCTTCCCAGAGCCCCTGCCGGATAATCTTACCCTGCAGCAAATCAGGGGCAATGAGGGGGTCCGGGTACGGGAGGCTTATGCCCGGGCTTCCCGAGAAAGCGGCGTTCCCTGGCAGGGGCGAGCTTACCGGCGAGACGCCTGGGGCGCGGCCGACCCGGTGAATAGAGCCCTTTCGGCGGCCAATAGCTGTCTCTATGGCATCTGCCAAGCCGGTATCCAGGCTGTGGGTTTGTCTCCGGCCCTGGGGTTCATCCACACCGGCAAAATGCTCTCCTTTGTCTACGATGTCGCCGACCTCTACAAGACCAAGGTTTCCATTCCCATCGCTTTCGGGGAGACGGCCCGGGGCTCGGAAAAACTGGAGACCCGGGTACGCCAAGGTTGCCGGGATACCTTTAATGGACAGAGCCTCCTGAAGCAGATCGTTCTGGATTTGGAGTTCGCTCTGGACCTGAAAAATAAGACCATATCCACCGCCGGGGCCGATTTTGACGGCGATGCAGCCCTGCCTGGTAACCTCTGGGACCCGGAAGCCGGCAGCCTGGCCGGCGGCCAAAATTTCGGAGAGCTGGAACCGGAGGAAGAAGACGATGGTGGTGCTGATTCTTGAGCGGGTGCCCGTGGGACTCCGGGGGGAACTAACCCGGTGGCTGTTGGAACCCAAATCTGGGGTATTCGTGGGCAGCCTCTCGGGGATGGTGCGGGACCTGCTGTGGGAGAAGGTTTGCAAGGAGGCCCGGGGCGGTGGCTGCACCATGATCCACACCTCCAACCGGGAACAGGGGTTTGCCATCCGCATGCACGGAGATCCGACCCGGCAGGTGGAAGACTTCGAGGGCCTTTTTCTGATTCGGGTGCCGTAAAGCGCGGCTTTAAGAAGGGCTGTCCCCACGCCCGTGGGGGTGAACCGTAACCGTTACCCCATTGGCAGTAACCGTAGATGCTGTCCCCACGCCCGTGGGGGTGAACCGTTATGGGCAAACCGAGTGCAACCGTGGATAATGCTGTCCCCACGCCCGTGGGGGTGAACCGTCCTTCTGCTCCATCTCAAGCTGCTCACAGACGCTGTCCCCACGCCCGTGGGGGTGAACCGTCAGGGCCGCCATCGCGCAGGCACCCGCTATCGCTGTCCCCACGCCCGTGGGGGTGAACCGTTACCCACTTGGCATCTCCTTCACTTCCTGAAGCTGTCCCCACGCCCGTGGGGGTGAACCGTTAGCGATGTACGGTTTACGCCAAGCAGGGCCGCTGTCCCCACGCCCGTGGGGGTGAACCGTCAGGAAGATGTCACTTGAAGTCAGAACCCATGCTGTCCCCACGCCCGTGGGGGTGAACCGAAGGTGCAGGCATGAGTTCCCCGGTCCCGATAGCTGTCCCCACGCCCGTGGGGGTGAACCGCTGCCGGTCTTTAAGCGTCGGGTAGTCTTCACGCTGTCCCCACGCCCGTGGGGGTGAACCGCCTACCAGGATGAAAAAGAATAGCCATATCGCGCTGTCCCCACGCCCGTGGGGGTGAACCGGGCCGGGTAATTTTTGACCCGGAAGAAAATAAGCTGTCCCCACGCCCGTGGGGGTGAACCGTTCAGCCAATTTTAAGTCATTATGGCGGATTCGCTGTCCCCACGCCCGTGGGGGTGAACCGTATGCCTTTCCCCGCTAACCACTCTTTCTTTGGCTGTCCCCACGCCCGTGGGGGTGAACCGCTACCAGATTATTACATAAATCCGAGAGAAAAGCTGTCCCCACGCCCGTGGGGGTGAACCGTTAGGTTCGGGGAAGTGGAACGCCTTTATCGGCATCTGAAAATTAACTACGAAACCCAGGAAGATTATAAAAACGTTGGTGACTTCCATTATGGCGAAATGGAGATGCATCGCCGGGCCAGCAAATGGCGTTGGTTTCCGTTTTACTACTATAACCTCTACTGGTCTTTGAGCGGCTACGGCGAACTCCCCACCCGGGCCTTGAGTTGGCTGGCCATCTTTTTCGCAGTTTTTACGGGATCACTCGCATGGGCAGGCCTGCAAATCATTGATCCCAAATATAGCGCCAGTTTCGGCAATTCCTTCTTTTATCTATTGCAAAAGGTGACCTTGCAGCGCCCCACCTGGGCCGAGCTGGTGGGTTTTTGGGGCAAGCTGATAGCCGGGCTCAGCGTCTTGCTCATTCCCGGCCAGGCGGCCCTGTTTCTCTTGGCCCTGCGCAACCGGCTGGGGCGGTGGCGGTAACATTCCCAGTGGGAGGATGGGGTCCAAGAAAAAGTATACCGCCGCCACCGCATATGGTAAAAGAGGATAGGTAGCAAATTCCCTTTCTGGACTGGCAGATGAGGTTGATGGCCTAATCCAATGAATCCACCGGAAACCTACCTCAAGGAATTATCCGAGATCAGCTCTTCCGGTGCGGCCGTCAAGGAGACTTCCTTTTACGGCCAAGTGCACTGTCAGAGTCTCTTGGTGGCTTAGCTCGGATGAATATCAGGTTCCTCTCATGACGAAGATGTGCCAATCAGATTATAAAATTGACATTTCCCTGTATCATATAAAATGACCACCGAAACTGATGCCAGAATGGTGATAGACCAGCTTTTAAGAGAGGCAAGCTGGGATATTACCAACAAGGCGGAGGTTTCAACGGAAGAAGCCGCCGCGGATGGCCGAGCAGACTACCTCTTAAAAAATTCCCGCACCCAACCCTTGGCTGTAATCGAAGCCAAGCGCTTTTCCATCGACCCATATAGCGCCAAGGGACAAGCCAAGGCTTATGCCCAAGGTCTTTCCGCCCCTTTTGTCATACTCAGCAACGCACAGGAGCATTATTTCTGGGACTATGCCGACGGTGACGCCCGCCCTATTCTCGGTATCCCCACTCAGGCTGATCTTGAGCGCCGGGCGAATCTTAAAATCCACCGGCAGGGTTCCCTTGAAGATTCCTTAAAATGTATACCTATCCCTGAGAAGTTTCGGTTCAAAGGAGAGGAGGTCGAGACTCGCCCCTATCAGGCGGCATGTCTCATAAAGGCAGACACGGCCTTAATCGCCGGGCGGCGCCGCATGCTTTTCGAAATGGCCACCGGCACCGGCAAAACCCTGACCATCGCCATGCTCATGAAGCGTTGGTTCCAGGCCGCTGTTATTTCACGGGTCCTATTCCTGGCTGACCGGATCGAGCTCGCCAAGCAGGCCAAGGAAACCTTTGACGATTACCTGAGGGAGTGGCCCTCCACCCTCCTTTACGGGGGCAAGAGGAGCCTGGAAGGCCAGATCGTGGTGGGTACCCTGGACACCGTCGCTGGCCAGTTAGGGCCGGGTGGGTTCGGCCACGGCTATTTTGACCTGGTGGTCACCGATGAATGCCATCGCTCCATTTACAATACCCACAGGGCCACGTTGGCCCACTTCGATGCCGTGCACATCGGCCTGACCGCCACCCCCAATCCCGGGGAACTGCGCTGGGTCAGCGAACATGAGCGCCAACTGGTCAAAAGCACCTACCTCTTCTTCGACTGCTGGGACAGCGCCAAACAAGAGGGTAAACCGACCTTTTCCTACGCAATTCAGGATGCCATCCAGGACGGCTTTTTGGCCAACTACAAAATTTATCTGGCAGAGACCCGGCTGACCTTTGAAGGTGCGGTGTGGGAAGATGAAGAGATCGTTTTCGGCGATTGGGGGCGCACGGCGGAATCAGAGGACCGGCTCAAACTTATCTTAGACGAATATTATCGCGTGGAGGAAGAACGCTCCCAAGAGCGCCCCCGTAAAACCATCGTCTTTGCCGTTTCGGAAAAACAGGCGGTGATCTTGGAGCGGCTCTTCAACAAATACTTGCCGGATGACGCTTGCCTGCGCATCGCCCATCAAATCAACCGCTCCCCCGGCCAGGTGCGGCAGGATTTCGCCAAGAGGATCACCTGTTATTCCAACAATGGCAACCCCAAGCCCATTATCGACCAGTTCAAATATGATCCCCTCCCTGTTGTGGCGGTATCGGTGGATATGCTGGACACCGGCTACGACCACAAGGAAGTGGAAAACCTGGTCATGCTGCGTCCCACCAAATCGGCCATCAAATACGCCCAGATGCGGGGTCGGGGTGGCCGCCTCTGTCCTCAGATCGGCAAGACCGAGTTTCTGATTTACGATTTCGTGGGGAACACCACCACCTTCAACGATCCCGGCGAGGAGTTCCACCGCCCCAGAGTGGTCGGCCCACGTCCCGGCCCGCGTCAGCCCAGCGAACCAGAACCGGGGCCCGAGCCCACGCCACCGCCTCCGCCCGGACCGGTTCCGCCCAGCGGATTTGTGCAAATCCCGGAGGGGTCCCTGGAGGATGAATTCCGGCGGCGGGAAACCATCATCGTCGGCCCGGAAGGTCTGGCCATGGACCGCAAAACCTACCGGGACAAGTGGGCTACAAAGGTCATAGAGCTGCACCGCACCGACCCCACAGTCCAGAAAATCTTTGCTGGTGAGGAGTTAACCGAAGAGGAATGGGAGGACCTGGGCCGGAAACTGGATTCCCCGGAGTTCTATTTCACCGAGAAGACCTTGCGCCGGGCCTTTGAGCAGCCCACCGGCTCACTTTCCGACTTTATCCGCGCCGCTTTAGGAGTTTTCCGTTTCCCCACTCGTGAGGAACGCATAAAAAGAGTCTTCAACACCTGGGTGGCAGAGCACTCCGACAAAATGGCATCTGAACAAGTTCAAATGTTGCACCTGATAGAATCCCGGGTCTTGGCGGGCGATAAGATCGAAATGCGCACTTTCAGTCTACCCCCGTTTTCTCTATGGGGAGGGCGGGTCCGCATGGAACGGCTGTTCGGAAAAGATGAACTCACCAAAATTCTCGATGAACTGAACACCTTGCTGGCACTGGCTGCCTGAAATAGGGAGGGCAATGGATTCAGGAGAACTGCAAAACACCCTGAAACGTCTGTGCAAGGTGATGTGGGATGCCAACATCAGCAACCCCATCACCTACGTGACCCAGGTGTCTTATCTCCTCTTCCTCAAAATGCTGGAGGAGATGGACGCTGACCGCCGGGAGAACGGGGCCGGCAATCACCGCAGCTTGTTCGGCAAGTTTAAAATTTACGGCGGAGAGATCGACTTTGAGCCGCTGCGTTGGAGCGTCTTGACCTCCGACCCCGACAACGAGCGCATGCTGCGCACCCTCAAGGAAACCCTGCCTCGCTTGGCCGAACACCCGCGGTTATCCCAGGGGGCCAGGGCCATCTTTCAAAACGCTGCGGTGGTGATCCCCAACGGCGCTACACTGCGCAAGGCGGTGGACGTCATCGCCCCCGTCTCCTTCATGGCCGAGGACGCCGACGTCAAGGGGGACCTGTTCGAACTGCTGGCCAACGACCTGGGGAGCCAGAAAAAGGCGGCCCAATTCCGTACCCCCCGCCACCTCATCCGTGTGATCACCGAGATGGTGGACCCAAAGGTAGGTGAAACCGTGTGCGATCCCGCCGTGGGTACCGGTGGCTTTCTCATCGCCGCTTATGACCATATTCTCTTGGCCAACACCAGCCAGGAGTTCGTCCGGGAGAAGCTGAGCCCTTACGGGGCGCCGGTGCGCATCGGTTTAGGCGACTGCCTGACCCGGGCCCAATGGGACTTCTTGCAGAAAGGCGCCCTCCACGGCTTCGACGGCGACCAGGACATCCTACGCATGGCGGCCATGAACGCGGTGCTCCACCAGTTCGACCACTCGCCCCTGGTCTGCCGAGACTCCATCTGCGGCAGTGAAGATAAGTGGGACGAAGTGCAGTTTGACGTGATCCTAACCAACCCACCCTTCTCCGGGGACCGGGGCGACGCCAAGCGCTCCTTAAGGGTGGAAAAGGGCGACAAGTACGTGCTCTTTCTGGCTTACGCCCTGCGGTCCCTCCGCCCCGGCGGGCGGTGCGGCATCATCTTCCCCAACGGTGTGCTCTTCGGGGACACTGGCAGCCACCTGGAGGTCAAGCGCCGCCTACTGGCGGAATTCGACTTGCAGGCGGTGGTCATGCTCCCCAAGGGTATGTTCGAACCCTACACCCCCAACCCCACCTGCTTTTTCGTCTTCCAGAAGACCGGCAAGCCCACTAAATGGGTCTGGTTCTATCGCTTGGAGGGGGACGGCTCCTCTCTGAAAAAGGCGCGGAAGTTCGGGACCCAGTTTAAGAATGACTTCCCGGACCTTTTGGCCAAATGGCCCGGGCGGGAGACGGAGGAGAGTCGGGCCTGGCTGGTGCCCGCCGACCTCATCCGGGAAAAAAATTACAACCTGACCTTGTCCGGCCTGGGCCTGGTGGCTCCGGAAAAGGTGGAGCACCCGGAGCTGGAGGAAATTCTGGAGTCCGTGGCCCTGAAAGAGGAAAAAATCTTCGACCTGATCCGGGAGATGCGGGAGCTACTGATTGAGGGCAATTCAAATGGAACGGTCTGAGTTGCCCCAGGGATGGCGTTGGAAACGGCTCCCGGAATTAGCCGATTTGAAAAACGGCGGCACCCCTTCTAAGATCAACCCTGAGTATTGGAAAAACGGGAATATCCCTTTTGTCACAGCCGCTGACTGCACAGAACTCTTTGTCTTTCAAGGACGTTCATATTTGACCGAAGAGGGACTGTTATCAGGGAAAACGGTTGTTTGTGAACCGGGAGATGTTTTGATTGGAACCAGGACCAGGGTAGGAAATTGCAGCATTGCTAAGGTACGATTGGGTGCCAGCCAGGACCTTACCCGTGCCAAATTAAACGCTACCTGTATTCCTGAATACTTATGCTTGTATATCCGCAATATAGCAAGCGATGTAGCCTTTTTCTCTCAAGGCACATCGATTCAAGGAATAACCAGAAATTTTTTGCATAATCTATCTATTCCCGTTCCTCCCGTAAAAGAGCA
>Ga0187856_1001811_pt1 | contig 16504 bp, 16 predicted proteins | sample June2016WEW_8_40_FD_132443 | JGI IMG/M metagenome (GOLD analysis project Ga0187856, IMG submission 132443) | Peatland microbial communities from SPRUCE experiment site at the Marcell Experimental Forest, Minnesota, USA - June2016WEW_8_40 | ecosystem: Environmental > Terrestrial > Soil > Wetlands...
GCTCATTGCTGAACCGGGCCTCCAACTCCGCCAAGGTCCGCGGATAATCCTCCTCCGATATCCCGCCCATTGGCCAAAACACTACAGGTTGTGGTCACCTGAGTCAAATGGATACCCATCTTCACGAGAAACTACGTACGACATGGATCCTTCGCCATCCTCGCCGGAGCGGTGAGGCACTTGCTATGGCTACGCTGCAGAACGTGCCTTGGCCGGACAATCCATTCCCTCAATTTAAATCACTGCCGGAATTGCACACCTGGATTGCGCCGCTAGTCGCCGAGGAGAACGAAGGGCGATTTAGTGGGAAACCATGCCAGAGACCTCAAAATGCTATCCAAACCGAAGCGCCAAAGCTAACCGACACTGCCTTATAATCCGATTTCCAGAGCGGCTTCCAAGCCCGTTCACCGCAAAACCATGAACCGACACCTCACCGCGCTCGTGATCGGCAATGCCGCCTATACCGATGCGGGACCGCTAAAGAATCCCACGAATGACGCCGACGACGTTACCGCCCGGTTGCAGGCGTGCGGTTTTTCCGTAATCAAGGAAACAGACTGCACGTACAAGGACATGGATCGTGCGCTGAAGAAGTTCAAAAAAGCCCTGGAGGGCAATGAAATCGGGCTGTTCTTTTTCGCCGGGCACGGCATGCAGATCGACGGCGAAAATTATCTCGCCGCCGTCGATACCGACGTGAGCGGAGAGATCGAGGCCAAACACTCATCGCTGCCGCTCAACCGTGTGATCGAGACGATGGAGAAAACGACGACATCGACCAATATCATCATTCTCGACGCCTGCCGCGACAATCCTTATGAACGCGCCTGGCATCGATCCGCCGCCGCGCGGGGATTGGCGCCCGTCTACGCCCCCAAGGGCACGCTGATCGCGTTTGCGACCTCGCCGGGGCAGGTGGCGAAAGACGGATCGGGCCGCAACGGAGCCTACACGGCGGCGCTCTTGCAGCATATCGACACGCCGGATTGCTCCCTTGAAACCATGTTCAAGCGGGTCCGCAACAGCTTGAGCGCGGCGACCAAGCAGAAGCAAATTTCATGGGAACACACGTCATTGTCGGGGGAATTCTTCTTCAATCTCAGCCTGGGAGCCAGAATCGACGCCTATTCGGATACGGCGCTCAGCGACAAGCTGTTCGTCCTCGATGAAGCCAAGGCATCGCACCGGCTGATCAAGGCGCTCAAGATTCACGATTGGTACCGGACGCAGAATCCAGCCGTGGACAGCTTCACCGTCGCGGTCGCCAACAAATTCGGGACCAATTCGCTTTTCGTCATCGGTCGGAATCTGTACCAGGCGGCGGACGGCAATGCGCACAGCGCGATCGCCTACGTGAAACAATTTATGACCTACACCCAGGGTATGGAAAAGGAGAAGCGAAAAGCATTGCTCGATGGGATGCTCTTTGAAATCTTCTTCGATCCTGAAGCGCAGTTGCGGGCCAAGCCCAAGGGGCGCTGGCTGAGCGAGGTTTTCGAGTTGCAGCAATATGCGGAACTTTCCGAGAGTTTCGAGTTCATCGCGGAATGTCTGATCCAGCACGGGGATCGCTTCCACGCGATCCCCGGCAAGGGCCACACGGTTGCCGTCGATATTGTGACCAAGAAAAAGAGCGCGAATGTTTACATCGTCGAAGGCGTCTTTCACGGCGGGACCGATATTCTGTGGATGGAGGAGGACGAGTTCGCTGACGACGCGGACAACGACGCGCGCCACACCTCACTGACCGCCGATGAATTCGAAGCGCGGCTTTCCGAGGAGATGATCGTCCCAGCGCGTCTGCTCACCGTGACATACACGTTTGAGAAGAACGCGAAGACCGCGCTGCTCTTTCCAGTAGGCTGGACGACGCGCCGACGGTAACGTAGCATACTGACGTTTTGTTCGGCTATTTGCCGGGTGGAGTTTCACTTCTTAGCCGTGCCTCAACTTGTTGAAGGAGCAATTCGAACTGGGGCTTAAATGGTTCCACTTGCGCGACGGAAGGATAGGATTCTGACGCAGCGATTTTTCGATGCGTGTGAAAGTCAGCTATCTTTCGCAGACCATTTTCGAGATGATCGAAGCTTTCCTTCAAGCTTTTACCGACATTCGCAACCACTTGTCCAAAACTATCGTGGCCAAATACCGGAGGCACATGGTTGAGCACCGTTCGCATCAGCAAGACTGTCGCGAGAACATTTCCGTGCGCGTGCGATGAGTTAATCTCTCTGCACATTCGAACCAGCGAAGCGACATCGACGCGGCTTGATTCCTGCTTTTCTAAGCTTATGATGAGCGTCGGATCGACGATCCACAGATTCTTTCCTGCCGATAACCCGGCATCATCAAGGAATTCGAGCGCAGCTTCTATATCCAGGAGGAGGGCATCCAGCTCGGCGCGCGCATCATACGCGGAATAGAGGTTGTCCACCTCTACGTCGATTGCATTCAGCCGCGTCGCGGCAGCTTCGGGGAGGATCGGACTTGCCAATCTTTTGAACTGGACAACCAGGTGACGGTAACCAACCGTCACCGCCGTCTGTTCGTCGGGATCGTCAGACGGGCCGCAGAAACGGAACTTCCGCGCATCGTCAATAAGGTTTGTAATGATTTCTCTCTTACTCGTTTTCACATCATTCCCCCGCCTTTGCTAACGCGCCTTCAATACTTCGTTTTCTCGTACTGACCGTATCGGCCGTAGCAGTTTGCGCCAGTTCGGTTCTTGTGTGATCGGAGCGTGGCGTCATAACTTTTGTGCTCGAAACGCTTGTTGCACACGGGGCAACGAAAAACGTATACCGGCCCACTTGAAACGCGTGACTGGCGCGCCTGCCCACCCCAACTTTGCTCGATACTAGGCCGGGTTGTTGCCTGCGGCACCGACAACGGCCCCGTGGGCGTCAATTCAACCTCATAGCTTGGGGTGAATGTTTGCTGCGTGATCCGCGCCGCGAGAATACGATCAACCCGATAGGTGCGATACTGTCGATTCTGAAAACGCACAGCATGAAGCAAAACGTTGCCTTCCTGGGTTCGGCGGAGCGAATAAGGTTCGATGGTTCGGGTACCGCGCCTGCCTTGCTCATTGATGTAGTCGAGGTCTACGCAAAGCTGGTTTGCCGCTGCAAACCTGATGACCTCGATGAATGGCGTGCTCCGGCCCGGCAGCCGGAAAGCCCCGGCAGGTATCCGTAGAACCTGATCGCCTGCTGCCAAGGGATACGGAGCGACAGCCGCACGCGCGCGCGCACCAGCGAGCCAACCGAAGAATTCTGGCAACGCATCCCAGAAAGACTCCACCGGCGGCAGAGCGGGCAGCTGATGACCCAGCATGTTGCCCCACTCTGCAACCAGTTCGTCTCGAAAAACAGCCAACGCCTCGAATCTCGGAAAACCGATATTCTTGAAAGTACACTTCTGCTGCACCACGTCCCGAATGACAGCGGCCGCCGCGTGGAATTCACCGTTACGAAACAAGTTGATCACATCATAGAGATCACGTGGCCTCGATCGTTCGCCAAGAGCGCGGATTTTTTCTCCAAACACCTCTTCAAAAGCATAGCAACGCGCAGTTATGCCCTCCACAGGTGCGTCGGAATAGACGTGTCCCACTGGCCGCGTGACGGTGGGCAATACGAGGATTTCATCCGCAGTGAGATCAATTTTGATACGCGGTAAATCGCCGCCTCGTGGCGCTATCGGGCCGCGATACCCAATCCTTGCCTCACAGCATTTGCCGCCACGCCTGTTGTCGTAGATGTCGAAACGTCGTTGATCAGCGGGCAGTTCGATGCCTGCGATGTCGTATAGCCAGTTACTCAGTTCAAGAAAGCGTGACTCCAGGTACGCTGCCTCCAGTTGGGCTGCGTCGGTGACCGTAAAATCTAGATCCTCGGAAAATCGATAAGTCTCGAAAAAACACTTCTTCAGGCAGGTGCCACCCTTAAACACCCACGCACTGGCTAAGGGAGGATCACGATAGATACCGGCGAGTACCCAACCGAGAATGTAGTCCTTCTCGACAATGCGCGCTTCAAGGCCAAACTCATTTGCAAGCCGCAGGATTTCGGTGCGGTCAATCACGCGGGCCTCGTATTGACCCAACTGGGTGGAACCCACACACGCCAGCGTTTTACCAGCTTGCGGCTTGGCACTGCGGGGTCGAGCTTGGCATTGCCCGTGGTTAGTTGATCTCGACAGCGTGCAATCAGTTTTTCTGGTCCACCTCGCCGTTCCGCCAAAAATCCAAGCCTCTTAAATACCGCCCCGTTCCCAAGGCGTTCGGCCGCGCTGATCAACTCTTCCGGCGTGCCCTTATTTTCGCTGAGGTATTTATCAAGACAGTCACCGACGTGCCGAATGCCGCCACCGATGGTTGGATCGTCCAGCATATCGACAATGGTTTTTGCTGGATTGGATATTTCAATCTTTATACGCCCTCGCCAAAGTGGCTTCGTGCCAAACTTGGCTCGTGGTGAAATCTGTTTCAGGGAAAAATCTACTCCTTGGATAGTTTTTTCTTTCCCCCGCACCGGACGGGTCGTCAGCACGCAAACACTTCTGAAGATTTGCTCAGTGAGTCCCCAGTGTTCGGCGGCGGTCCAGCCGCCGATGTACGCCGGTCCGAACAGTGTCGGCACAATCAGCCACGGGTCTTCAAGCACCTGACTTTGGCCCAGGGATGCAAGAGGCACTGGAGCGTATACTCCACGTCGCAATCGCTTGATCCACCCCTGCATGTTCCATCGTGCCAACAGCTTGGTTGCCTGCCTCCTGTCAATCTGGAGTGCAGTCGTGACATCTTCAACCGAGATGAGTTCGCCGCCATTCTGTAAGACTTGGCTTAGCTGCGCGCGGCCTTTGCGAATTGGCTCCGGTTGATCCATGGGGTATACTACAAGAGCACCAAGTCCCTGTAAAGAGGATTTAGTGACACTATACTATACCTTAACCGAAAGCGGATGCCCGTCCCAACGCCCGAAGGCCACATTCGAAAAGTGCCCTAACCCCACCTCAGAGCGGCACTTCGGAAGAGAATGGATCGTCGAACATTTTCAGTTGCTCAAGCAACGCCGGCGGCGGCGGTCTTCGCGTGACTACGAAATCGTATGATCGGCCATTGCCGATCGGTTCGGTCGCAACGCCGACGCATTGCGGCACGCCATATTTCATGTGGGCGTAGGACACCAAAAACTGAAGCGTCTCCACGCGGTCTGGACGACTCTGCGATGTCACCAAATAAACGCACGCCGTTCCGCGCGATCGCTGCACGTGCGGAAAATAGTGTACCTTCCCATCATGAGCAGCCTCGCACGCGGCAATAATCCTCTTGCCGAGCTTTATTCGCCGCTCCCGCGTAAGCCAGCCAAGAAACCGTGCAACCTCCATGCTCCCGCGTCCGTTCCCCTTATTCCACGGCAGCCCAGGATCGACATCGTGGACACGGGCGATCATATCGTCGATCGACAGGCCGTATCTCCAGTCCGACGATTCCAGCAGCTTGCCCGTGGCAGCCCTCTCGAACGCTTGCACCGTCTTTTGCAGCGTTTCCTCAGATGAAGGCGACATGTGAGCGCGTAGCACGGCTTCCACGTGGGGTATCATCCGTCCGATGTTGCCAACCTCGTCCTGCACGAACAAGGATGCCTTCGGCGCTATATCGCCCCGCAGTTCCAAGAACGTGATGAGATCCCCGGCCGTGTCAAACCTCGAAGCGACGGTCGCGAAGTCATTCAATGAAAACACATGGATGGGGAAATCGGCCGTGAGAATCTCCGGCGCCAGCTTCGCCGCTATGTATGGCGCTGAATTGTGCGCCAGGATTATCAGTCCGATCCGGTTGGGGTAACGCTTCGGGTCGAATTCGATCTTCCCGTAAAAGTCATTTTTCAGCTTCTTAATGTGCCCATCAACCAGACTCGTGTGCGTCTTACAAAGCTGCTTAAATGCCTCCAGCAGCTTTTCCGTCGCCCATGACATGGGATCGTGCCGACCGCACTGGGACTTAACCTGCACCATCAGCACCACGTCATCGAACAGCACGACAGCGTCGGCAAGTTCTTGCCCTTTTTTCTTCCCGCGAGGATTTCGGTAAACGAAGTCCCGGAAGAATGAGCGTTCGAGAAACCACTGGCTCCACTTTTCCTGATAGGTTCCGGGCTGGCCCCCGATTTTGGGGATTTCCGTCATCCCAAACCGCAGCTTCGAAAGTTTGTCCAGGTCAAACATCTCTCTTGAAATCTAACGCAAATGACAGAAGACTTGGATACCCAGACGCCAAGTTCGGTCGTCGCCAGGAGTTAGAATATAGGGACATGTTGACGCGCACAAAATGGGCGGAGGATTTCATCGAGCAGTTCGCCGTCCTCCCCCTCGTCCGCGAATGGGTCTTTCGAGGGCCGAGCCGGATGGCTCGCGGCCTCGAAAAGGAAGTCTGCGACCTTGTCATCTCGTTGCGCGGCGATGCGCTCCTGGTCCAGATGAAGTGTCAGGAAGACCCTGGTTCCTTTACAGACACAAAGCGGACGAGTTGGGTACTGAAGCGTGCGGATAGTGCGCTAAACCAGATCAAAGGCGCGATCCGAAGCCTCAGAAACGACGAGATATGGTGTGACCATCCTCGGCGGGGAAGAGTGTCGTTCAAGCCCGGGGAACTTCGCCCCGCGCATGGAATTGTTCTGGTCGAGAACTGGGGCGACCGCGTCGCGTTGCCGGACACCTTTCCGACGATTCATGACGGTATCCCAGTCTCTTATTTTTCGGTCAACGATTTTCAGAATGTCATCAACGAGCTTCGGGCTTTTCCCGAAATTGCAGTGTACCTCAAGTTTCGGCATTCACTTCCCGAAGATACGGTGCGCGCCATTGGCAGCGAAAACGTCGTTTTCCTGTATTACCTTCAGCACGGCCGTACATTTGACGGCTGGACGAGTTTTGATGAGGCATCGCTGGCAGCGAATCGTGTATCCGACCCGCGCTTCGTATTGCTTGCCGCCCGCCGTGGTGAGCACGGAGCCCACTTGCTCGAAAGAGTTGCGGATGCGTTAGCAACGCGCGGCGACAATTATCGAGACGGTCTCCCGTCGGATCTCGCTGAGGGATTCGATCCGCCATCGCGCCGGCAGAACTATCTGAGGATGCAAGAAAACATCTGCGATCTTAGCCTCGATGGTCGAAAGCTTCTCGGCTTGAAGCTATGGGAGCTGATCCAACGCCTTCGAGCAGACCAAGCCCAGGACATGACATTTGCTGTAGCACACGTGGACGACAAACCGGATTTCCTCTATGTACTGGCGTCGGCGAAGGGGTTTGACCGCGCCACCCTTTTGAAACGGGGCGTTTATGCTCTGTGGGCTGGGCTGCCACATTATGGCAAAACGGCCGGTTTGTACATCGCCGATCGCGATGGGCAGGGTTTCGAATTGGTCTATCTGAGCGGATCGAACGTCACTGACAAAGCCCGCGAAGCAGGCAGGGAGATGTTCGGACACTTAAGAATGGTCGACTATTCGGCCCACACAGCGAGTCGCTGACTTTACTGTTCGGAAACTCTCCGATCCGGGTGGATACACCTCGATGGTGGGAACGGACAAGGCCGAGCTTCTGGAGCGTGAGCGAACGAAGAAACGAGGGTTCGTTAAGGGTTCGATAGTTGTGCCTTACGATTCCTTCAGGCGCTTCAGGTGGCCACCGGTGCCTGGAATGTCAATCAGTTACTTGCTGTGGGAGTGTTGACACGGTAGAGGTCTGGGATTCGAGTCCAGCCATATCTTTCATTCATCAGCACTCCAGCTTCGGACAACGAGGGTTTGAAAGGGTTCACTAAGGACTCAGCCTGATTGAAAGCTGGCTAGTGACAAGCTGATCAAGGCTCTTGCGCTCTGCAAATCCCAGAATGCACACAGCTCCACAGATCCACCGCATGCACCAACAGCCCGCGCAAGCAACCTGAGGGCTGTTCTGCTCCCGCTAGATTCGTTAAAGCAGTTCGAGGGAGGCCAGATTTGGCCGGAAAGCTTTTCGTGGAATTGTCCATTTGCAGCGAATGAATGATGCCCAGCGCTGTCCCCCAAAGGGGGCCATCATCTGGGGAAGGGACGGCCCTTCCCTTTACGTGGAGTGAGATCGACTCGGGGAAGTTCAACAGGTTAAGAACCGTCGACTTGCAGTGTTGTTCGTCAGATCCCCGGACAGTCCGGGACCCACCAATGGAGATGCCGGAGGATGCGGGAGGCATAACCCCCACACGCCATACTTGACACATGCGAAACCGCCAATCTAGAATCAGCGACATTATGTGGGGTCAAAGCCAGAAGAAAGCTTGCGCTTGCATGTGCATGTGTAATTGTTGTTGCGCACGCGTGTCTTCTGGCGCCGGGAGGTTGCTGACCTAGAGATTTCTTAGAACAGCATTTATTCAAGCCCACCGCCAGTAGATAGCTGGCGGTGGGTTTTTTGTTTCTACGCTAAACATTCGCAGGTTCCCCAAGGAGCATCGTGGAAAAAGAGACGAAAGCACAAAAGGTCCAGAGATTGAAGCGGGAGAAGAACCCGTGGGAAGCGCTCGATGAAATCAGGGGATTCGCACGCACGGGATTCAGTTCGATTCCGCCGGAATGGCTGGGAACCTATTTCCGATGGTGGGGCGTTTACACCCAGGGGGATGGTGCAGGCGTGCTGGGCGGACAGGGCGGCGAAGGCAAAGCGCTGCCTCTCTTGATGATCCGGATTCGAATTCCCAACGGAATCCTGAGTTCCCTTCAGCTGCGGACGATCGCAACGCTATCGGAACACTACGCTCGCGGGATTGCCGACATCACCGTGCGCCAGAACATCCAGCTCCACTGGGTGACCATTGAAGCGCTGCCCGAGATTCTCGATGCGCTGTGGAAATGTGGCCTGAACACGCTTGGCGCCTGCGGGGATGTGACTCGCAATATCACCGGTTGTCCGCTGGCGGGTGTCGACGCGGATGAGATCTGCGATGCCTCACCGCTGGTGTTGGAAGCTACGCGAAGCCTGGTCGGCAATCCAGATTTCTACGACTTGCCACGCAAGTTCAAGATTTCGATCAGCGGCTGCCGCGCCTGGTGTGCTTACCCGGAAATCAATGACATCGGCCTGACAGCGATCACTCGCCAACGCACGGGAGGCAGAGAAATCGGATTCTCTTTGCGCGTGGCGGGCGGGCTCTCGACCGCGCCTCATCTCGCGGCCCGGCTGGATGCGTTTGTGCGGTGGCACCAGGTTGAACCCGTGATCAAGGGCGTCGCAGAGTTGTTCCGGGATTCGAACCAGCTGCGCGAGCACCGCGAACGGGCGCGGCTCAAGTTTCTTTTTCTCCGCGACGGCTGGACGGCCAGCAACTTTCAGCGCGAATTGGAGAAACGCATCGCATTCCGGCTTGATCCGGCAGAGCCAGAGCAGTCACCCGACGACGTGTATCGCGACCACATCGGGATCCATTCGCAAAAGCAGCGCGGCCTCTGCTACGTGGGAGCGGCCGTGTCGCGGGGCCGAATCACGGCGGCGGAAATGCACACGGCGGCGGATCTGGCGGACCGGTTCGCATCCGGTGAATTGCGAACCACCAACATGCAAAACCTGCTCATCGTTAATGTGCCTCGGCTGAACGCCGACGCCCTGGCGAAGGAACTGGACAACCTTGGCCTTCGAGTGGACCCCTCTTCCTTCTGGCGCGGAGTAATTGCTTGCAGCGGTACGGAGTTCTGCAAGTTGGCAATCACGGAGACCAAGAGCTTTTCCCGCTGGCTGGTCGAAGAACTGGGCGAAAGGCTCCCCGGCTTCGAGCAACACGTGAAGTTGCACGTGACCGGATGCCCCAATAGTTGCGGCCAGCATTGGATCGCCGATATCGGGCTTGAGGGCAAGACGCTGAAAGTCGACGGCCGGTTGCAAGAGGCCTACTACTTCTGCCTGGGCGGGGCGGTCGGTCTCCATCAGGCCATTGCGCGTCCGGTCGGGTACCGCTGCCTCGCAAGCGAAGTGCCGGACGCGATCGAACGCTTGCTGCGCCGCTACTTAGAACAGCAGCTTCCCGGCGAGAATCTGCGCAGTTTCTTTAGCCGGCACACCGATACCGAGTTGCGCGCGTTTCTGGCGGGAGAAGTGGTGGATCCGGTAGCGCGTGACCTTGCGCCAGTTCGCGTGCCTTCCGACGTGCAGGGCTAACTCATATCAGGAGGAGTTTTCGAGTGAAAAGCTTGTTCCCAATATTCGTAAAGCTGGAACACAGGCCGGTGCTGGTGGTTGGCGGAGGCCGGGTCGGCGAACAAAAGATTCGCAGCTTGCTGGCAACAGGTGCGCGCATTCACGTGGTTGCGCCCGAGGCCACAGAGGCCATCCAGGCGTGGGCTCGGTGTGACGAAATCATTTTTGAGGCACGAGCTTTCTTGTCCTCCGATCTGGACGGCATCTTCCTGGTAGTTGCAGCTACGTCCTCGCAGGAACTGAATGAACGCATTTTTGAAGAGGCGCGATGCCGGGGTGTGCTGTGCAATGTAGTCGATGCTCCCGAGCACTGTGACTTCTACTATCCGGCGGTTGTTCAGCGCGGCGACCTGCAGATCGCGATTTCCACGGCGGGACAGAGCCCGTCCCTGGCAGGCCAGATCCGGCAGCAACTGGAGGGACGGTTCGTGCCGGAATATGGCGAGTGGGTCGCGGAACTGGGAGAAACGCGGCGGCGAGTTCTCGCCAGCAATTTAGGCGCTGAGAGCAAACGCGATCTGCTGCAATCGTTCGCCAGCCCAGTCGCGTTCGAAGCCTTGGTCGCTGCCCAATCAAGAACGCGGGAAGGAAGTGGTGCGGCATGACCGGCAAGGTTTATCTCGTGGGCGCTGGGCCGGGCGACCCCGAACTGCTGACCCTGAAAGCTTCGCGCGTGCTGAGAAATGCCGATGTGGTACTGCATGACGAGCTGATTGGACACGAGATTCTTCGCATGGCTCCGCCTCATGCGCAGATTGACAACGTCGGCAAGCGCTGCGGAGATAAGCACACCAGCCAGGAAGGGATCAACTCGGCGATGGTCTCTCTGGCACAAGCCGGAATGCAAGTGGTGCGGCTCAAAGGCGGCGATCCTTCGATCTTTGGACGTCTGAGTGAAGAAATCGCGGCGCTGCGGGAGGCGCACATCGAATTTGAGATCGTCCCTGGCGTATCGGCCGCGCTGGGAGCGGCGTCGGTGGCGCAGGTTTCCTTGACCCGGCGGCACATCTCCTCCGCGGTGGTTTTCGTCGCGGGCCACTTGGCCGCTGGATCGGACCCCACCAATTGGAGCGCGCTGGTCGCCTCTGGCGCGACCCTGGTGGTCTACATGCCCGGCCGCGAGTACTCCTTAATTGCAGGCCAACTCAGCATTTCCGGACTCTCTGGCGAGACCGATTGCGCCATCGTGTCCCGCGCGACTACGCCGGAGGAACAAGTTGTCTGGACCAACGTTGGCCGACTGGGCGAAGCTCCTCACCTTCCCGCACCGACACTGCTGTTGATCGGGAATGTACTTCGACCTGCTGCTTGGCCCCGTTTACAACAAGAACTAAGTGCGGGGGTCCGTGGTTTTCCGATCGATCCTGCGGTTGCGGTACCGATGGAATCACCGCTTCAGGCGGCCGACTTTTGAACTTGGAGACGGGAACAAGGAACATGCCAGAAGAAGAAAAGGACAGACTTTATCAGCTTCTTGAGCAGTGCAGTCCGGAGGATCTGTTGCGCTGGGCTTATGGAACATTTCAGCAGCATGTCGAAATCGCTTCGGGATTTGGCGCGGAGGGCGTCGCACTCATTGATATGGCGGCACATGTGCAGCCCGACGTTCGCGTGTTCACGCTCGACACCGATTTCTTGTTTCCTGAGACCTACCGTCTGATCGGACGCATTGAGAAACGTTACGGGATCAAAGTGGAAAGGCTGAAGTCTTCTTACACCCCAGAAGAGCAGGAAAATATTTGTGGACCGGAATTGTGGCGTCGCGACCCGGACGCTTGCTGCAATCTCAGAAAAGTGGAACCGCTAGTCAGGAAACTGGCAGGGCTGGGCGCCTGGATCACCAGCATCCGGCGTGACCAGACTTCCGCGCGGGCCACGGCGCGCAAAGTGGAGTGGGACTCGAAGTTTCAGCTGGTCAAGATCAATCCCTTGGCTGGCTGGACCGCGGAAAGAGTTTGGAAGTATATCCGCGAACGCGACGTCCCTTACAATCCGCTGCACGATCTCAATTATCCAAGTATTGGATGCACACACTGCACCCGGAGCGTTGTGCCCGGAGAAGATTCACGCGCAGGCCGCTGGTCCGGTTTTGCCAAGACGGAGTGCGGATTGCATGGGCCATTGCAGGCAAGCGCACTCACGGCGAAGACGGAGGCTTCACCCCAAGAAGAGTAGAGACTTTGCACCATCGTTCGACATATTTGATGCGTTTTTCGCCGCCACAATCAAAACTTATTGATCCCGAAAGGAACGAAAACGAAAATGAATATCGCACATGACGTCACGGAGCTCATCGGCCACACGCCGCTGGTACGGCTTAACCGGGTGACGAAAGGCTGCGCTGCCGAGGTGGTGGGCAAGCTGGAAAGCCAGAATCCCTTGGCCAGCGTAAAGGACCGCATTGGGGTCAGCATGATCGCCGACGCCGAGCGCGCCAGCAAGATTCAGCCCGGCAAGACCGTGCTCATCGAGCCGACCAGCGGCAACACCGGCGTCGCCTTGGCTTTCGTGGCCGCCGTCAAAGGCTACAAGCTCATTCTGACCATGCCCGACAGCATGAGCCTGGAGCGCCGCGTACTGCTGCTTGCCTTTGGGGCGGAGATTGTCCTCACGCCCGGTCCCAAGGGAATGAAGGGAGCCATCGCCAAAGCGGAAGAAATCCTCGCCCGGACTCCCGATGGTTACATGCTTCAGCAGTTCGACAACCCGGCAAATCCCAAAATACATTTGGAGACCACGGGCCCCGAGATTTGGAACGACACCGACGGCAAGGTAGACATCTTGATCTCCGGCGTCGGCACCGGCGGGACCATCACCGGTGTGTCCGAATACATCAAGCCCCGGAAGCCCTCCTTCAAAGCGATTGCGGTGGAGCCCGCTGACAGCCCCGTGCTCTCCGGGGGGCAGCCTTCGCCGCACAAAATCCAGGGCCTTGGCGCCGGGTTCGTCCCCAGGATCCTGCGCACCGATTACATCGATGAGATCGTTACCGTCACCAACGATGAAGCCATCCAGATGGCCCGGCGCTTGCCTTTGGAAGAAGGCCTTCTCGTAGGAATTTCCTCCGGGGCGGCGGTGGTGGCGGCGCTGAAGGTGGCTCGCCGTCCGGAGAATGCTGGTAAGCTGATCGTAGTGATCCTGCCCTCGTTTGGTGAACGCTACTTGAGCAGTATTTTATTTGAACAGCTTCGCAAGGAAGCCTTGGAGATGACCGCCGCGGCGGTTTAGCATGATCGGTTTTTTCCAGTCCGTCCGCGAGGACATCGGCGCGGTCTTCGAGAGGGATCCCGCGGCCCGGTCCTACTTCGAGGTGCTGTTCTGCTATCCCGGGCTGCACGCGATCTGGGCCCATCATTTAAACCACTGGCTGTGGCAGCACCGGCTTCGTTTCCTCGCGCGGTTTGGGTCGCAGGTGGTCAGGTTCTTCACCGGCATCGAGATCCATCCGGGGGCGCAACTCGGGCGGCGTTTTTTTATTGACCACGGGATGGGAATCGTCATTGGTGAGACCGCCATCGTCGGGGACGACGTCACCTTATACCAGGGTGTCACTCTGGGCGGGACGGGCAAAGAGAAAGGCAAACGCCATCCGACGATTGGCAATCAGGTGACCATCGGTTCCGGCGCCAAGATACTCGGCAACATCACGGTCGGCGACAACTGCCGCGTGGGCGCCGGGTCGGTCGTGCTGCGCAACGTACCCGCCAACTCCACCATCGTGGGCGTGCCCGGACACCTGGTCCTGCGCGAAGGCAAACGAGTGGTCATCACCGATCCCAAGGAAATCCGCGATCCGCTATCCGATGTGATCATCAAACTGGCGGCGGAAGTGCACGAACTGCGCGAAAAATTCCAGGAACACTCCCACGAAGCCCTCGGCGCCGAACCGGACATATCTATCGACGAGGAATCCGCCCCGGCTCGGATTTCGCCCCAGGAACTGTTTCCCGAGGACTACCAAATCTGACCGCTAGCTCCGCTTTCCCGGCCTGACCACCGGGCAAGCTACGCCCGCAGCATCCGGCGTGACCAGACTTCCGCGCGGGCCACGACGCGCAAAGTGGAGTGGGACTCGAAGTTTCAGCTAGTCAAGATCAATCCCTTGGCCGACTGGACTGCGGAAAGAGTCTGGGAGTATATCCGCGAACGCGACCTTCCTTACAATCCGCTGCACGATCTCAATTATCCAACGCGAAAGCGGCTGGTCAGACAAGGGTTCGGCGAGGGTTCGAGAACTGTTTCTCCCCGTGCTCTCCAGGCGCTACAGGGTGTCACCGGTGCCTGGAATTTCAATTAGTTATCTTTCGTTGCGGTGTTGATACGGTAGAGGTCTGGGGTTCGAGTCCCCACGTGCCTACCATATTTTCCTGTCGGTTAGCGGTACCGAGCATCCTTACGGCACCCGAGTTCGCACCCGAGTTCAATTCACTGCCTCCGACGCGGGGGTCTTCAGGAGTTTTTCAGCATCGTCCCTTGAGCAGTGCCTTCTACGGCGGCTGCTGGCATTCTAGTCGGGCGGGGATCACACAGGTGACAATCCGTTACCCGGTAGCACGCTTTCACAGCCTTGGCCTGTTGTTAGCGCGAATTTGGTGTCCTAGCTTTCAATTTTTCCAGTCCACGCTGCTACGTTCACAGAGGCCATCAATTGCTGCGGCTAGGTTTTTTCGTAGCCGCTTCTCAATGGGGTCGGATAGTTGACCTAGATAGCCCGTGAACTCCTGACACAGCGCGTGGTGAAAAGCCCTGCGATTTATCAAAACACTCCCGTTGCTCATCTTCTCCAGTAGGTTGCCCTTTGTCTTTACCAAGTATCCCTTGCGTGTCTCACCGTCGTGGAGCAGGCTATTTCGCACGTAGGTGTAGAAGTCATCAACCGACTGTTCGTCCGCAAAAAATGGAGCGAAGTGCGGTGACTTCATTAGCATTCCCTTGTAGGCTGCACGAGACTCTTTCGGATTCTTGGTATGGTAACCCCGCTTGAACGCTTGAATGGCTTCGAGCAGAAGGCAATCAATTGCTAAGACAGTGAAACCCGCATACCGAAGTGAACTCAAGGAGTCGATGCAATTGAGGAACCGTTCTTGAATGCGACTCCTTATGACTCGAATCGCCTCCTTCCACGGGTTCTCAAACGATTCCCACCGACCATCATCGCTCAGTCTTTCCTTAAGGGCCCTCCAATCGCCACAGGAGAACCTCGGAGCTATCTCAATTCGCACAGAGTCAGGTTTTGCGTTCTCGGTCATGGACAAAAATGAAGCCCGCGCCTCAAGGAGCCATCCAAGAACGACGCGGGCAGGGGGAGCGCCTTGGGCGGGCGCTCATAAAACACGAAAAGCTTACTCCCGTGGACTCCGTGAGGCAATCCTCTACAGGTAAATGAGCAGACCTCCAGAAACTAGCCAACGTCCGCTTTCGGCTCATCCCAAAACCGGGTGTAGCGGTTCCCGAACTCAAGCGTCGCTTCGTACTTCTCAGGATTGTTCTGTTTCTGCCAGAGCAACTTGTAGACCGTGTCCACCGCCTGCTTCATGATGTTCTTCATCTCGGCTTGCGTTATATGGGAGTATTGGGCCTTGCCAGCGCAAGTGGGGCACTCTTCTCCAGCATGGACGTCTTCAATCGGACCGTTGCGGAATGCCAATGCGACAATACTCTTGGCTTCCGCTGCCAACTCCCGGTCCAACCTCATCTGACGCTTGGGCATAGCAACAATTCTCAACTCCGAATCATATCCAAGTCTCGTAGAAAAGTCCCCGACTCCGTCTGGCAGTTTTTGCGCGTCTTTGCGCTCGCTCTCTAGGTTGGCGGGACTTGACCGTCCGCCCGGACCTCCCTGTCTGTGGATTTGGCCCAGCGTTGTCCGCCTTGTGATTTGATTTCAGGTGGAAGGGTCCGATTTGGGGTTCGATAAGCGTGCATTCGGTTGTCCCCAGGCGCCACCGGTGCCTGAAATTTCAACCGGTTACGTTCTGTTGGTGGATCGACGCGGTAGAGACCAGAACATCGCCAGCCCGCGAATACTGCTGGACCCTTGCTGGACTCTAAGTCGCGAATGAGGTGTTTTCAGCGCAAATCACAACACGCTAACGCAAACAAAATACGTGAAAATCGGTGAGCACGAAGGGCAGGTAGAATTAGCAAATCATCCGTCCCATCGCCTGGTGTTCGGAATTAACAACTTAGATCGGACGAGACGGCCCGTATTCGGGCAGGAACGGCCTTGCTCGGGCGTAACTGTGCAACAACTGTGCACCACGGAAAC
>Ga0187856_1001819_pt1 | contig 16468 bp, 11 predicted proteins | sample June2016WEW_8_40_FD_132443 | JGI IMG/M metagenome (GOLD analysis project Ga0187856, IMG submission 132443) | Peatland microbial communities from SPRUCE experiment site at the Marcell Experimental Forest, Minnesota, USA - June2016WEW_8_40 | ecosystem: Environmental > Terrestrial > Soil > Wetlands...
GCCGCCAAAGCCGGGGATGATTCCCAGGTTGATCTCGGGCTGGCCGAATTTGGCCTCTTCCGAGGCATAGATGATATCGCAGGCCATGGCCATTTCGCAGCCGGCCCCCAGGGCAAAGCCATTGACGCAAGCGATCACCGGGATGGGCAATTGCTCCAGCTTAGCGGCCACTACCTGGCCAATTTCGGCAAATTGTCTGGCTTCCAGGGGATCGAATTTGAGAAAGTCCTTGATGTCCGCCCCGGCAATGAAGGCCCGGCCCTGGCCGGTCATCAGCAAGACCCGGATCTTCGGGTTCTTGGCCGTCTGATCCAAGACCGCGGCAATCTCCGCCATGGTTTCGGCATTCAGGACATTCAGCCTTTCGGGGCGGTTGAAGGTCAGGGTGGCGATCCCATCCTCGACGGCGAACAGCACAGTATTGTAGGACATCACAACCTCCTGATCCGGAAAGGATTCCGGCCGCAGAAATTTTCCAGGGGCAGCGGCGGAGATAATCGCGATTGGCTGGCGCCAGAGCAAATCTCAAAGGCGCACCCCACCTACCTCAGGTATGGTGGAACTCGCTTTCAGCCGGCGCCAGCGATTTGATCATCAAGGCTTCGAGCATGTCTTAATCCTATCCCCGCATTAATAAGGCTTGCCAGCAAGCCGGTTGCCGCCCTGAGATTGGCACAGCCGCCACCGGGGTTTTTGAAAATTTCAGCCCGGCGCCGGCAGGCTCTAAAATTTATAGAGGTTAATATGCCCGGATTGGGTAATTTGTCAGGTTTTTTCCCCTGGTTAAATCCTGCGGGCCAGGAACCGGGTTTGCCGCCGCCGGCGGAGAGGGATTGACCCCTCCACCTCGCGGTTAAAGCGTGTTAGCTATCACCAGGCGCATGATTTCGTTGGTGCCTTCGTAGATCTGGGTAATCTTGGCGTCCCGCATCATCCGCTCCACCGGAAATTCCTTGACGTAGCCGTACCCCCCCAACACCTGGACCGCCTCGGTGGCAACCCACATGGCCACGTCGCTGCACAGGCACTTGGACATGGCGCTCATGCGAACCAATTGGGGGCTGATGCGGCTCATGTCCTTGGGCTGCTCCTCGAAAAGGCTGCAGGTCTTATAGAGCAATTGCCGGGCCGCTTCCGTGCGCATGGCCATGTCGGCCAGCTTGAAGCCCACCCCCTGATGCTGGATAATGGACCGGCCGAAGGTTTCCCTCTCCTTGGCGTAGGCCACGGCGTGATCCAATGCCCCGGTGGCGATGCCCAGGGCCTGGGCGGCGATGCCCAGGCGGGAAAAATCCAGGGTCTTCATCATCACCTGAAAGCCCTCGCCCTCCCGTCCCAGCAGGTTTGCCACCGGCACCCGGCAGTCCTCAAAGATGAGCTCCACGGTGTCGGACCAACGGATCCCCATCTTGTCCTCTTTTTTGCCCACGGAGAAGCCGGGAGTGCCCTTTTGCACCACAAAGACGCTGGAACCCTTATGGGCTGAGACGCCGGGATCGGTGATGGTGTAAAGAGTAACGATATCGGCCACGCCGCCATTGGAGATAAAGGTCTTGGTGCCATTGATCACGTAAGAGTCGCCGTCCCTGACCGCCCGGCAGCGCAACCGGGCCACGTCGGAGCCGGCCGCGGGTTCGGTCAGGCCAAAGGCAGCCAGTTGCTCACCGAAGGCGAGTTTGGGCAGGAACTTCTGCTTTTGCGCCTCAGAGCCAGCCAGCATGATGGGGAGGCTTCCCAGTTCCTGGACGGCCGGCAACAGCCCACAGGCCGCGTCCACCCTGGACAGTTCCTCCACCGTGATGGCCAGGGCCAGCATCCCCGCCCCTACCCCTTCATAAGCCTCGGGAAAATCTACGCCGATAAGGCCGTTTTCCCGGAGCAAGGCCACCATCTCCCAGTCAAACTTGCCTTCGATATCGCGTTTAGCCGCGCCCGGCTCCACCTGCTCCTTAGCCAACCGCCGCACCATGTCCTGCAACATCCGCTGCTCTTCGGTCAGGTCATACTGCATAGCTTTTCCCCGCTCCCTTGAATCCTGACGATTCCTCGTGGCTGCGGCGCCTCGGCGGGCCGCCTGATTACATCTCAAGTTTCGCACCCTGAACAGGGTGCACCGGCGGGACGCCCAGGCTACCTGAACCTGGCAGCCTGGGCCTCTGGCCTGTGTGGCCAGTTATTAACGGGAGCATAAAAGGGGTTCCAGCTTTTTCCCCTCTCCGACAAGGGTGAGGGGGAATTTAATCTCTTTATCCGCTCCCATTAATACTTGGTGTGAAACTTGACTTACATATTCCTCCGGTACTTGCCGCCGACCTCATACAGCACCTGGGTTATCTGGCCCAGGCTGGCCACTTTGACGGTTTCCAGCAATTCGGCAAAGATATTGCCGCCGCTCAGGACCGGCTTTTTCAGGGAATCGAGGGCCGCCCCGGCTTTCTCCTGATTCCTTTGCTTAAACTTATGGAGATTGTCCAACTGAGCCCGCTTTTCCTCATAGGTGGCCCGGGTCAATTGGGTAGGCGGCCGACAATAATTTTCCCCGAGGACATTGGGGCTGGTATAGGTGTTGACGCCGATAATCGGGTACTCCCCGGTGTTCTTTTTAAGCTCGTAATAGAGGGACTCATCCTGGATTTTGCCCCGCTGGTAATAGGTTTCCATGGCGCCGAGCACCCCGCCGCGACGGCTGAGGCTGTCAAATTCCTTCAGGACCGCCTCTTCCACCATGTCGGTCAATTTTTCCATGATAAAACTGCCCTGCAACGGGTTTTGATTTCTGAAGATGCCGTATTCCCTGGTGATAATTAACTGAATCGCCATGGCGCGGCGCACCGATTCCTCGGTGGGGGTGGTGACGGCCTCGTCATAAGAATTGGTGTGCAGGGAATTGCAGTTATCCGTCAGGGCCATGAGGGCCTGGAGGGTGGTGCGGATATCGTTGAACTGCATATCCTGGGCGTGCAGGGAACGTCCCGAGGTTTGCATATGGCATTTAAGCCGCTGGCTCGCTTCATTGGCTCCATATTTATATTTCATGGCGATGGACCAGATCCTTCGGGCTACCCGGATAATGACGTTATACTCAGGGTCCATGCCACTGGAGAAGAAGAAGGAGAGGTTCCTGGCAAAGTCATCTATCGCCATGCCGCGGCTGAGGTAATATTCTGCATAGGTAAAGGCATTGGCCAGGGTAAAGGCCAGTTGGGATACCGGGTTGGCCCCGGCTTCGGCAATGTGGTAGCCACTGATGCTGACCGAATAGAAATTCCTGACCTTATGATCGATAAAATACTGCTGGATATCGCCCATGAGACGCAGGGCGAAGGGGACGGAGAAGATACAGGAGTTTTGCCCTTGGTCTTCCTTTAAAATGTCCGCCTGCACGGTGCCGCGGACATTGGCCAGGACTGATTGGCGAATCCGCCCCGCCTCGGCGGGATCGGGATCGCGGCCGTTTTGTTCTTTAAATTTATCCAGTTGCTGGTCGATGGCAGTATTGAAGAAGAAGGCCAGGATGATGGGCGCCGGCCCATTCACCGTCATGGACACGCTGGTATTGGGGGCGCAGAGATCAAAGCCCTGGTAGAGCTTTTTCATATCCTCCAGGGTGCAGATGCTGACGCCGCTTTCGCCGATTTTCCCGAAGATATCCGGCTCTTCGGCCGGGTCTTCACCATACAGGGTGAGGGAATCGAAGGCGGTGCTCAGCCGCTTGGCGTCATCATCCTTGGTCAGGTAATGAAACCTGGCGTTGGTTCGCTCCGGCGGGCCTTCCCCGGCAAATTGCCGCTTGGGATCCTCCCCTTCCCTTCTGAAGGGAAAGACGCCGGCGGTATAGGGGAAATAGCCGGGCAAATTCTCCTTTCGGAGCCATTTCTCGGTTTCTGCGAGGCTGTCAAAATCGGGCAGGGCTATCTTGGGAATCCTTAAACCGGAGAGCGATTCGCTGTAAAGCCTGGTCCGATTGACCTTATCCCTGATTTTTACCTCAAATTCCTCCTGGGAGTATTGCTCCCTAATTTCTGTCCATTTGGCCAGGGCGTCGATAATTTCAGGATCGATCTTTTTCTCCGCCTCCACCGCCCGGTCAGCCAGATCGAGACCCAGCTCACGGTTGACGGTTTGGATGGCTTCAAACTTTTTCAGTTGCTGGGCGGCCTGCCTGGTTTTGTCATGGTAGGCGCGAATGGCGCCGGCGATTTCGCTGAGATAATGCTGCCGTGGGGTGGGCAGGATGGCAGACCTGGACGACTCCTGCAGCGAATAGCTCACCGCCTTAGGAATGGGCCAATCGATCAAGCCCTTTTCCTTCAAGGCCGACAATACCTTTTCAAAAAAGACATTGAGGCCGGGGTCCTGAAAGTTGCTGGCCACGGTGCCGATGATGGGCAGCGTGTCATCAGGAGTCCCAAAGATATTGTGATTGCGCCGGTATTGTTTCCTGACTTCCCGCAGGGCATCAAGGGAATTCTTATGATCGAACTTGTTGATGGCGATCAGATCGGCAAAATCGAGCATGTCGATCTTTTCCAGTTGCGAGGGGGCCCCAAATTCGGCGGTCATCACATAGATGGCCAGATCGACGTACCTGGTGATGGAGGCGTCCCCCTGACCGATGCCGGGAGTCTCGACGATGATCAGATCATAGCCCGCGGCCTTGAGGATATTGAGGGAATCTTCCAGGGCCATCGAGAGTTCGCTTTCCGATTCCCGGGTGGCCAGGGAGCGCATGAAGACCTTTTCCGGGTTGACAAAATTCATGCGGATGCGGTCGCCCAGCAGGGCGCCGCCGGTTTTCTTCCGGGTCGGGTCTATGGCAATGATGGCCATGGATTTATCCGGATAGTGGACCAGAAAGCGGCGGATAAACTCGTCTTCCAGGGAGCTCTTGCCGGAGCCGCCGGTGCCGGTGATGCCGATGATGGCCGAGTGCTTCGGGGCCCGCGGCAACTCCTTCCTGATCCGGGCGAAGGTACGGCCATTGGCTTTATAATGGTTTTCCGCCAGGGAAATTAGCTGGGTCACTACAAAACTATGACGCCGCCGAACCTTTTCTTGCCAATCTTGCGGGAGGGGTGGAAATTTTACGGTGGCGGTCTTATCCATCATATCCTGGATGATGCCGAGTAGTCCCAGCTTCTGGCCGTCTTCCGGGGAATAGATCCTGGTAATGCCGTAGTCTTCGAGTTCCCGGATTTCCTTGGGGACGATAACCCCGCCGCCGCCGCCGAAGATCTTGATGAAGCCGGCGCCGTTCTGATCCAAAAGGTCCTTAACATATTTAAAGAATTCGATATGCCCGCCCTGATACGAACTGACCGCAATGCCGTGTACTCCCTCCTGGATGGCCGTATAGACAATCTCTTTGGCGGACCGATTATGCCCCAGGTGGATGACCTCGGCGCCGGCCCGCTGCAGCAGGCGCCGGAAAACATTGATGGATGCGTCATGGCCGTCGAACAGGGTGGTGGCGGTGACAAACCGAACCTTGGCTTGACTGGCTTTTTTAGCCGATTCTTTTGGCATCGTGAAATCCCCGAAAAAAATTGCTGGCTGAAGGAATCAGGTCAACGGAGTAATTCCCTGGCAATGATCATGCGTTGAATCTCGCTGGTGCCCTCGTAAATGGTGGTCACCCGGACGTCCCGGGCTAATCGCTCCACCGGGTATTCCTGGGAATAGCCGTAACCGCCCAGGATCTGCACGGCGTCATAGCAGGCCCGGTTGGCCGCCTCGGTGGCATACAGCTTGGCCATGGAAGCTTCCTTGGAAAAGGGTATCCCCTGATCCTTGAGGTGCGCCGCCTGGAGCAAAAGCAGGCGGGCGGCCTCCAGCTCGGTGTAGCGGTTGGCGAGCATCCATTGGATCGCCTGAAATTGGGCGATGGGCTGGCCGAACTGCACCCGCTCTTTGGCGTAATTTTTGGCATAGTCCATGGCCCCGAGGCCGATCCCCAGGGCCAGGGAGCCGATACCGATACGGCCGCCGGCCAGTTCGGCCAGGGCCAGGCGAAAGCCGCTGTTGAGCTCACCCAGCAGATTTTCTTTAGGTACCCGGCAGTCTTCCAGGATCAATTCGTTGGTGGGAGAGCCCTTCTGACCCATCTTCGGCTCATTTTTACCGACGGTAAAGCCGGGAAACCGCGGCTCCACCAGAAAGATGCTGATCCCCTTGCCTTTGGGGGCCTCCTTGTCGGTGACCGCCCAGACCACGAAGACCCTGGCAAACTCACCGCTGCTGATGAAGGTCTTGCGGCCGTTGAGGAGCCAGTGGTCGCCATCGAGCCTGGCCGTGGCTCGCATGCCGGCGGGATCGGAGCCGGCCGTGGCTTCGGTGAGGCCAAAACCGCCCGCCGGGTATTCGCCGCTGCAGAGCGGCGGCAGGTAGCGGCGCCGCTGCGCCTCGGTGCCCACCGACTGGATCACCTCTCCTACCATGTTAGTCACCGAAGTGGTCACCGTGGTAGCGGCGCAGCCCTTGCTCAGTTCGGTCATGGCCAGGCTGAAGGCCACGGTGCTGGTCTCGGCGCCGCCGTACTCGGCGCGGATGTTCAGCCCCATGAAACCGAGATCGGCCAGCTTTTTCAGGTTGGCCAGGAGAATGCCGCGGTCTTGGGTGCGGTCCAATTCCGCCGCCTTGGGACGCAATTCCCGTACGGCAAATTTCGCCGCCATTTCCTGGGTCATGCGTTCTTCGTCGCTCAATTCAAATTGCATCTATTCCTCGTAAGCAGCAGGCTGTTGAACAACTCCTAATCAGCACGAAATGTCATCCTGACCTAACTATCGTTACCTGAAGGTCAAATATGAGAAGACAAAGGGCCAGGAATTCCTCCATAATTGGTACAGCCTTATAGGGCGGCCTGTGGCCGCCAAAATTCGGCGGGCACAGCCCGCCCTATGAATACTGAAGCCATGAGCGCGCCGCGAACGTGATCCAACGTCGGCATGCACCACGAAATTTTCATTTGATTTAATGCCATACTATTTACGAAGCACGACACTTAGACCACGCCCTGCTGCCGCAGTTCTTCGACTTGATCCGGTCCATATCCCAACTCCTGGAGAATGCTCCCGGTGTGTTCGCCGAGTTCGGGAGCGGGGTGGCGCAGTGTCCCCGGGGTTCGGGAAAACTTCGCGGCGATGCCTAATTGCCGGTAGGCCCCCCAGCTTTGGTGCATCAGGTCCACCACCAGCCGCCGGGCCCGAATCTGGGAGTCCCGCGACGCTTCCTCCAGGTTCAACACCGGTTCACAGCAGCAATCGTGTTTGGCGAAATGTGCGAGCCATTCCTCCTGGGTGCGCTGTTTAAAGAGGAGCGCCACCGCCTGTCTCAGGGGTTCCTGATGGGGCCCGGGCTCGAGGTAATTGCTCTGGTCCCATTCCGGTTGCGCCACCGCGTCGCAGAAGGCTTTCCAGAATTGCGGCTCCAGGGCCCCCAGGGACATATAGCGGCCATCCTTGGTCTCATAAAGGTTGTAGCAGGCAAAGCCATGATTGAGGAGGTCATCCCCAGGCCGGGGGATCTCCCCATCGGCCAGATACTTGCCCCAGCGCAGACAATTCCACATGAAGGAGCCGTCCAGGATGGCGATGTCGAGATATTGCCCTTCACCCTGACGTTCCCGCACCAGCAGTGCCAGGGCGATGCTAAAGGCCGCCAGCAGTGCGCCGCCCCCCAGGTCGGCAATTTGCACTCCCGGCAGGGTGGGCCGGCCGTCCCGGCCGCTATAAGACAACACCCCACTCAGGGCCAGGTAGTTGATATCGTGGCCGGCCCTCTGGAACCGGGGGCCGCTGTCCCCATAGCCCGAGAGGGAGCCATAAATCAGCCGGGGGTTGATGGCTCGGAGACTCCCATAATCCAAGCCCGAGCGGGCCATTACCCCAGGTCGAAAGCCTTCCAGGATCACATCGGCCTGACGGGCCAACTGCCGGAAGATCTCCTGGCCCGCCGCGGACTTGAGATTAAGGGTCAAGGAGCGCTTGTTGCGATTCAACACTACGTGAAAGCCGCTATTCCTGCCAATGCGGGGATACCACTCACGGATGTAGTCGCCCCGGCGAGGTTCTTCCACCTTGATGACGTCGGCGCCAAAATCCGCCAGCAGCATAGTACAGAAGGGCCCGGGCAGGAGTCGCGACAGATCCAAGATGCGCACCCCTGCCAGGGCCGCTTCCAGTTGGGCTTCAATTTTCATTCCTCACTTCTTAAGCACAATTTCCGGGGCAGGGTATCGCGATCCTAACCCTTTAGTGTTCATGAACATAGAAGGGCCATTTGTGGAAGAACCACTCATTCCACAGCAGGGGAATAATCCACCAGAAGTTCCAGATGAGGGACTCTCCGTTGAGTGCCCGTTCGGCGACCTCATGGGCCATATGGGGATTGCCCAGGCCCCAGTAACCGAAGTTGATGTAGTAGAAGAAAATGTAGTTCAGCGCCAAGAGGACGCCGACGCCGATGGTCCGGAACCAGAAATTTCCCCAGGAATCCACGTCGCCGCACGGCGCCAGGTCATCGAAATAGTGGTGCCAGATAAGGAAGGGGATCAGGGCGAAACCGGCGATTTCGGCGGCGTGGTACCACAGAAAACGGGTGGGGATGCCCTTGTCGGCCGGGGGCAGGTGTTTGACCACCTCTTCCATGTTCAACCAGGAGCCTGCGAGATGCACACAGATCAGGGCCAGGATATAGGCGAAGACGAAGGTCAGGATCAGGGAGATAAATCCCTTCCAGGGCTGGGGCAGTTTAATCACGGACCACGGCTTCATACGCCAGACATTGGGGGTCATGAAGAGCAAAATGATGGCCCATTCCCACCAGCCGAAGACCCAGTGCACGTGCATGGTGCCGGTGATGCCGCCCCACCAGGGGAAGGCAAGCCCGAAGGAAGTTCCCAAGAGCTTTCCATAGACCAGACCCCAGAAAGGCACGATGAGGATGGTGTAGTAGAACATGGTCAGCATGCTGCACCAGCCGAGCTCGGCCAGGCCGGCCTCGGGCTGTTTCAGGTCACTGGGGCGAATGGGCCATTTGCCGAACAGAATAGTGGTATAAGGATAGGAGAAAAAACCGATGAGTACAAAGGTCACTACCGCCCTCTCACCAAACCGGCGGACGGGCTCGACCAGCATCGGGAGCGTGAGTTTATCGCCAAAACTACCGGCTGCGGCCAGCTGTTCCAGATTTGATTGGCTAAGGAAATTGAAACCCAGACCAAGGATACGATAAAAAACCACATGGATGACGAACCACACTAAGACCAAATTAAAAATGGTTTCTACGATGCCCCTGGCCGGCTGGGATAAGTTATGAAAAGGCCAATCCCCCAAGAACATATGCTGCCAGAGGCCCACCAAGATCATCATCGCCAAATAAAGCACGAAGGGATAGGGAAACGAACCCACCGGACCCCGGGGATCACTGAAGATGTACCAGATGATCCAGGCAACGAAGAAAAAGACGAAAAATGAGACAATACCCGTAACGGGCTGCCCCCAACGCGGCCGCAACGCTCCTGGATTTGCCATATTCTCCCTCCTGTCGGTTTGGCTCATCAATATTGATGGTTCTAGTCAGAATTGATGGCTCTAGTCAGAAGTTCATTCAGTGCGATTCAGGCCTAAATGCCATCCATGTGCTCTTCTTTGTATTGCCGCACAGCTTCTTCGTCCACCATCTTCCTGATGAACTCAAGGCAGGCTTCATCCCCGATAATTTTCGGCCAGATCTCCGGCAGCAATTCCATTACCACCCGCTTTTTTCCCTGGTCATCCAGGTCCCTGACCGCCGCTTTAATCTCATCGAATGTCATCTTTCTCCCTCCCTTCCAGATTAACCTTAACTGCTTAAACTTCGTGAAAGTTTTCCCTGCCCGCCTCGGGCCGCGGGGCATTCGCGAAGTCTTCCTGGACGACTAAATAATGCCCTTTTCCTTCAGGGGTTCGAGCTGCTTCGGTCCTAGACCGAGTTTGCGACTGTAAATGTAAGCGTTGTCCGCCCACCGGACGGCAGACCCACTTGACCCGAGGCGGCGTCTCAGTCATCTTCCAGGCCTGGTTGGCAATGGTCAATTCGCCGTAATGGGGATCAATGAATTTTTCAAAGGAACGCCGCACCCACCAGTTTTCGGTCTTCATGGTTTCCATGGGCGGCGTCACCCGGCCCGGCACCACGATGCCTTCGTGGATATTTTTGTTGTAATCCATGACGGCGTCGTAAATCTCGTCATAGGTGCGGACCTCGGTCCACTTTTCGATCTCCTGATACATGACCCTCATGTTGGCCACGTTCAGCCGGTCGAAGATGGTGGGGAATTGTGACTGCAAGTCCGGGCGCTTTAAGATGGTGCACAAGGCCTTCCAGTTGATATCCGAAAAGCCGGACAGGAAGGCGTAACCGTCTTTACATTTGAAATAAGTGTAGGGGAAGACGCCCACGTCATAGTTGCCGACCCGGGGAATATTCTCTTTATACTCCTGGTAATAGGTGAGGCTGTAATTAATCAGGCGGCCCATGGCCTCCGGCGGGGCCACATCGATGAACTGGCCCTTGCCGGAGACCGTCCGGAAGTGGAGGGCCGCCAGCATCGCCAGGCCGGCAAAGCCTCCGCCGGCGTACCAGGACATCCAGTTGCCTTGTTTGGTGGGAACTTCAGAGGGCTTGGGGTTGGCGGGATCATCGGGCGGCTCGCCGGTGACCGCGGTCAACCCGGAAAATGCCTGGCAGACCACATCCACATCGGCTTTGCCGCAAGTTGCTTTCGGCCCGAACTGGCCGTAGGCGTAGATGGCGCAATAGATGAGCCTGGGGTTGTCGGCGCTGAGTTGCCGGAAGCCGATGCCCCAACTATCCATGACGCCGGGCAGGAAGGTTTCTATGACTATATCGGCCCGTTTGGCCAGCTTCCGGAAAATCTCCTGCCCTTCCTGGCTCTGCAGGTTCAAGGTAATGTGAAACTTGTTGCGGCCTTCGTTGAGGTAGCCCAGGCCGGTACCCTGGTGCATCATACCCCAGGGAGAGAAGGTCCGTTCGGGGTTGCCTTCCGGGGCTTCGATGCGGATAACCTCGGCGCCGAGTTCGCCAAGGATGGAGCTGGCAAAACAACCGGCGATGCTGCCGAAGCTGCAATCCAGCACGGTGAGGTGGTCCAGGGCCTCTGGTTTTTGGGCGGCATCAACCGGATTGTCTTGTTCCCGGATCCAATCCGGCCAGCTCTTGATATCCTCTTCACGGTGCGGCATGATCTATCTCCCTGAAAAATTAGCCTGGCAGCGTCTGACAATGGCAGCAAGTCATTAAGCCAGGATGACGCCCTTTTTGCCGTCCCAATCCTCGGGGGGTTTGCGGCCGGGGGCATCGGCCCATTTGCCGATGATATTGCGCTCCTTCAACCCCTTGATCTGATCCGCCGTCAATCCCAGAAAACGTCTCAAGACATATTCGTTATCGAAGCCCACGGCCTTCCCCGCCCACTTGATGCGGCCCGGGGTCTCGGAAAGCTTTGGGGCAATGCCTTCTTCTACCACCGGCCCGTAGATGGCGTCATCGACCGTGTAGGTAAAATTCCGTTGGATCAGGTGTTCATCGTCAAATTTGTCTTTGGCCGTGGAGACCTTATGGACCCCGAATCCATGCTTGCAGGCCAGGTGGTTGAGCTCCTCATAGGTCTTGCCTGCCGCCCATTTCCGGATAGTGTCCAACAGCTCGAGGGCATTTTCTTCCTTTAGCCGGGCCGGGTGCGTGGCGAAACGTTCGTCCCGGGCCAATTCGGGCCGGCCCATAGCCTCGCAGAGTCCTTGGAATTGGCCGTCGGTGGCCGCGCCGATGGCCACCATCTCATCCTTGGCCTGGAAGATATCGGCCGGGCAGATGGAGACATCCCGGTTGCCGTAGCGTTCCCGTTCTTTACCGGTGAGATGTTGATAGAGCCAGGTCCAATCCAGGACTCGGATGAGGTTTTCCGCCTGGGAAAATTCGATATACTGGCCTTTGCCGGTGCGGTCGCGATGGGCCAGGGCACCCAAGACGCCCACGGCGCCCATGAGTCCGCCGAAATAGTCCGCCAGCCAGTTGCCGGCCTTCAGGGGCAGTTTATCCGGGAAGCCGGTGATCCAGGCCATGCCTGATTCGGATTGGGCAATGGCGTCATACGACGGCCTTTCCACGTACGGGCCCCACTGGCCGAAACCGTTCAGGGCGATATAAATAATTCTCGGATTGATCTCGGAGAGTTGCCGGTAGCCGATGCCCCATTTATCCATGGTGCCGGCCCGGAGGTTCTCCACCACCACGTCGGAGCGTTTGACCAGGTCCCGAAACAGATCTTTGCCTTCATCCACCCGGACATCAATGCTGATATGATACTTATTCCGGGCTTCCTTCAAATAGCCAAAGGCGGTGCCTTTAAAAAACCTGGCAAAGGGGGTCAGGGACCGCATGGTGTCCCCGGCGCCGGGGAGTTCGACCTTGAAGACCGTTGCCCCCAGCTCCGACAAATAACTGGGGAGCGAAGGACCCAAGATCAAGGTGCAAAGCTCCACGATCTTGATGTCTGCCAGAGCTTCCGGTTTTTCAAAGGTTTTGGACGGATCCAGCACGGACTCGGCCCATTTAAAATAATCTTCTTTTGCCATACCCCCTCCCCTCCGGTGATGGAAATGCCTCTCGGTTTAGAATGCGTGGGCCCAAAAACCGCTGGCTCCCCTCATCCTCCTGGAAGACGGGATTACCTTAACTTCCCCCGGAGCCGTTCGTCACCGGTAAACAGGCCAGGGTGTCGCCAGGCAACCGGCGGCGAGTCAGCGCCATTCTCCAACGATTACTGGTGGATAACTGGCCGGCCGCGGGGCGGCAGGCGCTCCGAAGTGCACAGATTACGGAGCAAAATCACATCCAGGGTCCGGGGTCAGCGCCGCAGACCAAATTAAGGGCAGCCCCAGGGCTATCCCAGGTAACTCTTCGTTGCAACCGTGGCTTGTCTTGGCGCAGGAGATTGGTTGAGGATGGGAATCTTCCAGTTGTTAAGCTAGATGATGGAAAGCCAACTTCTTTCATATAGTTAAGGATGACCAAATCCGCAAAGGTCCTGAGGCAGTCAGCGTTCCCGTTGAGGTGGGTATCGTATTCTACCAGATTGTCAATAATTATGTTAATTCAAAGTTCATTTTGGGGTATTTTTCCTTTTATTCATACTTGTAGAAGCCGCGTCCGGTTTTTCGCCCCAGCCAGCCGGCTTCCACATATTTGCGTAGCAGCGGACAGGGCCGGTATTTGGAATCGCAGAAACCGTTAAACAGGGTCTCCATGATGGCCAGGCAGGTATCCAACCCGATGAGGTCCGCCAGGGCCAGCGGCCCCATGGGATGGTTGGCGCCGAGCCGCATCACGATATCGATGTTTTCCCGGGTGCCCACGCCCTGATAGAGGCAGTACACCGCTTCATTGATCATGGGCATGAGGATGCGATTGATGATGAACCCGGGATAATCACTGGCCTCCGCCGGGGTCTTGCCGAACTTGAGGCACAGGTCCCGGGTCACCGCAAAGGTCTCATCCGAAGTGGTCAGTGCCCGGATCAACTCCACCAGCTGCATCACCGGCACCGGGTTCATGAAGTGCATGCCGATGACTTTATCGGGTCTCTTAGTCTGTGCGGCTATGCGGCCGATGGGAATGGACGAGGTGTTGCTGGCCAGGATGGCCTGGGGCGCGCAGATGGCATCCAGCTCCCGGAAGATCTTAAACTTCAGCGGCTCGTTTTCCGTCGCCGCCTCGATCACCACCTCTACCGCGGCCATATCCCGGAGATTGACGGTGGTCCGGATGCGGCCGAGAACCGCGTCCTTGTCCGCGGGGCTCATCTTGCCCCTCTCCACACCCTTGGTCAGGATCTTGGTGATGGTCTTCAGGCCCCGCTGGACAAATTCCTCGGTGATATCGCTCATGATCACCGCCAGACCGCTCATGGCCGCCACCTGGGCGATGCCGTTGCCCATCTGGCCGGCGCCTACAACTCCAACGGTTTTTACTTCCATCGGGTCCTCATCTCCTTTTACGCAGCAGTTAGGCACTGCCCTTTGAAGTAATCGAGATACCCCAGGTTGGCGCTCGCCTCGCCTCGCCTGGCCGTTTCAGTCCACCAGGGAAAAGAGGGGAACTACTCCCGGCCCCGAGGTATATTTCATATGCTCCACCACCTGGTGCCCCAATTTCACCTTTTTGCCGATCAGCTCCATGGTGACGCTCTCCGGCTCGGGGGCATCCAACAGCCCCGTCAGCCAGGGGCCCTCCCGGAGTTGTGCCAGGACCACGACGTAAGGGGCTTTGAAGCCTTCGGGAGCCACCCGGATCACCGTGAAGGTCCGGATGGCGCCTTCCCCGGACAGTTGGGTGACCTCCTGGTTGGTGGAGCCGCACTCGTCGCAGGTGGCCTTGGGAGGCACGGTGATGGTCCCGCAGTCGAGACACTTTAATCCCTTGAGAATATTCTCCTTTAAGGCTTCGAAGTATTGGAGGTGGGTCAGCTTGTACATGAAATCTCCCCATGGTTAGCGGCCGAGGATAATATTTACCACCACGGTGCCGGTGCCGCCCAAGGTATCCGTCATGCCGATACGGGCCCCCTCCACCTGCCGGGGGCCACACTCCTCCCGGAGTTGCTTGGCAATCTCGTAGACCTGGGCGCAACCCGTGGCGCCCACCGGATGGCCCTTGGACTTGAGCCCGCCCGAGGGGTTGATGGGGATTCCGCCGCCCAGGCGGGTTTCGCCGAGTTCCGCGGCCAGGCTGCCTTTGCCAAACTCGAAAAACCCCAGACACTCGCTGGCAACAATTTCGGCAATGGTAAAACAATCGTGTAACTCCACCACGTCCACATGCCTGGGTTCAATCCCCGCCATCTTGTAAGCCTGGGAGGAGGAGGACAGGCGCGCCCGCATAACCGTGAAGTCTTTCTGCCGGGACAAGGCCCGGCCATTTCCCTGCCCTACCTCCAACACCCTGATGGGTTTGGGCACCTTCTTCTCGGCGATCTCCCGGCTGGCCAGGACCACCGCGGCGGCGCCGTCGGAGATGGGACAGCAGTCGTAGACCTGCAGCGGGTCACAAACCATGGGGCTATTGAGCACCTTCTCCACCGTGATCTCTTTCTGAAATTGGGCCAGGGAATTCATGGTGCCGTGGTAGTGGTTCTTGACGGCCACCCGCGCCATCCGCTCCTTGAGGACCGGCAGGGGAATGGAGTACTTGTCGGCATACTGGTGGGCCAGCATGGCAAATACCCCCGGAAAGGTCAGGCCGGTGAATTCCTCATATAGGCTATCCTCAATCATGGCCAGGGCGCTGGTCACCTGAGAGGTGCCCATGTGGGTGAATTTCTCCACCCCGCCGGCGATGACGATGTCATAGAACCCCGAGGCCACCCACATGACGGCATCGCGAAAGGCTATGGAGGCCGAGGCGCAGCCGCCTTCGACCCGGGTGGCCGGAACGTTCGGCCCCAAGCCGATTTCATCGGCCAAAAACGGGGCCAGGTTCATCTGCCTTTCGGAAAAATCGCCCAGAACGTTGCCGATGACCATGGCCTGAATATCTTTGGAGCTTAGATTGGACTCCTGGATGGCCTCCAGGGCGGCTTCGGCAAAGAGCTCCTTGAGGCTCAAGCTGGACGGCCCAAACTTGGTCATTCCCACACCCAAGACCGCTACTTCTCTCATAATTTTTCCTCTCGCGCCGGCCCGGCGGGGTGTCTTTACCCCCTCGGCGGCCAGGTTGTCTCATCAGCCCGTTGGGCTAGACCCAAATTATTGGTGCAAGGGCTATACCAGCAGGGTTTAATAGGATAATATGCTGAAATACAAGGTAAAAATTTGCTTCGGGAAGAGTGGGACGTCAGGTAAAATTTATCATATGCTCCATTTTTTCCCCGGAGGCTCCGGCCAACCAGGAGGGTGAGTGATCAGGGCGAATATTACCATGGGTTAGGCGAATCAGAGGATTAGCTTCACTTTTGTAGCATATCAGACAGTGGCCGAGAGGCGGCCGGCAGGCGATTGAGGTTCCTTGGGAATTATTTTATAATAATTTCATCGGGCTTTTGGCAGTGCCGGCCTAAGAGGGTGGACGCCAGGATCGCTATGTCCAGGAAAATTAGCGCAGATCATTGTCTGAGTGAGTTAAAAACCAAGGAAAGGCTCCTATCTTCGATTCATAAGATCAGCAGCCTGCTGACCCGGCCGATTTCGCTCGACAAGATCCTGACTTTAATCGTCAAAGAGACCGCTCAGGTCTTCGGCTTCATCCGGGTGGGCATCTTCCTCACCGACAAGGACCGGGGCCTTTTGGAATGCAAGTACTTGATCGGCTTCAGTCCCGAGGAATCGGAGCGAGCCCTGACCAAACCTTATCGTTTGGCTGACCACGACTGCCTGGACACCAAGGTGGCCCGATACGGCAAAACCATCTA
>Ga0187856_1001820_pt1 | contig 16464 bp, 14 predicted proteins | sample June2016WEW_8_40_FD_132443 | JGI IMG/M metagenome (GOLD analysis project Ga0187856, IMG submission 132443) | Peatland microbial communities from SPRUCE experiment site at the Marcell Experimental Forest, Minnesota, USA - June2016WEW_8_40 | ecosystem: Environmental > Terrestrial > Soil > Wetlands...
CTTCGGGCCGCAGCCATTGCTCGTGGCCGCAATACGCTCAAGAAGGTTTTCGCCGTTCTCAATGCGGGAGAAGCCGTTGGGTTTCAACGGGATTTCGAGATCGAGCAATACGTAGCAGAACGGCTTCGCTGCCAGCATCGCCTGCGCGTCCGCCTGAGTAGCCGCCCGTTCTGACACGTGCCCGAGCGATTCCACGCACGCCGCCACAATGCCTACGATCTGGTCGTCATCCTCAACGATCAACGCGCGGTGCTTCACGTAGTTCATGGCTCCAATCGGTCTTCCTGTAGTCGCGGAAGCAGTATCGTCACTGTGCTGCCGCGGGCCGGGTTCGGTGTTATGCTGATGGTCCCGCCGTGCGCCTCGACGATCTTGCGGGCGATGGGCAACCCGAATCCCGTTCCTCCCGTGTTCTTTTTCGTCGTCCTGAAAGGCGTGAAAGCGTCCTGCACGTCTTCCGGGGATAACCCTACGCCGTCGTCCCGGACGACAATCCCGATTTGCTTTTCGTCGGCAAGGGAAGTTTCGATCTCTATCTTTCCGCCTTTTTCGACGGCCTCGAAGGCGTTCTTGATTACCTTCGAAAGCGCCTGGATCATCTGGTGCCGAGACGCTTCCAGGAAGATGAACGCCGGGGTTCGGTTGGCGATCTCGACCTCCGCCAGACTTCTCCCTGTCGGCCTGATCTCGTCGTTGACCAGGTCGAGCGATTCCTTGACGATCTCGGCCAGGTTCTCTGACCGGAACTCACACTCCAGCCTTTGAGCATAACCCTTCATGTCGGTCAGGATGCGCTCGAGGAACGCGGCGCGTTCGCGCGCTTTTTCGAGCAGTGCTCTGGATTCCCGGCTCGGCGTTGCTCCGGCCAACTGCTCCGCGAGGGAGTCCAGCGAACCTTTCAACGCCGTCAACACTCCCCGAAGCTCGTGAGTGGCCGTGCCGGCAAGGACCTCGAAGTACTTTTCTCCGATGCGGCGCGCCCGATCGGCCGCCGCCTGACCGTGCTTTCCGACGAACCACTCATACTCGTCGATAACCGCTTCCAGACGCCGCTGTCTCTCGGCGTCCGCGAGCGCAACATTTTTGCGCCGCGCGAGCGTGCGTTCAGCGGCGGTGCGCACGTACATGTTGGCGTCGAGCGAAAGCTTCGCCACGAGCCCGTCGAAAGCGCCGTCCTGAAGGTGAAGCAGTGACTCGGCGGCCGCCTGCCTCACTTCCCACTTCGCGTCGGTCGCCAGGATTCCCAGGGCGCGCGCCCCGGCTGCATTCGCTTCCGGCCCGGCGGCCAGCCGCAGGCGCTCGCCGACCTCCCTGGCCAGCGTCACTCGTTCCGGCCACGAGAGTTCCGGCGCGCCTTCCAGGCGCTCCAGACTGCGGTGCAGATCGTCTCCGGCGTTCTGACTTTCCATCAATGTCCGTACTTGCGCATTCTCATCTCGAATGCTTCCTTCCCGCCTTCGAGAAGGGTCTCAACCTCGGCCTTGCACTCGTCCACCGTGCCTGAATGCTCCACCGTTCCTCTCCTGCCGGACGAGTCAAGGACGAACACTTTTTCCGCCTCGCCCAGCACGGGGATGTTCGGGTTGTGCGTGACAAAGATCAACTGCCGCGCACGCTTCACGTTCCTGACGTTCTGGACAACAGTCTCGTAGATGAACCGGTTGTCGAGGTTGTCCTCGGGCTGGTCAATGAGGAGCGGACTTTCGCTCTCGAGCAGCAGGATCGGGAGTATCGTCGTGCACTTCTGCCCGGTGGACAACGTCGCGGAGTCCTTGTAATCGCTGCCGTCGAGCAGCTCGATGCGGGGCAAGTCGAGGATTTCGGCCGTCTCCATCCGGAAGATATCCTGCGTGCCGGCAAGTTTGGCGACCACTTTTTGCGCCTGGTCGGAATTCAGCCCGCCGCGCTCCATCAGCGCGTCTTTGTCCATCTGGCGCACGGCCAGAGCAAAATCGGCGGGGATCATGCCCTTGACAACCTTCTCAGCCACCCGCGTCACCTGGACGCCGGAGTTTCGCAGCGCCTCCATAAGCTGGTCGGCATAGAGCTGCGGGTTACCAAACTGCTCCACGCTCACGCGGATCGTCGGCCCGAGGCGCGCCGTCAGGTCGTCGGCCACTTTCTTGCGCAGCGCGAACCGCGAGTCCCGCAGTTCGGAGACCTCGCGCATCATCTTCACGCGCGCCTCGGCCAGACCGCGCGCCTGAGTCTTCTTTGCTTCGAGCAGGCGCTTCTTTTCTATCAGCTCGTTGCGGTGGCGTTCCAGGCGGGACCGCTCCGCGACGTGGACCTGGGTGACCTGATGGGCCTCGATGACGGCCCGAAACTCTTTCTCCTGTTCAGCGTGCGCCTCAAGGAGATTCGCGCCCAGTTCTTCGAAGCGTTCCAGGGTTCCGCCCACGTCTTCCGCCGCTTTGCCCAGAAGCGAGTCCACGCGGCGCGCGGACTCATCGCCGACCTGCCGGACTTTTGACAGCATCGCCTCGTTCGGGCCGGAGACGACCTCGGCGGGAAGGTGTTCGCCGACCTCGCGGCCGAGAACGCCGGAGCAAGCCTCCAGACTCTCCCGGAATTCCTGAAACTTCCCGGCCAGCGACTGGATCGCCCGCTTTTGCCGGTCGCGCAGCGCCTTCAACTCGTGCTGCCGGTTGATCTTGTCCGCGTCGTCTCCCTGCGCTTGCGCGAGGCCCTTCAGCTTCTCCTCAACTGTGGGAAGCTCACCCAGCCCCTCCTGCAACTCGGCAACGTCGCGTTCGACGCGGAGCACTTCGGCCGCGTTGTCGGAGAGTTTGCGGTCCAACGCCTGCAACTTCGCCTCGATTTCGGCGACCTGGGGTTCAATGAATGAGTCGATCAACACCAACTGGAAGCGGGGATTGTTGGCGATCCCCTCGATTTGGTTCTGGCTGTAGACGTCGGCCGAGAAGAATGCTCCCTGCCCCAGGGAGATGCCCGTCGTCTTTCCATCCATCGTCGAGACTTCCGGATCTTCGCCCAGCGTCCGGTTGACGACGTAGGAGAGTCCCTCCTTCGTTTCGATGGTCAGCTGAATCCTGCCGCCGCCGAGGTTGTTGCGAACGAGGTTCTCGATGTCCCTCAGCATGAGCCGGTGGTCTTCACCGGACGGCAGCGCCGCGAGGGCGTATCGCACAAACTCGATGACGGTCGTTTTCCCTGTGCCGCGCCCGCCGATGAGGCAGTTCAAGCCGTCGCAAAAATCGAAACGGATGCCGTCCAGGAACCCGCCGACGACCTCAAGGGACTTGAGCCGATGATGCCCCACCGGTTGCGCCACGCGACGTGCCATTCTGTATCTCCCGCCAGTCCAGAAATCCGTCAAAGCCAGGGCGCCAATTATAGCAATTCGGCCTTTTCCGCGCCAAAGGCTCTCGTTTTGCTTTTAAGGCCGCATAGCGGACCTGAATCTCGTCGGTCGAGACGCCCGTCCGCCTATTCTCCCAGCTCACCGACGGAAAAAAACGCACGCCCCCCTGAACGATTTCTCCCAGACGGGTAGTAACACAGTGGAGGCACCGCATTGGGATGCATGACAAGGAGAGAACAGTGAACGGGTTTCAGGCGCAGTCCGTCACACAGCCAATGACGCAAAGCAAAGAGCTCGCCCAACTCGACATCCAGGCTGAGAAGGCCGTGCTCCAATGCGCCCAGTCTCTCGTCGGCCAGGCCGGTTTCACTCATTCGGACGTCGACGACATCGGGCAGGAACTGCGCCTGGAACTGCTCGTGCACCTGTCGAGGTTCGATCCCAGCAAGGGCAGCCGCGCCAGTTTCGTCGCAAGAATCCTCAAGCATAAGGCCGCCAGTCTCCTGCGCCGTCACCTTGCCCAAACGCGCGCGCCAGGCGTCCATGAATATTCGCTTGAGGAGGAAGTCTGGACGGCGGGCGGTCCCGCGACGCTCGGAGAGGTCGTGACCCAGGACGACGGCGCCCGCCGCGCAGGTCGGAAGATGGTCTCCGACCAGGAGCGCGCGTGTTTGAAGGCGGACCTGGCGCGCGTGATCGCCGCGCTCCCGGAGGAACTGCGCGCCCTTTGTGAAGAGATGACGACCAAGTCAATCGCTCAAATTGCCAGGGAACGCCATGTCGATGAGAACTGGGTCAGCCGCCGGGTGAAGGAAATCCGCCGACGTTTCAGCGAATTCGGGCTTGGAGAATACCTGCGGATCAGCGTCACGGACAGGAGACCTGGCGCGCGCATTAGAAAGTTGGAGGCGTCTTCGACGTGAGATTTCGGATTGCGAAACGATTGACCCAGTGTGAATTGGCCGGCATTTGGCCCACGGCCCGTTCGGAACGCCGGCTGTTTGATTTTCCATAAACCAGGGGAAGCGGACAGGCGGGGTGGCGTAATCCCGCATGGGCCAGCGGGGTTCGGACTCCCTGAACCCGCCTGTCCGCCCCACCTTTGAGAGGAGGTCGAGCCGATGGGACTGATGAAGCAGATCAGGAGCGGGAAACAGCCCGCGCCGCGCCGGGTCATGCTGTACGGGACTCACGGCGTGGGCAAGTCGACGTGGGGTTCAATGGCCCCGAAGTCCATCTTCATCCAGACCGAGGACGGTCTGGGGGAGATCGCCTGCGACAAGTTCCCGCTGGCGAAGACCTTCGGCCAGGTCATGCAAGCGCTCTCAGACCTCTACACCGAGGAGCACACCTACCGCACCGTGGTCGTGGACACGCTCGACTGGCTTGAGCGGCTCATCTGGGAAGAAGTCTGCAAGCAGAAGACTGTCGAGAACATCGAGGACATCGGCTATGCCAAGGGGTACATGTTCGCGCTGACGCAGTGGCGGGAGTTCCTGACCGGCCTGGAAGCGTTGCGCGCCGACCGGGGGATGATGGTCGTTCTCATCGCTCACGCGAAGATCGAGAAGTTCGAGAACCCCGAGACGGAGAACTACGACCGCTACGTGCCGCGCATCCACAAGCTCACCTCCCACATCGTCCAGGAATGGTGCGACGAGGTCCTGTTCGCCACCTACCGCGTCCACGTCAAACAGACGAAGGAAGGCTTCGACAAGAAGGTCACGAAGGGCGTGGGCACCGGCGAGCGCATTATCCGCACGACCGAGCGCCCAGCGCACGTGGCGAAGAACCGCCTGAACCTCCCCGACGAACTCCCCCTGGACTGGAACGCCTACGCGCAGTTCCTGGGAGAGGCGCCCGCGCCGAAGAAGTAGCGTCCCGATCTTTTCCCCGACCCTATTCATAAGGAGAACGCCGTGAGCGACCTGAACGGATTCGACGCAAACCAAGTGGAACCCGTGACCAATTTCGACCCCGTCCCCGCCGGCAAGTACCTGGCCGTCATCACCGCCTCGGAAATGAAGCCCACGAAGAACGGCAAGGGCAGCTTCCTGGAGCTGCAGTTCCAGGTCATCGAGGGCGAGCACGCCAACCGCAACGTCTGGGCGCGCCTGAACCTCGACAATCCCAACCCGCAGGCGGTGCAGATCGCGCGAGGCCAGCTTTCCGCGCTCTGCCGCGCCGTGGGCGTCCTGACGCCGAAAGATTCCTGCGAGCTGCACAACCTGCCGCTCGTGATTGACGTCCGGTGCAAGAAGCGGCAGGACACCGACGAAATGGCGAACGAGATCAAGGGCTTCCTAAAGAAGGAAGCGCCCGCGCCCGCTCCGGCCCGGCCCGCCTCGTCCTCCACCCCGCCTTGGGCGAGACGGTGACGATGCAGGTTCTGATTCCCATCCGAACCTGGTCGGAGCCGAACCTGCGCGGCCACTGGGCAAAGCGCGCGCGCAGGGCGCGGGGGCAGCGAGAGGCCGCCCGGATTCTCGTCCGGGCGGCCCTCGCCGCGTCGGCCGGGAAACCGCCCCTGGAGGGAAACCTTCGACTGGCCATACGACTTACGCGCGTGGCAATGCGTCAGATGGATTCCGACAACCTCGCAGCGGGACTGAAGGCCGTCCGGGACGGAGTGTCGGATGCCCTTCAAATGAACGACGGCGACCGACGGCTTGACTGGCAATACGCCCAGCAGAAGGGCAAACGCGGCGAGTACGCCGTGCTTGTAACGATCCAAGAGGAAAGCGCATGCCCGATCCCTTGAGGCTTGGCAGCTTGTTTCGCGGCATCGGCGGCATCGACAAGGGATTCGAGGACGCCGGGATCGAACCGCACTGGTCGGTGGAGATCGACCCGTCGTGCAACGCCGTCGCGCGCCGGCACTGGCCGCAGGTGCCCGTCGTGAAGGACGTCCGCGAAGCGGGGAAGCGCAACCTCGCGCCGGTAGACGTCATCGCCTTCGGATCTCCCTGCCAGGACTTGTCGCTGGCCGGGAAGCGTAAAGGACTGGAAGGAGAGCGCAGTGGACTGTTCTTCGAGGCAGGCCGGGTTATTCGAGAGCTGCGCCCGCAGCTCGCCGTCTGGGAGAACGTCCCCGGCGCGTTCAGCAGCTATACGCCAGCAGAGCAGCCGCCGGGCGAAATGGCGGCTGGAAGCGAATGGGAGGTGGAAGAGGAGAGCGATTTTGCGGCCGTCCTCGCTGAGATGGAGAAGTGCGGGGCGCTGGACGTCGGATGGAGAGTTCTGGACTCGCAGTGGTTCGGAGTGGCCCAGAGACGGCGCCGCATCATCCTTGTCGCGGATTTTGCAGCGAGACGCGCCGAAAAAATACTGGCTCTCTCCGAAAGCCTGCGCGGGCATCCTGCGCCGCGCCGAGAGCCGGGGCAAGCGGTTGCCGGCCCCCTTGAGAGCCGCCCTGGAGGCGGTGGCTTCCCAGGGACGGACGCCGCCGCCAGCGGGTTCCTCGTGTCTGACGTCGGCCCGACGCTCAAGGGCGGAAACGGCCCGAGCGGCCGCTGCGAACTCTCCGACGGAAACGGCGACGGCCTGATCGTTCAAGGTGTGCGCGAACCGGCAGAACGCGCCCGCCATGATGCCGTAGCCATGGCGGTCAGGATCGCCCAGACCGGCGCGAACGGCCACGGCGTCTCGGAAGACGTAAGCCATACGCTTGATGCGGCCAACGGGCAGGCAGTCGCATTTCAGCCGCGCTTCGCGCGCAACGGTCGCGGCGCACCCTCGGACGTCGCATATCCGCTGACCGCAGAAGCGGGAACGACGGGCAAAGGTGACAGTGGCAATGCCGTGCTCGTCCTGGCATGGGGTGTTCGGAGATTAACGCCGACGGAATGCGAGCGGCTGCAGGGATTTCCGGACGGATGGACGGCCTGGGGAATCAACGAGGCAGGCGAGCGAATCGAGATATCCGACTCGGCGCGGTACCGGATGCTTGGAAACGCTGTGACGCGGACGGTTGCATCGTGGCTCGGAAAGCGCATTGTCGCAGTCCTGCGGGAGACACGCTGAATGCAGCTGCGCCCGTACCAGCAAGAAGCAATCGACGCGGTCTACCGCTACCTGCGGGAGCACGACGACAACCCGGTCATCGTGATCCCGACCGCAGGCGGTAAGACCCCGGTCATGGCGACCATCTGCAAAGACACGGTCGGCACGTGGCAAGGGCGAGTCATCATCCTGGCGCACGTCAAGGAACTGCTCGAACAGGCCTTCGACAAGCTCGACCGGATCGCACCGGAGCTCCGCGTGGGCGTGTACTCCGCCGGATTCGGGCGGCGCGACACGAACCATCCTGTCATCCTCGCCGGAATCCAGAGCGTCTACAAGCGCGCCTGTGACCTGGGGCCGTTTGATCTCGTGCTCGTGGACGAGGCGCACTGCATCGCCCCGGAAGGCGACGGGATGTACCGGCAGTTCCTGGCGGAGATGAAGGTCGTCAACCCTCGCGTCCGAGTCATTGGCCTCACGGCCACGCCATTCCGGATGAAGTCGGGGATGATCTGCGCGCCGGAAAACTTCCTCAACGCGATCTGTTACGAAATCGGCGTCCGGCAGCTCATCGTGGACGGCTATCTCTGCAAGCTGGTCACCAAGGCTGGCTGCCAGAAACCGGACACGTCGACTCTCCACGTCCGCGCCGGAGAATTCATCGCCAACGAGACGGAAACCCTCATGAACCAGGACCCGCTGGTGGACTCTGCCTGCGCGGAGATCGCCGAGTATGCCAAAGACCGGAAGTCCTGCCTCATCTTCTCCAGCGGCGTGAAGCACGGCGAGCACCTGGCCGAAGTCCTGCGGCGGCGCGCCGGGTCCGAGGTCGGGACCGTCTTCGGAAACACGCTCGCGTTCGAGCGCGCGAGAACGCTCGATGATTTCCGCAAGGGAAAGCTCAAGTATCTGGTCAACGTCAACGTCCTCACGACGGGGTTCGACGCGCCCAATATCGACTGTCTGGCGCTGGTGCGCCCGACGATGTCGCCGGGCCTCTACTACCAGATGTGCGGGCGCGGGTTCCGCATCCATCCGGGAAAGCAGGATTGCCTCGTTTTGGACTTCGGCGGAAATGTTCTCCGACATGGCCCTGTGGATCAGATCAAGGCTCAGAGTGTTCATGCCGGCAATGGCATGGCGCCCGCGAAGGAATGCCCACAGTGCCACAGCGTCATCGCCGCCGGATATGCGACCTGCCCGGACTGCGGATATGCATTCCCGCCTCCGGAGCGGCAGAAGCACGATGGCGAGGCCTCTACCGCGGGCATCCTCTCCGGGCAGGTCACGAAGAACGAATACCTCGTCAAGGACGTGCTCTACAGCGTCCACACCAAGCGCGGCGCGCCGCCGGAGCATCCGAAAACGCTGCGGGTCGACTACGAGATCGGCTTCAACTGGTTCATTTCCGAATGGGTCTGCCCCGAACACAGCGGCTACGCCCGCTGGAAGTTTGAGAAATGGTGGAAATCGCGCTCGCTCATTCCTCCGCCCAAGACTGCCGAGGAAGCCGCCGCCCTCGCGCAGGACGGGGCGCTCGCCCCGGTGGCCGGTATCATCTGCCGCCACGTCGCCGGGGAGCAGCACGAGCAGGTCGTGGGGCATGTCCTGGGCACGAAGCCTCGCATGCCCGGAATGGACGACGAGCCGGTCATGGCGCCGGCGCCTGCCGCTGCCGCAATGGGGCTGTCGGACGAGGAGATTCCATTCTGATGCGGAAGGAGGTGATACGGGAACATGCCGTGAAACGGAAACGAAGGGAGGGACTGATGGGCTGTCTGTCGGAATCGGAGTTCAGGACGCTCGACCGGAAACTGGACCGCCTTCTCCAAATGGTGGAGGCCGTCCTCGGAAAGGAGTTTTCCCGCATGTCTCAGGCATTGGACGATCTCGCCACGCAGGTTGCCGCGAACACCTCCGTCGAGGAATCGGCGGTGACGCTCATCAACGGCCTCGCCGCCCAGCTCGCGGCTGCGGGCACGGACCCGGCGAAGCTGCAGTCGTTGCAGGCCAGTCTCAAGGCGTCGGCGGATGACCTGGCGGCTGCGGTCGCCGCGAACACCGTGGCCGACCCGAACACTCCTCCTTCCGGGGCGCAGGGGTAAGGGGCGCATGGCGGAGGCCGGGCCGGGTATTTCGCCCGGCCCGGCCCCGCCACTCACTTTTTCCTGAGGAACAGACCTTGAGCGCAGAAAGGCCGATGGAGACGTACCGCCGGGAGCGCAACCTCAGGCGGACGCTCCGCAGAGTGGCAGCATGGATGATCCGGTTCCACGAACATGGCGATGCCGGCGCAGGCGAAGTCCCGGAACTTCTCGCATCGCTCCGGCGGGCGTTGCGCCGCCGGGAAGAGGAGCCTCTATGAGAGCGAACCGCAAGAAGGCACTGGACCGCGAAGCGCGGCTTGAGGCGTTGCAATCAGAGCGCAACTCGCTCCGGCGCGAGCTGATCGAGGTCAAGCGCGAACTCGGCCGCGCCTTGGACGTGCGCGACATGCTTTCGTCAGCCGCCCACGCCATGCATTCCCCGCCGCGTTGGCGCCCGCGTTCGTCTGGAAGGAAACCGAGCGTTACTGCGCTCGTCCTCTTCGGCGACGCGCACGTCGGCGAGCGCACCGATCCCAAACAGGCCGAAGGTTGGGGCCAGTATTGCTACGCCATCGCACAACGCCGAACGGAGAGTTATCTGAAATGCCTCGCGCAGTGGATCGCAACGCTTCGGGCCGGCTACGCCATTGACGACTGCGCGGTCGTGCTCCTGGGCGACATGACGAGCGGCGACATCCATGAGGAACTTGTCCGGACGAACGAGTTCCCGCCGCCGGTCCAGGCGCTCGCCGCAGGACGGCTCGTTGCCGCCCTCGTGTCCGGTCTGGCGGGTCGGTTCCGGGACATCACCGTCTACGGGGTCGGCGGCTCGAACCATGGGCGCCTGTCGAGGAAGTACCAGTTCAAAGGCGGCGTCCTGAACAACTGGGACTTCGTTGTCTATGAGCATGCCCGTGCGCTGCTTGCGCGCCATGCGAACGTCGCGCTGCACGTCCTTCCGGCGAAAAAGGAAGCCGTCAGGATCGCCAACCACTGGTTTCTCTGCGGGCACGGCGACCACGTGAAATCGTGGATGGGCATCCCGTGGTACGGCATCGAGCGCGACCTCGGTCGCGAATCCCGCCGCCGGCTTGACCGGCTCCAGGAACAACTCCGGAGAGACGAACCGATCGAGGGACTCATGGACTACGGCCTCGGCGCGCACTGGCACACGCCGTTCGTGGGACCCTCATTTCGCTATCTCGTCAACGGCTCGCTTTCCGGGACAAACGAGTTTGACCACAGCTGCGGCCGGCATGCGCCGCCGCAGCAGGTTGCTGCCCTCATCAGTCCGAAGCATGGCCTTTTCGGGCCGGTGGCCTGGCGGCTTGATACCGGGGATGAAAGCGCGTTGGCCGGCACCGATTCCACGGGGGTATTCATGGGAGGCCCGCCGCCTCATGCGTGACAGCGTCAATCACCCGGAGCACTACACCTCTCACCCTTCCGGGGTCGAGTGTATCCAGATTACCGAGCACATGAACTTCTGCATCGGGAACGCCATGAAGTACCTCTGGCGCGCCGGTCTCAAAGGTGACGCGCTCGAAGACCTCAAGAAAGCTCGCTGGTACGTCGACCGGGAAATCAAACGCATCGAGTCCGCCGCGTCGCGGGAGAGGAAATGAGCGAGCTTCTTGAAGCCGCCAGGAACTACCTGCGCTGCGGGTGGATGCCGGTCTACGTCCCGCCCGGCGTCAAAGGACCGAACCGGCCCGGCTGGGAGAAGCTGCGTCTCACGGAAGCGGACCTGACTCGGCATTTCAACCGCGCCGGTAACATCGGCATCGTTCTTGGAGAGGCAAGCGGCGGCCTGGTGGACGTGGATTTGGACTGCCTTGAGGCGCTGGAAGTGGCCGATCAGTACCTGCCGGCAACTTTTGCCGTCACGGGCAGGCCAGGCGCGCCACGTTCGCATCGCTGGTACGTCTCGGACGTCCACGCGACAAAGCAGTTCCGCGACCCGAAGACCCGGAAGATGATCGTCGAGCTGCGCAGCAATGGCGGCCAGACGCTGGTGGGCCCGAGTCTGCACGCCGAAACGGGCGAGCCTTACGATTTCCTCGAAGGCGACCCCGCGCGCGTGCCTGCGGATGCCCTCGCCGCAGCAGTCGAGGTGCTATACGAGGCGGTCGTCCGCCGCAGATATGGGGAGATCCCGCAGAAGCGCGTTCTGTCTGCGCCGCCCGCGCCCTCGCGTGAAACGGACGCCGAGTCCGTCGAGCGGCGCGCGCTGGCCTATCTCGACGCGATGCCGCCGGCGATCAGCGGCAGCGGCGGACACGCCGCGACGTATTCGGCAGCCACGGCGCTCGTGCATGGCTTCGGCCTGTCACCCGACCGCGCGCTCCAAATGCTCATGGAGCGCTACAACCTTCGCTGCCTGCCGCCGTGGACGGAGAAGGAGCTTCGGCATAAGGTTGACGATGCCGCCGCGAAACCTCACGACCGCCCTCGGGGCTGGCTGCGCGACCAGGAACAAGCCGCCGCTGCTGACGCCGACGTGGACTTGTCGGGAATCCTGGCGCAGTCCCCGGCAAAGCGCGAGAAGCAGGTTCCCGCGGTCACTGACCCGGGGCCGGTTCCGGATTCCATGCTGCGCGTCCCCGGCCTCATCTCGGAAGTCATGGACTTCACGCTTGCGACGGCGCCATACCCGAACCTCTCGATGGCCTTCTGCGGCGCGCTGGCGCTCCAGGCCTTCCTCGCGGGCCGCAAGGCGCGCGACGCCGGCGACAATCGCACGAACGTCTACCTGCTCGGCCTGGCCTATTCCGCTGCGGGGAAGGACTGGCCGCGCAAGGTTAACACCCGCATCGTCCATGCGGTGGGCCTGTCCGACGGCCTGGGCGACCGCTTCGCTTCCGGCGAAGGCATCCAGGACGCGCTCCACGTCACGCCGTCCATGCTCTTTCAGACCGACGAGATCGACGGAATCCTCCAGTCCATCAACAAGGCCAAAGACGCGCGGCACGAGAGCGTCATGGGGACGTTGCTCACGCTCTATTCGGCGAGCAACACGATATTCCCGATGCGGCGCAAGGCCGGAAAGGAACCGCCAGGAGAAATCGACCAGCCGTCGCTGGTCGTCTTCGGCACGGCCATCCCGAACCACTACTACGAGGCGCTCTCCGAACGGATGCTCACCAACGGATTCTTCGCGCGCATGATCATCATCGAGAGCGGGCCGAGGCCGCATGGGCAGGAGTCGCGCGTGGCAGACCTGCCTCCGCGCGTGCTTGAGACCGCGAAGTGGTGGGCCGGCTTCAGGCCGGGCACGGGCGGAAACATGGAGGGGAAGTGGTTCCCGTCGCCCCGCCTCGTCGAGCACACCGCCGACGCCCAGGAACTCCTGGTGCAGACGCGCGAAGAGGCTGACGCGGAGTACACGAGGGCCGAGGAGCGCAAAGACGCCGTCGGAACGACAGTCTGGGGCCGCGTGAACGAGCAGACGCGCAAGTTGGCGCTTATCCATGCCCTGAGCGAGAACCAGGTCGAGCCGTTGGTCAGCGCGGCGGCTGTCCAATGGGCGCGGGCGTTCGTCATGCACCAGACGCGCCGCATGCTCTTCATGGCGCAGAGTCACGTCGCGGAGAACCCGTTCCACGCCGAGTGCCTCAAGCTCCAGGAAAAACTGCGAGAAGCGCCGGACAGGACGCTGCCGCACAGCGTGCTCCTGAAACGCATGAAGGTGGACGCACAGACCTTCCAGAGCATCGTCGCGACGCTCGAACAGCGCGAGGACATCCAGGTCATCCAGAACCGGACGGCGGGCAGGACGGGGACGAGCTACCGGCTGATTTCCGACCCTGCGCGCGAGGGGAATGAAGGAGGTGAAGAGTGAAAGAAGCCCGCGCCCAAGACCGCCCCGGGGAAGGTTCGAGGGGTGAAGGAAGGAGAAGGAAGGTGAAAGAAGTTTTCACGAAAAACCTTGTTAATAATAGATCATTCTTCTTCTTTCTCTCTTTCACCCATACCCCCCGCGCGCGAGCGCGCCTGCGCATTAACGCCTGTATCTGTGAGGGGTGGTGAAAGAAGAAAGATGCCCCTATGGAGCGCCTTCGCATTACCTCTCGAAGCCTCGTCTCGTTCGCGCCCAGGCGCGTCCGGGGCGCGCCCGTGCGCAACCGGACGCGCCGCGCGTACCAACGCACCGGAGCGACGCCCGCGCGCGACGTGCGCGCCCTGTGCTTCGCCATCTGCATGTTCGACGGCGGTCTGATCGAGGCCGATGCGACCGTGGCGCTGAACGACTGCGCTGCGCTACGAGCGAGGAGGAATAGATGACCCAGGCAATGGCGAACATCGAGACCGCGAGCCGCATTCACACGCGCTCCCCATTGGAACGACGCCCTCTGAGGAGAACCACATCGGCGACGGCGCCACGCCTCGAAGTGGGACGTGCGTTGATGTCCGTTTCCGTTCCCACCTACGCTGCCACCGATGCGCCATGCGCATGCCAGATTCCCGCGTGCGCCGCCATACCGTTGCATGGCAAGCAGGCTATCGGTGATGCCGCTTACGCGCTTGTGGACTTTGCAGATGCGGCGGAGATGTTGAAGTACAGATGGGCGGCGTATAGAGGGACGCGCGCGCTGGCCAGCTACGCCGTGCGGCGCGTCAACGGGAAGACCGTGTGGATGCATCGCGCTCTTCTTGCGCTGCCGGCGTTCAATAACCGAACGAACGATGTGGACCATATCAACGGCAATGGCCTCGACAACAGACGGTCAAACCTCCGCGTATGCACTCGCAGCCAGAATCAGCGCAACCGCCGCCGCGCCCACTCTCGTTGCGGATACAAGGGCGTCAATTGGGACAAGGTACATGGGGTCTGGCAGGCGCACATCAAGTTACACGGCGTGAAGAAAACCATCGGGCGATTCGCAACCGCAGAAGCCGCAGCCGCCGCATACGACAGAGAGGTGGCGAGACTGTACGAGGGCTTCGCGCAAACGAACGCGGCCATCGGCGGCCCATCGGGCATATACATAGACCCGCAGTACACGGTGCGCGTGGGACGAGCAGAGGGATGCACAAGGCAAAGAGGCGCAGCGCCGGCGCGGCTATTCGATGGTTAGGTACTTCCAGGCCGGGCCGGCCTCCGCGATGTTCCGAACCCCGGTTTTCGGAAGATTTTCGAGTTTTAAGAAAATCGGGCAGTTTTCTTTTCTCGCATGCCCCTGTGGAGATGACGCCGCATGCCTGACACGCCTGAAAAAATGGACCCCGCGCACCTGACGCGGCTGCAGCTGGCGACGGTTCTGACCGGCACAGGCATCGTCAGCCTGACGCCCCAGGCGTTGCGAAACTGGGTCGAGGCCGGCTGCCCGCGCGAGAGCGACGGTTCATTCAACCTGCTGCGGGTCTGCGCGTGGCTTGCCGGAGAGCGGGCGAAAACGCCGCGTCTTCCGCGCCCTGAGACCGAGGACGAGAAGGCCGCGCGCATCGCGCTCCTCCGCGAGCGGCGGCTGGGGGCGAAGCAAAAGCGCCGGATCGAGGCGCGCAAGCTCGAAGAGGGCTTCATGCCGCGCGAAGAAGTGATTGCAGAGTTCGGGCGGATGGCGACGGAAATTCGCACGGCGATGCTCGCCGTGCCGGCGCGCTTCGCGCAAATTCTGAACCCCGCGCAAGTCGCCATGTTGGACGCGGAAATGCGCTCGGCGCTCGATGCGCTCGCGGCGGGAAAGGAGGCGGCAGGCAATGCTCTTGTGCCCGGAGAGGAATAAATGCGCCGGCAGGCGCATCTGCGGACACGTACGGCCTCATCGCGCAAACAGGCCGTATCGCGCGGATTGCCGGTCCGTTCCATGCCCTCTCGGACGGCGTCATCTTGCGCAGGAAGTGTTCTGCAAACCGCGAGAGGGGCGCGCAAGCGCTCCCGAGGAGACCAGACATCATGCCGTTGAAACCTGACGCATACTGGCGGCCGTTCCTGAAGCCGCCTGAAATACTGACGCCCTCGGCCTGGGCCGAGAAGTATCGCCGGCTGCCCAGGGGCCAGAGCGCGCTGTCCGACCGCTACCAGAACGCGCTGTCGCCCTATTCGCGGACGATCATGGACCTCTGCGCCGTGCCGGGGCTGTCGCAACTCGTCATCATCAAGGCGGCGCAAATCGGCGCCAGCGAAGCGCTCCGCAACGTCATTGGGTGGGCTGCGCATCTGGAACCGGACCCGGCGGGCATCGTCCTGCCGGCGGAAAGCAAAGGCCGCGACATTTTCGACAACCGGATTCTGCCGCTCTTCCGTGGGACCCTGCCCCTTCGAAAACTGATGACGGGCCGAAGGTCCGACATTCGAAAAGATCAGGTGAAACTGGCGAACGGCTTCATCCTGCACCTGATGTGGTCCGGCTCCGGGTTCAGCCTGGCCGCCGACCCGATGCGGTTGGGCATCTGCGATGAGACGGACAAGTTTCCGGCGTGGGCGAATGCAGGCCAGGGCGAGCCGGTCGGCCTTCTGGCCGCGCGCCTGCGGACGTTCGGCTCGCGGGGTCTGCTGGTTGCCGCCAGCACCCCGAGCAACCGATTCGGCCGCATCTGGCGGCTGTTCGACGACTGCTCCATTCGGGCTTACTTCTCCGTTCCCTGCCCCCACTGCGGCCTGTGGCAGCGCCTCGTGTTCGACAGGCTGAAATACGAGCGCGGACCGACGGCCAAGCCCATCGACCGCGCGGAGCACATCCGGCGCAGCAGCGGCGTCTGGTACGAGTGCGCCGGCTGCAAGGGCCGGATCACCGAAGCGCAGAAGGCCGCGATGATCGGCCAGGGCCGCTACCAGACCCTTCCGGGCGAACCGCTGATCCGCGACGCCGAAGGCAACCGCCACGACTGTTTGGAGACCGTGCGCTCTTTCCTGCCGGGCACCAGCGTCGGGCTGCAAGTATCCGGCCTGTGCTGCCTCTGGCTGTCGTGGGTGGAAATCGCGGCGCAATACATCCTCGCGCAGGGCGACCTGGCGAAGATGTTTGCGTTCAAGACCGACACCCTGGGCGAGCCGTTCGACCAGCAGGAGACGCGGCTCAGGAGCGACCTGTTCAGGCTGAAATCGGC
>Ga0187856_1001826_pt1 | contig 16431 bp, 20 predicted proteins | sample June2016WEW_8_40_FD_132443 | JGI IMG/M metagenome (GOLD analysis project Ga0187856, IMG submission 132443) | Peatland microbial communities from SPRUCE experiment site at the Marcell Experimental Forest, Minnesota, USA - June2016WEW_8_40 | ecosystem: Environmental > Terrestrial > Soil > Wetlands...
GACGGCTTCGCAGTGAAACGGCACGACATCGGAACCGAGCCAGCGCCCGACCACGGGTTTGACCTCGTCCACGCTCGACTTGTGCTCGTCCACGTCCCTCAGCGGTCCGAAGCCCTCGCCACGATGATTGACGCTCTCAAGGCTGGCGGATGGCTCCTGGTCGAAGAAGCTGACCCCGGTCTGCAGCCCCTTGCATGCCCCGACGAACGCGGCGCAGCACAGGAGCTCGCGAACAAGTTGAAACTGGCGTTTCGTGCCCTCATGGCCGAACGAGGTGCGGACCTGTCATTCGGTCGCAAACTTCCAAGACTGCTCAGAGCAGCGGGACTTGTGGACGTGCAGTCGGATGCCTACTTTCCGATAGGCGGCCCTGCGGTAGATCGGCTGGAACGCGCAACCGTGGAACAGATCCGGGCGCGCCTGATCGCCGCACAACTGGCGACTGAGGGCGAGATCGAACAGCACCTATCCAACATCGCTACAGGTGAGCTCGACTTGGCAACCTCACCCATGGTGTCGGCCTGGGGTCGGAAGCCCGATTGAGCGACAGGTGGCGGCCCCGTGGTCGGGTGCGCCTGATCGCCGGTGTGGTGGCGACACCGGCTACTGCTCCCCGGAGAAGCGTTCCCATGCTGACTGGCGCGCCATTCCGAGTGCTTCACCGATGCGTGCCCAACTGACGCCTCGTGCTCTGAGCGCGGCGACATGGTGAGCGACCGCACGGTCGACGTTCTGATGAGCAGCGTGAGCTCGTACCATCTCAGCGAGCAGGTCCTCGTCAGATAACGCCTCCCAGGCCTTCAGGGTCTGTGGCGTCTGCGATTTGGTCGAAGGAATCGCGTCACCTGCCCGACGTCCCTTGAGATCGAGTTCCTCAGCGATTATCTGAGTGCAGAGGTCTACGCACTCATTGCAGATGTAGACACCGGGACCAGCGACGAGCCTGATGACGTCGAACTGGCTCTTGGCACAAAACGAACAGCTCAACGCCTCCTTGCTTGAAGTTCGCAACATTCGTCTCCTCCTCACGGCCACGGCAAGTAAGGATAAGCCTGACTACACCGTCAGGGTAAGCCTGACAAGGTTGGAGGTCAAGACCGAGCCAAGAGAGTCCCACAACCACGGATCGTGGGCGTCCAGAACGACGCGGACCTGGTTGGTCAGTCGGCACCGTGGTCGTGTCTTGCCGGCGTAGACGAAGAACTCATGACCCTCTGTCCATCATCCGGAGTACTTTCTTGACCTTCCGTCGTTTGGTGGCATGTGTGTCCGGGTTCGTTCTTGGATTAGAGCGCTTCCGCGGAATGGTTCCAACCGCCCGGATGCAGTGCTGCCCCTTCCGTCGTTGCACGCAAACCACCTGGTAACTACTCATGGCGGAAGCCTGGGCCTCCTCGGACCTCTCCCTTTTCCCCGGCTCGACAGCCCTACGCTCATCGGTGGCGCCTGGAGCAGCACCGGTGGCGCATCGTCTGGTTCCAAGTCGATGTTGACTGCTTCTCCATGTCACATTCATCCGGCTCACGTCGAGGGGCAGGGACGTGGCGGCCATGATGCGAGTGTGGAGAAGTGAACGGGTCGACGTGGCACCTTTCCGTCCCTCACGCCGAAATCGTCCCTCGGCGTTCGAGTGTCATGGCACGCTGCAGCGCCGCGGCTTTCATATCGGCGGGGATCGGTACGGCCCCGCCGAGCCCGACAGCGTTGATCCCGGCTTGGGCGGCTTCCTCGACGATGCCACCGATCATGATGGCCAGGTCCGCTGTGCGGTGGAACACCAGCACCCCGTGGTTGGCGAGCAGGACCGCTGGCACACCTGGGACGACTGCAGCGCGGATGTTCCCGATCGCGTGCGCGGATATCCCCGGGGCCCGTAACTTGCCAAGGGCACGCCGTCAGGCAGGCCGAGCATGGCCAGGGCCTCGACCCAGCAGCCGATGGGCTGATGTGCTACCGCGTAAGCCGTCGCGTACGGCGAATGGGTGTGGATCACGCAACCGATGTCGGCCTGGTCGGCGTACATCGCAGTGTGCATCTCAACGACCGCGCCCTGAATCGGGGTCAACTCGCCCTCCCGGAGGATCCCGTCGAGGCCGACCCGCACGACGGCCTCGGCCGGATGGTCGCGAAGCGTCGAGCCGCCTGTGAAGTACATCTCGTCTTCGCCCGCCACGCGGAGGCTGACGTTCCCGTGGGCGTTCGCCGAGATCGCCCCGCTGGCGACGACACGCCTCGCGACCTCGACTATCTGGTCGACCATGTCGCGTTTCACCTGTCCACCCCCCTTTTTGTTGGCAGCGAAGTGCCACCGGGGTGTTTCTACCATTTGGGGCCGCCTCGAGGTAGGCCCGGGTCCATGGAACGTCTGGGATTTCAGCCCTCCGGAGCTCTTGCGTGGCGCTGGCACCCTTGCGGCACAAGCGAAGTTCCACAGGGTCGAAAGTGGGCTGTTCGCACGGCGGTGAACTGAAGAGCGGCAACAAACCGATGCCCTGTACGGTCTTGTGGTCAACCTCGCGTGGGCTCAGCGGGCTTGGGTGACTTCGGTGTCGGGGCTGAGGGATAGTCAAGACCTGTGGATTGGCGTGCCACGACGAGGCGGCAACGTCAGTTGCACGAAGGGGGCGACTTTGTCGGAGCGATCAGGAACCCTCGCTGACGATCCGTTCCGTGGTCGGTACCCGACCAGTCACGAACGGCTGACGGGACTGCCCTGGGATGCGTCGTACCACAACGGTCCTGCGCCTTGGGATACTGGTCAGCCGCAGCCGGCAATAGTGCGTTTGGCACCCGAAGGCGGATTCGCCGGAGCGGTGCTCGATGCGGGCTGCGGAACCGGCGAGAACGCTCTTCACGTCGCCTCGCTGGGATTGTCGGTTCTGGGCGTTGACGTGACTGAGACGGCACTGGCGATCCCCGAGGGAAAGCGGACGACCGTGGGATCGAGGTTGAGTTCGCTGTGGCTGACGCATTCCAGTTGGAGCGTCTGGGGCGCAGGTTGGAGACGGTGCTGGACTGCGGACTGTTCCGCACCTTGGACGGCGACGAGCGACCAGGATACGTGGCCAGTCTGGCGTCGGTGACCGAGCACGATGGAACCCTGTACATGTTGTGCTTCAGTGACGATGGTGCCGATGCTGGCCCGTACCCCATCGGCCAGGAAGAGCTGAGAGCGGCTTTCAACCCCAGCAATGGATGGCATGTTGCCGCCATCGGACCGGACAGGGTTCAGACGAGATACCACGACGACGGCGCACCGGCCTGGTTCGCGACAATCAACGGATCTAGACCGCGGGACTGGTCCGCCCGGTGAGCGGTCCCGTGCCGTCACTCGTGAATCATTGGCTTCTCATGGCTGGCGGATGTGCATCCAAACGCGTATCTGGCTGCTCGGCAACGAGCACACGAAGCGCTCTGGCCGACGACCATGTCACCCGTACGCTCAGCAATCGACAAGTGCCGTCCGGACGGCCCGTCAGTTGTCACCCGGGGGTCGCCGTCTCTTCGCCAGAGTTGGGACGCGTCCCTGTGCCAGGGCCGCTCCCGCCAGGATGACAAGGCCCCCGACTGGCTCGTACCAGGTGACTGGCTCGCTTAGGAAGGCCGCGCCGACGACGACTGCGAAGACAGGTGTGACGTAGGTGACGGTGCTCGCGATGGTGCCGCCGGCGCGCGCGATGACGTCGAAGTTGAGTATGTAGGCGACTCCGGAACCGAGGACGCCAAGGCCAGCCAGCCCGTACAACGAGGCTGCCGCGACGTGGGCATGGACGTGACCGGTGAGGACGGCGAAGGGTAGAAGCTGCACGGCACCGCAGAGCACCTGGCCGGTGGCGAGTGCGACCGGGCCCTCAGGGAGGTTGGTCAGATGTTGCCTGGCATAGGGAAACCCGACGCCGTAGCAGCCGACAGCGCCTAGGCAGGCGCCGACGCCAAGCAGTTCGCCGGAGCCGAGCCCGTTCCACACGCCTACAACGACAAGGACGCCGGCGAAGCCCAGGGCGAGTCCTCCGATGCGTTCGGCACTCGGTCGCTCTTCGCGAAAGACGGCGAGGACCATGAGCAGTGCCGCGACGGGGGTCAGAGCGTTGATGATCCCAGCCAGGACGGCCGAGATGTGGGTCTCTCCGTAGGAGATGAGGGTGAACGGGACGCTGTTGAGGAAGATGGCGAGCACGAACAGGTGCCCCCAAGTCGACCGCCGGCGCGGCAATCTGGCTCGGGTCAAGCCGCTGATGAGGACAAGGGCGACGGCACCTACTGCCAGCCGGCCGAAGGCAACGTCCACTGGCGAGAACGACCGCAGGCCGAGCTTGATCCACCAGAACGAGCAGCCCCAGATCGCCGCCAGCAGCACGAACGACACAGGCCAGGGGATAGCTCCCGCGCGAGTCGAGGTGAGCGTGCGGGCCGCGGCGCCAGAACGTGTCATCTGGCTGACTGGTCCGCGCCAGCGGACAGGAGAGTGGTCTCCCCGGGAATGATCGCTCGGTACCTGTCGCTCGAAGCCTTGTCGCGAACTTCCGGGTGGCCTGACACGGCTCCCGCTACCGATCCGACTGCGCACGCCCCGGCGACGGCGCGCGCACGAGAAAGCGCGTCGACAGGATGACCCACGACCCAAGTCTACGAAGAGCGACCGCTTGCAAGTCCCTGGGAAACTTGATGGCTGTCCGGCGCGCACGACATGAGTCTCAGCCGGCCATCGCGTTGCGCGTCGCCCCGCGGCACCGGCAAGTCTGTCCGGGTAGGTTGGGCGTCTCAGGAACATGTGACCGGGGGGATGGCATGGCGGAATTTGTGCAGCTCATGGAGATCAAGACTTCGCGCATCGACGAAGTGAATGTGCTCGTGAGAAAGATGGCGGAAAAGCGCGGGGACCGCTTTTTGGCCGGCCGGGCTGTGCACGCCGCGGACAGGGACCGGGCGGGTTACTACTTCGCGATCGTCGAGTTCGACTCTTATGGGGAGGCGATGAGGAACTCGAATGATCCGGCGACAGGTGAGTTTGCCGAGCAGCTGAGAGCGCTTCTCCACGAGCCGCCCAGGTTCTACAACCTCGATGTGCTGCAGGAGTACCGGAAGTAGCTTGCTGACGTCGTATGTGAACCTGCCTCAGTGTCACGCCGGCGAAGCGGATTCTGAGTCGTGGCGCCGTCCGCAAATGGGACCAGTAGCGTTGAATCTCGTGGAAACCTGGGATGTCATTCGAGCTCGCCGCAACGTTCGTGCCTATGAGGACCGGGAGATAGCCCCGGGTGACCTCGACCGGATCCTCGAGGCCGGGTGGCGATCACCTTCGGCGTCGAACCGTCAGCATTGGGACTTCGTCCTCGTGACCGATCCCGGTCAGCTGCTGGAGCTATCGACCGTATGGACCGCGGCTGGTCACCTCGCGAAGGCAAGAGCAGCGATTGTCCTCGTTCTCCCGGAACCTGAGGACGAGCGTCATCGGACCATAGATCACTACGACCTCGGCCAGGCGACCATGGCCATGATGCTGGCTGGCGCGGACCTGGGTATCGGCAGCGGACATTCCGCGGTCGGGAACCAGGAAGCGTGCCGGCGGATCCTCGGCATCCCACCAGACCATCTCTGTGCCTACATGCTCGCTCTCGGCTATCCGGAAGGTCGACCGCTACAGCCGATAGCCAAGCCAAACGGCGCCCATTCGACGAAGTGGTGCACAGGGGTCACTGGTAGGAGGCCACGTCAGTCTTGCCGGACCGTGTTCACGCCCGCAGGCCCGGGCGCCCCGGGTCTCATCGTGCCAGGGCGATGACAGGCGTGATGGCGTCGGCGAAGGGTGGCTCTCTCGTGCCCACCCAGGGTTGGGCGGGCTGAAAGTCACGGGTGTCGTTGGCAAACGCCGTGCAGGCGAGGATGCGAGTCTGGGCCTGCGAACCCTGACCGACCTCCAGGGTGAGGCGGAACCGGCTCGCCTCCTCCACGGCGATGGACCCAGAGTTGGCGGTGAACGCTCCGAGGCTGACCGGCCCGGCCGGCACCCAGAAGTTGAACCCGGCCGCGGGGACCGCGGCCGGGATGTTTGCTACGAAAGACTCCGCCACGTGCTCAGTCGTGGGGGTGGCCCCGACCAGACGCACCGTGCCCCTGACGCTGCCCGTGATCGGGCTCATCTGAGCGAGGGCGGAGGCAACGCCCTGGGGGAAGGTGACCTCGGTCTGAAAGCCCGACACCACGAAGCGGTGGCCCGGTGCCGGGGCGTCCGACGAGATCGTGGCCCTCGCCCTCACGTGCAGGACGATCGGTGTCTCGACCGGGTCGGGACAGTAGAGCTGGTAGGCACCAGTGAGAACCCTGGGTGCCGACTTCGGAGAGGTTGCGCCGGAGCCGGACACCGCAAGAGCCCCTACCAAAAGGAGCGTGCCGGGGACAATGGCCCCGGCGAGGACACCGGCACGGCGGCGTCTGGGCATGGAATGACACTACCCGCCCTTCGCAGGCGCGCTCTGCGAGGTCGGTAACTCGCCAGCAAACGCACGAGGTGAGCATGCCGCCCGGCCTACGGCCCAGGTCGCCGCGCCCAGAACAGGATGCGCTTGAACGTGTAGAAGTACGGAGCCTGCCAGCCCAGTACCTCGGCGAGCCTTAGCCTGTAACGCTCCACGAACAGGTCGAACACCTCGGGCGGGAGCAAGCTCTTGAACCGCAAGAGGGTGGTGCCTTTCGTCCACTCGAGGACCGCCGCGGACGAGTCAAGGTGGTGACCGTAGACCTGCAGGCGCACATGCTGTTGTGAGAAACCGAGCTTGTCGAGGATCTCGGCGTAGCGCTCGGGGGCACACACTGGGTGTATGCCAGGTGCCGGATCGGCACCCAGGTGGTCGCGGAACGGCGCCTCTCGCGCCACCTCGATGGCGACGGCATGGGAGGGGTGGTCGGCGTTGGCAGGGACCTGGACGGCCAGCTGACCTCCGGGGCGCAGGCCGGCGGCCAGTTGCCGCAGCAGGCGTGGATGGTCGGGAACCCATTGCAGGCTCGCGTTGGCGAAGACGACGTCGAAACCGGCCTCGGTGGCGAAGCGGCCGATATCGCCCAACTCGAAGCGAAGGCCATCGTCAGCGCGGGGACGGGCCTTGGCCAGCATCGCCTCCGAGGCATCCATCCCGACGGTTGCGCCGGCCCTGGTCTGCGCGTGCAACTGGGCGGTGAGCTCTCCGGTTCCGCAGCCCAGGTCGATCACGTCACCGCCCGGGACGGGATGCACCATCGCGAGGAGGTCGAAGAACGGCTTGGCGCGTTCGGCGGCGAACTTCGCGTACTGGTCGGGATCCCAACCGTGGCCGACCTCCGTCTCCTCCGGCATCGACGTACCTCCCGGCATCGTGGGCAGCGCTCGTCTGGCTCAAGCGAGAATAAGGGCATGAAGCACCCGTCCGCCGCTCCGCCCGAGGAGGTCGTTCTCGAAGGCTTCGCACTGCGGCGCTACCAACGCCGCGACGCGCCGGCTCTGGCGGTGGCGATAGCCGAGAGCCTGGAGCATCTCCGCCCCTACATGCCCTGGATCGCGGGCGAGCCACTGAGCTTGGAGGAGCGCGAGGTGGTGATCGAACGCTGGGACCGGGCGTGGGCCGAAGGAAGCGAATACAGCTATGGGATGTTCCGGGGCGCTCGCGTCGTCGGCGGGGCAGGCCTCATGCGACGGATCGCCGCCGACGGCCTCGAGATCGGCTACTGGGTGCACCCGGCCTTTGTCGGTCGTGGTTTCGCGACCCGTGCGGCGCAAGCTCTCACGACGATCGGGCTTGGGCTGCGCGGAGTGACCCACATCGAGATCCATCACGACAAGGCGAACATCGCCAGTGGTCGTGTTCCCCTGAAGCTGGGTTTCGAGATGGTGGGCGAGGTGCACGTCGAGATCGCGGCGCCCGGCCAGACGGGTCGGAACTGTGTCTGGAGGGTGAACCGCGCCGGTTGGGCTGCAAGAACAAAGGAGATCGCGCCGGAGCGTGGAACCCGAACCGCAGCCGGTGGGGGAGAGGGTCACCTCGACTGAACCGGCGCGGTCAGTCGCCTTGCGCCAGCCACTGTTCCAGCCGGCCGGGAAGATCGGCTATCGAGAAATGCGCCCTGGCGACGGCTTGGTTGCGGTCGAGCAGGTCCGCACTGGGCTGCGCCAACCATGCGGCCAGGGGTGTCGGGTCTTCGATCTCGAACCATTGAAAGCCGAAAGTCCGGATCTCCTTGCCGACCGGGTACGGTCCGATGGCGAGAGGACGGCGGTAAAGGGCCGACTCGACGCTCGGATTGCCGAAGCCTTCCCAAGTGGAAGGCAGGGTCACCACCTCGCACGCCGCATAGGCATCTGCCAGCGTCGCTTCAGGCCACGCCGGGCCCCGCAGCACACGGATCTTGTGCCGGGCAGCCTCGACCAGGCGTTCGAGCTCTTGGTCGTAACCGTCCTCGGGCGGCCCGAGCAGCCAGTAGACAGCACCGAGGTCCATCGCGAGGCGCAGGCCACCGGCGACGTTCTTGCCTGCGACGGCGCGCGTCGGTTGGAGAACGACAAGCTCGCTTTCGCCCAGTTCGAGAGCCGCCCGAGCCGCACTGCGGTCGCCCGGCGGTGGGCTCGGGTCGAAACAGTTGTAGAACACATCCGCCTCGATGTTTCTCGCCGCCAGTTCACGCTTGGACCGGGCGTTGATGCACACGTGCCGCCAGGCAGGGTCGGTCGGAAGCGGGCCGGGATGTGCAAGACGCGGCCGCTGCCAGGACAGGTCGTGGTGGCGCAGGATTGCGGGCCTGCCTGTGATCGTGGTGGCGACGATTTCGCCGGCCACAGGATTCAAGGGAAGCGAGCAGAGGTTCTCCACGAGCACCAGGTCCGCTCCTGAGAGCGCATCTGCGACCTCCGATCGCAAAGCCGGGACGTCGCTGACCACGGCGCCGATCGCGAGGCCCGGCACGAGCTGATCGGCATGCCCGGCGCCGGCCACAGTCTTCACATCGAACCCGAGGTGACAAAAGGCCCACGCCCACTTGGCGGCTTCCACCGAGACGCCGTCGGGGCCCCCGAGGCGGTAGGAGACGACGGCGAGGGTGCCGGAGGCTGGGAGGCGCACGCCCGCACCGTAGTCGTCGACGGCCGCGGTTGGAACGTGCCCACAGTCCTCGTGCCGCCCCGCCTTCCTTGCGACGGCGGGCGCCAGGCTCTAGAACGTGGTGGTGCAAAAGCGGGCGTTGATCACCGGCATCACCGGACAAGATGGTTCCTACCTGGCGGAATGGCTGCTGTCGGAGGGTTACGAGGTGGTCGGCATGGTCCGGCGCTCCAGCACTCTCAACTTCGAGCGGATCGCCCACATTCAGGACCGATTGACACTCGCGTCAGCCGACGTCCTCGACGAGGTCTCGATGATCGAGGTCCTGCGCGAGCATCGCCCGAGCGAGGTCTACAACCTTGCGGCCCAGTCGTTCGTCCAGACGTCCTGGGGCCAGCCCGTGCTCACCGGCGAGGTCACCGCCCTCGGCGTGACCCGCATACTCGACGCCATCCGCCTGACCAATCCCGAGATCCGCTTCTACCAGGCCAGTTCGTCGGAGATGTTCGGCAGGGTGCGAGAGGTCCCCCAGCGCGAGACGACGCCGTTTTACCCGCGCAGTCCCTACGGGGTGGCGAAGGTCTACGGGCACTGGATCACCGTCAACTACCGCGAGAGCTACGGGTTGCATGCTTCCTCGGGGATCCTGTTCAACCACGAGAGCCCGCGTCGCGGCCTCGAGTTCGTCACCCGCAAGGTCACCAACGGCGTCGCGCGGATCAAGCTCGGCCTCGATCGTGAGATCAGGCTCGGCAACCTGGAAGCCAAGCGCGACTGGGGCTTCGCCGGAGATTACGTCCAGGCGATGTGGGAGATGGTCCAGCAGGACGAGCCCGACGATTACGTCATCGCCACCGGCGAGACCCACTCGGTGAGAGAGCTGTGCGAGGTGGCCTTTGCGAGGGTGGGGCTCAACTACGAGGATCATGTCCAGATCGACGAGCGCTTCAAGCGGCCGGCCGAGGTTGACTTCCTCGTTGGCGACGCAACCAAGGCACACGAGAAGCTCGGTTGGAAGACCCACGTCGGCTTCGTGGTGCTCGTCGAGATGATGGTCGACGCCGACCTCGAGCTGTTGCGCCGCCAGGTTTCCTGACCGGCGGAGCGGCCCTCCGGCCCGGTGTCGCGAGGGAACGGCACGAGCTGTGGTGAGCGAAGGGGCGCCGGCAGGCTGACCGCCGGGCACGCGCGTGCCCAGGGCGCCAGCAGCCCCGTAACATGGGCGTTCTTCATGCCGCCTGCTGTTCGTCTCCACGAGGCCGTAGCGCTCGCCGGCCGATTCCCCCTCCTCGCAGGAGCTTGCTTGGAAGTTGGCGAAGGCGAGGTCGTGCATCTGCGCGGCCCGAACGGGGCCGGCAAGACGAGTCTGCTCAAGGTTCTCGCGGGTTTGTTGGCGGTGCACTCGGGTGAGGCGACCGTGCTCGGCTGGGACCTCGTCGCCGACCGGCGCGCCGTGCGCCGCGAGGTCGGCATGCTCGGCCACCAGTCCTTCTTGTACGAGGAGCTGACGGTGGAGGAGAACCTGAGGTTTGCCGTGCGAGCGGCCAGGGGCGCTTCATCTTCGATCCGCCCGGCGCTCGAGCAGTTCGGCTTCGCAGGTCGTCTCGCGTCGGTCCCCGTCAGCAGGTGCTCCGCCGGACAGCAGCGCCGCGCCTCGCTCGCCGTGCTCGTCGCGCGCGGAGCGCGGCTTTGGCTGTTGGACGAGCCGCATGCGGGACTCGACCAGGACGGCCGTGACCTTCTCGACGAGCTCCTCGCCGGGTCCCGGGCGGCCGGTCGCACCGTCCTGTTCGCCTCCCACGAGCTCGAGCGCGCGACCGCCATCGCGGAGCGGACCGTTCACCTCGCGGGCGGCCGTGTCGTAGAGCAGCCCGAGGCCGCCGAGACGGCCGAGCCGGTCAAGGAAGCGCCCGCTCATGTTGCGTGACGCCGCCCTCGTCGCCGGCAAGGATCTCCGCATCGAGCTCCGTTCCAGGGTCGGCCTCAACCAGATCGGCCCCTTCGCGATCGCGGTCCTGCTCCTGTTCGGCCTTGCACTGGGCCCCGACAGGCAGGTCCTCGCCCCGGCCTCCGCCGGTCTCTTCTGGGTCGCGGTGCTGCTTTCGACAGTGCTCGCCGTCCAGCGCAGCTACGCCATCGAGTCGGCCGACGCCGCTCGGGACGGGCTGCGCCTGTCCGGCCTCGACCCCGCCGGGATCTTCCTCGGCAAGACGGGCGCCGTCGCCGCCCAGCTCCTTGTTCTCGAGGCCGCGCTCAGCCTCGGGGTCGCGCTGTTGTACGGGGCGCACTTGTCAGGCGCTCTGGTCTTGGTCGGTGCCTGCGTGACCGGCACCCTCGGCCTCGCGGCCGTCGGCACGCTCTACGGGGTGGTGGCATCGGGGCTGCGGATCCGCGAGACGCTCCTCCCCCTGCTGTTTCTCCCCGTGGTCGCACCCGTCCTGCTCGCCGCGACCAAGGCTTGGGACGAGGCCCTCGCGGGAACACCCGGCCGCGCAGGAGGGTGGCTGGACGTGCTCGTGGTCTTCGCCGTGCTCTACGTCGCGATCGGCATCGTGGCGTTCGGGCCGCTCCTGGAGGATGGATGAGCATGCCGGCGCGTACCGTGCCGCCGGATCGTGCGGCTGTCGCACTGCGGGTGCTGGGTGTGACGGCACTCGTCGGCGTCGTGGCGACGGTGTGGTTGGGTCTTTTCGTCACGCCGCCGGACGAGTTCATGGGCAATCTCGTGCGCTTGCTGTACGTCCACCCGCCGATGGCCTGGGTCGCGTTCCTCGCCTACGGGGTCGCCAGCCTCGCGAGCCTGCTTTACCTGTGGCCGAGGACGAGAGCGGAGCACTTCGACCGCGTTGCGGGCGCGTCGGCCGAGGTCGGTGTCGTCTTCACAGGCCTCACCCTCGTCTCCGGGTCCATCTGGGGTCGCCCCACCTGGGGCGCGTGGTGGGTCTGGGACCCTCTGCTCACCACCACGGCCCTGCTGTTCGTTCTCTATCTCGGCTATCTCGCCCTGCGGCGTGTGCCGGGCGAGTTCCACGTCCGGGCCCGTCGCTCGGCGATCGGGGCCCTGATCGCCTTCATCGACGTGCCGATCGTCTACCTCTCGGTCGAGTGGTGGCGAAGCTTGCACCAGGCACCCACCGTCCTCAACCCGACGACGCACAAGACCTACGTGCACGGATCGATGGCCTGGACGTTGCTGCTCGGCTTCGTGTCGTTCACGCTCGTTTACATCTGGCTGATGGCGCACCGTTACCGCCTCGCGAAACTGCAGGACCGGGAAGACAGCGAAGGGCTTGAGGTCGCCCTCGCGGAGCGCCGCGCCGAGGCGGTGGCCGGATGAACGGCTACGTGGAGGCCGGCTACGTGGTGGTCCTCGGCACGCTCTCGATCTACGGGGCGACACTCGTCACCCGTGAGCGGGCGGCGCGGCGACGAGTCGGCGCGGCAACGAGTGTCGCCCAGCCAGGCGTCCCCACCGAGCCTCAGGTGGCGCGCGGAGATGCCCCGGTGGTGAACCACGGTGGTGTCGAGGATGAAGAGCGGGGCTCAGGTCCATGACCGGGGTCGGAACGAGGACCGGCGACAGTTTCTTGCCTGGCGACGCCTTCGAGGACGAGCCCAGCTCCGGCGACGCGGGGACCGCCCCGGCCGGGCCGCAACGCCGGCAGAGAGCCCTTAGCTCCGAGCAGCGGCGTCAGCGCCGGCGCCTCGGAGTGGTCGGGCTCGTGATCGTCGCCGCCATCGGGTTCCTGGTTTTCAAGGGGATCACCTCGGCGATCGTGTTCTTCAAGACGGCGAACGAGGCGATCGCCCAGAGAGCTGCCCTCGGCAACAGCACCTTCCAGCTCGAGGGCATGGTCATGCCGGGGACGGTTCGCACGTTGCGGGGCAGATCAGGGACGACGGTTGCCTTCGTCGTCGAATCGAGCGGCGTCAAGGTCTCCGTGACCAATAGCGGGTCGGCTCCCCAGCTCTTCCAGCCCGGGATCCCTGTCGTCGTGGTCGGTCACTTCGTCGGTACGACAGACCGGTTCGCCTCGGACCAGATCCTCGTCAAGCATTCCAACGTCTACATCGCGGCCCACCCGAATCGGGTGAAAGCACTGAACGGGACCACCAGATGAACGCCGCCCTGGGACTGATCGGGGTTGCCCTCGGCCTGCTCGCGGCGGTGTCGGGAGTTGTCACGATCGGCGTCGGCCTTCTGACAGGACGCCCGTCGCTGTTCCGCCTTGCCCGCACGTTCGCCCTCTGGGTGCTCGCCGGGGCGGTGCTGTCGACCGTCGCCATGGAACGGGCGCTCCTCGTCCACGACTTCTCGATCGTCTTCGTGGCGGCGAACAACAGCCGCGGAACGCCTCTTTTGTACTCCATCACCGGCATGTGGTCGGCTCTCCAGGGCTCGATCCTGCTCTGGGCGCTCATCCTCGCCGGCTACCTGGCCGCGATGACCCACGCGTTCCGAAAGCGCGCCTCCGATCCGCTCGTCGCCTGGTCAAGCCTGATAGGGCTGTGCGTAGCCGTGTTCTTCTTCGCCCTCATGGCCGGCCCCGCCAATCCTTTCGCGCACGTCGCCGGCCAGGTCCCGGTGGACGGCTCCGGACCGAACCCGCTCCTGCAGGACAACCCTCTCATCGCTTTCCATCCGGTCTTCTTGTACCTGGGCTTCGTCGGGTTCACGGTGCCGTTCTCCTTCGCCCTTGCGACCCTCGTGACGGGGCGCCTCAACGAGGGGTGGCTCGGGGCGACCCGACGTTGGACCCTGTTCGCATGGGGCTTCCTCACGATCGGCATCGTGCTCGGGGCGTGGTGGTCCTACCAGGTCCTCGGGTGGGGGGGCTTTTGGGGATGGGACCCGGTCGAGAACGCGGCACTGCTTCCTTGGCTCTGCGGCACGGCGTACCTGCACTCGGTGATGGTCCAGGAGCGCAGGGGCCTCCTGCGGGTGTGGAACCTGTCACTTCTGATGGCGGCTTTTTCCCTCACGATCCTCGGGACGTTCCTCACCCGCTCCGGAGTGCTCGTCTCGGTGCACTCCTTCTCCAACTCGACGGTCGGCCCCGTGCTGCTGGGATTCTTCGGCTTCGTCGTGGCGGTCAGCGTCGGGCTGATCGCCTGGCGGGGCGACCGCCTGCGTTCGCCGGGGACGATCGACGCCGCCGTCTCCAGGGAAGGGGCTTTCCTCGTCAACAACCTCCTTTTCGCCGGGTTTGCGCTCGTCGTGCTCCTCGGGACCGTCTTCCCGCTCTTTGTCGAGGCGCTCAACGGCCAGCAGGTCACCGTCGGGCGGCCCTACTTCGACACGATGACGCTTCCGATAGGTTTCGCACTCCTGTTCTTCATGGCCGTGGCTCCGGCGCTCCCGTGGCGCAAGGCGGCGTCGGGGGTGCTCCGTCGGCGGCTCGCGATCCCGGCGTGGGTCGGTGTCGGGGTCATCGTGGTCTGTGTCCTCGCGGGCGTGCGCGGTCTCACGCCTCTGCTGGCGTTTGGTCTTGGCGGTTTCGCGGGGGCGAGCGCCGTGCGTCAGCTCGTGCTCGCGGCACTCGGGTCCCAGCGCGCGGGCGGGGGGGCGTGGCGAGCACTGTTCGGCAGAGCCAACGGTGGGATGATCGTGCATCTCGGCGTCGTCGTCGTGGCGGTCGCGCTGGCAGCAGCCAGCTCTTACGGCCAGAGGACCCAACTCGTCTTGAAGCCTGGCCAGTCGATCGGCTTCGACGGTCACAGTTTCACCTACGTGGGCTGGAAGCAGTTCAGCCTCCCGAACAAGAGCGGCGAGATCGCGACCGTGCTGGTGGACGGGGCTCCCTTTCACCCGGCCATCAGCGTGTTCCCCGGAAGTGAGGGGATCGGCACCCCGGCGGTGGATTCCTCGGTTCGCGAGGACACCTATCTCACCCTCGCTGACATCGACGCCTCACCACATGGCCCGGCGACCATCGACGTCGTCATCCAGCCCATGGTGCTGTGGCTCTGGGTCGGGGGGGCCCTCACCGCCTTCGGCGCAGTTCTCGCCGCCGTCCCGATCAGGCGCCGCCGTGGCTCCAAGGACACGCCCGATGAGCCCGCATCCGCCGGGCTGACCGAGTTGCCCGACGGGCCGGAAGCGGCCGTGCCAACCGGCCCGGCGGGCGCGCTTGAGGACCCGGCCCCGGCTCGCGTCGGAGCAGGGACGGGCTCGTGACAAGGCGGAGTCGCCAGGCGAAGCTTGCGCGTTGGGCAGCATGCGGGGTCGGTCTCGGCGCGCTGGTGCTGGTCGCCGTGCTGGCGGGCCGTCCAGCCGCCACCCAGACCGCCTCGAGCTTCCTCACAGGCAAGCCGGCTCCACCGGTCGCGGGCCGCAACCTTGCCGGTGGCGACTCGTCACTGGCGAGCTTGCGGGGCCGCTTCGTGCTTCTCAACTTCTTCGCGAGCTGGTGCCCCCCGTGCCGCAGCGAGTCACCGGAGCTCGTCAAGTTCGCCTACGGCCACCCCGCCGGCCAACGGGTCGCGGTGCTCGGCGTCGTCTTCGGCGACACGGCTCAGAACGCGGCGGCATTCGAGCGACAGGTCGGGGCCACCTGGCCCTCGGTCGCCGACCCCGGCGAGCGGATCGCCATCAGCTACGGCGTCGACGATCCGCCGCAGTCGTTCCTCGTCGCGCCCGACGGCCGGGTTGTGGACCGGATCCTCGGAGGTGTGACTGCAGCCGGCCTGGACCGTCTCGTCGCGCATGCTGTGGCGGTGCGCCCGTGATCACCGGAGTTGACCCGCACGCCGGGCGCAAGCTCGAGCGGGCCGGACACGGGGCCATCTCGCTCCTCGCGTCCCGGCTGGCGTGGCTGGTCGCGGCCGTGGTCGCCTTGATCGCCCTCGGCATCGGCAGCGTGCACCCGCAACAGCCGAGCTCGTCGGCGAGGATCGCTCACCTCGACAGCGTCATCAAGTGCCCGAGCTGTGTCGACCTCTCCATCGCGGAGTCCGACGCGCCCATCGCCGTCGGGTTGCGGTCCGAAGTCGCCGCCTGGGTTCATGAAGGGCTCAGCGACGGGCGGATCGAGCAGCTCGTCGTCGCCCGTTTCGGTGAGCAGGCACTGCTCGTCCCCTCCGGGTCGGGAGCTGACGTCTTGTTGTGGGCGGTCCCGGTCGCCGTAGTGGGCACCGCCGCCGTTGTCCTGGCCGGGTACTTGTGGAGGCGACGGCGACTCGAGGTGCCCCTGTGAGCCTCAGGGGCACCATGGGCGAGAGCGGCCCCGGGATCCGGGCGCGTGGGCCGGGCCAGGACGCACTGGCGAACGAGCGGGAGTTCCTGCGGCGTTCGATCGAAGACCTCGAGGGCCAGCGCGCGGCGGGCGAAGTCGACGAACAGGACTTCGCAGTGCTGGATAACCGC
>Ga0187856_1001829_pt1 | contig 16421 bp, 17 predicted proteins | sample June2016WEW_8_40_FD_132443 | JGI IMG/M metagenome (GOLD analysis project Ga0187856, IMG submission 132443) | Peatland microbial communities from SPRUCE experiment site at the Marcell Experimental Forest, Minnesota, USA - June2016WEW_8_40 | ecosystem: Environmental > Terrestrial > Soil > Wetlands...
AATCCGTTCGCCAAGCTCCTGGGCCTCGCGCGCGACGACGAGGACGAGGACGCCAACGCGGTGGCGCCCGCGCCCGCAGCAACAGCGTCGAACATGCCGGCGCCGGCGCCGGCGCCGGCCGCCGCCGAGCCGCTGCGCACGCGGGCGAAGGCAGCCGTCGTCGCGGCCGTCGATCGCGCCGAGGACAAGCTGGCGCGCGCCGAAGACAAATTCGCGGCGGAGAAGGCCAAGCTGATCAAGGTCGCCGCGAAGACGGAGGAAAAGCTCGCGGCAGAGAAGACGAAGTTCGTTCAGGTCGCCTCGAAGGTGCACGTGATTTCCCGCGCCGAAGCGTCACCGTTAGCGGCGCTGACGCCGAACCAAATCATTCTCGCCCGCGGCTTCTGGCAAGGAGTTCCCGACGGCGCGGCCGCGGCCCCGGCCCGCCCGGCCCAGGCAGCAACGAACGCGCTCGCCGCCGTGGCGCGCCCAAGCCGCAACGACGTCGCCAGCGCGGCAACCGACAGCACCGGCTCCATCGGCCCATTCGCCGCCCCGCCCGACGATCGGGTTTCGCCGGATGTCGCGCTCGCCTACGCGGAACAGGCCGACCGCGAAGCAACCGCCCGCACCGCGGCGGTGCAGCCGCCGCCGGCTGCTGCGGCAACGCCGCGCGCCGCAGTGACCCGCGCCGTTGCGGTGCAAACCGGCGACAACGAAATGACGATCGCCGTCAAGCGCGTCAGCGGCCGGCCGGCCTCCGCAATCCTCACGGTCGCCAATAAGACCTCGGCGGCGCCGCTCGCGGCGGGCGTGCGGGTCGACGATCCGTGGCTGCGCGCCATCGTGTTGGCGCCAAGCGTAGACCGCTTCCTTTGCATCACGGCGCTCGGCGCGCGCGACTTCCGCTCCTTGGCGGCGCTGATCGGAAAGCCCGCCAGTTCGGTGATGATGACATTCTCCGCCGACCCGCAGCTCGGCCTCGCGCAGGATCATTTCAGCGGCAGCGCGATCGTGTTCGTGTCGACGGTGACCTACCCGCTGCGCACCGCGGAACTGCGGTAAGCCCACACAACCTCGTCATCCTGAGGTGGCCGCCCAAGGCGGCCCTCGAAGGATGCTGCTCGGGCCGTCGCCCCTTCGAGGCTCGCTTCGCTCGCACCTCAGGGTGACGGAACGTAAGTTGAGCGCTACGCCAGCATCCCCAGCGCGTGCAGGTAGGTTTCGAGGATCGCCTCCTGCTCCTTGCGCTCGTTGACGTCCTGCTTGCGCATGCGGACCACGGTGCGCAGCGCCTTGATGTCGAAGCCGTTGGCCTTGGCTTCGGCATAGACGTCGCGGATGTCGTCGGCGATCGTCTTCTTTTCCTCTTCTAAACGCTCGACGCGCTCGACAAACGCCTTGAGGTGATCCTTGGCGAATCGATGGGCGGGTTGATCGTCCTTGACGGCGGCGGCGGCGGCGTTGGCGGCATTAGCCATCGGGCACTCCTGCGATAACGGGTGCCGAGAGCATTCGAAAGCGCCAGCCTTGCGGTCAAGCCGCCTTGGCGCTCATCCACAGTACTGCACAGGACAATCGCGCTAAAAACGTCGCGTCAATGTTTTGGGCTTGCTTTTTCGAATGCCGCCTGCTGTCCCGCCGACGCCTCCTTCTGATACTTGGCGCGCCATTCGTCGTACGGCATGCCGTAGACCATTTCGCGGCTCTGTTCTTTCGTCATCGCCACGCCTTTGGCGTCCGCCGCGTCCTTCATCCAGTTGGAGAGGCAGTTGCGGCAGAAACCAGCCAGATTCATCAGGTCGATGTTCTGCACGTCGGTGCGCGAGCGCAGGTGCTCGACCAGGCGGCGGTAGACGGCGGCTTCAAGTTCCGTGCGGCTGTTCTCGTCGGTAGCCATGATCTCCTCCGCGATCTAATGAGAGCATGATCCGGAAAAGTGGCATCCGGTTTTCCGATAAGATCATGCGCCACTAAACATCTAGCAGGCTGCTGAAAAAGAGAACAATGTTCCCGGTCCGATTCCAATCCGTTCACCTCTGGATTCGACTATGTTCACGGTGAAAAAGACTTTTTCAGCAGCCTGCTAGAGCGTCATCGCTTCTACCAAAGTGATGACGCTCTGGGAAACATAGAGACGCTTGGGCCGTCTTTCCATACTCCGGCGGCTCGATCGTCATCAACACGATGCCGAACAAGATGGACATCGCAGCGCGCGAATTTCTCGAATCGCTGTTTCGCGGCGCGGTCGGCGCCGCCCACCCCGCGGGTTCGCTGCCGCCGAACTTGCCAGAGCCGCCGCCGCGCGGACGGCTCGTCATCCTCGCCGCCGGCAAGGCGGCGGGCTCGATGACCGAAGTCGCCGAACGGCACTATCTCGCGCGGATGCCGCAACGGCGGCTCGCCGGCATCGCCGTGACCCGCCACGGTTACGGTCGCCCGACCCGGCACATCCCGGTGATCGAGGCCGGGCACCCGGTGCCCGACGCGGCGGGCATCTCCGCTACCAGACGCGTGCTGGCGCTCGCCGATGCGGCGGATGGCGACGATCTCGTCCTCGTCCTGCTGTCCGGCGGCGCCTCGGCGAACTGGATCGCGCCGGCCTTAGGCCTCACGCTCGAAGCGAAGCAGGCGGTGACCCGCGCGCTCTTGCGCAGCGGCGCCGCCATCGGCGAGATCAACGCCGTGCGCAAGCATCTCTCGCGCATCAAGGGCGGCCGCCTCACCCAGCGCGCCTACCCCGCCAAAGTGGTGACGCTGGCGATCTCCGACGTGCCCGGCGACGACCCGGCAGTCATCGGATCGGGGCCGACGGTGCCCGATCCGACGACGCTTGCCGACGCCCGCGAGGTCGTGCGCCGCCACCGGCTCGAGGTCCCCGACGGCGTGATCCGCGCGCTCGATGACCCCGCCAACGAGACGCCGAAGCCGGGCGACAGGATCTTCGCCGGATCGGAATACCGGATCGTGGCGCGGCCGGCCGACGCTTTGCGCGCAGCCGAGGAACTCGCGAGCGCGGCGGGCTACGAATGCGTCATGCTCGGCGACCGCCTGCAAGGCGAGGCGCGCGAGGTCGCCGCCGAACACGCGCGGCTCGCTCTTGCGCTTGGCGCCGAGCGCCGCCGCGCCGTAATCCTTTCCGGCGGCGAGCTGACCGTGACGTTGCGCGGCCACGGCCGCGGTGGCCCCAACCAGGAATACGCCCTGGCGCTGGCCATTCATCTTGACGGCGCCCCCGGCATCGCCGCGCTCGCCGCCGATACCGACGGGACCGACGGCGGCAGCGGACGCGCCGACGATCCGGCCGGGGCCTTCATCGACGCAACGACGCCGGCGCGGGCGCGGGCGGCCGGCCTCGATCCCGCCGCCTTTCTCGCCGACAACGATTCCACGGGGTTTTTCAATGGCATCGGCGATTTGTTCAGGCCCGGTCCGACGTTCACCAACGTCACCGACTTCCGCGCCATCGCCGTTGACAGGCCATAAGCCTTGACCGGATTCTGAACCGGAAATGAGCGACGCGATTTATCCCAGAATTGCAGCGAACGCGCTTGCGGCGAGCATATTCGTGATGCTGCTTGCCGCATCGGCCGAGCCGGCCGCGGCCGATTTCCGGCTGTGCAACAATACCGCGAGCCGGGTGGGCGTCGCCGTCGGCTACAAGGACGCCGATGGCTGGACCACGGAAGGCTGGTGGAATCTACCGTCGCGCAGCTGCGAAACCGTGCTCAAGGGCAATCTCGTCGCGCGTTATTACTACGTCTACGCCATCGACTACGATCGCGGCGGCGAATGGATGGGACCGGCCTTTATGTGCACCCGCGACAAGGAATTCACCATCCGCGGCATCAGCGATTGTCTCGCCCGCGGCTATGACCGCACCGGCTTTTTCGAGGTGGATACCGGCGAGCAGCACGCCTGGACCGTGCAGCTCACCGAATCGAGCGAGCAGACGCCGCAACACCCGTTGCCGGCAGGCAATCCGCTCACGTCGACCCCGCCCGCCGGCGTCCGCACAGCGCCGGGCGCAACGACCCCGCCCACTCCGCCCGGAAGCCAAAGCCGATGAGGCGGCAGCGGCGCACCAAAGTAGTGGCGACGCTGGGGCCGGCCTCTTCGGGCCGCATCATCATCGGCCGCCTGTTCGCAGCCGGCGCCGACGTCTTCCGGATCAACATGAGTCACACCACGCACGACAAGATGCGCGAACTGGTGACGACGATCCGCGCGGTCGAAGCCGAATGCAATCGGCCGATCGGCATCCTCGTCGATCTGCAGGGACCGAAGCTGCGGCTCGGCAGCTTCAAGAACGACTGGGCGGAGATCGACAACGGCCAGGATTTTATCCTCGACACCGATCCGGCGCCCGGCGACTCGACGCGCGTAAACCTGCCGCATCCGGAAATCTTCGCCGCCATCAAGCCGGGCGATGCGCTGCTCATCGACGACGGCAAGCTGCGGCTTATTGTGACCGAAGCGGCGCCGCAACGCATCGTCGCGCGCGTCAAGGTCGGCGGCAAAGTGTCGAACCGCAAAGGCGTCAGCCTGCCGCAAACCGTCGTCCCGGTCGCGGCGCTGGCGCCGAAGGATCTCGCCGACCTCGAAGCCGCGCTCGATGCCGGCATCGACTGGGTGGCGCTGTCGTTCATTCAGCGCCCGGAGGACGTCGCCGAGGCGAAAAAGATCACCCGCGGGCGCGCCGCGGTGATGGCCAAGATCGAGAAGCCGCAGGCGGTGGCGCGGCTTGCCGATATTCTCGATCTCGCCGACGCGCTGATGGTGGCGCGCGGCGATCTCGGCGTCGAGATGCCGCTGGAAAAGGTCCCCGGCGTGCAGAAGGAAATGACCCGCGCCTGCCGCCGCGCCGGCAAGCCGGTCATCGTCGCCACGCAGATGCTGGAATCGATGATTGCGAGCCCGGTGCCGACGCGCGCCGAAGTCTCCGACGTCGCCACCGCCATCTTCGACGGCGCCGACGCCATCATGCTGTCGGCGGAATCGGCGTCCGGCCAATACCCGGTCGAGGCGGTGGCGACGATGAACCGCATCGCCGAGGAGGTGGAAAGCAACGAGGCGATGTACCTGCCGTCGCTCCACATCCTGCACACCGAGCCCGAAGCGACCGGTGCCGACGCCATCGCCGCGGCGGCGCGGCAGGTGGCGGAAACGCTTGATCTTTCGGCCATCGTTTGCTGGACCTCATCCGGCTCGACCGGAATGCGGGTCGCGCGCGAACGGCCGAAGCCGCCCATCGTCGCCATTTCGCCGATGCTCGCCACGGGACGGAAATTGTCGCTCGTTTGGGGCATCCACTGCGTGGTCGCCGAGGACGCCCGCGATCAGGACGACATGGTCGAGCGCGCCTGCCGGATCGCATTCAAGGAAGGTTTTGCCAAGGCCGGCCAGCGCGTCATCATCGTCGCCGGCGTGCCGCTGGGCACCCCCGGCGCCACCAACATGATCCGGGTGGCTTTCGTCGGCGCGCCGGCGGGCGGGGAAGCGTGACGGCGGACTGTAGATTGGGTTAGGGCGCGGCCCGTAACCCAACAATGTGCACTTCATGTTGAACGTGCGCTTCATGTTGGGTTACGCGCTGACCCAACCTACAGCCCTGCTGCAAAAATCTCGTCCAGATCGCGCCGCCCATCGAGCACGCGAACAATTTCTGCAACGTCATTATTCACGCGGTAAAAGACGACATGAGGACGCGCTGCAATCGATCGAAGTCCATGCCGCACTTCATTTCGGGCTCGGCCAGCGAATGGGTGGTCTTCAAGCAATCGGCATGCTTCGCCGATTTCACGCACGATCTTATCGGCAGTGTGCCGACCTGCGACTGTCACGTAGTAGTTCCAAATTTCGGAGAGATCGGCGCGCGCGTCAGGCGACCAGTCGATCGGTCGCCTACGATCGACCATGCCGTTCGTTCTCTTGTTGTAGAAAAACTTCGATGTCCAGCGGCTCGCCTTCACCGGCATCGAGCGAGCGAATGCCCTTGTCGATCTCGGCTCGCAACTGGCGTAGTTTCTCGACGTGCGACAACAGCTGCCGACCAATCTGTTCTTGATCCGCGTCCGGCAGATTCGAGACTTCCGCGATCGCTTTTTCGAGTGTTCTCACCATGTCGGACTTCATAGCACATCCGTTTTTGTGTGCCCAGTCCGTAGGTTGGGAAGCAAAACCTGTAATGCAACACCATGCGCTTCATGTTGGGTTACGCGCTGACGCGCTAACACAACCTACAGGCCGCTGTTCTCAGTTCGCGGCTCGACGAATCTGGCCGGCACCTCTATATTGTGGCCGCTAGCGGCATTGGAGCACAAGGCATGACGCCGTACCGGGTGATTGTCGAATGGGACGAGGAGGCCCAGGTTTGGGTCGCTTCAAGCGAAGACGTGCCCGGCCTCGCGACCGGCGCGGACACATTCGAGGAGTTGATTGAAAAGCTGAAGATCGTCATCCCCGAACTCCTGGTGGAGAACGGGCTGTTGCCCGCGGGCACGAATAACGTGGCTTTCGCTATCGACGCCAAGCGCACCGCGCTCGCCACTGTCGCCTGATGGCCGACAACTTTACGCCGCGCGTGAAAGCAATTTTGCGGGAGAATGGCTGTTCATTCGTGCGACACGGCAAGGGCGACCATGAAATTTGGCACAGTCCTATCAGCAATCGACGCTTCATGGTCGACAACAACATCAAGTCGCGGCACTGGGCGAACTACACGCTCAAGCAGGCGGGATTGCCCAAGGCATTTTAGAACCCCCACCCTCGCCCCGCCGGAACAATCGCCTCAGTCAAGCGCGGCCTATAACCTCCTCGACAGCGGCGATGACGCGGTCGGCGGCGGCGTGGTGCAGCATGTGGCCGAAGCCGGGCAGCACGTTGAGCTTGACGCCTGGCGCCGCGGCGGCGAGTTTCATCGACTGCTGCGGCGTTGGGACGAGGAAGTCGCGGTCGCCGGCGATGGCGATGGTTGGCGCGGCCAAAGTGCCGTAGCGCTCGACTTGCCGCGCGAGAAACGCCTCGAGACCGCCGACATCGGCCCAGTTGGCCAAAAGTGTCGCCGGCCGCAACACGAGCGAAGCGGCGGTGCGCTTCAAGTAGTGGCGCGGCGGCGACTGCGGCAAAAAAACAGTGCGAACGCCGGGGGCGATCAACAGAGCACCGAACGGCAGCGCCAGCGTGTGGGCGAACAGCCAGCCAACAGGCGTCGTTAGCAACGCGTTGAGCCGAGCCATGGTCCGCAGCCCCGGATGCGTGGGCGCAGCGATGAGGACAAGCCCCGAAACCCGCTGCGGATGATCGAGCGCGAAGGCGAGCGCCAGCGTGCCGCCCCAGGAATGGCCGACCAGGACGGCCCGATCGACGCCGAGCCGATCCAGCACTTCGCGCAATATGGCCGCCTGATCAGCGGCCGAGCTTCCCTCCCGGGCGTTGCGCTCGCTCCAGCCGAAACCCGGCCGGTCGAGGAGAATGACGCGGTGACGGGCGGCGAGCCGCTCGCCCAGCGCGAGATGCATGTCTTCGAGATTGCTCCCGGCACCGTGGAGGAGGACGACCGGCGGCGCGCCCTGTGTGTCGGGGCTGCGCCCCAACTCGATCACGTGCTGACGGAAGCCGCCGACGTCGATGAAGCGGCCGCGCGGCGGGTGTGCCCGCTCGATCAGCCGGGTGCCGATGCGAGTGATGACGGCGCCGGCGCAGAACAGCGCGACGAGAATTGCGAGCGTTGTCATTCAGGTTTGACGCAACTGAAGCTAAATGGCCGTCGGATCGATGTCCCATGCTGGATTGTCGGCGTGGGCGAAGTCCAATAGTCTGCCTCGATTGTGTTGCAAAAAAGCTTGTGTGTGTGCGGGACTGCGACCTCGGGACATCCAGCAATCGCCGCGTGCTTCGTCATCGCATTGTCACCGGAAATCCCTGTGCATATTGGGCGTTCGCCTCGGCGCCTGTCTTGCGGGGACCGCCGGAAAAGCGCAAGCATCCGCCGCTGTCTGGTTCGGTGGGAACCCAGCCAACCTCCTCTATCGCGCTATGCTTTCGGCACAAAAAGTTGTGGAAGGGCCACTTCTGGTCAGTGGCTTCTCGGATATCAATGGCTCGGTCCTCAACGACACAATTGTTCAAAGGAACTGTTCCCTGCATATTCGCGGAAATCTCAAAGGCAGTTTGACGATCGAGCCGGGTGGCAACGTCATCGTAGAAGGCTCGGTCGATGGGAAAGTGCTCAATAGAGGGGGAAAACTTGTTGTCAATAATAGAGCGATTGCGCAATTCGTCAGAGTCGAGGGTCCGCCGGAAGCCGAAGCCGGCGGCGTTCTAAGAATCAATTTGAATGCGATCGCATGCAATTGGGAAGCGCTGGCGAAGCGCGTTGCGGGCGAATGTGCCGCCGTAGTCAAGGCTGACGCCTATGGCTGCGGCATCGATCCCGTCACGGCGACGTTGGCCGAAGCCGGCTGCAGAACTTTTTTTGTCTCCAATCTTGCAGAAGCCAAACGCGTTCGCGCGGGTGCTCCGAAGTCAGCCATTTATGTTCTCAATGGGCTGTACGCCGGCACCGGGCCGGTCTTCGCGGAGGTCAATGCGCGACCGGTCATCAACAGCCTTATCGAAATGGCCGAATGGGACGTCTTCGTCGCGTCAAGTCAATGGACCGGCGGTCTGGCGCTGAACGTTGATACCGGAACGAGCCGGCGCGGCCTTTCATTGGAAGAAGCGGCTGCGATTGCCGAGCGGCTCCGTTCGTCCGCTCACGGGATTACCCTGTTGATGAGTCATCTCGACAACGCCGAAACACCCGATCATCCGCTTAACCATCGCCAGATCGCTCTCTTCCAGGAATTACGGCGGCTCTATCGAGGCGTTCCCGCTTCGCTTGCCAATTCGTCGGGCATTTTCGTCGGCCCGAGAGCCCATTGTGACCTGGTGCGTCCAGGTGCCGCGCTTTACGGCGTCAATCCGACACCTGGCGTTCGCAATCCGATGCTACCGGTGATCGAACTGCGCGCGCGCATTGTGCAGGTCCGCTTCATGGCGCCCGGAGAAACGGTTGCGTACAATACCGGCTGGACTGCAAAGCGGCCCACGCGCCTTGCGGTAGTTTCGGTCGGTTACGCCGACGGCTATCCTCGATCGGGAAGCGCTTCCGACAATGCGCTGCAGGCCATCGTCGGCGGTCAGCGGTGCCGAATTGCCGGCCGCCCTTCGATGGATCTGCTGGCGATCGACGTAACTGATCTTGCCGACCCATCCGCGGCTCGCCATGGCGAGATGGTTACACTCATCGGCGGGGAGATCGGCGTCGACGATCTCGCGGCAGCCGCCAAGTCGACCGGGAGCGAAGTGCTCGGCAGTCTTGGGCGCCGCTTCCATCGCATCTACTACGCGAGCTGATGAAACTTCCAATGACAAAAGCAATGCAAGGAGAACGACATGTTCGGCAAAAAGAAAGATGCGGTCGCTAAGAATCAGGCCGCGGCGCCATCATACGCGGCCAAAATTGCGGCGCCGGCACAGCCGGCGCGAACAGCGGAAAGTATATCCTGCATCAGCTCCGGCATGACGATTGTCGGCAAAATGGTCGGCGACGGGGCCGTGAAAATCCTTGGTCGCGTCGAGGGCGAGCTACAGGCCTCAAGCATCCTGATCTGCGATGGCGCGCAAGTCGAAGGCAACATCGTTGCGCAGGAGTTGACCGTCGGCGGCCGCGTCAAGGGCACTATCCACGCCGTCCGCGTCACGCTGCAGGGTACGGCTGTCGTCGAGGGCGACATTTTTCATCGGTCGTTGGCGGTCGAGGAGAACGCGCGGTTCGAAGGTACGTCGCGGCGGGAGGATAATCTCCCCGATAAGCCATCGAGCGCCCAGGTGAAAGGCTTGAACCCGCAGTCCCTAGCCCAGCCGCTGGCGTTAATCGACGGCAAGGGGACGTTCAAGCCCGATAATCAGGAGTTAAATTCCGCCAATTGAGTGGCTCGGCGCGGGGGATCCCCACTAAGCTGATCACGAACTCAATCTTGACGTCCTAGAAGATATTTTCCCCATTCAACCAGCGCGCCCCGCGCGCATAAAGGGCGTCAAGTTCGGGCCCTTCGATGCCGGGCATGTCAGACTTCACTTTGTAGCCGATCTTAGTCTGCAGATAGGCGAGGTGTCGGAGGCCTTCCGGGAAGCGCTGGAGCAAATCCTGGTCGAGGACGAGCTTGGCGGACGGATCGACCGGGTCGAGCCGATCCTTCTCATAGATCGGTTGGCGCAGAACCAGCCCCCAGCGGCCGTCGCGTTTTTCGAAGAAATCGTAAAGACGGCCGGTGCAGACTACGTCGCAGATCACGCCCTCGACCGGCGCGCGCTGCGAAATCGTCATTTTCGTTTGCGCGATCGCGCGATTGCCGGCGACGTCGATCGAGCTGCCGCCGAGAAAATGCAAGATGCGCACGCCGCGCGCCCAGCCTTCGTCATTGGCCCTGATGAACTCCTCGAAGCCGCCCTGGAACCAGGTCGCCAACATGCGGCCGTCGGCGTGCCAGACGGTGCGGAACCGGTCCCACAGCCGCGCATCGCGCCACAAGGCCCAGTTTTCCACCAGTTCGCGGATGGCAAGTTTGTCGGAGACGATATCGACCATAGCACTATCTCCGCTGGCTTCCGATCATCCGCGTCGGCGTGTTCCCCTCCCCACGAGGGGGGAGGGAATAGAAGGAAAGTCGCGTCAGACCGCGAGCCAAATCACATCAGATGTCGCGCCCCTCGACCTTGTCGCGCAGCGTCTTCACCACGTCGGGGACGTGCTCGAGGTGGGGGTCGATCGCGAGCGCCTTGCGATAGGCTTCGAGCGCATGTTTGTCGTCGCCGATCTCCTGCAGGATGAGACCGAGGCCGGACAACGCCCCGAAATGGCGCGGCTCGCGCGCCAGCACCTCGCCAATATCGGCCAGCGCGTGTCCATAGTCCTTTTTCATGTAATAGATCGTGGCGCGGCGATTCCAGGCTTCCACATAGTCCGGCTTGAGCGCGACGACGGCGTCAAGGAGCTTGATGGCGAGGTCGTAATCCTTGTCGTCGGCCGCCGCCTTCACCCGGCCCATGAGCAAATTGCAGGTGTCGCTGCCGGAGACCATCCACAGCGCCCAGATGCGATCCTCGATCGCCTTGGCGCTCTCGGCGTCCGGCGCAATCTTGAGCGCATCGAACAGCGTGTCGAGATTGAATGTACGCCCGCCGCGCTCGGGCCGCGGCAAATCGCGGGGCAAGTCATCTGGTGGCGTAACCCAATCGGGCCCGGGCGAGACTTCGGGCCCGCTCTGCGCCAGCGCCGAAGCCGCGGTGAAAGCCGGCGCGAGCAGGACGGTACCGAGAGCAAGAGCCGGGAGGAATCGCAAGGCCATGGCGATTAAGTCTAATCACCGCGCGCGGCGCAGCAAGCCCGAAAAGCGCTCAAAGGCGCGTGAACGATGCGGCAGATGGGCAATACCGGCAGCCGGCCGCGCAGCCTGATCTTAGCCTCTTTCTCAGCCTTGGCGGGCTTTGAAGCGCGGGTGCGTCTTGTTGATGACGTAGACGCGGCCCTTGCGGCGCACGATACGGTTATCGCGGTGGCGGCCGCGGAGTGATTTCAACGAATTGCGGACTTTCATGGGCAACATCCTGGCTTTAGCCGGTTGCTTAAGGATGCGCTGCCGGCTTGTCAATGACGCCGCGCGCGACATTCCGCTCGTCCCCGCGGAAGCGCTAGGGCATGCACACATCTCCAAGAACACGAGTCGAAACAAGCACTTAGCTGGTGGCAACGCTGCTGACCCACAGAACGCAGGAAACCAGCCAGAATCAAGGACTTCTCGCTAATGTGCGTAGCGGAATTCGAAGATGTGTGCATGCCCTAGCGCGCAAGCGGGGACCCAGCTCTTTGCGCAGATGTGGCGTTGGATTCCCGCTTGCGCGGGAATGAGCGGAAAAAATGCTCGAACTCTGAACTTACCTAGGCGGAGGCGACGCGCGGGCGCTTGGCGTGCATGGCGAGGCGCTCGCCAAGCTGGCCGGCGGAAAAGCCGGTGAGACGATTGACCACCTTGTTCCAGGCCCGCAGCATGGTGCCGAAGGGGCGCGGCATGGAGTGGCGGCACACGGCGAGCTTTCTCACTTCCTCCGGCACATGCCAGATGCTGCAGCTGCCGGCGGGGAAAAAGGCCATGTCGCCCGGCCCGAGCCGGCGGATTTCGCCCTTCTCGTCGGTGACGAAGACCTCGCCGGAGACGATGTGCAGTGTTTCATCGACCCCGTAACGCCAGTTGAAGCGGCCGGCGGTGCAGGACCACGCCATGACCATGGACGTGCCGTCCGCGCTTTTAGCCAAACACTTCGAGCGCGCCTGCGGCGTCCCCTCGATGATCCAATGAGAGCAAATGGGGGCGGGAGCAAGCTCGATATCGGCTGGAGCGGCAAAGACGACAGGCCGTGGCACAGTGTTCCCCCCTGAAAATGATCCGCCGGCCTAACCAGCCGACCAAACGTCGGCCGCCGGCCGCATGTCACCGCTGCGCCAAGCGTCGCGGCGGGAGCGTTGCACCGGGACCGTCGACGCCCGCCGTTGCGCTTTGCGGTCCTTAAGATAATCGACCCAGTTTTCGTAGACGCCGATAGCGCAGCGGCGCCAGGTGTTTTCAAGTCCGGCTTCGACGGCGCCCATCGGGAAATCGGCAATGAGGCTGGTGCGGCGGTCGCTGATGGCGCGCGCGCGAAAGGCGTTCACCAGCGCCGCCGCTGCGTCGTTGAAATAACCCTGCGGCATCGCCGGATAGCGCTCGCGCTCGCCGCGGAGGAAGCGGCCGACGTCGCGGCGGTATTCGCGGGCGAGCGTATCCGCCTCGTATTCCGGATGACCCTGGAAGAAGAGAAATAAAGAACAGCCTTGTTCCTCTTTGGCGAAGGTGTCGACGCCCGTCGCGGCTGATCGGGTGAGGAGGCGATAGCCGCAGGAGACAAGCGCCGGCTCGGGCAAATCGTTGTAATGCGAATGCGGCACGCAGAGCCGCGGCGCCACGCCGGTCAGCAGCGGATGGGCTGCGACCACTTCGCAATCGAAAACGCCGGACTGCTTGTCTTTGAGCGGGCGGCGTTCGATGCCGTCGGCGTGGAGAACGGCCGCATGTGCCGCAAGACACGACCAGATCGTCGAAGCGGCATTTTCCCGCGCCCAATCGACCAGTTTAGTCAAATTCGGCCAGTACGGCTCGTCCTCGAGGGTCGCGGCGCGCGGCTCGGCGCCGGTCACGATCAGCCCGTCGAGGCGCGTGTTCCACAGCTCGGAAATATCGCGGTATCGCTCGGCGAGTTCTCTCCGCACATGCGCGGCGCGCGGAACTTCGGGAATCGAAAACAGCTTGAGGCGGACGACGGCGTTGCGCGTCGCCGCCCGGATCAGATCGAGGAATTGCCGCTCGGTCGCTTCGCATGCCGCATCGGGCATGTTGTTGACGAGCCCGATGGTCATGCAATTGGCGCCGCGCAATTCGAGGTCGGAGCCGGATCGCGCCGTGTCAAGGAGAAGTGGCATCGGCTTTAAGCTCCAGAAAGCCTATTCGGCCGCGATCAGCGGCGCCGCGCGAACCGATTGCGCCGCCGCGAGCGCCTGGTCGAGATCGGCCAGAATGTCGTCGATGTGCTCGATGCCGACGGAGAGCCGAATCATCTCCGGTCGCACGCCGGCCTTGTCCTGCTCTTGCGCCGACATCTGCCGGTGCGTCGTCGAGGCCGGGTGGCAGGCGAGCGACTTGGCGTCGCCCATATTGACCAGCCGCTTGAACAGCTTGAGCGCGTCGTAAAACGTCTTCCCCGCCGGAAGCCCGCCGGCGATGCCGAAGGTCAAGAGCGAGCAAGCGCGTCCGGCGAAATATTTCCGCGCCAAAGCATGATAGGGATTGTCGGCAAAGCCGGCATAATTGACCCATTCGACCCGCGGGTCGCGGCGCAGGAATTCGGCGACGCGGCGCGCATTCTCAACGTGGCGTTCGACGCGCAGCGCCACCGTTTCGATCCCTTGCAGCAGGAGGAAAGCGCAGAGCGGCGCCAGCACGGCGCCGGTGGTGCGCTGATAGACGCTGCGGCAGCGCGCGATGTAGGCGGTCGGGCCGAAATGCTGCGTGTAGATCAGGCCGTGATAGGACGCATCGGGCTCGTTGAACATCGGAAAGCGGCGCGCATGCGCCTGCCAGGGAAAGCGGCCGGAATCGACGATCGCGCCGCCGAGCGTAGTGCCGTGGCCGCCCATGAACTTCGTCAGCGAATGGATGACAATGTCGGCGCCGTAATCGATCGGCCGCAGCAGGATCGGCGTCGCCACGGTGTTATCGACGATGAGTGGAATTCCGTGCCGCGCGGCGACCGCCGCCAGCGCCTCGATATCGCAGATGTTTCCCGCCGGATTGCCGACACTCTCGCAGAAGATCGCGCGCGTGCCTTCATCGATCAGCTTTTCGATCGCTTCGGGATGATCGGAATCGGCAAAGCGGACGTTAAGTCCCTGGCTCGGCAGAAGATGGGCGAACAGCGTGTACGTGGTGCCATAGAGCTGCGGCGTCGAGACGATATTGCTGCCCATCGCGGCGAGGTTGAGCACCGCATAGTTCAGCGCCGCCTGCCCCGAACTCACGCACAGCGCCTCGAGCCCGCCCTCAAGCTCGGCCACGCGGCGTTCGAGCACGGCGGTCGTCGGATTGCTGATGCGGCTGTAGCGGTAGCCCTCGACGTCGAGGTTGAACAAAGCGGCGCCGTGATCGGCGCTGTCGAACTCGTAGGCCACGGTCTGGTAGATCGGGACCGCGACGGCCTTGGTCGTCGGCTCGGTGTCGTAACCGCCGTGAACCGCCACCGTGTCGCTTTTCATGCTGACCCGCCGCGTGATCAAACCCTCACCGATGCTATCCCCGTTTGGTTTCTTATCCGTGGCCAATGCGACAGGCAACGCAAGTGCGAAGGATTAGAAGGAATAACCTTAATTGTTTAGCGATGCGGCGCCGCGCCTGTTGGATGGCCGCCGGCAATCCGGAAGCCTAAAACTTTAGCCAATGTCAAAGCGAAGGATTCACTTTATTGGGCGATCATCGCGCCCATGGTCCTGATCGAGACGGAACGCCCGACGCCAGCAAGCACCGGCAAGGCGACGGCGCTGCGTGACTGGGTGCGCGCGCTCGAAGCGACGGCGCCGATTGCCGCCAATCCGCTCCGCCTCTTTCCCTGCGTCATCGAGGAACTGGCGCAAGCGCGCGGAGATGCCCCGGCGCTCATCTCCGCCGGCGAAAGCCTGACCTATCGCGCGCTCGCGGCGCGCGCCAACGCCTTCGCGCGCTGGGCGCTCGATCAGGGTCTCGCCAAGGGCGACACCGTCGGCCTGATGATGGCGAACCGGCCCGAATATCTGGCGATCTGGCTCGGCCTCACCAGCGTCGGCGTCGTCGTTGCGCTCATCAACACCAATCTGCACGGCCCGGCGCTCGCTCATTGCATCGACATCGTGGCGCCGAAGCATGTCATCGTCGCCGCGGAATTTTCCGGACAGTTCCGCTCCGCGGCGGCTCCAATTGCGGGAGGCGCAAAAATCTGGTCGCACGGCGGCGGCGGCGGCGGCGGCGGCGAATTCGATCGCATCGACCGCGCGGTCGAGCGATTTTCCGGAGCGCCGCTGACGCGGGCGGAACGCCGCGCGGTGACGATCGCGGACCGCGCGCTGTTGATCTACACCTCCGGCACGACCGGCCTGCCGAAGGCCGCCAATGTCAGCCATCGCCGGCTGCTGCAGTGGAGTTTTTGGTTCGCCGGCCTCATCGATACCGGGCCCGACGACCGCATGTACGATTGCCTGCCGATGTATCACAGTGTCGGCGGCGTTGTCGCCACCGGCGCCGTACTGGTCCGCGGCGGCTCGGTGCTGATCCGCGACAAATTTTCCGCGCAGCATTTTTGGGACGATGTCGTCGATGGGGACTGCACGCTCGTTCAGTATATCGGCGAACTCGCCCGCTATCTCCTCAACGCGCCGAAAAATGCGCGCGAGCGCGCCCATCGCCTGCGCATGTGCTGCGGCAATGGGCTGCGAGCCGACGTCTGGGAAAAATTCCAGCAAAGATTCGCCATTCCGCGCATCCTGGAATTCTATGCGGCGACCGAAGGCAATTTCTCGCTCTACAACGTCGAAGGCAAAATCGGCGCCATCGGCCGCGTTCCGTCCTTCCTGGCGCACCGCTTGCCGCTGGCGCTGGTGAAATTCGACGCCGCTTCCGGCGAACCGGAGCGCGACGCAGGCGGCTTCTGCATCCGCTGCGCGATCAACGAGGTCGGCGAAGCGCTCGGCGACATTCGCGGCGGCTCGTCGTCTCCAAGGGGCGAATTCGAAGGCTACACCAGCGCCAAAGATTCCGAGCAAAAAATCCTCCACGACGTGT
>Ga0187856_1001833_pt1 | contig 16405 bp, 15 predicted proteins | sample June2016WEW_8_40_FD_132443 | JGI IMG/M metagenome (GOLD analysis project Ga0187856, IMG submission 132443) | Peatland microbial communities from SPRUCE experiment site at the Marcell Experimental Forest, Minnesota, USA - June2016WEW_8_40 | ecosystem: Environmental > Terrestrial > Soil > Wetlands...
GGTAGGCCAGAAAAAAACATTCGTTTCATAAATGGCGAGGGTGGAGCGGAGAGAGGCGCTGTCAATCCCCGGAGCGAAGTGGAGCCCTGGAGCGGCGAAGCGGAAGGGGCGCGGAAGCGAGCACGGCGCGGGTTTGGGGTAAGCGTCGCGCGGAGCTGCACAAGCGGGATTGACAGAAGGAGCCGAACGGAGCTCTAGACTTCGCCATGAAACGAATGTGGAATGGTGCAAAGATCAGCCGAAGGCTGTGCCGGCTGGATTGGTGTGGGTTGAGGGGAGCGAAGCGGCGGCGTTGCGGGCAGGAACAGGCCCGCTCGGGGGGGTAGCGGAAGACAGGCAGCGTAGTGTGCGGACTGGCTGGAGCGAGGGGCGGGAGCCCCTGCAAGAAGATGTTACGGGTGGAGGAGGTCGGGGCCTTGGTTTTTGATATTGCCTACCTTGGGGTTCGCTGGCCAAGCAGACATTCGATGCGCATCGTACGGGACCAATAGGTCTGTGCGGGGTTGATTGATTTCGTCGCGGCTCAACCAATAGTCGTAGTCGTCAGGTTGAAGGATCACGGGCATACGTGGGTCCTCCTCGTCGTTGTAGTTGTCGTTGAAATCGGCAAGAATTTCGTTGCCGTGCGTCGTGATGATGGCGAAGCTCTGAGTCCACTCGCCGTTGGAAGGATCTTTCCAAGCGTCCCACAAACCAGCAAAAGCGAACACCTCGGAATATTTGAGGGTGATGCAGTAGGGAACACCTTGAGGCTGCAGCCATTCGAAATACCCGTTCGCGGGGATGATGCAGCGGCGTTTGTGAAACGGTTCGCTCCAGAGAGGACTCCGTTCGAGCGAATCCGCACGGGCGATGTGTGGGGTAGTGGTGGAGCCAGGGCCTTTAGTTCGATGCCCGATAAGTCCCCAGCGCATGGGGACGATCTCGCGGGTGGCGCGATCGCGCGCCTGGCGCAGGATGAGCTGAATGGAATGCGGAGAAATGTTGTAGGCGGGGGCGTAGGTGGCGGCGGCGCCAGTGGCTACCGCCTTAAAAAGATCTTGAAGCGCAGACTTGTCGGCAGTGCGATAGTAGCGGCCACACATACGGTAGTCATCCTACGGCTAAATCGAGTTCGACGACTTTGGGATTGAAGGGAGCGATGCCGGTAGCCGACTGCTCCAAGGGATCGAAGGGCAAGGGTAGCTGATACTCGGCGTTGGGATGTTGCTCACGCCACAGGATGACCAGTTGCGGCGGGAGCCATACATCGAGAACTTGCAGGCGCTCGACAATGGCGTGGCAAGCGGCGCAAAGAGAAATCATGAGCGCGGGTTGAGAGATGCCGGGGACGCGATGATGGACGACGATCCAATCACGGTCTTCTTGAGCGGGGCGGTAGAAGCAGCCCTGGCAGGTCCATTTATCGCGGCGCAAAACGGTTTCGCGATGCCCGGCGAAATATTCCTGATCGTGATGTTGGCGAGCGAGACAGCGTGGACACATGCCGCGCGCTGCGATGTCGAGTGAGCCACAGGCGCACACGAGGACGGCCTGAAGGCGCTGGCCGCGCGGTGTGTCTGCGAGATGTGCGAGAGATGTGCTCACGGTTTGATTCTGAGTATTCACGGGATTATGAGGAAGTTGCAAGTTCTAGTTCGGTGCGTCGCGCGATTCGGATCTGGCGAAGTAATTTGAAGAGCAGATAAGGCCCGACAATCCAGCCGATGGGGGAAGCCCCGACCAGCAAGGCGAGCAGCGGTTTGAGCACGAAGTAAAAGAGCCAAAAGGCAGGAGTCGCGAGCAGGACGATGCGGCGACTGCGAATGTGGGCTGCCAGGGATTTGTACACCAAATAGGTAAATGCCAATTGCAGGCCAATGATGCATTGCAGAAAGATTACTTGGCGTTGGTCGGCGGGTGGCTGGACCGCTTCGCGTTCTTTCTTCACGGATTCGGCTGGCGGTGGTGGCAACAGGCGTACGGACGAGAAGGAGGGGAATGTTGAATGGACCTTAGGGGAGCCTGGCCTGGGGCCAGCCGCCAGCCAGACGCCGGCTAGGCAGAAGCCGACAGAGAAAAAGATGACCGAGATTGCAAGAGTCCGATATGCGGTTCGGGCGACGGTTGCGTTCTCATGGGCGACGCAGAGGTGACAGCGAAGTTGGGCAAAACGGGCAGAGCAGGAAGGGCAGAGGCCACAGCCGCAAGAATGGCAGGTTGCGGTTGCACGAGCAGCGGGATGAAGGTTGCAATTCATTTGGCGTTTCTCCGAATCGTACCGCCGTTACTAATTAGAGCTGGGCCGGGAATCGAGTACGGGATCTTGCGCGGCCGGTAATTGGAGTTGGGTTCCATTCTTGATCCAGACGGAAGTGATCAGTGGGCTCTGGGTCTGGAAGCGCAAGACGGTCTGCGGCTTGACCTCGATCTGTCCACTGGGCGCTACGTTGCTGGCGTGATGTTGGCCGTTGTTGGTGAGATATTCAGTGACCACGGGAACATCTCTGCTCTTGCCGTCGAGTTGGGGCAGGCGGAGGGTGGTAATTTCAAGCGCCATTTTTGCTTCCGCGATGAAATGGCCTGCGGGCTTTGCAGAGACGACGCGGCCAAGCACGGGCGTTCCCACCGGGATCGCGAGTGCGCCATCAGCAAAAACGACGGCGGCAACAGTGCCGTGGAAGTGGTCATTTGCCTTGGCGGTTCTCGATGTCAGTGGGTCGGTGATGCGAACCTGAATGGAAGTGTTCGCAGGTATGGTGATTGTCCTCTCGACTGGGGCGCCTGGTGCCGCGGCGGTTGCGGGGTATGTGCGGGCCTCGGTCGAGAGCTGCTGAGTCTGCGCCCCGTTGGGATTCGTAAGAGCGGGCAGATGTCCTTCGGTCGAGGCGCTGCCCTTGACGTCAAGGTTGTTGATGACCGTTTTTACGCCTTCCACGTTACCCACTTCGAGGCCGGCGAGTACCTTGTCGCCTTCGCTCGAAACAGTGCCGGTCAAAGTAACGATGCCGCGTGAAGCCTTGGGTACGATGGTGAGTCCCCGGAATGCCTTTTCATTTTGCAGGACGGTTTCCACGTCGTGCATGAGCTTGGCCTCGCTGGGCGGCGGTGTAGTGCGCTGTGCAATGGCGTGGGGAACGACGACGGTGCTTGCAACGACGGCAAGAGCGACGAAAACAAGGGAGAGTTTCTTCATGACAGCGACTCCAATTTTCAATTCCTATCGGACGGCATAAACGATTTAGAGACTGATCCCGTGATTGATGGTGCTCGCGGGATTGGTAGGAGACTTTGCGTTTTCTGCGACGGTCTGCGTGGGCGAGTGGCCGGCTTGCTCAAGCGCATTTTCGCGAGTGATGGGCTGGGCGTGGCGGTCAAAAAACTGGCCTTGGGTGTCGATGTGTAACCAGCGATGGGTTTCAGGATGTTGGTAGCTGTGGATGCCGTCGGTCTCGCGTTGCCACTTGTAGCCGTGAGCTTCCGTTTGAAGAGCTGTTTCGATGGGACAGTACTGGCGGTTGCGCTCGGCTTGTTCGGGCGCGAGCTGGGGTTGTTGTTCCGGTTTCAATTCATTGTGCTGTTGCATAGTGTGCTCCTTCGCAGTTTGGGAGTGTGAATGCGGGGCGGGTGCTTCGTGAAAATCGACGGCGGAGGTTTTGGTCACATCGGTGCTGAGGCGCTGGGCAAGCGTCGCTGCATCATCGGTGTAAATGTGAGCGTCCTGGGACGCGCGGGAAATGGAGACGTAGGCAAAGCGAGGGTTGAGGAGTTCGGAGAACGCATTGGTGTCCATGTTGACGAGGACGCGGGTTTCGGTCAAAGACTGTGAGCTGTGGCTGGTGACGGCATAGCCGTGATCGAAGTGCCGCATCCGAGCGGGATCAAAATCGACGGTTCGTCCGTCATCCATTTTGACGGTCAAGCGATTGTCATTGCGGATGGCTTCGATCCGGCCGCGATCACGGTTGTGCACGTCGAGATCCTTATTATTATGCGTGAACTGGATGCGATCACCGGTCGAGAAATCCCGCGGAAGGTTGGTGTAAACATTCACTCCGCGCAAGCGCTGCGGATCGTAGGCCACCTGCTGGCCATCTGCTCTAGCAACGGTGACTCGATTGTTTGCGGGGTCCGTCGCGACGACCGTGGCGTAGCTGTTTTTGTCGAGGCCGAGCTGTTCGCTGCCACGAATGTACTGCACGGTGTCGCCGGGGTTATACCTCGCGGCCCACGCTCGATCTGCGCCGGTCATGTCGCTTCGACCCACGAGGACCGGAAAAGAAACATTCTCTTTGCCGAGTGCGCCAGAGGCCTGTAACTCGATCCTCACGGCCTGATTGATGTCTCGCCGGGAAGCATTGTCGGGCGAGACGATCAACGTCTTTTCGGGGTTCGAAGCGTAGTCCCTGGCGATGGCGGCGATGCGCTCTTGGGGATTGGAAAGCTCGGTGACGCGCCCCTGCGATTGCAGCAGCGAGATGCCGGCGTGCGTCTCATTCCTGGCAAGATGTTCGACGGCTTTGAGCAGTTCGGGGTCCTTCTGCCGCACGATCTGGTCGAGTTGGGCGGTTCGCATTCCGGCGTCCTGCAGTTGCTCGAAGGGTTTTCCCGCGTCTACGGCCTGATGCTGACGCGTGTCGCCGATGAGCAGAACGCGATCCTGGGGGCCTAGCCGGTCCAGGAATTCCTTCATTTGCTGGGTGCTGGTCAGGCTGGACTCATCGACCAGGAAGAGGCGGCGGTTTGCCGTGTCGTCGGGGTTGGTCTGCGCCTGCTCGCGGGTTCCCATAGCCAAATAGGCTTGCAAGGTGTCGGCCGAGATGCCGGCGGCCTCGCGGAGCTGGTGAGCGGCGCGCGCTGTGGGAGCGAAGCCTGCGACGGCGTAGCCGTTGTGCTGGGCAGCTTCGCGGATGGATTCGAGCGTGGTCGTCTTGCCAGCCCCCGCCAGTCCCTGCAAGCCGTGGATTTGATCGCGCGAGGTCAGTATTTCCTCGATGGCGCGGCGCTGGGCCGGGTTCAAAAACTCGAGCGCAGCGGCGTGAGATTCAGCGCGTTCTTCGCTCATGATGGGCGCAACGGTGTTCTGGCCGCGCTGCATGTGCTCAACTGTCGCTCGTTCTGCGGCGATGGTTTCGGGCGTAGTCAATCGCAGCCCGGTGTCGTGCTTCTGAGCGGCTACGGTTTGGAATTCGCCGATCGCGTGGCGGTGCTCGAAGTTGTCGCGCACCTGGTCGAAAGTAAGGTCTCCCATACCGCGGCGAAGCGCGTCGCGCATGATGTCGCGCTGGTCGATGACGGCCTCGCGCTCGAAGTTTCGTTCCTTGGCGTAGGAAACGGCTTCCTGCGCGCGTTGGGGCGGGTCGGGCACTCGGTTCTGTTCCTGCGTATGAGCTCGTTCGCGGGCCTCCGCCACCACGCGATCAGCCTGATTGCCGAACCTCGCGGCGAGCTGGCGGTGAGCTTCCATAACCTCAGCGGGCGTATGAATTTCCTTTTTGTCGCGGGTGTTGTGGGCGGCGATCTGCGCGGCCTCCGGCCCGCTGAAGCCGCTTTTCACCATCGCCTGCTCGATCTGCTGGCGGCGGGGACTGGAAGCGTCCAGATACTCCTGCGAATAGCCTTTGATGTCCGGTGCGCCTCTCTTCCCGGCCTCGATTTCATAGCCGAGATTGCGAAGCTGATAGGTCAGTTCCGCTTGATAGACAGCAGTTGCGAACTCTTGACTCTTGAAGAGACCGCGCTCCTGGAGGGCGCGCGTGGAGCCATCCTGGCGCTCCGTCATATTAAAGATGACGGCGTGGGTGTGAAGCTGCGGGGCGGCGTAGCCGTTGACCGGGCGGGCGGTGTCATGCTCGAACTTTGCCGCGATGAATTTGCCGGTGGTTTCGGCGGCGTGGTTGCCGCCGATCCGCGCCTGGGTGTACCGCTCCAACTCCGTGAGGGCGGTGGTCACCGCGTGCCGATGGGCTTCTCTCACCCGCACATCGCCTCCGACCAGGGCGGTCAAGGAAACGGATTTGGGAGCGGAGAACGTCGCATCCCAACCGGCCCGGTGCTCGACCGGCCTGACGGTGGTTCCGTCTGCGGCGGTGTAGGACTGCCCGCTGCGATGCCGCACCAGTTGCTCGCCAGTGATGGGGTTTTGGCCTTCGCTCAACCGAGCAAAGTGCTCCGCGTCGACCGCTCCGGCTAGACCGAATCGCTCGGCCAACTTACCCTGCCACTCGCCGACAACGGCGCCGTCTTGCTTCCAATAGTTTTGCTCGGCAGAAGTGAACTCTTTGGCGTGGTAGGTCTGCGCCTGGGCGGAGCTGAGCGGTTTTGAGATGGTGAGCAAATGCGCCTCTTAATTCGTAATAAAATCCAAGGTCGTTTGTGTCGGCTGCTCGGCGTTGACGGTGTTGTCGGAGGCCTCCGCGCCGGTGTCTTTTCCGGCGTCGGGCACAGCCCCAACGGTGGCAAACTCGCTATTCGGCGAAGTCGCCGCGGCGTTTGTTTCTTTGACCGCCTTTGCCTCAAGATCAACTGCTGCGCGAGGCGCTGCTGGCACAGCGGGCGGCGGTGCGGAGGACCCGTTGCGGGCTTTAGCCCTTATGTTTTTGGGATCGAAGGTGAGCTTCTCGTCCGGCAAATGTCTGCGCTCGAATGGAATCTGATGGCCCTCGATGTCGAGGTAAGGAAACGAGAAACCCGTGACGTAGTTCTCGTATTTCAGGAAGGCGTGCAGGTCGGGCAATCCGGAGATTTCTGATTCCATCACTGCCGCCTCGACCTGGATATCCAGCGCGAAATTTCTGCCCGAGCGTGTTCCGTCGAAGTGGCTTTCTTTCATGCGCTCGATTTCGACTTTGCCGATCGCCTTGCTCACCCACTCGCCGGCATTCGGCTCCTTGGTTTTCAGGAAAATGCTGGTTGTCGGCATAGATAGCATGACCTCTGCCAGGTGGCCGTAAATCACTTCCAACTGAGCCTTCCCCTGAAAGCCCATGATGATGGGATTGTTGCTCTTGCGGTTTTCGGTGAGGGCGGTGTGAAACTGTGGAAGACGCTGCAAGCTGGCCAGCTCGTCGAGCACAAACCAGACTCGTTTCTGGTGTGCTTTCGGTTCGTTCAGCAGGCGGAGCACCAGCATGTCGATCCATACACTTTGCAGTGGACGAAGCGCCTCGCGCTCGGCTGGAAGCGAGGTGATGAAGATCCATCCCTGGCGTGTTTCGGACCACTCGGTTGCGGTCCACTCTCCGTTGCCCGCGCCCTTGTGCGGCAAGAGCCGAAGGCTCTTTGCGACCTTACTGAGAGAGGCCAACACGCCTACTCTTTGCGGGGGCGCCGTGTGGTCGATGAAGTTGGCGACTTCTGTGCGAGCGACTCGATTGTCGATCTCTTTTGGATTACTCATCCACTCGATAAGCTCCTCCGGGGTCGGTCCGTAGCGCAACAGATACGCGAAGATCTGCTGCGGAATCTCGAAAAAGAACTCACCCTTTTTGTCTTGCGGGGGCTGGAACAGCGAGACGGCAATTGCGTCCGCCTCTGAACTCGTCCGCAGCTCTTCCGCTGGCCCCCAATAGGGGCACCGCCGGTCGAGCGGATTGAGAATGATGTCGTGTTTCGGGTCGTAAAAGCGGCGCGTGTACTCTAGCGCCGGATCGTAGACGATGGCGGAATCGCCGCGGCTTCGGATCTGCCGGAGCATCTGCATAATGATGGTGGTTTTGCCTCCACCGGTATCCGCGATGATCTGCACGTGCTGCGCCTCGGCCTTGGCCGGGATGCGAAGCATCTCCTTCAGCCCGTCGATCTTGATGCCAATTCCCTCCCCCTGCACTTTGCAGTTGAACTCTTTCGGCGTGACTCGCTCCGTCCCTTTGAGCCGCCGCCCGTACCTCATCTGCTTGCGGCGCTTAATGTCCTTCTGGATCGAAAACGGAAGCTGGAGGAGCAGGGATACCAGACCGAAAAACAGTGGCAGCTGGTAGATGTCGAACAGGCTGTCGCCACCGTAAATCGCACTCTTGAGGTAGGCACTCAAGGGCGCATCGATGTAAGTGCGTTCCGGGTCCTGGTAGAGCAAATCATAGCCCGCCTGCAAGGCGGACTGCGAGAGCGCCAGCGGGAGCGCTTTCGCTCCCGGTTCCGGCGTGTTGCCGTCTGTCACGTCCGCGTCCGTGGCCGGTCGCGGCCGGATTCCGCGAGCGCCGATCATCACCAGGCGGTACTTGTCTTTGCGGCTGGCGGAGACGCCGCCCGCAATGCTCGACCGGATGTAGATCGGCGTGTAGAAACGCTGCAATGGAGTGTTGCCAAAGGTGAAGCGCAGGTAGAGGAAAAGTCCGGCGAGGATCACGGCAAAGAACACCGCGCCATAGGTGTAGACGGCCCCGTGAGGCGGGAAAATGATCGTTTCTTTTCGCCCCCAGTGCATGGTTGCCATTACGCTTTCTCCAAGTCTGTCCGCGTCTTGATCGCCAGGCTCCGCTTGTGCTTTTTGACCTCGGCGATAGTCCCGTCGAAGACTTCCGGTGTTATCTTCTGCCCTGTCGTGAGTGGTTTGAGAAGGTTCGTGAGCATGAGCCGAAGGCCGATAATTTCGACCAACTCCGGGCTCACGGGCGGCTCGCCCGAGTCGCGCGCCAGTTCGTCCAGAATGAGCTGCCGGATGAATTCGCCGCGCTGCAGACCGTTCTTTTTCGCCAGCTCGTCTAGGTGTTCGGTCTCGGTGTTAGTCAGTCTCGAAGAGACGTTGCTCATCCGGGACAACTCGTTTTTTTGCGCTCTCTCTGCTATCGAATCGTCGTTCAGCAGTGCCATCCTGTCCTCCGTTTTGGGCACGAATCCATACGAATTCGCGTGAATCCGCATGGATTCGTTTTGCCCGTAAGGTATTGATATTGCTGGCCCGCTTCTATGAATCCGTGCGGATTCACCGCACGACCCTTTGAGGGATGGAGTGTCATAATTGAACCGATGCGAAGCATCGTCCTAATCCCACCCCGACTGCCAGCCCAACAATTCGGAGTGCATAACCAATTCCCTTGCTGATTCCGTGTGCATAAACTTCGACAAGTCATGTGAATGTCACGCGCCTTGGTGCTGCGCTTTTGCTGCTGGCTTTCTGCCACGCTTTATCTTGTTATCCCGAATGCGTAGTGCTGTGGGTGCTTTCCTGTTGTCGGGAGTTTCCAAGAACTTTTGAAAGTCCTTGTCTCTGCTGAAGACATAAGAGAGTGCCTGGCTTACAACATCGTCGGCATTGGCGTTGACAAATGCGGCGTACTTATCCACGTTTAGAGCGGTGGATTCTTCGAGCGTGATGGTGGCAACAACCTTCTTTGTCGGGGCAATTTCAAGCAATGGCATTGGCAGTCTTTCCTTTCGGTGATTTCGTTCTTACTCCAGAAAAGGCGTCTCCGCAGGGCGTTCAGGTGGCGCGAAGAGTTGCGGATAAATCGGCGCGTGCTTGCGTTTGTCGGCAAGGTCAAAGATGACGTCGTGTTCCTGATATTGCGTGGCCCGGTTGTAGCCCTTCAACCGGATAAGACCGCTGACCTTGCGACCCTCTGCGAAGCGACCGCACTGCACGACATAGGACACGCATTCGCCGATTTCCGCCGCAATATCGTGCAGGTTGGATTGCTGGTGCGAACGCTTCGCCAATTCGGCGAAACGTCCCGTGGCTTGTAACGGAGAGCTGGCATGAATCGTTGCCATCGATCCGGCGTGCCCTGTGTTGAAAGAATCCAGCAGGGTCCGCGCTCCTTCGCCGCGCACTTCGCCCAGGATGATTCGATCTGGACGCCAGCGTAATGACGCGCGCAAAAGGGCGTCGAAATTGACGCGCCCTTCCTGCGTATTTTGACACTCGGCGCACACCACATTGGGCTTATTAATTCGCAATTCGGACGTATCTTCGATCACAACAATGCGCTCAGAAGACGGAATAAAATCGGCCAAACCATTGAGCAGAGTCGTCTTCCCACTGCCCGTTCCGCCGCTAATGAGCATGGTGTGCCCGCCCTCGACAATTTCCTGCAAAATGCGGGCAACTTCGCGCGTCATCGCGCCGTTGTTTATCAGGTCGTCAACGGTGTACCGCACCTTAGAAAACTTGCGAATTGTTACCGAGGGATTGGGCCGGACAACCGGCGGATTTACCGCCGCAAGACGGCTTCCATCCGGTAGCTGGGCATCTAAGAATGGGTTGGCTTCATCGAATGTCTTGCCCAATTTATTCGCGATGACATTTAACCCTGTAAGCAACTTCTTGAGTTCGAATGTCACGCCCTCCGCCCCGAGAAGTTTCCCGCCGCGCTCGAACCACCACGTGCCATTCGGGTTCCCCATGATTTCCGTAATACTGTCGTCCAGCAGCATTTCTCTGATCGGCTCCATGAAGGACATCAATAGCTGTAAGTCTTTACTCACCGGATAGCCTCAGAGTGATCAATTCGTCGAAACATCGAATGCACAATCGTCGGGTGACTTCTAAATTTCCCTTTTAAAATAGCTTGCAAGTTAGAACGCCTGATCGCTGCGGAAACGAATAATGGTTAGCCCTAGCGGATTCACCGCAAGCTGCTCGTTTTTGACCGTTTCCCGGAAGACGTAGGTGACGCTGGCCACCCACTTTTCGCGCTTCATTTCCGTGTGATCGTTGGCATTCACATACACTTTGTCAAACTCAATCCGTGCGGAATAGGGCGACTGCTGCAGGTCGTCCAGGATGACGGATTTCACTTCCACATCGACGTAAGGCAGCGTGCTGTCTTGCGTGTACAAAGCGATGGTTTTGTCCTTCCGTTCCGCCTCCACAACCGAGTGCTGCACGTCGCTGTTGAGGAAATAAAGACTCTGCGTCTGATCGCGTTCCAGCGTGTATCGGTTGCGCGAAAAATAGAGGGTCGCCCAACGGCTGAGGTAGTATTTGTTTTCCGCCTCCTGGGGCTTGTACTGATAATTCCGGTAGTCGATGGCTTCCGCGCGGCCCACGTCGTTAATCCGCACGATGAGTGGGTGCATGTTGGCCAGGGCCTTTTGGCTTTTGAAGGTCAATGCTCCAAGCATCAGACACACAACACCCAACACAAGAATCGTGATCTTGAGGTAGGTATTCATGACCAGCGGATCGCCGTACTGCTCAAGATAGCGTTCGGCCGCGCGGGTAATTTCCGGGGTGGCTTTCGTCTCTTCGTCCATCTTTTCTACGCTCACCACTGACCTCGTTTCTTGTCTCTACCAGGGTGATTACATCGCGGCCCGAATTGCCATGATTGCCGCGCCAAAGCCTCCATCGTGTCCACCAGTACCGCCGCTGAATAGCGCGTGTACCATGGCGGGGATCTTGATGAGGAGGAACGCGGTTATACCCACCAAGATGATTAGAAATGGAAATGCGGCGATCATCATTTGCGGGTCTCCCAGATTCTGTCCGAGGCCGACAAAATACTGTGTCAGCAGATGAGAGAGAATATTCAAGGTTGCGGCAGCGATCACCTTGTAAAAGCTGAATCCCAGATAGGCCTTGAGCCATCCCCAGAACAACCAATCGAGCTTCTCGAACACAAGAAAAGGGATAAAGATCGGCCCTAGTAGACCGATGATTGTCGACGCGACTACTCCGTATGCGACGATGGCGGAGATTAGCAGACTCGCCACACACAATGCCATCTGCACCATGAAAAACACAAAGGATTTGTATGGGGATAGAAGGATTGAGGGCATGGACGACCCCATGTTTTGCGCGGCGGCGTCGATCTCTCTCGTCATCGTGTTGTAGCTATCTTGTCCGATGATCTGCACCAGATTCGCGGTTCCGCCATCGATGAATCCTTTGAGCGGTGTACCGATGCCGGGAATTGCGGTGTTGTAGAAGTTCACAAACGAATAGGCGAAGGTGATCAGAATGAAGAAGCTGATAAACCGCCTCATATCAAAACCCGGTCCGCCACTCGCGGATGCAAGAGCCTCCTGAACTCCAAACCAGACCATCATGATGGTTGCGAGTGCGAGCACCATGTGAATTCCGAGGGTTTGAACTGAGGGTGCCACCGTCGTTGCAAGCGACTGGCACCCTTGAGCGATGAGATCCAACAAACCGATACCACCCATATGCTTGTCCTTCTGCGCTATTCCCGCTGTGCTTTCTCGTTCTCAATCTCAATAGGATTGAGTCAGCAAAGTGGACGACGACTGATTGGCAGGTGCGATGTTGGTTTGGTAGTACGTTCCATAGTTTGCCGAGTCGCTGAATGCGGCTTTCATAGCGTCCTGCTGTTGTTTTTGGGCAACGATCTGCTGCAGGGCCAGATTGGCGTTGATCTGGTTCGCGTCCTGTTGAGATCGCAACTGGAGCAGGAGGGCCAGGTTGATGCGTTGCAACGTGGCCAGCTCGGTCTGTTGCGTGGTGTCGGTGGTCTGCGTCTGGCCTTCAAGGTTTGCGATATCCGCCTGTCTCGCTTGCTGATTGGCTCGAATGGTTCCGAGGGCTTGGAGATTGGTGCTCGTGACCGAGTCGCCGATGTCGATGGTCGCTCCCTGGGCGGCGATTTGCTGTTGTCCGGCGATGGTCAAGTTGTTGTATCCGGCGATCGTGGAGGTTGTGGTTGGAACGCTCACCTGCTGCCACGCGGCTGCGGCCCCGGTCCCCGTGTTTGAGGAATTGACCCAGCCCATCGAGTTGCCATAGGTATTTCCGATTTGCTGCATCAGAAATAAGTCGCTGCGTGGGGACAGAAACCGGCTGTACAGCATCCTTGGCGATTGCACCATTTGGTGATAGAGGTTGTACTGGCGCATCACGGTGCCGTAGGTGTTAAGCGCTGTTGTCGCCATTTTCACTGCGTTGGTGTAGATGCGGGTTCCCTGCTCGATCTGGGTCGCTTCATTTTCGAGGGACTTGCCTTGCTGAACAATCTGCGTATAGGCGTGCGTGGATTGCGTGGGATCGAAAACGATGCCGGAGCCGAACTGCGCGTGAGCGGCGGGAACGGCGACGGCAAGGGCCAGGGTGAAGATGGATGCTGAGGCTGTTTTCAACATAAGGTATCTCCTTCGATACGGTTCGATGGTTGACGGTTTATGGGTTTTTTGAGGTAGTGCCAGCGGCTTGTTGTTCGGCCTTGCCAAGGAGTCGCTGGATCTGGAGGTATTGCTCGTCGAGAGGCTTACATTCCGCGGCTCTCGCCTTCGTTTTCGCGACATAGTCTGCGCGCTCTTCTGCGGTCACTTTCCTCCCCGATAGCAGGTTGGTGGCGTCCGGGTCTTCTATGTCGTCGTACACTCCAACAGTACGGCTGTGAGGTACGCATTTCGCCTGGTAGTCTGGGTGAGCTTTTTTAAATTCTTGCAGCAACCGCTCTGCTTTTTCACTCTTGTTTTCACAACCTGCCAAAGCCATGGTTGAGAGAGCCAACACAATTACGACCGCAACTCGCATTGGAAATTCTCCTTAGAAAGTCTGGGGGATGGTGTGGTTCTCGTATGCCGGGAGAAGCAAATCCTGGCTGAAATAGACCTTCACCCGATGCCCTTCCCGAATCGTGATCGTCGGTGGAATCTGAATGAAGCGGTCGAGGATGGTACTCGCACTCTGGGATACTCCTCCGGCTGCTCCATTGGTAAACGCCTGCGATCCGCTGGTGGTGATGGTGCCGCCGCCCGCCGTGATCTCGCCGGCTCCCGCGATGATTCCAAGCGCGATCGATGTCCCGAAGATCTGAAGGTAGTGGTTGTTGACTTTGTCCTTAAGCCCCTCCTCTCCAATCTGGTCGAGTCCGTGGAACTGGTCGAGATCGACGGAGTAACCGTCCGGCATAATCAACCGATGGAACACGACGGCCATGCGCCGCTGTTGGCCGAAGCCCGCTGCGCCAATCTTCCTGGCCTCGCCCAGTACAACCGTTCCATCGGGGATGATGACGTGTTGGTGGTCGTGGGAATACAAGGGATTGGACACAAGGACTTTGACCGGGCCTGAGGAGTCTCCGTCGAGCCGGTTCATCAGTACGGTATCGAGGAATGTTCCTTCATAAATTAGGTACGGCTGGCCGGTGGCGGAATCTATGTTCGCTTCTACGGGCCGCTTGTAGCCTGCGGGCTCGACCGCTGGGGGTTCTCCGGGCGCGCGCGGATCAACAAGGTAGCTGGGCCTCTGGTGCTGAACGTTTGGAATGTTTTGGGCTGCGCTTGGATCTGGCCCAGATTGTCCCGGTTGTGCTTGTGCTTCGGCTTGTTGGTGTTGCTGCTGTTCCGATTGCTGTTGCGATCGGCTGTAAGCGATGCTCGAAGAGAAAAGGGAGCTGTGCGCCAGCTCTCGATCCTTGCTCGCGATCTGCATTTCCTCTTGTTGCACGGGAGTAAGCTGCTGCATGTCGGGGTTTGAGTTCGTGCCCTGCCCCTGTTGTGTGTCCGCTGCGAGATACGTTCCCGGCCGATACTGGGCGCCGGTCAATGGATTGATGCGATTCGCTCCGGCTCCCGTAGCAGCCATCAGCGCCGCATCCTGCTGCTGCTTCGATCTCTCGGCCTGGACCTGGTTGTGGAGCTGCTGCACGTTGTTGTCCGTGGTGTCCTGCACGAATGGTTGCGGTGGCCCGCCTTTCGTGCCCGTGTTTCCGGGCTGTTTCCCCTTACTGCTTAAAATGCTGGCTGCGATCAGGACCCCGGCAGCCCCGAGGTAAACCAACATTTTTAGGTTCTTCTGGAGGACCCCCTTCGGCATAGGAATCTTGTTCTGAAGCAGGGGCTCTGGGGCCGGGGTGGGGATCGGGACCGTGGCGCTGTTGTTGAATTGATCTGGCATCGCTCCGTTACCCCTTTCTGGCAAAGTCCATGTGCTTTTTGCCGATTTCGATGTACCCCTTGTCGATAACCTTGGGGATGATGTATGTCCCGTCTCGGAGCTCATAGTTGATGAGGTCCGGCTTGCCATCTTTCAACTCGTAGACGGAAAATTTCTCAGTCGCATCGGTCTTGATGTAAGTGAATTTGTCATCATGATAGATGGATTGGATATGGAAAGGGTTATTGTCGCTTTGCACTTTGTAGAAGTAGTCGAAAACGAGCTTCATTGGATAGGAACTTTTATAGGCGTCTACAGCCGTTGAGATTGCAGTCGATGCGCTGTTCTGGAGGTCAGTGAGCTGCTGCTGCGTGGCCTGGAGCTGGGCGGCTGGGACGAATTGCGCCGGACCGGCTGCGGCGGTGATGGACGACTCATCAGCCGGGACAACGATCACCTTCAAGTCCGGATCGCCGCCGCCGGCCGTAACGTCGGTCAATGTAAAACTGTAAATGTTGCCGTGGTCGGTGATGAGGTTCAAATTCGAGTTGATGCCGGCCTTCGCCGGGTGAACAAAACAGAAGTTGCCGACTACATCGACAATCCAGAAATCTTTGTCGCCGGTCGCCGCCTCCATGATCTTCTCGGTCGCCGGAACTTCGATCAGCGTGGTGTAGCGAAGCTTGGCTTTGATGGCCACAATATCTTGAGCGTGGTAGTGCACGGTGCGGGCCGTCTGCTGGCCTTCGCCGGCAAAGGCGGAGAGAACAACGGCGGCTACGGCTGCGAGGGGGAGGAATTTCATTGGACGACTCCTGTCTGCATTTGTGTATCTGCTACTGGTGTTTGGGGCATAGTGCGAGTTGCGGCAGGCCGCAGCTCTATAGTGGGAGCGGCGGCGGGCCGCGGCTCTGACGTTTGGTGCGAGGAAAAACGATAGTCGCGGGCAAGCTGACGCAGACCTTCCGGTATGCCGTGACGCTCGAAGTACTCACGCTTGCGCAGGTTGTCTTTGGCGTTGTTGGTCGCCATCCAGTAGGAAACGGAGTCCACGTTGAGCTGCACTTTCTTTGAGCTTTGCGCTTTTCTGATGAGCATCTGTCCAGGGGGCAGAAGATCCGAGATAATCCCGAGCTCAGTATCGTTGAGGTGAAATTTGTCGCGGTACAGCTCCCGGTTCATGTCCGGATTCGCGAGGAAGATCTTTGTGGGGCAGCTCTCCGAGACGATCTCCAACATGCCGGATTCTTCCAGCTCCTTTATGGATTGCGTCGCCAGAATCATGGCCGCGTTGTGTTTGCGCCAAGTCTTCTGCGCTTCTACAACGTAGTTGCGGATGGTAGCGTTTTTGATGAATAACCAGGCCTCGTCCAGCAAAAAGGTCTTGAAGGTGGCCAAGCGTGTCGGAGCGACGATCTCGTTCGAGGCACGGTGAAGCACGTAGAAGAGTAAGGGTTCGAGCACATCGGGAGTGCTGGCAAAACCTTTGAAGTTGAACGTCTGGAACTTTAAGAACGAAAGTGTGTCCGCGACGTTGTCGAAGAGATATCCGTACTGGCCGTCCTGGGTCCACTTGTGCAGGCGATCTTTCAGCTCACCGATGATCGCCGCGAACGTAGACAGGGTGCGCTGGCTGCTATCGACGAC
>Ga0187856_1001834_pt1 | contig 16401 bp, 20 predicted proteins | sample June2016WEW_8_40_FD_132443 | JGI IMG/M metagenome (GOLD analysis project Ga0187856, IMG submission 132443) | Peatland microbial communities from SPRUCE experiment site at the Marcell Experimental Forest, Minnesota, USA - June2016WEW_8_40 | ecosystem: Environmental > Terrestrial > Soil > Wetlands...
CCGCCTCCGGGAAGCTCAACGGTAACCTCCGAGTTCACCGCGCCGTGGCTCACTTTTTTCACTTTGCCCTTCAGCATATTCCGCGCGCTGATCTTCATAACAACCCTCCCTTTTTCTTGTTGGTCTGTTGTAAATATAAGCACTCCGGGCTCGTTTTGTAAAGCGGGCCATGACGGACAGGTGGATGCAAGTGAAATAAGACAAAGCAAGGGCCCGCGCGTTGTCGTGCGGGCCCTTGCCGCTATCTTACGGACTGTCGGCCTATACCCTCTGGGCGATGAAATCCTTCAACTTTGCGATGAACTCCTTCTCGATGATCGCGCCCTTGGTCTTCATGAACCGGTCTGCAACGCCGAGGGCCGACATCTTTCCGGAGATGGAGACGTCGAGCTTGTAGGAGAGATCGACCACAGGGGCGTTCTCTGCCAGGTCGAGGGTGATCTTCGACCTAATCTGGCCGAGCTTTGTTATGTCGACAAACTCCCCGCTCATGTCGAGGTGGTTCGGCGCCTGCACGGTCGTGAGGACCAGGGGCCCCTTCATAGTGATCCCGAATATGCCCACCTTCTGCTTCATGGTGAGGCTAAAGGTCTTGTCGTCGACCACGTCGAGGTTCTCTACGCCGGGCATACAGGCGGCCACGCCCTTCACGTCGCCGAAGAGCGTGTCCCACAGCTTCTGTATGGGCGCGTTAACGCTGAACTTTCCTTCGATAATCATTAGATCCTCCCTGTTCGATTACTGGTTTGCCGCAAAAAGCGCGCTCACGGTCGCTTCCTTTCGCGCATCGTTCTTCTCCCGGGGGAGCCACGGCGCCCCCCCGAAAAAAGGCAGATGCGCAAAAGGCCGCTTCCGCGTGGCTACTTCTTCTCGGCCTCTCTCTTCTCAGCATCTTTCTGGATTATTTCTCCGAGCAGCACATAGCTGCTGTTGCCCGGCGTCGTGGCCTGCTCGATGAGAAGATCGATGAATGACAGGCCCTGGGCCTCAACCCATTTCCGGTGGGGCTGGTCGCCCGTACCGAACATATGGCGGGCGCAGTCTATTGCACTGCCCGTTTTTGCTTTTTTACCACAGACGGGGCATATTATCGGACCGCTTAAGCTCATCATATCCTCCTTTGGTTATTTCTTCTCTGCCTGCTCTTTCGCTTTTTTCTCTCTCAGGGCGTTTACCACCATTTCAGGCCGCACCGGGCATTCCTTCATCTGGATGCCGAAGCGGTGGAACAAGGCGTTGCCGATGGCCGCGGCCGTGGGGTTCGTGAGACCTTCGCCCGCTTCCTTTGCGCCGTATGGTCCTTCCGGCTCATAGGTGTCGATCTCCGCGATGTTTGCGGGAGGCATCTCGGGCGCCCTGATCATCTTGTAATCGACCAGGTTCGGGTTCATGAGCTTGCCGTCTTCATACGGCATGTATTCGAGGTAGCCGTATCCTGCCGCCATAGAGAATGCGCCTTCAAGCTGGCCTATGAGGCCGAGGTGGTTGATGGGCTGGCCGCAGTCGTGGGCCGTCATGCTGTCCATGAGGGTGATCTTGCCTGTCTCCTCGTCCACTTCTACCTCGACTCCCTGGAGCATATAGCTGTAAGCCGGAGAGATCATACCCTTTCTGTGAGGCGTGTAGTAACCCCTGCCGACGATCTTCTGGCCGTCCTTGCCCCGGAGCGCCTTCCTGACCAGCGCGACGAAGTCTTCGCCCCTCTCTGGACGGGCGATAGCGTGCACCCACCTGTCCTTTATGTCGAGGTCGTAGACGATGTTCAGCCCGGACTGCGCATAGGCAAACTCGAGGAGCTGTTTCTTTGCCTGTTCGGACGCCATCTTGACGGCGTTGCCCGACATGAGGGTCTGTCTGGAGCCCCACGCGCCGAGGTCCGGAGGGCAGTTGTCGGTGTCGCCCGAGTGGACCTTGATATCCTCGACCTTGACGCCCAGGGTCTCCGCGCAGATGATCGCCATTGTGGTGTTGGAGCCCTGGCCGATGTCCTGCGCGCCGACGTGCAGCTCTACGGTGCCGTCCTGGTTGATGGTGACGACGGCCGATGAGAATGAGTAGGGGCTGTCGAACCAGTTGAAGATACCGCCCGACATGAAGCCGCAGGCGGAGATGCCGATCGACCTGTTCGCCGGGAGCTTGCCTTTGCCCTTGATCCATTTCGTAATCTCGTCATAACACTGGTCGATGCCGCAGCTTGCGATGGTCGCCTGACCGGGTAATATGGTCCCTTCCTTATGGGAATTCTTCCGCCTCATCTCGATCGGGTCGAGGCCGAGGTCGGCCGCAATCCATTCGATCTGCTGCTCGGAGCACCACATGGCCTGGGGGGCGCCGAAGCCGCGCATCGAGGTTGAAGGCAGGGTGTTCGTGTAGACGCGATAGCCGTCGTAGCGGTAGCCCTTCCAAATGTACGGGAAGGAGTGGAAGAAACCGGTCAGGTAGAGGGCCGTCGCACCCATGCCCGTGTAGGCGCCGCCGTTGGTGAAGACTTTAGCCTCGCGGGCGCAGAAAGTGCCGTCCTTCTTCACTCCGGTCCGTGTGTAATAGAACATCGGGGTCCGCCGCTTGGTGGCGATGAAGTCTTCTTCCCTCGTGTAGACGATTTTTACCGGTTTATAGAGTTTCATCGAGAGGATGGCGCTGCAGAAGATCGCGCCGTCGAGCTCGAACTTGCCGCCGAAGCCGCCTCCCACGTAAGGAGAGAGCACCCTGATGTCGCCCTCTCTCATGTTAAGGACGCCGGCCATAAGGCCCTGCATATAGTACGGGGACTGGTTGGAGGAATAAATGGTCAGTTTCTTGTCGGGGGTGTAGCTCGATACCGCACAGCGGGTCTCCATGCACATGTGCGCCTGGCCGCCGCAGCGGAACCAGTCTTCCCTGATGTACTCCGATTCCTCGAAGCCCTCTTCGACCTCTCCCCACTCGATATGGCGGGTGACGCTGATGTTTCGCTCGAAGCCGTCATGGATCTCGGGGGCGCCTTTCTTTATGGCGTCGAGGGGCTCGAAGACAGCGGGAAGCACCTCGTAATCAACCTCGATCAGATCGAGGGCCTTTTCCGCGATCTCTTCCGTTGTCGCCGCGACTGCCGCAACAGGCTCGCCGATATAGCGGACCTTTTCGACAGGCAGTATCTGCTCGTCGCACAAGTCTTTGTAGCGCCGCCAGATGCCCTGCTTCACGCCGAGGGTATCCTTGCCCGTCACCACTGCCTTTACCCCGTCGAGCTGAAGGGCCTTCGTGAAGTCGATGCCCCTGATCTTTGCATGGGGGTGGGGGCTCCTGAGGATCTTGCCGTAGAGCATGCCGGGGAGCTTGACGTCGAAGGTGTAGGTCGCCCGCCCCGTGATCTTCGCCCATCCGTCGACATTATGGACGTGTGTGTTAATTACCCTGAAAGGCTCGTGTGGATTGATTACGGTATATTTGTTCATGCGTTGTCCTCCGTGTATTTGCCCTTGGCAACTGCGTCAATAGCGCGAACAATGCTGTTGTACCCGGTGCACCGGCAGATGTTCCCTTCGATGCCGTCCCTGATCTCTTTTTCCGTAGGGTTCTTGCTCTCGTTGAGAAACGCCACGGATGACATGAGCATGCCCGAGGTGCAGAAGCCGCACTGGAAGGCGCCTTCGTCGAGGAACGCCTTTTGGATCGGAGCGAGCTTGCCGTTCTTTTCCAGCCCTTCGGAGGTCATTATTTTTGTCCCTTCGGCCTGGACGGCGAGCACGGAGCACGCCTTTACCGCTATGCCGTCGACGATGACCGTGCATGCGCCGCAGGAGACGGTGTCGCAGCCCCTCTTGGTGCCCGTAAGCTCGATGTGGTCCCTGATGGCTTCCACGAGAAGGGTCTTCGGGTTTATGTAAATTTCATAATCCTGATCGTTCACGTTGAGATGTAGCAACATCTTTTCCATTGATGAGCCTCCTTTCAGCCTGAAATCTTCGCCTGTTCCCAGGCTGCTTTTGCCATTCTCTTCGTGAGGACCTTTATGAGATGGCGTCGGTATTCTTCGGAAGCGTGGATATCCGCAACCGGCTCACACTCCGCCGCGGCCGCCTCGCCTGCCTTTTCAAAGACCGTGTCGTCCAGTGTGGCGCCGATCAGCACCTGCTCGGCTTCCTTTGCCCTGATGACGGTCGGTGCTGCGCTTCCGAGCACGACGCGGGCGTCTTTACACTTGTCGCCGTCCATCGTCACGGTAACCGCGACGCCGATGAGGCCCATATCGCTTTCGAGGAGGTTGAACTTCTGATACTTCGTTGCCGATTTCGCCGGGCGGGGCGGGACCTGGACCTCGACGATCAGCTCGTCGTGGTCCATCACGGTCTCAAAGAGGTCAGGATAGAACTCGTCGAGAGGAATAACGCGCTCGCCCTTTGTGGACCCGAGCTTCACGGAGCCGCCCATTGCGATGAGCACGGGGGCAGGGTCGCCTGCGGGATCGCCGTGAGCCAGGTTGCCGGCGATGGTGCCCCAATTCCTGACCTGGATGGATGCGAGCTTCTCTTCCATCGCCTCGAGCGCCGGATACTTCTCTTTGATCATGGCCGAGTGCTCGATGGTCCGGTGTGTGCAGGTTGCCCCGATCTTGAGGCCGTCCTTCGCGTCGTACGTCAGGTAGTTCGCATCCTCGAGCCGCTTGATGTCGATGACGTACTCGGGAGAAACGAGCCCCTGGCGCATGATTACCAGCAGCGACTGCCCGCCGCAGATAACCTTGCACTCATCCTCGTGCTCTTTGAGCATCTGGAGAGCTTCTTTCATACTGCCAGGTTTGAGATACGTAAAATCACTGATCATATGCCTCTCCTTTCAATAAAGTCTTCGATGTTCACCATGCAGTTGGGGCTGTCCGGGATGTCCGGAAACTCCCAGCAGGCAAACACGGCACTACTCTTAGCCTTTGGCCTATCCACTTTTGCCCCGCTCACTCGAAAACGCGCACCACTGCAGAGTTCGACGTGCCTGCCCCGGTAAATCGCACACTCCTTGCACGCCGTTTTCGAGAAGGGACACACTGTTATGGTACTCGACATGCTGCCTCCTTAAAGTATAGCGCAATGTCCGGCAATCGATCAAAGTATTTTCTTGTCATTTTGTCATGTGTTGTTTCCGATCGACCGCCATAATTCAAGACTGTTTCTTATACTGACCGGCTTGCTGTTCATTATACCGATTAATCAGCCTTCTTTCCGATGAACCCATATGCGAATATACGTTAAATACCGCCATCTTGTCAAGGAAATTTTGGTAAGTGAAGTCTTTGAAAAAAAATCTGTTCACTGGAGTGAACTACCGGCACTTTATTTGGTAGGTCCTCGAACGCACACGGTGGGGATTGCGGGGTGCGCAACCGGTGCGATCCCATGGAGACCCCTTATGAACTTTCCTTCACGACGCCGATAGTCTGGTTCATCCTTATCCGTTTCAGGAACGTCTCCTTCTTTTCAACCGGTATGTAGAGGTGGTAGACGCCCCTGGGGAGCTTGTACTTACGGATGTGGAGGTTGTAGTGCCGGAATGTCCTGTAAGGCAGGTCCATTGCAAGGGCGAGAACCGCAGTATGGGTCTCGGCCTCCAGGTCGACCGTGACCTCCACGACCGCATAGGGTTTGTAATAGTCCGCCTTTTCGATGGGCAGACCGTATTTGTGCGGATTAGCGAGAATCTCCTTCAGGGCGGCCACGCGATATACGTACCTGTCGGTCTCTTCGGGCAGAAACATCTCGAAGAAATCCTTTGTGTTCTGGTTCTGTATGGCCTCCCTCAGCCGTACCTCGCCCGCGTTATAGGCGGCCATCGCCAGGAACCAGTCGCCGAACTCCGCATGCAGCTTATTCAGGTAGCCCAGGGCAGACCTGGTCGATCTCGTGACGCTGTACCGCTCGTCGATTTGCTCGTCGATGAAAAGGCCCTCTCTCTTGCCCGTGTCTTTGACGAATTGCCATAACCCCCCTGCGCTCGCTTTCGACACGGCCCGGGGGTTCAGGTAGCTTTCGGCAATGGCGAGGTAGATAAGGTCGGGCGGCATCGCCGTCCTGTCCAGCTCTTCAGACACCACGTTGAGAAACTTGCCGTAGCGCTTCACGAGGATTGTGAGGAGTCCCTTGGTTTCGAGAAACTGGTAGAACTCCCGCTCGAATGCCTCTCTCACGTCTTCGTTGGAAAGCGGTATCTGCTGATCGCACAGGGAGAGCCGGTCGGGAACCGGCGCCATTCTTGTGGACGCCATCTCGCTTTTCAGGCTCTCGACCGCCTTCTCCAGCTCCGTGACCCTTTTTTCCAGAGAAGGAGTCCTCTCTTGCAATGTTTGGGGCTCGGCGTACAGATTGGAGGCAAAGAGCAGCGCAAGAATTGCCAAAAACGCCGCATATCTCATCTTTGGTTACCTTCTCTGATAATGCTCGTGAGCGTTTTTACCCTGGTATTCATACGCTCCAGCAGCGTCTTGATGTCGATAAGAAAAGAGGCCATGCTCTCGTGTTTTTTCCTGTAGACGGCATCGAGGTCTTTTCTCCAGTTTTCGGTGATCTCCACCTCTTTTTTGTACGACTCCATCTCGAACCTTTTTGTCAGCTCCCGTCTGAGCTTGGCGTCAATTTCCATCGAATCGCTCCTTTTCCTTTTCTTTTATCAGGTGCCGGTAGAAAAAGATCGGCGCTACGGCGGCGATCACCGCGAGGGGGATGATGATCTTTTCGTAGCCCTTTGTGTCGCCGACGAAGATGTAGACCACGTTGGCAAAGCTGTAACCGAGCATGGAAATGAGGACGGACCAGACGACCGACGATGCGACATCGATGAGCAGGAAGCGGCCGGCGCTCAGGTTGGCGCACCCGAGAAGGACGAGGATAATCGAGCGAAAGCCGGCCATGAACCTCATCATGAGAAGGATCAGGTGGTCGTATTGGTGGATAATCTTGCGGGAGGTGGACGCCCTCACACGGAGGAATTCATACCGCTCTACCACCGACCTTCCAAAGAACTTGCCCAGGAAAAAAAAGGTACAGTCTCCCAGGAAGGTGCCGACAAACGACCAGAAGATCACGGGTTTCAGTTGGAGGTACCCCAGCTTTGCGAATATGGCCGCGAGAAGTATAGTTGTCTCGCCTTCGAGGAAGGTGCCGATGAGGACGCCGATGTAACCTAAGCGGGCAATAGTCTCTTCCACTGTGAGAATCTTACACTGGTTTATGTTTTGCGGTCAATCCATCTTTTCCGGCCGAGCCCCGCTCCCCCACACGCATGAGGAGGATCCCTATTTCATAGAGCACGTAGAGCGGTACCGCGAGGAGAGACATGTTGTAGATATCGGGCGTCGGCGTAATAACGCTCGCCGCGATCACTATTATCAGTACCGCGTACCTCCTCGTCCTCGAAAGTGTCCTGTAGCTTACCACTCCAAGCTTTCCGAGCACGAGCAGGAGAACAGGCAGCTCGAAGGCCGCGCCGAAGGCGAATATCATAGCAACGCAGAAATGGACGAAACGTTCGGTGGAAATCATCGCCTTGACGGGCCCGCCCTGGTAGCTGAGGAGGAAGGTGATGCCGGACGGGAGCACGACAAGATAACAGAAGACGCTTCCCAGGTAAAAAAGGAAAATGGCGGAGACCACGAAGAGAGGGCCGTGGAGCAGCCTTTGCCTGAGCTCTCCCCGGAACTCGCGCCACACAATCAGCGCAACAACCGGAACAGAGAAGAAGATGCCCGTGTAGAGCGCGATTTCCACCGAGGAAAAGAAAACTTCCGAAAGTTTGAAATAATAGAGCGTGACGCGCACGTGGTGCGTGAGGAAGAGGATAAGCGCTTTTGAGAAAAAGAAACTCACGGCGGTAAGCAAGCCCGCGACGAGGAGGCTCGGTAATAAGACCCGCCTTGCCCCCGCCGCCGCCCGCAAGATCTTTTCGCGGTCCGGCTTAAACCGCATGTTTCGGACGTGTTGGAAGGATATCGGCCGCGCGCGCCCTCACGAGCAGAGGAACGACGTCCGAAGGTTTTATTGCAATCATGTGCACTACCTACCCTACCATGCCTTCCGCAAATTCCCTCGCCCTGAATGGTACCAGGTCATCCATCTGTTCGCCCACCCCCACATACCGTATGGGTATCTTGAGCGTATGGGCTATGGGGAGGACAAAGCCGCCCTTTGCAGTGCCGTCAAGCTTCGTGATCACGATGCCGCTGACGGAAAGGGCCTCGTTGAAGTGTTCCGCCTGGGCAATCACGTTCTGCCCGTTCGTGGCGTCCACGACAAGGAGGACCTCATGGGGGGCGCCTTCCAGCTCCCTGCCGACGACCTTCTTTATCTTTCTCATCTCTTCCATCAGGTTGACCTTCGTGTGAAGGCGTCCGGCCGTATCGAGTATAAGGATATCCGCGCCTCTCGCCCTGGCGGCCTTTGTGGCATCAAAAGCAACCGCGGCCGGGTCGGCGTTCTGCCGGTGCTTTATGGTCTCGATGCCGAGCCTCCCCCCCCATATCTCCAGTTGCTCGATGGCCGCGGCCCGGAACGTGTCGCAGGCGCCCAGCATTACCGACTTCTGCTCCTCGCGGAATATCTTGGCCAGTTTCGCTATGGTCGTGGTCTTGCCGACGCCGTTGACGCCGAGGGTTAAAATAACAAAAGGCGCGGCGCCGTTCGTCCTGAGGGGCTTTTCAACGGGTAGGAGAAGCTTTTCTATCTCGTCGACCAGGGCCTTCCTGAGGTCTTCTTCGGTCTTGACCCGGCCCGTCTTCCATCCTTCCTTAAGGGCGCCGACCAGGATGCCGGCCACGTCGAGACCGGCGTCCGCGAGGACCACCGCTTCCTCGATCTCCTCGAATGCGGACTCGTCGAGGCTCTTTCCCTTTACCATCCATTGCAGTTGCGTCTGGATCTGGGCCCTTGTCCTGGTCAGGCCGTTCTTTATCTTGTCAAAGAGATGCATGGGTTCCCCCGGGTCAGGGTCCCGGCGTGTAGGGTTTTCCGCATACCTTGCAGACCCCCTGCTCGTTGATCACGCCGATGCAGGTCCCGTCGCTGCAAAGGATCCGGTCCGAAAAGTCCGTCGCTTCATCGTTCTCCCGCCCGCCACCGGCAGCGGTCTTTCCTGCCTCTTTATCAAGCTTGTGGCCGCAATAGTAGCAAAAAGGGCCGAGCTGCGCGATGCTCCTTCCGCAAGCGCCGCAGGCGACGACGTCTATCTCACCGGTGCATTTTTCACACAGCATTGCTTCTCCTATTCTTTTTTGAATACCTTTATCACCTTACCGTTCTCGAACTCCACATACATCGTCCCCTTATCGTTGGGCAGGATCTTCAAACGGGGCGTATATACCCAGAGAATATGATCTTCTTGCGTTCTGCTCACTACGGTGGGCTCTCCCAGCTTCTTTCTTACTGCATCCGGCTCGCTCGAAATGAGGTCATTGGCGGGGGCCGGCGCTGTCGGTTTCAGCTTCTTCACGCTCTTTGAGGTTGAGCATGTGATAAGACCGGCGAGGCAGCACGCTACCACGAGGAGCGTGACCGGCAGTGTGACTTTGTGCAATTCCTGTGGAAAACGTGTGAACAAATTGTAGAAAAAAGGTTTCACGCGGTTGATATGGCCCCTCCTTTCCCCGAAAATAGCCGGTGCGATCCTTACCCGGCGCAGGCTCGCTTCACAAGGGCTAGCCTAACACGGGAAGCCTTCGGTTATCAATGGTCTAGGTGGCCGGTTTCACCGCTCCCGGAATTAACGCGATCTTCATGGTCCGTATATATCATCTTAACATGGAAGGTGTATAGTTCAGATGGCAGAGCAACAAAGATAAAAGGAGGTTCCATGGCCGTATTGCCTTTCTTTCCCCACAAAAGACCGGTTGCCCAGGGCCTGGAGAAGGCATTTTGCATCCCTTGTGCAGTCAAGAACGATGAGTTCAAGGAAAGAGCGCCTGCTACATCCCACACGCCCCTTGACGTAAGCGACGGCCACCGGGCCTGGATAGCCGGCAGGGGTTATGAGCTTTTTCATCACCCTGCCGCAAAAGTACTCTGCATCCGCTGCGGCAAGGAAGTGCACGTTGCCTACATTCCCGAGGAAGAACGCATCGCGTAGGAGCAAGCGCCCGGCAAGGCTTGCCCATAGGGACAAAAGAGACTTATCCTCCCATGTACGCCTTCTTGACGATGTCGCTGCCTTTGAAGGCGTCGATGCTGCCCTCCAGAATCACCTTGCCGACTTGCAGGGCGTAACCTCTTCTCGCTACCTTGAGGGCGAGGGGAACGTTTTGCTCGACCAGAAGAACCCCCACCCCCTTCTCGTTGATCTTTCTGATGATTGGAACCAGCTCATTTACCACCTTTGGGGCCAACCCTAAGGAGGGCTCGTCCATGAGGAGCAACTTCGGCTTAGCCATAAGGCTGCGGGCAATGGCAAGCATCTGCTGCTCCCCGCCGCTCAGGGTGCCGGCCTTCTGGTCACGGCGCGCCGCCAATAGGGGAAAGAGATCGAAAGCAGCATCCATGTCCTCCTTTATACCGGCGGTGTCGGTGCGCAAACTGGCGCCGAGCTTGAGATTGCTCAGCACGGTGAGATAGGGAAAAAGCCGCCTGCCCTCGGGGATATGGGCCAGCCCGAGACTCACGATGTGAAAAGGCGCCATGCCGTCTATCCTTCTGCCCTGAAACCATATCTCGCCGGAGCTTATGGGAGTGAGTCCGGAGAGGGCCTTAAGAATCGTGCTCTTGCCGGAGCCATTGGCCCCGATGATCGTCACCACGGCCCCTTCTGAGACCTCGAGAGAAATGTTGTCGACTGCCATGGCCTTCCCATAGTGAACCGTCAAAGACTTCACGCTAAGCAGCATCTTCACTCCCAAAGTAGGCTTGGATCACCTCTTCGTTCCGCCTTACTTCATCGGACGTGCCTTCGGCGATCTTTTGCCCGAAATTGAGCACGATGATCCTGTCACACAGGCTCATGAACTCAAGATTGTGTTCAACGAACAGAATGGTAATCCCCTCGGCCCGAACTTTCTCGAAAACCCCGAGGGAAAACACGATTTCGTCGTGGGTCATCCCTGCGACCGGCTCGTCGAGCAGGAGGAGTCTCGGCTTGACCGCCAGCGCCCTTGCCACATTGAGCACCTTCTGGTGTCCGTGGGGTAGATTTCTCGCGGGCATGTCCCTCGCCTCATCCAATCCTACCAGTTGAAGGACCTCGCGGGCCTGTCTCATGATTTCCCGTTCCTTCCTGCGATAGGACGGGGCATTGAAGAGGGCCTCCCAGAAACCGCACCGGGGAAAAAGATAAAATGATGCCACCACGTTCTCGAGGACGGTGAAATCGGGAAAAAGAGACGCTATTTGAAAGGTGCGGCCAATCCCTGTCGCAGCAACCGCGTGGGGCTTTCTGCCGGTGATATCTTCTCCGTCAAAGAGCACCGTGCCGGCCGTCGGCCTGATAAAGCCGGTTATGAGATTGAATACCGTTGACTTACCCGCGCCGTTAGGGCCGATAAGACCCACCACCTCCCCCTGATCCACGTGCATGTCCAATTGCGTGACCGCAGCCAGTCCGCCGAAGTGCTTGGTGAGTCCTCTCGTTTCAAGCAGCATTTTTGGCCTCTTTTCTGGCGGGCGCACCGCGGTGAGCCCCAATCTGATCGAAGAGGCCGGCTATGCCCCGGGGCATCAGGAAGACCACAAGCACCATGATCCCTCCCAGAATGAGCGGGGCAAACTCCTTCAGGCTGCGGAAAAACTCGGGAACCATAACCAGAATGGCGGTTCCCACGATAGGTCCGGCAAACCTGTCGCGTCCCCCCACGAGCATGTACATGACGAGAAATATGCTCGGAAGAAAGCCGAAGGTGTTGGGCGTCACCACCAGATTGTAGTGGGCATACCAGGCGCCGGCTATGCCGGCGAAGAAACAGCCTACGGCAAGGGCAAGAACCCTGAGCCCCGCCTCATTGATACCCACGCTCGATGCCACCAGATGGGACTGGGCAACGCCCTTCCAGGTCATGCCGATGCGGCAGTGCTCGAGCCTATGGAGACACAAAAGACAGACCAGGGTCAGGAGGAGGGTGAAATAGTAATGGGGGACTTTCTGGCCGAGGAAAGTTATGGTGACGAGACCGGGAATCTCGATGGGAGTGAGGGGGGGGATGCCGGCGAGTCCGGCTGCACCGGTCCATCTTTTGGCCACTCGTATCAAGTTCACTATCATGATTCCGCCAAAGAGGCTTACCATAGAAAAGTAAATCGCCCTCACCCTGGTAAACGGAAAGCCAACCAGAACGGCAACGGCCATCGACGCCAGACCCCCGAGCGGTATGGTCAGCCACGGGGTCACGCCAAACTCCTTTGAGATTATGGCTGAAAAGTAGGCCCCAATGCCCATGAAAGCCGCGTGACCGACCGATACCTGGCCGGAAAGGGCTACGAGCCGCAGGCTGCTCACCAGAATGACATATATCAGCGTGATGATGAAGGTGTGGATATAATAAGGTTGTCTCACCAACAATGGTAGAGCGAAGAGAAGCACTATCACCGTCGTGAGACCGGCGGTCTTCATTGTTTTTCCTCGTGCCTTCATCCAAGCGTCCTTAAAAAGTCGTTTACGCCTCGTGGCCGAAGAGCCCTTGAGGCCTGAAAAGCAGAATGAGAATAACTATGGCGAGCCCCACCGCGTCAGTGGCACTGCCGCTCAGCAAGAGGGGCAAAAAGGAGTCCAGGGTACCAAGAATCAGCCCTGCCCCCAACACACCGCCGATGCTTCCGATCCCCGCCAGAATGACCACTTCGATCGCCTTCACCAGCATCTGGTCGCCCATATAGGGGTTCAGGTTGTTTATGGCCCCCATGAGGCTGCCCGCCACGGCGGCGAGGCCGCAGGCTATGACGGTGGCAACGGCGGACACCCGATAGATGTTGATCCCTTGAAGGGCAGCCCCCACAGATTCCTGGGCAACGGCGAGCATCTGCTGCCCTATCTTGCTCTTCCGGATGAACAGGATGAGAGCGAACATGAGCACCGCGCCTATGATGAACGTCACAAGCCTCTCCACGCTGAGAGAGACGCCCCTCCACCGGAGCACACCGGGCGCAAAGCTGGGCAGGGACCTTACGTAGCTGCCGACCAGAATGTTGACCGAAGACTCAAGGAGGACAATGAGGGCAAGGGCTATCACGATGGTGCGGTCCGGATCGCCGAAGAAGGGGCGGAAGCAATATCTCTCTAAAAAAAACCCGAGAAAGGCCATGATGAGCGTCGCCACCACCAGGGAGAGCCACTGGTTGACGCCGAACACCACGGCAAATTGATAGCAGATATATCCCCCGGCCATGTAGATGACCGAATGGGCGAAGTTGACGACTCCCATGATGCTGAGCAGGAGGGCGAAACCGAGGGCCATCAAGATGTACATGGATGACAGCATCAATGCGTTGATGGATACCTGTCCAAGCAGTTCTATACCCACACCAATCTCCTCTTTCGGTTTTTCCCGGGGTTAAAACTGTGGGCTATCCTGCAGGCGGAATCTCATCGCAGGATAGCCCTATGGGCCATTTCAGAGCACTCTTGCTAAGGCAGGGGCACCTTTCTCCATTCGACCCAGACGACCTTGCCCTTCTGGAGCGAGGTGACCGGCGTCGCGTAACTGACGTTGTGGTTGATCCCATACGTCTTCAAGCCGCCCATTTTCCCGGGGCCGTACGTCGTATTGATGGAGGTCATCTTCTCCCACGTGTTCTTCACCGCAGTAGGGTCGAGGCTCTGGGCCTTCTCTATGGCCTGGGAGAGGCAGTAAGCGGCCTCCCACGCCCAGACGTACGTGGGTGATTGTCTCCCGAACTTCGCCTGGCCCAGCTTCATGATCTCCTTTATCATGGGCGTCATGGCAGGGGAATCTACCTGGAGGTTGTGGACATAAAAGTTGTCGGACGGGGCCGGGCCGGCAACGGTTGCGATATCATAGGGGTCTTCATGGCATCCGAACATGGGGCCGGTGAAGCCCATCTCGCGCGCCGCTTTCAGCATGGCGCCCATGTGTATGGGCCACCCGTTGATCATGAAGATGGCGTCGGGTTTGGTGGCGAGGGCCTTCACCACGTAGGAGGTGAAGTCTGTCGCGTCGAGGGGCCACAACACGAAGGGCAGCGGATTGAGTCCTTCCTCTGCAGCCTTTTTCTTGAATACGGGTTCAATGAAAGTCTGGGCGCCGTCATCCGGCGTAAGAACAGCGATGTTTTTCGCTTTCGGGAACCTGCTCTTCAAGAACTGCATGTCCGGCGTCGTGAAATCGATGGTGGTGTCGTTCGCGACGAAGGTGTACGGGGTCTTCGGACCGTACTCATCCGGCGTGAAGCAGTTATACAGAACCACGCGGAGTACCTTGGCCGGCTCCGTTACCGACCCTGACGCCACCACCATGAACGGCATGACGGGGCCGATAATGAACTTCACCTGGTCGTCATTGACGAGCTTGGTGGCTGCGGCCACGGCGCCGTCAGCGCTGCTCTGTCCGTCCTCGGCGACAAACTGCACCTCATAGGGCACCCCCTTGATCTTGAGCCCGCCCTTCTTGTTGATCCACCCCTCGAAGAGCTGCAGCCCATTCCAGATCAGCGTCTCCGATCCCGAAGCAAAGCCGGTTTTCGAAATGATCGCGCCGATCTTGACGACCTTCTTCTCTGCCGCGAAAACGGATTTCGCAGGGGTTATGACCAGGGAGCCAGTAATGAGCAACGTCGCCATAAAGGCGACAGCCAACACCATCAAGAGCCTCTTCTTCATGATAGCCTCCTCTCCCGGATTTGATTGTGCTACACCATAGCAAACCATTTTATGAATCAAGTTGTCTATCCTCAGATTTGAGGACACCTCCATAGGGCTTGTTCAGAAGGAGATGTCGAGTACTCCCTCCAACAGGCGATAGACAAGTTCTGAGCGGGTCGACACATCCAATTTAAGAAACAGGCGGCTCAGGTGTGTCCGAATTGTGGTGAAGGCAACGCCAAGGGCGTTTGCGATCTCCCGGTCCGTCAGTCCCTTGTATACCAATATACAGATCTCCGCCTCGCGAGACGTAAGATTGTAACGTGTGCGCAGCAAGTCCGCGGTGACGGTTCGTGATGAGGGCCGGTAGATCATGACCACAGTGACGGGCCGCGCATCCTGCGGCCGGACCGTTCTCAGGACGGACAGAGAAAAGGGGCCCCACCCCGTGCATACCCCGCAGTCCTTCACGGTGCGACGGACGAAGTCGCACAAGGAGGAGTACTCCCCCTGAGACAGCTCGCGCTCGATCGCGTGGATCTCCTTGTTTCTGTACACGAGACGGCCCGTTTCGTCGAAGATAAGGACGCCAATATGCGTGTTTTCCAGCAATTGCGTCCAGAACGCCTCGATCCCTCGCGCCCTGGCTATGGTGCGGGCGTTCAGTAAGGCGTTGCGAAAATGGGGAAGGATGGCGTCCAGAAGAGCCGCTTCATGGTCCCCGAAATCGGGCCTTTTCTTCGTTCTCCATATGCGCAGGTCTCCTATTTCCAAATCTCCCTCGTAGGCGTGGAGGTTCATGCCGTGGTGCTGGCCGTCCTTCAGCAAAAAGTCATTAAAGAACTCCGTCTTCTCCAGCTCCTCCTGGGGCATGACTTCCCTCACCAGTGTGGCCTTTCTTCTGGCCCTGAGAGAAGGGGTGATGGGGTCATGAAACTGATAATAGCTCATGTATCTTTCCACATTTGCAGGGTCGCTGTTGAGGCCCACGAAGTTCCCGAATACCTGCGATTCCTGATCCCATATGTATGAAGCAAGGAAATCCGCCTTGAGAAGGCGGAGCAGATCCTCCGAGACCTCTGTGCGAAAAGCGTCTAAGTCGGTCGTGGCGGACATGGTGTTGAGAACCGTCAATAGCAGGCTCACCTCATCCGCTTTCAGGTTCTTCAGTTTTCTTTCTCGCCCCGAGCCGGTAGCGGCATCTGAAACGGTCAAAGAAGACACGCTGTTCACCCTCCCTTGTCTAAGCGCTCCGCCATGACAGGAGCAAGGACATGGCGCAGACAGGGCCGCATAAGGAACGGACGTTACTGATCGTGACGCAATTTGGGTAAGGCACCCTGTTCAATGGGCCAGGTTCCCCCGGTGTGCACATTTCCCTTCGCGATCAATTCCCCTATTGTGTTTTTGCACGTGCCGAGATGTTTGTCAACAAAAAAATCAAGGCGTGTCAGTGGCGCTCCCGGCCTTACCCGTGATCGGGGCTCCTTCCGCTCAAATTCGGAACTCGCGGCAAGCCTTGATCCCGTTGCCCTTAAGCCGGTACGAGAAATACACTTGAAAGGCTTTCTTCTATGCATTCGGGCGGTCGAAACGCGCGAGGGCGGGGAAGAGACGCGTCCAGACTGCTGCGACGATTATGGC